>Ga0182024_10001864_pt1 | contig 53149 bp, 40 predicted proteins | sample P32metaG_FD_120480 | JGI IMG/M metagenome (GOLD analysis project Ga0182024, IMG submission 120480) | Permafrost microbial communities from Stordalen Mire, Sweden - P3-2 metaG (Illumina Assembly) | ecosystem: Environmental > Terrestrial > Soil > Wetlands > Permafrost | place: Sweden: Stordalen... | reverse complement strand
GGAGGGGATGATGCTGATCGGCGCGTTCGGCGCGGCGGTGGGAACGCTGCACACCCATTCGCCGTGGCTCGGGTCGGCGTATGGAATGGGATCGGGCGTGGCGCTGGCGGCGGTCTATGCATTGTTCGTCATCCGCCTGCGCGCCGACCAGATCGTCGCTGGCATGGCCATCAATATGCTGGCGATGGGCCTGACGCCGTTTCTGTGCAAAATCCTATACGACCAGACGACGTCCACGCCGGCGATTCCGCTGCAGCAGCAGTTTCAATCCGCGCCGCTGTATCTCTGCTGGGTGCTGGTTGCCGCGTGCGCGTTGTGGGTTCGCTACACGCCCAGCGGATTGCGGCTGAGCTTTGCCGGAGAGCATCCCGAAGCGCTCGACGCTGCGGGCATCCGCGTCAACCGCGTGCGCTGGATCGCCGTGCTGATCAGCGGCGCCCTGGCGGGGATGGGCGGGGCGACGCTGTCGGTCTATCTCTCGTCATCATTCTCGCGCGACATGACCAGCGGGCGCGGATTCATGGCGCTGGCGGCGCTGATTTTCGGCAAATGGCGCCCGCTGCCCACCGCGGCCGCCTGCGTGCTCTTCGGATTCACCGAGGCCGTGGAGATCCGGCTGCAGGGCCACAGCGTCTGGGGCGGGCACGAGATTCCGGTGCAGTTCATCGAGATCCTGCCGTACGTGGTGACGATCCTGGTGCTGGCCGGTTTCGTCGGTCGATCCCGCCCGCCCAAGGCGCTGGGGACCGCGTTTGCGCCGGGAGGATTTGGCGCTTGACCCGCGCCGTCCCCGCAATTAAAAGCATCGGGACATGCGAAAATTATCGATTTCCGCGGCTATTCTGATGACGCTGACGATGTTGTCGGCGCCCGCGCTGGCGGATTTCAAAGTTGGCCTGGTGCTCGACCGCGGTGGGCGCGATGATAAATCATTCAACGCCTCCGCCTACGAGGGCGCATCCCAGGCGAAGCAGAAGCTGGGCATTCATCTCAAATATGTCGAAGCCACTGATGAGAATTCATACGAGCCCCTGTTGCGGGCATTTGCGCAGAAGGACTTCGATCTGATCATCGGCGTCGGCTTTGCGCAGAAAGACGCTGTTGCCAAGGTCGCCGCGCAGTTTCCCGACAAGCATTTTGCGATCGTCGATTCGGAAGTTGATCTGCCCAACGTCCGCTCGCTGATGTTCGAGGAGCAGCAGGGCTCTTACATCGTCGGCGCCATCGCGGCGATGGTCAGCAAGACCGGCAAGATCGGATTTGTCGGTGGGATGGACGTGCCGCTGATCCGCCGATTCCAACTTGGATACGAAGCGGGCGCGAAAAAGATCAACCCGCAGATCACCATCTTCTCCAACTTCTGCGGCGTCACGCCCGAGGCGTGGAACAACCCGCCCAAGGCCAAGGAGCTGGCGCTGGCGCAATACGAGGAAGGCGCCGACGTGATCTTCGCGGCCGCCGGGGCATCCGGCGCGGGCGTCTTCGACGCCGCCGAAGAGCAGAAAAAACTCGCCATCGGAGTCGATTCCAACCAGGATTGGACCAAGCCGGGGACCATCCTCACCAGCATGCTGAAACGAGTCGATCTGGCGGTCTACGCAACCATTCAGGAAGCCCAGGTCGGCAAATTCACCGGTGGACTCAAACGATTCGGCCTGGCCGACAAGGGCGTGGACTATTCGGTCGATCAATACAACGACAAGATCCTCCCCGAATCCGTCCGCGCCCGCGCCGACCAGCTCAAGGCCGACATCATCGCCGGCAAGATCGACGTCCCGGATTATTACAAGCAGCATTAAAAAGTTTAGCGGCCGCGCTTGCGCGGCGTTGCCCGCGATGTTCCGAAGACTTAGAAGCACGCCCGCAGCGGCCCCAGCACGCGCATGATGTCGGCCGCCACGTCCTGCGGCGGTTGCGTGGCGTTGACGCGGAAAATCCGGCCGCGCGGATAATACTCCAGCACCGGCCGCGTCTGCTCCTCGTACACGTCTAGCCGGTGGCGGATCACCTCGATGTCAATGTCGTCCGCGCGATTCTCCCGCGCCGCGCGCGCCTGCAGGCGCTGCACGATCTGGCTGACATCGTTGACGAACAGGTGGATGATCGCGATGACATCAATGGTGTCGGCCATCAGCGCCGCCTGCTCCACCGTGCGGGGAATGCCGTCCAGCAGGAGGATCTGGTTGGCCGGATCGAACTGATTGTTGGCGACCGTCGCCGCCATCGTCTGCCGCCACAGCTCGACGGTGAGCGAATCGGGCACCAGCCCGCCGCCGGAGGCATATTTGGCGAACGCCTGGCCCATCGGGCTCTGCTTGTCCAGCGCGCGGAACACGTCGCCGCAGGCCACGTGCCGGAACCCCGGCCGCGTCGCCAGCGTCTTCCCCTGCGTCCCCTTGCCGCTGCCGGGGGCGCCCAAAAGCAAGACTGTGCGGAAGCGCATCATCGACGCTACAGTTTATCGGCATCGGACGGGGCTTGCAGCAGTTTGTTGCGCGGCATGCCGACTTAAAGTCGGCATGCCAGGATGGGCTCTCTATATGCTCGGCGTGCCCGCCAGAACCGGCTCGCGCGTCCCGGCACGCAACTGCTCCATCGCCATCAGCACGCGCTCGCCCGTGGCGGGGATGCTCAGCCGCGGCGTCTGGCCGCCGATGTGCGCCAGCGCATTTTTTATCGCCAGCCAGACGCACACGCCCAGCAGCAGCGGTGGCTCGCCCACCGCCTTGCTGCGGTGCAGGCTCACCTCGTTGTTCGGATTGTCCAGGAAGCGGACGTTGAAAATCTCCGGCAGGTCCGAGGCGTTGGGGATTTTGTATGTCGTCGGGGAGAATGACAGCAATTGACCCATCGGGCCGTAGACCAATTCCTCGGTGGTCACCCAGCCAATCCCCTGGATGAACGCGCCGACCGTCTGGCCGCGATCGATGCCGGGATTGATCGAGCGGCCGATGTCCATGATCAGGTCTGTGCGCAGGATTTTGTACTCGCCGGTGAAGCGATCGATGGAAACTTCGGCGGCGGCGACGCCGTTGGTGAAATAGAGGAATGGCGTGCCGCGCCCGCTCTTGCGATCGAAATCGATCCCCGGCGTCGCGTAAAAGCCGCGCTCGCCCAGGCTGACGCGACGCTCGAACGCCTCGCAAACAACCTGCCTGAATGAGAGATGCCGCGCCGGATCGCGCTGATCGAAAACTCGATCAGATTCCAACTGGATATATTTCGGCTCGCAATCAAGCATGTGTGCGGCCACCTCGGCGAGTCGGGCGCGCAGGCGCCCACACGCATCGACGGCGGCTGCGCCGTTCAGATCGGTGCCGCTGGATGCTGCCGTCGGTGATGTGTTGTTGTTTTTGTCCGTGCTGGTCGCCGTCATGATCACGCGGTCGTATCCGACGCCCAGCTCGTCGGCCACGATCTGCCGCACGCGCGTGTTGACGCCCTGGCCCATTTCGGTTGCGCCCGTGCTGACCAGGACCGAACCGTCCTCGTAAATATTGACCAGCGCGTTGGCCTGGTTCATCGTTTTGCGCGTGAAGGAGATTCCGAACTTGACGGCCGACAGCGCCAAACCGCGCAGATGCGTCGCGCTGTGCTGGTTGAAGGCCTGCACCTGCGCCCGCCGCTGATCATAATCGCATTCGCGCCGCAGCGTTGCGAACAGCTCGGGCAGCGTGTTGTTGCGGACGGTCTGGCCGTACGGCGTCTGATTGCGTGGCTCGATCCCGTAACAATTCGCCTGCCGCACATCCAGCGCGTCGCGCCGCAGCGACAGGGCGATCTCCTCGATGATGTTCTCCATCGTCGCCACGCCCTGCGGCCCGCCGAAGCCGCGGAAGGCGGTGTTGCTTGGCAGGTTCGTCCGGCACACGCGCCCAACAGCGCGAACGGCCGGCAGGAAATAGGCGTTGTCCAGATGCAGCATGCAGCGATCCAGCACCGCGAACGACAGATCGGTCGAGCATCCGCCGTTGGAATAAATCTGCAGATCCAGCGCGGTGATGCGGCCGTCGGGATCAAAACCCGCGCGCCAGATCGATTTGAAGGGATGCCGCTTGCCGGTGAAGCGCATGTCATCGTCCTTGGAGTAGACGAAGCGCACCGGTCGGCGCGTGTGCGCCGCCAGCAGTGCCGCCATCATGGCGGGCTGCGCCGCCTGCGTCTCCTTGCCACCGAAGCCGCCGCCCATCCGTTTGCACACCACCACCACGTGGTTGAACGGCACGCCCAGCGCCTCGGCGACCATCATCTGCACTTCGCTGGGATGCTGCGTGGAGGATTGGACTGTCATCGTGCCATCCTCGCCGGGGACGGCGATGGCGATCATCGACTCCAGATAAAAATGCTCCTGCCCGCCCATCTCCAGCACGCCCTCCAGACGATGCTGCGCCGCGGCGAAGCCGGCATCCAGATCGCCGCGCGCCAGGACCTTCGGCTCGCCCAGGAACGAATTGGCGGCAATGGCCTGGTCAATCGTGAAGATGGGCGGCAATTCGTCCATCCCGACGACCACCGCGTGACGCGCTTTTTCCAGCGCCTCGGCATTCGTGGCGGCGATCAGCGCCAACGGCTGGCCGAGGAACACCGCCTCGTCCTGCACGATCAACCGCTCGTCCCGATTGGACGCGCCGAAAAGATTTTGCCCGGGAACGTCCCGGTGCGTCAGCACCGCGATCACACCCGGTACGGCCAGTGCCGCGGAGATATCCAATTTGCGCAGCCGCCCGTGGGCCAACGGGCTGGGCACGATGCCCGCCAGCAGCTCGCCGTCCAGCGGCGCAAGGTCGTCCAGGAAAATCGATTCGCCGCTGACGTGCCCGGCGGCCGAGTCATGCGCGATATCTTTTCCAACGAAGCCCATAACGACTCCTCATGGCCGCGCCAGCACCGGGCGACGCGTCGTCGATGGCGCGGCCGGCGGACCCGAGCCATCGGTCGATTCGCCCTGATCCAGGTCGTGCCAGAACCGCAAAAGGATATTCCCCGCCAGCGTGCGGCGATAGTCGGCGGAGCCGCGAACGTCGGAAATCGGCGAGATCTCCTCACGCGCGACAACTCCGGCCTGCTCGAACAATTCCAGCGATCCGACGCGCCCGCGAAGTAATTGCTCGGTGCGCGGGAGGCGCAGGACCGTCGGCCCGACCCCGCCGTAGGCGATGCGAATGTCGGTGATGCTCCGCCCCGATCGCCGCATCCAGAATGCCGCGCCGAACCCGGAAATATCCAGGTCCTTGCGCTTGGAGACTTTGTACAGCTTGTAGAAGTCGCCGGCCGCCAGCAGGGGAATGCGCACGCTGGCGACGATCTCGCCGGCGCCCAGAACCGTCTGCCGGTAGCCGCTGTAGAACTGGTTGATATTCACCCACCGCCGCGCCTGTGGGCCGGCCAGCTCCAGCTGCGCCTCCAGCACGAACAGCGCGGGGATGGTGTCGCCGATCGGCGAGGCGTTGACCAGGTTGCCGGCGAGGGTCGCGGCGTTGCGGATCATGGTCGAGCCGAACCATTCCAGGAATTCCGCCAGCTCCGGCAGGCGCGCTCGCGCCGCCTGCTGCAGTTGGGTCAGGCTTGCGCCCGCGCCGACGCACAGGGACTCGCCGTCGACGGTGATCTGCCGCAGCGGCGCGAGGCCGGCGGTGCTCATCGCCACGGCGATCCGCCGCGTTCCCTTGTTGCGCTGCACGCCGACGTCCGTGGCGCCCGATACGATCGCGCACGCCGGATTCTGCGCCCGGAACTGCGCCGCCTGCTCGACGGTGAGCGGCTTGTAGAATCGCCGGTCGGTGGTGTCGATGCGCAGCTCCTGCTCCGCCGCGGCGGCCAGCGCCTTGAGAATCGGCGCCGGGGGATAAAGTTGCTGGATCGACTTGAGTGTTTTGCGATCCGTCTGCAGCGCCGCGCGAATGATCGAATCGTATCCCGTGCATCGGCACAGGTTGCCGGTCAGCCCGCGCCGCACGGATTGGTCGTCGATAGGTCGGCCATCCTGCATCAGGTCGTACAGGCAGACCACGATGCCCGGCGTGCAGAACCCGCACTGGGCGCCGTGACAGCTCACCATCGATTGCTGGATCGGGTTCAGTTCGCGGCCAACGCGCAGGCCTTCGATCGTGACCAGGTGGCACGCGTCAAGCTGAAACATGCTGACGATGCACGCCGTCACCGGCGCATATTCCAGGCGCTTGCCATCGGGGGACACGCGGCCGATCAGGGCAGCGCACGAGCCGCAATCACCCTCGGCGCAAACGACCTTCGTGCCGGTCAGGCGCTGGCGGCGGCGAACAAAATCGGTGACGGTGAGGAATGCATCGTCGCCGCTGACACGCAACGGATGGCCGTTCAGATAGATCAGCAGATGATCACGCATCGCGCTTGCTCCGCTGGAAGACGACGCGCCCGCCCATCGTCACGCGGTTGACGGCGGCGGTGGGATGATCCAGGTTTGCCGGGATCAGCGAACGGATCGCTTGATCCGCGTCGTCGCCGTGGCCGCGCACCTCGATGAACGACATGGGCCGGCCCGGCGCCAGCAGGCCCAATTCGCCGTCCAGGCCCAGGATTTTCGCCGGCGCCAGCGTGGCGCGGAAGAGCGCCTGCGTTGGCGTCGCGCCGTCGGATGCCGCGTGAATTGCCATGAACCTGCCCATCTCTGCCAGCATCGACACGGTCGGCGAAGCGCCGACGTCCGTGGCAATGGCGTAAGGAATTTTATGCTTGAGGACCTCCGCAAGCGCCATCACGCCCGATCCCAGCAGAAAGTTGGACGTCGGACAGTGAGCGATGGCGCAGCCGCTGTCGGCCAGAATTTTCCATTCCGATTCGCGCATGTGAATGCAATGGGCGACGATGCACTGATGATCCAGCAGCCCATCACGTTGATAGACATCAGTGTAGCTGGCCGCCTGCGGATAGAGTTTGGACTCGACAAGATCTTTTTCACCGGTTTGCTCGTTGAGATGCGTCTGAGTGCGCAGCCCCAGTCGCTCGGCCAGGGCTGCCCCACGGCGGCGCAGCGGAGTATCGACGGCCACGGCGAAGCGATCGGTCACGATCAGCCGCCGACCGAATCGTTTGGCCAGGCGCGCGAAATCGGCCTCGAGATTCGGCTCATCGCTGCGCAGGTCGGCCGGGCAATTCTGGTTCATCAGCAGCAGCCCGACGCTCCACTGCGTCGGCAAGTGCGCCAGGGCGATTTCCGTTGCCAGGGCGGACGGCGTCATATACGCCGCGCCGGCCACCACGCCGTTCGAGAGCGTGTCGGCGAGAAACTGATCGACCACGCGCTGGGCGTGTTCGGGATCGGCGCACTTCGCCTCGGCGGGGAAGACGTTGCGTTTCAATCCCGCCAGCAGCCGCCCGCCCGGCGCATCCGGCGGCACGCCCTCCAGGAACCGGCCGCGGATCGGATGCTGGGGAATATGGATGTGCACGTCGATCAGCGGCGGAAGCATCACGCCATCGGCGCGCCGCGCCGGCCGGGCGGCGGGAATGTGATGGTGCAACTGCTCCCATGCTCCGGCGAAGCGCAGCATCCCGCTCGCATCGGAAGCCAGCGCGCCGTCGGCGTGGAAGACGACGCGGCCGTCCTCCTGCGGCAAAAGCAGCGGGCCTCGCACGATCTGTTCCAGCATATTCATTGTCCTCAGACAAACAGATCGACCAGGCGGAATTGCTCCACGTCCACCAGGCCCAGGTCCGTCAGCTTCAACGACGGGATCACTTCCAGTCCCATGAAGCTCATGGCCATGAACGGGTCTCGCAGCGGCGATCCAAGCTGCCGCGCGGCGGCGATCAGCCGGTCGTACGCTTCGGCCACCTTCGCGATGGGCTGATCGCTCATCAACCCACCGACCGGCAGCGGCAGCGACGCGGCGATTTGCTCTCCGACGGCGACGGCCAATCCACCGCCCATCTCCGCGACGTGGCCGGCGGCGCGGAGCATTGATTCATCGTCGGCGCCGATGACGATCAGGTTGTGGTGATCGTGCGCCACCGTGCCGGCCATGGCGCCGCGCTTCAACCCGACCCCCTGAATGAACCCCACACCCATATTACCGCTGCCACGATGACGCTCGATGACCGCGATCTTCAAAACATCCGCGGACACATCGGATACGGCGCTACCGCCGGACCGTTTGGCGCGCAGGATGCGGTGATCGGTGACCAACTGATCCGTGCGCAGGCCGATCACGCGATGGCGATCGGTTTTGGCCGGAATGTTCAGATTCACCTTGTCCCAATCGATCCGGCAGCGGCTGGGTACTGGTTCGGCGGCAGTCGGCGGGGCGTTCGATGTATCGGTCAATTTCCCATCCCGCGCGCAGAGCTTGCCGCCGCTGTACACCAGCCGCGCCATCGGCGCGGACAAATCATCGAACACGATCAGGTTGGCCGACCGCCCCGGCGCGATCGCCCCCACGTGACGCAGGCCGAACCATTCCGATGGATTCAATGTCGCCATGCGGATCGCCTCGATCGGTTCAATGCCAAATGCAATGGCGCGGCGGACCATCTGGTCGATCGACCCCGCGGAGAGCAACTCAGCGGGTGTGCGGTCGTCGGTGCAGAAGCAGATTCGCCGGCTGTTGGCCGCGGTGATAATCGGCAGCAGAGCGTCGAGGTTGCGGGCGTTGGTCGCCTCGCGGATCAGCAGGTACATGCCGCGCTCCAATTTTTCGCGCGCTTCGTCGGGGCTGACGGATTCATGATCGCTGCCGACGACGGCGGCGTAGGCGCACAGGGCCTTGCCGCGCACGGCTGGGCAGTGCCCGTCGATGGGCCGGCCGGACATGGCCAGCAGCTTGGCGCGCACGGCCTCATCTCCACCGATGACGGCGGGGAAGTTCATGACTTCGGCCAACCCGTGCGCCGCGCCGTCGCGGCGCAGTTCGGCGATGTCGGCGGCATCGATGGCGCCGCCGCTGTTGGCCATCGCGGTTGCCGGCACGCAACTGGGCGCCATGATGATGATCTGGAGCGGCGATCCCCACGCCGCATCCGCCATGAAGCGCACACCCGCCGGGCCGGCGACATTGGCGATCTCGTGCGGATCGGTCACCACGGTGGTGACGCCGTGCGGCAACACGGCGGCGGCGAATTGCGCGGGAACGCACAGGCTGCTCTCGATGTGCACGTGCGCATCAATCAGCCCCGGCGCGACGAACGAGCCGGCCAGATCGATGCGATGGGATGATTGATATCCATCCCCGATCCCCGCGATGCGGTCGCCGCAAATGGCGATGTCCGCCGATTCGATGGTGGCGCTGAAGACGTTCACCAGGCGGCCATTGGCCAGAACCAGATCGGCGGGCAGGTCGCCGCGGGCGACGGCAAGCAATCGGGCAACATCATCCATAAACGGAAAGGCCCAGCACGGAAGGGCGGATCATTTTACCATAAATGGCCGATTTGTGAAGAGTTGGTTAAGAGCAACCCCGCCGCCGAGGATATAATCAGAGACGGTGCTGGAGCTACTGGAACAGATCGTTCGACGGGCCGAATCGGGCGAATCTCTGGCGTTTTGCACCGTCGTGCGGACGCGCGGCAGCACCCCGCAGGAAAAGGGGGCGGCGATGCTTGTGCTGGCCGATGGAAAAACCATGGGCACGCTGGGCGGGGGATGCGTCGAGGCCGAGGTGCGCCAACGCGCCCTGACGCTCATCCAGGAACATCGCAGCCGGTTGCTCACCTTCCGACTCGACCAGGATTATGGCTGGGACGATGGGCTGGTGTGCGGGGGGATCATGGACGTGGCGGTGCAGGTGATCGATTCGCCCGATGCGGCCGCTTCGCTGAAGGATGCGCGCGACCGCGTTGTCGCGAACGTGGGCGTGAAGCTGGCGATCGGCGTGGCGGACGAGCAGGATGTGGCGGCGCAGTTTGAGATCGAGATTCCGCCCAGGCCGTCGCTGGTCATCGCCGGCGCCGGGCACGTGGGGTTGGCGCTGGCGCGGATCGCGCGCGGGTTGGATTTCCACATCACGGTGATCGACGACCGGCCCGACTACGCCACGGCCCAGCGATTTCCCGAGGCGCGCTGCGTGGTGGGGGACATCGAGCAGGAGCTGGCGCGCCTGGGCATCGACGAGCAGACGTATATCGTGATCGTCACCCGCGGTCACAAGCACGACGCCGGCGCGCTGGCGGCGGTGATCAATTCGCCGGCGCGATATCTGGGGCTGATCGGCTCCAAGACCAAGATCCGCGCCATCCTGAAAGCGCTGTTCGAACGTGGGAATTCCAAGGAACGCTTGGCGCAGGTGCACGGCCCCATCGGCTATCAGATCGGCGCGGTGACACCGGCGGAGATCGCCGTGAGCATCGCCGCCGAGCTGATCGCGGTGCGGCATGGGCGGGGAGATAAGCCGGCGTCGGCGATGAAAGTCGATGCGGAGCAACTGGATATCTGGTTAAAGGAGTAAATCGGACATGCCGACTGAAGTCGGCATGCCGGAGGGCGTTCACGGTTTGCCCGATTTCCACACCGGATCGTGATGCGACTGTGTCGCCGATTCGAACCATCGGGTCATGATCGTCTTCTGCTGGGTGTAGAAGTGGACCGCCTCCAGGCCCTGGATGTGCAGGTCGCCGAAGAAGGATTTGTTCCAGCCGGTGAAGGGGAACCAGGCCATCGGGGCGGGGACGCCGATGTTGATGCCGATCATGCCGGCATTGAAATATTGCTTGAACTGTCGTGCCGCCCAGCCGCTCTTGGTGAAGATGCTGGCGCCGTTGCCGTAGGGACTGTTACGGCCGACCTGCAGGGCCGATTCGATATCATCGACGCGCACCACCGAGAGCACGGGGCCGAAGATTTCCTCCTGGGCCAGGCGCATTTTGGGCGTGACGTGATCGACGATGCTGGGTCCGACGAAAAATCCACCGGAACGCGCGGCGGGAACCTCGCGGCCGTCCAGGACGACGCGGGCGCCCTCTCCGGTGGCGATATCCAGATATCCCGCCACGCGCTGCTGGTGTTGGCGGGTGATCAGCGGGCCCATATCGACGGCGTCGCCGGTGTCGGTCGGGCCGGTCTTCATGCCCTGGCCGATTTTCGCCAGGCGATCGACCAGCGGCTCGGCGGCGTCGCCGACGGGGACGGCCACCGATCCGGCCATGCAGCGCTCTCCCGCGCAGCCGAACGCCGACGCCTGCACCGCCAGGGCGGCCTGCTCCAGATCGGCATCGGGCATGACGATGAGGTGGTTTTTGGCCCCACCGGCAGCCTGCACGCGCTTGCCGTGCCGCGTGCCGGTCTCGTAAACATATTGCGCGACACTGGTGGACCCCACGAAGCTGATCGCCTTGATCAGCGGATGGGTTAGCAGCGCATCTACCGCGACCTTGTCGCCGTGGACGATGTTGAACACGCCCGGCGGCAGGCCGGCGTCGATCAGCATCTGGCCCAGCAGGTTGGGGCTCAGCGGCACGCGCTCCGAGGGCTTGAGCACGAACGTGTTGCCGCAGGCGATGGCCAGGGGAAACATCCACATCGGCACCATGGCGGGGAAGTTGAACGGCGTGATACCCGCGCACACGCCCAGGGGGTGGCGCGTCGTCTCCATGTCCACGTTGCGGGCGATGTTGGCCAGCGAATCGCCCATCATCATGCTGGGCGTCCCGCAGGCGAATTCGACGACCTCCACTCCGCGCTGCACGGAGGCGCGGGCCTCGACCAGCGTCTTGCCGTGCTCGCGCGTGACGCAGCGGGCCAGCTCCTCGAAACGGTCCAGCATGATCTGGCGGAATTTGAAGAGGAAGCGCACGCGCTCGACGACCGGCACGGCGGCCCAGTCCTCCAGCGCCGCCGCGGCGGTGCGCACCACGCGATCGACTTCATCGGCGGTGCAGAACGGCACGCGCGCGATCACCTGGCCAGTCGAGGGATTGAAGACCTCACCGAATCGCTCGCTCTGGCTGGGGATCCATTTCCCGCCTTCAAGGATGGAGAGTTTTTGCACGGCAGGGGCGGTGGTGGTCATAAGAGCTACCTCGCTAACGCCGCGATCGGCAACACCTCATCCAGACAATCGACGATGAAATCCGCATCATCCATGCTCAGGCACATGGGCGGCTTGATGCGCAGGACGTTGCCGTGCAAGCCGCCCTTGCCCAGGAGCAGGCCGCGCTCGCGGGCCAGCTCGAGAATGGCGGCGGTCTGGGACTTGGCGGGGAGCTTGGAGACGCGATCGGTCACCAGCTCCACGCCGATCATCAATCCCATCCCGCGTACCTCGCCGATCAGCGCGTGCTTGTTCTGCAGCTCGCGCAGGCGGTCGATCAGGTGCGTGCCGATGCGATGCGCGTTTTCCTGGATGCCCTCGGATTCGATGACTTCCAGCGTGGCCAGGCCCTGGGTCATGCTGATGGGATTCCCACCGAACGTGTTGAAATGGACGCGGTTGGCCAGCGTTTTGGAAATCTCCGGCCGGGTGACGAACGCGCCCAGTGGGATGCCGTTGCCGATGCCCTTGGCCATGGTAACGGCGTCGGGGACAACACCCCAGTTTTCGAACGCCCAGAACTTGGAGCCGGTGCGGCCGAATCCGCCCTGCACCTCGTCGGCGACGCAGATGCCGCCGTGTTTGCGGACGATGTCGTAGGCGATCTGGAAATATTCTTTGGGCGGCGTGACGGCGCCACCGACGCCCTGGATGCACTCGGCGATGAAGACCGCGACCTCGCCGCTGGTTTCATATTCGATCAGGTCTTTCAGATCGCGGGCGCACTTGACCTCGCAGGATGGATAAGTGAGCCCGAAGGGGCAGCGGTAGCAATACGCCGGCGTGGCGTTTTTGACGGTGAAGCCCTGGTTGCTCTTGAATTTCCAGGTGCCGTGGGCGGTGAGGTTCATCGTCGCCGCCGTGCCGCCGTGGTAGGCGTTGCGCAGCGAAATGACGTCGACATTTTTCGTGAACTCGCGCCCGGCCAGCAGGGCGACCTCGTTGGCCTCCGACCCGCTATTGGTGAAATACCAGCTGGAGAGGTTCGACCCCGCCGGCATGTGATCGGTCAGCTTTTTGGCGAACTGGCCGATGGTGGGATGGAAATAGATCGTCGTGGTGTGCTGGAGTTTGGCGGTCTGCTTCTGCACGGCCTCGACGATTTTGGGATGGCAATGGCCGACCGAGACGGTGACGATTCCCGCGAACGCATCGAGATATCGCTTGCCGGTCTCGTCCCACAGGTACTGCATGTGCCCTTCGACGACCAGCAGCGGATCCTTGTAATAACGGATCAATCCCGGCGAGAGATACTGCTGTCGCAGCGCCACCACCTCCGCCTTGGCCGGCCCGTCATACGGCTGGGGCGTGTGCTGGCAGGCGGGGAGGGAGAGTGTTCTGGGTGTCGTCGGTGATGGGGTCAGGGTCCGAGTCATACGAACTCCGTATTAGAGCGATCACGGGGCTGTCAGGGTTGTATACGCATCCGGTCGCCGGTCGCGGTAGAACTGCCAGACGTTGCGAACGTCGCGGATCATGTCCAGGTCCAGGTCGGCGACGACGACGGCATCGGTGCTGCGGGGGGCTTCGGCGATGACCTGGCCGCGCGGGTTGGCGAAATAGCTGGTGCCGTAGAACTCGCCGATGCGCCAGGGCTCCTCGAAGCCGGGGCGGTTGATGGCGGCGACGTAGTAGATATTATTCGCCGCCGCCGCGGTTTGCTCCAGCTTCCAGAGATATTCCGAAAGCCCGGCGACGGTGGCGGAGGGGTTGAAGACGATTTCCGCGCCGGCCAGGCCAAGGGCGCGCCAGCCCTCGGGAAAATGGCGGTCGTAGCAGATATACACGCCGATCTTCCCCACCCGGGTTTCGAAGACGGGATAACCGAGATTGCCGGGGCGGAAATAAAACTTCTCCCAGAATCCCGGCTCGCAATGGGGGATGTGCGTCTTACGGAACTTGCCCAGGAATTTGCCGTCGGCGTCGATGACGGCGGCGGTGTTGTAATAGACGCCGGTCAGCTCCTCTTCGTAAATCGGCAGGACGATCACCATGTTGTGTTTTTTGGCGATCTCGCAAAAGAGCCTGGTCGTCGGGCCGTCGGGGATGTGCTCGACCATCTCGTACCACTTGGATTTCTGCTCGGCGCAGAAATAGGGGCCGTAGAACAGCTCCTGGTAACAGATCACCTGCGCGCCCTTGTCGGCGGCCTGGGCGGTCAGGGCGATGTGCTTATCGATCATCGCCTTTTTGATCTTCGGGATCGGCGAAGTGGACGGCTCGGCGAGCGTGGCCTGGACGATTGCGGCGCGAACGTTTCGGGGCATCGGAACAACTCTCCGTATCTGAACTTGATGGTCAAACTTTCACGGCTTTTTTGGGCTCGATCTTTTCGATCTTTCCGGCGCTCAGCAGCGCCTGATATTGCTGCCAGTTCATCGGCGGCTTGCCGTCGGAAACCTCTTTCATCGTGATGCAACCATCGACCGGGCAGGCCAGGGCGCACATGTTGCATCCGACGCAGGCCTGGACGTTGATCTTGAACACGTCGATGGTTCCCCCACCGGCGTCAAGCTTCAGGGCGGGCGCGGCTTCGCCCTTGAGCTTGCGCGGCTCACCGAAATGCTCGACGTACTGCTCCCGGCTCATCTTCACCCAGTCGATCGCCTGGTAGCAGCCATCCTCGCAGCATGCGAAACAGATGCCGCAGTGAATGCAGGTCTTCTCGTCGATCTCGGCAATGACTTTGTAGTTCAGGTCCAGATCTCCCCAGTGCTTGATGAGCGGGGCGGCGCGGCCGACGAATTCCGGAACCGTGTCGAATTCTTTCTGTCCCATCCACTGATCCAGGCCGCGCGTCATCGCCTTGATCACACCGAACCCGCGATGCATCACCGCCGTGCACACCTGCACGGTGGTGGCGCCCAGGAGCAGAAATTCGGCGGCGTCGTCCCACTTGCGAATCCCACCGATCCCGCTGATCGGCAGCCCGATCTGCGGATCGGTGGCGATCTCGCTGACCATGTGCAGCGCGATCGGCTTGACCGCCGGCCCGCAATAGCCGCCATGCGAGCCGAGCCCGCCCACGTTGGGCTTGGGTGTAAAGTTCTGCACGTCCACGCCCATGATGGAATTGATGGTGTTGATCAGGCTGATCCCATCCGCCCCGCCGCGTTTGACGGCGCGGCCGATCTCGCGGACGTTGGTGACGTTGGGCGTCAGCTTCGCCAGCACCGGCACCTTCGCGACTTGCTTCACCCACTTGCAGATCATCTCGGCATATTCGGGCACCTGCCCGACCGCCGAGCCCACGCCGCGCTCGCTCATCCCATGCGGGCAGCCGAAATTCAGCTCGAACCCGTCGATCGGAACCTCCTGGATTCGCTGGATGACGCGGTGCCACGTCTCCTGTTTCGACTCCACCATCACCGAGGCGATCAGCGCGTGCTCGGGATGCTCGCGCTTCACCTGCGCCATCTCGGCCAGGTTGTCGTCGAGCGAGCGGTCGGTGATCAGCTCGATGTTATTCAGGCCCATCAGCTTCTGGTTGTTCAGCGCGATTCCGCCGTAGCGCGAGGCGACGTTGACGATTGGATCATCCGTCAGCGTCTTCCACACCGCCCCGCCCCAGCCGGCGCGAAACGCGTTACGAACCTGGTACGCCGTGTTGGTCGGCGGGCCGCTGGCCAGCCAGAACGGGTTGGGCGATTTGATCCCTGCGAAGCTACAGCTCAGATCAGGCATATCGGTGATCCATCAGAAATGGTTCGGCTCGCGCTGGAGGAACCTGCCGCGTTTGCGATCGCCAACGAATTTGCCATCGCGCACCATCACCTGGCCGCGCACGCAGACCGCCTCGGCGCGGCCGGCGATCTCCATTCCCTCGAACGGGTTGTAATCCACCGCCATATGCTGGGTTTTGACGCTGATTTTCGAGGGGCGGTTGGGGTCGAAGATCACCAGGTCGCCGTCGCTGCCGACGCGGATGGTTCCCTTGCGCGGATAAAGGCCGAAGATTCGCGCTGCCTGTGTCGAGGCGCAATCCACGAATCGCTGCACGTCCATCCGGCCGCTCTTCACGCCGGCGGTGTATAGCACGTTGATCCGGTCCTCCAGCGATGGAATCCCGTTGGGGATTTTGGTGAAATCGCCGCGCCCCATCTCTTTCTGTCCGGAAAAATCGAACGGCGCATGATCCGTGGCCACGGTGCTGATCTGGCCATTGGCCAGGTTTTCCCAGAGGAACTGTTGATTGCGCCTGTCGCGCAACGGGGGCGACATGACGAACTTGGCGGCCTGGAAATCCGGGAGCTCGGCGTGCGTCTTGTCCAGCGTCAGATATTGGATCAGCGTTTCGATCCACACCTTCACGCCGCGCGTGCGCGCCGCCAGCGCCTCGCGGGCCGCCGGCTCGCAACTGGTGTGCACGATGTAGCAATGCGTGTCGTGCATGGCGGCGAAGCTCATCAGGTGATGCACGCCCTCGGCCTCCACCGATTCGGGCCGCGACGGCTCGTGCCACTGCGGGCCGGTCTTTCCCGCGGCAATCAGCTCTTTCTGCCGCTGCGCCACCAGCTCGGCGTTTTCGCAATGCGCGGTGACGATCACGCCCAGCTCCTTGGCCAGCCGCAGCGCCTGGTAAAGCTCGGCATCGTCGACGCCGAACGCGCCCTTGTATGCCAGGAACACCTTGAACGATGAAATTCCCGCCCGCACGATTTCGCGGAACTGGCTCTCGGCGGCCGGATCGTAGCGCGTCACGCCCATGTGGAATGTGAAATCGCAGGCGCTTTTGCCCTCGGCCTTGCCGCGCCACAGCTCGAAGGCTTGCATCGGCTCTTCGCTACGGGAGGGGCAGATCATTTCGATGAGCGTCGTCGTCCCACCAAACAACGCCGCCACCGACGCCGTTTCGTACGTGTCCTTGGCGAAGGTTCCCATGAACGGCAGATAAATATGCACATGCGGATCGATGAATCCGGGGAAAACCAGCTTGCCACCGGCGTCGATGACAGTCGCCGCCGGCGCCGCCTGCAGGTCCGTGCCGATTTTGGAGATCGTCTGGTCCTCGCAGTAGATGTCGGCACGATAGGAGTCGGAGGCAGTAATGATTTGTCCGTTTCGGATCAACAGCGGCATGATTCCACTCTAATCAGCGCCACAAAATCGCCCCGGCAAAGCCGGACGGGCAAAGCCGGCGCAAACCTTGCCGAGTATAGCGTTGCCAAACATTTCGTCCACCTAAAACGTCCCGCGTTTCGTGTCCTTACCGGGCTCGCCACTTCAGTGGCAAGCCAAAGGCGGTCGTTTAAGCATTGCATCCCCACACTCTATGATGTCGCGTACATATGCCCGCTCCGCTCGAGCCTGCACGCCGCATCCGAAGAAAAATGGGCGCGGCCGCGCTGCTGGTGATGACGCTTCTGGTCTACGCCCGCGCCATCTTCACCGCCGGGTTCATCTGGGACGATCCGCAGTACATCGTGCAGAATCCGACGCTGCGAAATCTGCGCGGACTGTGGGCGATCTGGGCACATCCGACGTCGCTGCCGCAATATTATCCGCTGGTCCATGCGAGCTTCTGGATCGAATACCACCTGTGGCAACTGCATCCGCTGGGATATCACCTGGACAATGCGCTGCTACAGGCAGCGGCGGCGATCCTGCTCTGGCGAGCGCTGGGGCGGCTGGGCATTCCCGGCTGTTTTCTGGCGGCGGCGATTTTCGCCATCCATCCCGTGCAGGTGGAATCGGTCGCCTGGGCCACCGAGCGAAAAAACGTGCTGTCGGCTGTCTTCTATTTGCTCGCGCTGCATGCTTATCTCGATTATCTGGGCGCGGCGCGAGCAAGGTGTTATCTGCTGTCGCTGATCTATTTCGTGGCGGCGCTGCTGAGCAAATCGGTCGCCTGCTCGATGCCGGCGGCAATCCTGCTGATCTTGTGGTGGCGGAACGGTCGCCTCGGCTGGCGCGATTTGCGGTCACTGATTCCATTTTTCGTGATCGGCGCGGTCATGGCGGTGGCGACGGCGACGCTGGAACTCCAGCACGTCGGCGCCAGTGGCGGGGAATGGAGCTGGAGCTTCGCCGATCGCTGCCTGATCGCCGGCCGGGCACTCTGGTTTTATGCGGAGAAACTCCTTTGGCCGGCGCATCTGACGTTCATCTATCCGCAATGGCGGCGGATGAATTTTTCGCAACAGCCCTGGCTGATCGCGTTTCCGCTGAGCTTCCTGGCGATGTTGCTGGGCTTGTGGCTGCTGCGTCGGTGGATCGGGCGTGGGCCGCTGGCGGCGATGCTGTTTTTTGCCGGCACGCTTTTGCCGGCGCTGGGATTCGTGAACCTGTATCCCATGCGGTACACGTTCGTGGCCGATCATTTCCAGTATTTCGCGTGCATCGGCCCGATCGTTTTGGCCGCGGCGATCGTCAAGCGGCGGCTGCCGATCCGTATCGTCGGGCCAATACTGCTCATCGTTCTCGGAATCCTCGCCTGGCGGCAGCAGGGGATTTATCGAGATCAAATGACGCTCTGGCGCGACACGGTCGCGAAGAACCCGACGTCCTGGATGGCCTGGGGCAACCTCGGCGATGAATACGCGCAGTTGTACAACGCGAACCATTCCGATGCCGACCGCGCCGCGGCGCGGCAGTGTTACACGACGCTGCTGCGCCTCGCGCCGGATCAGCCATTGGCACATTGGAAGTGGGGGATCGTGATGCAAAAAGAGGACGACCCCACCGCGGCGCGTCGGGAATTTGCCAGGGCGATTGAATTGGAGCCGCACTTCACCCTGGCGATGAACAGCATGGCCCTGCTGCTGATGCAGGAGAATCAGCCGGCGGCGGCGATGGAATATTACCGCCGGGCGATCGAACTGGATCCGGGTTACGCCGAGGCGCGCTACAACTATGGGATCGCGTTGCAGCAGAGCGGGGACGTGGATGGCGCGATCGCGCAGTTTTCCGCTGCCGCTGCCCGGCGCCCCGACTGGGCCGATCCCCAGATCAAACTCGCGAACCTGTGGCGGTATGACAGAAAGCGCGTGGACCTGGCGATCCCCTGTTACATCGCCGCCATCACCGATGATCCCAATCGCGCCGACCTGCATTTCGCGCTGGCGACGGCGTGGCTGACGGTCGGGGAGATCGATCGGGCACGGGCGCAGTGCCGGGCCGCACTGCAATGCGACAACGGCTTCACCGCCGCGCGACAATTGCTGGATAAATTGGGTGGAACCTGAGCGGGTCAATCCGCCGGGGCAATCTTCATTTGCTCCGCGGTCGGCAAGGGCAAAAAGATGCTGAACGTCGTCCCCTTGCCCATTTCGCTTTGTACCTGAATCCGCCCGCGGTGGTGCTCGATGATGTCTTTGCAGATGGCCAGGCCCAGGCCGGTGCCGCGGTTGCCGTCTTTTTGCGCGGTGCCCTTGGTGGTGAAGAATGGCTGGAAAATTTTTGACATCAGCCCGGGTGGAATGCCCGGGCCGGTGTCGATGACTGCAATTTTGATCTCCTGCTGGTCGGCGGCGGCCTTGATGGTGAGCGAGCCGCTCTTGCCGGCCAACGCCTGGCGGGCGTTGATCAGCAAATTCAGGAGCACCTGCTCCAGTTGCACGGCATCGCCCCAGACGTGCAGCTCGCCCTGCACCTGGATGCGCAGCGCGATGCCGTCTTTCTGCGGGTCGCGCGCCAGAACGGTCAGGACTTCATCGACCAGTTTCTGCACGCTGACCAGCCCGAAGGATGATTCGCCGCGCGCCAGGCTGAGCATCGAGGTGCAGATCTTGCCCGCCTTCTGCGCGCTGCCGAACGCCTTGGTCAGCGCCTTGCGGATCAGCTCCATGTCCGGCTCGGCGCCCTGCGCGCTGGAGAGGGCGAACTGGGAATAGCTGACGATCGGCGTCAGCAGGTTGTTGAATTCATGGGCGATGACGGCGGCGATGGTGCCGATCGTCGCCAGGCGCTGCGATTCGGTGAGCTGATCGCGCATGGCGTCGAGTTGTCGCTGCGTGTCGGCCAGCTTTTGCAGCAGGTCCTGGGGCGTCGGGATTGTGGAGGGGAGGTTACTCACGCCCGAAGGGTACTATCGGTCGTCACCGCGAAGCGGCTTGATTGGTGGGAAATGAGCGCGAGGGTGGGTCTTATCGGACCGATGTTCAATTATTTAGCCGCGGTGCTTGCACCGCGCGTTTCCTTTCGTGGACCAACAACGCGCGGTGCAAGCACCGCGGCTAAATATCAATTCACGGCCGCCAGTAGTTCCCTGCCGACGTATTCGACTTGCTCCGCCGGCAGCTCGGGGTAGATCGGCAGCGCCAGGACCTCGTCGGCGGCGCGTTCGCTGTGCGGGAAATCACCGTGCTTGTGGCCCAGGTACGCGAAGCACTCCTGCAGGTGCAGGGGGATCGGATAATAGATCGCCGAGCCGATCCCCTTGTGCGCCAGGACCTGCTTGATGCGGTCGCGGTTGGGCACGCGGATGACGTACTGGTTGTAAATGCTCCAATTGCCTTGATCGATCTTCGGCGTGGTGATTTTACTGTTCGCCAGCAGCTTGTCGTAAAGCTCGGCGTTGCGTCGGCGGCCCTCGTGCCAGGTGTCCAGGTACTTGAGCTTCACATCCAGCACGGCGGCCTGCACGGCGGCGAGGCGGAACATCCCGCCGATCAGCTTGTGGTGGTACTGATGCCCCGATCCGTGCACGCGCAGCAGGCGGCAGGTGGCGGCGAAATCGTCGTCGCTGGTGCAGATCGCCCCCGCGTCGCCGAAGGCGCCCAGGTTCTTGGTCGGATAAAAACTCAGGCAACCCGCGAAGGTGGTGGAGCAGGCGCGTTTGCCCTGTCGGCGGGCGCCGATGGCCTGGGCGGCGTCCTCGATCACCTTCAGCTTGTGCTTGGCGGCGATGTCGTTGATCGCCTCCAGCCGCGCCAATTGGCCGAACAGATCAACCGGGATGATCGCCCTGGTCTTCTTGGTAATCTTCGCCTCGATCAGGCCCGGATCGATGTTGAACGTCGCCGAATCGATGTCCACGAAGACCGGCCTGGCGCCCAGCCGGGCGATCGAGCCGGCGGTGGCGAAGAACGTGAACGTCGGGCAGATGACCTCATCGCCCGCTTTGATTCCGATGGCCATCAGGGCGCACAGCAGCGCATCGGTCCCGCTGCTGACACCGATCGCGTGTTTGGTTCCGCAATACGACGCCAGGTTTTTCTCGAACTTCTCGACGTGCGGGCCCAGGACCAGGGCCTGCTGATCGAACACCTCGTCAACGGCGCGGCGGATTTCGTTGCGGATCGGAAGGTATTGTGCCTGCAAATCCAACAGCTTGACGTTCATGCCCGCAGGTTACGGCACGGATCAAAAAAAGTAAAAAGCTCACAACGGTCCGGCGCGGCGGGAGGGGATCATCGCGCTGACCAGATATATCCCCGCGATCAGCAGCATCATCCAGCCGATGTCGGGATACGTGTTGCTGAACAGCGTGAACACCCCCGGCCAGCGCGAGGGATCAATTCGCAGCATCTGCTGGCAGACCATGCCGGTGGAGAGAATCGTCAGCAGGACATGCAGCAGCGACAGCCCGGTGGAAACACCGACCGCGACGGCGGAAATGGCGCAGGCCCATACCAGGTAGCGGCTACCCATCTGGCCCAGCACCAGCGGGAAGACGATCCACGGGACGATCAGCGTGAGCAGAAAGCGCGGATCGCGCCGGCGGCTGTGCACCGCCGCGGCTGCCGCCGATGCCACCAGGAAAACGCCGTAAAGAATCGACATGCACGTCTTGAGATCCAGACGCCCCACCCAGTGGAAAAACGGCAGGGTGACGCTCAGGCTTCCGACGATATCGTGGTATCCCCAGTTGTATTTGTGGCCGAGTAGCGCGCCCAGGTTGGCGTAGGAGCCCTGTCCCATCGCCAGGATATCGTGCTTCTGTGCTCCGTAAGCGAAGCCGATCGCCAGCCAGGAAAAATCGCCGTGGAACAGCAGCGGCGCGATCCACAGCGCCGCGGCGAAGATGGCCGCCAGCCAGTACGTGCCCCAGCGCGGTCGCAAAATCCATGGAGGAACGATGATCGCCAGCAAGAACAGCAGCAGCGCGATGTTGGGCAGATCGGGATGCGGTGGCAGATGCCAGAGGATCAGGATCAGCGCCAGCGCCGCCGGCAGGAACGCCGCCACGAAAATCCCGGCGCCGATTAGTGTCTCGCGCCGCACGGCCGAGGCGCTGATCCATTGCCGCCCCATTCGCCGTAGCGACGCCGGACGCACCAGCGATCCGGCCAGCACCAGCGCAGCGGCGAGCATCACCCATTCCAGCCAGTGCAATGCCTCGGGAGTAATCGTCCACGGCCAGACGATGATCGCCGCGCCGATCAGGAATCCGCTGAGGATGCGCACGGTGGCGCCCAGCCGTCCGGCAAACAGTGGCCACAAAAACAGCATCGGCCCGGCCAGCAGCAATTGGCCCTTGAACATGCACCCGATGCCCAGAAAAATCCCCGCGGCGATCCACCAGTCCAGCGATGCCAGCAGCGCCGAAAGCAAAAACGCCGGCAGGAGCCAGACATCCCACTGCGGCCAGACGTGCGAATCGGCCAGGTTCATCGGATCGAACCAGACCAGCAGCGCCGCGACCAGCCCGCAAGCCCAGCCGCGATACGCCGCCGGCAGACGCTGCGCCGACGCGACCATCACGATGAACAGCACGAGCATGCGCAGCCAGACGGTCCCACCCGGCCATGCCACGCCGCCGAAGACGGGGCTGTCAAGCTTTTTCAGGTCGCCCTGGTTCCGTACGACAAAATCATCCGAATGGGTGACGCCCGCCGGGCTGGCGGCGGTGACGCGGAAGTGAATCGTCTGCCCCGGCGCCACAGGCTGCAGCGGGGCGGTGACGCGCCTGTCCTCGTTATCCGTGGAAAGGAGGCGTTCCAATGTGGTATGACCGTAGGCATCGGTCGGACCCCAGTCGATGTGCCATTGCGTAGGTGCGAACTCGGGGTTGATGATTGCGACGACGGTCGCGTGATCCGGCGCGAAATAGGCCCCGCGCACCAGGACCGACGGCGCCGGCCGCAGCGGTGGGCCGATCAGCGCCATCAGCGCGTACCAGAACCCGGCGGTAGCGACCAGGAACACCAGCAGCCCGTGCGGTAGCGCCGACGCCGGCGCGACTTGGCGCCCCGCCGTGCCGCGGCTCACCCAGAGCCAGACCAGCAGGAAGCAGGCGATAGCAGCGATGCCGTCGCAGGCGGTGTTGAAATCGAGAATGGGTTCGGCGACGTCCTCGGGCATCGGCTGCAGCCAATCGAGGCGGTCGCGCGCGTTGTGGGGATAAACGGTGATGCGGGGATCGGCCCGCTGCACGTGCCGCGCCCACAGCGTCACGACGAACAGGCGCATGGGCGGGTAATCCAGATCGAAATCGCCGTTGGTATTTCGCTCCAGGATATTGTCATAAAAGTGGACCCATCCCTGCTGAAGCTCGTGCCAGCTCAGCCGTCGCGGCGCCGCCACTGCCCGGGCCTTGCCCGCGGGACCGAGCGTCGCCAGCACCTTGGGCGTTTGACCGGCCAGGGAGTCTGAATAATGCGGCAGGTGGGCGCGCGATTCAGCCAGCTGGATCACCTGGCTGCCGAAATAAAATGCCCGGTTGATGTCGAGATAAAAGCGGATAGACCGCGAAGAGACCCAGCATTCGCGGCGCAGTTCCATACCGGAGCGGAAAGCCCAGGACCCGATCGATCCAACCACGACGACGCAGATGAGCCAGGGGACCAATCGCATGAACCACGGCCTGGCGCGGCGGATGGGTGGAGGCGCCGGAACGGGTACGGGCGCGACGACCACAACCGGTGGCTGGTCCTGCAGATCGTAAATTTGCGTTGGGGTGCTCACAAATCACCCACCCCAGTCCGCCGCCAACTCGGCGCGATCGCCCCATACACGAACACCGCGGCGATCAACAGCATCGCGTAACCCAGGTCCGGATGCGTCGGCTCGAAAATCGCCAGGGTGACTCGCGCGCTATCGGGCGCCGTGTGCAGCAGCCGTGTTCCCACCATCACGCAGGAGAGAATCGTCAGCAGCCACGCAAACAGCGACATGCCCACCGACACGCCCACCATCGCCGCCGACAACGCCGCCGACAGGATCGTGTAACGCACCGACATCTGCGTCAGCAGCGTCACGAAAAGGATCGACGGGGCGGCCAGGGCGATCAGGAAATGGGGCGAGCGGCGGCGCATGTGGATCGCCGCTCCGATCGCGCACAGCAGCAATGCCGTGAAATAAATTGTCGCCAGGAAGTAGCGCAGATCCACGTCCGTGGGATCGTCATACCACGGAAAATGCAGCGTGGTGACGCGGTCGTGAAGGTGCCAGCCGAAGCGCTGGTCTTCCAGGATTCCCGCCAGATTGCTCAGGCTGTTGGGGCTGACCTGCATTTCGTCCCACTTGCGCGCCCCGTAGGCGAAGCCGACATTGAACCACGAGAATTTGCCATCATGCACGAAAGCGGACAGCCACAGTGCCGATGCGAAAATCAGCACCAGCCACGCCCCCCACATCCGCCGCGGCAACACCCACGGCACGATGACGACGGCGGCGCACATCAGCAACAGCCAGGCTTCATACCATCCGAGAGACCCGGCAAAACGCAGCAGGATCAGCGCCATGGCGGCAACGGCAACGATAACCGCGGCGATGAACCAGGCGACGTGCCGGCGCAATCGCGGCTCCTGCCGCAATGCGGGCAAGATTGCGCGGAATCGCGCGGCTGTCCCCCGACCGAAGAGCCAGAAGCGCGCCGGGCGCGGGGCGGCAAAAATGGGACTGGAAACCAGCCCGGGCAGGGCGAAAATTCGTCGGCGAAAAATCGCCAGAACGCAGATCACCGCCGCGGCGATGAGGGTGACGAGAATCGCCGCCTTGGCCGCGTGAGTGTTCACCAGCCAGGGCCACAAGATTATCCCGCCCGCCGCGGTCATGCCGGCGATGATGCGCATGAATCGACCAGGCCAGCCGGCAATAAGCGGGCACAGAATCAACACCGGCGCCATGAACAAAATCTGCCCCTTGAACATGCACCCGATGCCCAGCATCACGCCGGCGCACAGCCACCAGTCCACCGACGCCAGCACCGCCGCGATCAGGAAGAACGGCAGGATCCACCCGTCCCATTGCGGCCAGCCGATGCCGTCCAGGATGAGTGCAGGGTTGAGCCACACCAGCGTGGCGGCGACCAGCCCGCACGCCGGCGCGCGGAACGGCGGGGGCAGAAACCGCGCCAGGCAAACCACGCTCAAAAACCGCACGATCCACCAGAGCCAGAACCCGACGCTGATCATGTGCTCATCCAGATCAAAAAGCCCCGCCCGTGCAGCATGTGGTGGCTCAAGCTGCCAGCTGATGTATGGATAAAGCAGCCAGAAAATCCCCATCAGCACCAGGGGCGCCAGCAGCATCGGATCGCCGAATCGCCCGCGCCAGCCGATGGGCGGCAGGATTGCCGCGCCAGCGTCGCCCCGTCGCGCCCAGATCCACACCAGCGCGAACATCGCCAGCGCGGAAATTCCGTCCGCCCACATGTTCGCGCGCAGCAGCGGCGTGATCACGTTGTCGGTGGCTTGCAGCCGGCGATGCGTCCGCGGATCGGTGACGTTCACTGGCGAGTTGGGATAGTATCCAAGGCCGGGATATTTGGCCTGTACGTGCCAGACCCAAACCGTCATGGCCAGCAATCGCAGCGGTGGATAATCCAGATCGTATTCGCCGTTGGGCACGGTCTGCTGGAGATGGTCGTACGTGTTGACCCAGCCGTCGACGATTTGCGAGTAGATCGCGGCGAGATGTTTACAGCGCCGGACAAATTCCGGTCCGTCCAATGGGCGCTGTAACAGACCGGGGCCAAAGTGATCGATCCACGGCCTTCCCTGCTGCGCCGCCAGGAATTTGCCGCGCTGCAGCGCAACGTTGCCCTGTTGATAGGCGTTCACCATATCGCCGACGAAGCGGTTGGGCCGCCAGTAGACCCAGAATCCCTCGCGCCCGTCGACGCCGATGCGCACGATCTGCCAGGCGTAAACGCAGAACGCAAAGGTCAGGAAAATCCAGCCGGCGATCAGAAGCAATTGCTCGCGTCGGCGCGACTGGCGCGGCGGAGTTGACGGCGCCACCACGGCCACGGCGGGGCGCGGCGAGGGATCGGCGTCGAGCGTGGTCGGCGTGGCGACAGTCATGGGGCTGCGCCAATGTACGATTTGCCACAGGGATGTAAACGACTTGCCTGTCTCATTTAGCCGCGGTGCTTGCACCGCGCGTTGGCGCGTAGAAACGCGCGGTGCAAGCACCGCGGCTAAATAAAAATCGCGATAACGCGTTTAAAAGTTCAGGCGATTTGTTTGAGCCGCTGGGCCTTGGCGGCGCGCTGGATCCCGGGCAATACGTAATCGCGCGCCACCGCATCCCAGCTCATCTTGTTCGCCAGCGCATAGCCGCGCTCGATGAACTGCTCGAAATCCGCGGGACTGCGCGGCAGGCGGTCGATCAGGTCCTTCGCCACCGCCGCGGCGACGGTGTTCTCGATCTCCTCGCGCTCCGCCTGCCCGATCGACAGCAATTGATCCGGCCGCATCGACTTGCTGTGCAGGTTGGTGTAGTCGGCCACGATGACGTTGCGATTGGCCTGGCCGGCGTTGGATTTCTCCACGAAGCCGGCGCACCCGCAGACGTTGCTGAAGACGCAAATGCCGCCGAAGCTGATCGGCTCGACCTGCGCGATGCCGAACGGCTCGTAGATGCTCTGGCCGAACTCGGCGTCGGAGCCTTTGCGGATGTCCATGAATTCCATGTCCGCGGGCATGCGCAGGCCGCAGGACTTGGCCTCGAACCCGAACTGGTTGATGAAGACGACCTTGACGTTGCGCGAGCGGGCGTTGAATTCCTGCACGCCCTGGTAATAGACCGCCTCGCCGTTGGAAAGATCGGGCAGCCCCTCGCGATGCACGACGGGCCAGTGATACGCCTGCTCCATCTTGCGGACGTCGTCGCCGCGGCGTGCGGGGACCTCGGTGCTCAGCGTGAACAGCACCGCTGTCTCGTTGCGCTTGCGCAGGATGCTCTCCACGTGCTCCAGCACGCGCAGGTCGCGCCATAGCCCCTTGCTGGGGACCAGGCGCGTCACGTGGCTGAAAACGTAATCGGGCTGGTAGCCGATTAAACTATTGCAGTAGGCGCGCAGCTTGTTGCGGCTGGCCATTTTCTCCTGCACGCTGATTTTCCAGCACGGCACGCCGTTGTAGGCCAGCTGGCTGTCGACGTGGACAAAGTCGGGGCCGAGGAAGCGGATCTCCTTGAGGACATAATCGCCGACGGCAAAGATGCCGTCGCAGAACCGCGACGCCTTGACCAGCGCGTGCTTGTAATATCCGCTCTGATCGCCGAAGACCTCCTCGACGTAATGCCCCTGGCTGATGGCCGAGCGCATGGCGTTGTAGAACATCGTGTCGTGCCCGGCGTGGTGCTCGACGATGCGGCGCATGGTGGCGACTTCGTGTGCGTAGAAGACGGTGCGGAAGTTGCTCCGCTCGCCTTCCATCACCGCCGCCAGCGCGGTGGGCATGCCCATGTATTCGTGGCTGAGGATGACGCAAGGGTCCAGCTCGCTGGCGGCGCCCAGGGCGTGCAGGGCGGCGATCGCCGGCTGTGCCAGGCGGGTGTACTGCTCGAAATCCCAGATGTTCTCGTACTTGGCGCTTTCAATGCCGAAGGTTTTCCACAGATCGAATTTGAACTGGTTTATTTTCTGCTCGTCGTAGCGCGAGACGTCGATGAGCAGCACCTCCGGCGTGCTGGCGGCGCCGGTCTCCTTGTTCAGGAATTTGCGCCGGCCGTAAACGATGGCGACGTCGAAAGTCTGCTCGATTTCGCGGAATCGGCTGGCCAGCGGTGAGCGGTACAGATGATCGAGGCTGCTGTAAAGAACTTCGCCCTGCGGCCCCAGGCGCTGCTCGCCGCGCTGATCGCTCGGCCAGAACGGGCCGACCAGGATGTTGCGCTGGGCCTTTTCCAGGTAGGAATGGCTGGTGAGAAGTCCGTGCAGCACCGCGCCGATTCCGCCGATTTTCTGAATAGCTTCATGCGTGACGTGGACGACAGTCATACCTTTTGGTCCCTTGCGTTCCCGGATGCTATCGGCCAAGCACGCGGGCGACTCCAGACCGGTCTGATGCCAGCAAGACCATCGGACCGGCGCCGTCGATTGCGTTATCAAATTTGCCATATAAAGGATTACCGGTCCAAGACGCAACGGCTGGAATAGGATGTCGGCAGAATATTGACTCGTAGCCCGCATGTACATGCGGGGCTTTGCAGATGAGATGACCGCAATGTCTACGATTCAGGTTTCACCTTCTCGTCGCGCCATCGCCAACCCGCTGGCGCGCGTATTCATGGTGCAATCGATCTCCTCGATCACCGCGGTGCTGCTGGGCAGCGGGATATTTTTCTACACGCACAAGCGGTTCGGATGGGGTCCGGCGCAGAACCTCCTGCTGTGCGGCGCGCAGGGCGTGGTGTACGTGGTGGGCGCACTGCTGGCCAGCCCGATCTCCGCGCGCATCGGCCGGCACAAGCTGCTGCGCTGCCTGCACGCCGCGCTGGCGCCGACGGCGCTGCTGGTGGGATTGTCGGTCAACCAGGCGATGGCGGTGGCGTTCGTGCTGCTGTATTCGATTCTCTCCGCCGCCCAGTGGCCGGCGCTGGAAAGCCTCGTATCGCTGGGCGCATCGGCGGGGCAGCTTTCGCGACGAATCTCGCTTTACAACGTGATCTGGTCGGGCCTGGGCGCGTTGACGCTGGCGGCGACCGGGTCGCTGATCGAATATCTGCCGCGCGGCACGTTCGCGCTGGCGGGGCTGGGCAGCGCCGTTTCGGTGCTGCTGCTGTGGGGCCGGTCCGATCCCGCTGAGATTCCCGCCGCCGCCGCACAGCCGGAACCGCAACTGCTGCATCGGCGCAAGCTGGCGATGCAGCTGTCGCGCCTGTCGCTGCCGGCGACCTACGCGGCACAGAACGCGCTGGCGGCGCTGATGCCGACGCTGGCGGTCATCCGCCAGTTCCCCCTGCAATTGCGCACCATCGTCGCCAGCGTCTGGATGATCGCCCGCTGGGTCACATTCCTGCTGCTGGGGATGACGGCCTGGTGGCACACGCGCCCGCGCCTGCTGCTGGTCGCGGCGGTGGCGCAGTTTTTCGCATTCCTGGCCATCGTGCTGATCCCCTCGCCCCTGCAGATGATTTTGTGGCAGATGCTGCTGGGCGCTGCCGTCGGCTTGATTTACGCGGGCAGCTTGTATTTCGGCATGGTGCTCAGCGACGGCAGCACGGAGCACGGTGGCTATCACGAAGCGCTGATCGGCCTGGGCTCGGTCATCGGGCCGGGCAGCGGCGCGATCGCGCTGTGCCTGCGGCCGGATAATCCGGTGATCGGTCCGGCGACGATTGGCGTGGTGCTGCTGTTGAGCGTGTTCGCCGCCGCCGTGGTGAGCGTGCGCTCCCCGGTCAGGAGCGGTGGATCGTGATCTGCCGCTGCGATTCCCCGACCGTCTCGATGCGGACATCGGTGCGTTTTTGCGGCAACAGGCCGGCGACGCGGTCGGCCCACTCGACGATCACCACGCCGCGCTGCTCCAGCATCTCGGAAAACCCGATCGCCTCCAGGTCGCTGTCGCCGTGGATGCGATAGGCGTCCAGGTGAAACACCGGCATCCGCCCGCCCTGATAAATGTTCAACAGGACGAAGGTGGGGCTGCTGACAGCCCGCGGGTTGACCCCCAGCGCCGCCGCCAGGCCGCGCACGAATTGCGTCTTACCCGCGCCCAGCTCGCCGTAGATGGCGATGCACTCGCCACCGCCCAGCGTGGCGGCCAGGTCGGAGGCGATCTGTTCGGTTTGCTGCGCGTTTTCGGAAAGGCAATTCATGTCGACTGTATTTTTAATCGACCAAACTCCGGTTTGCGTTTACATGTGATTGTAGGTTGGCGTGCGGATTTTTCCGAAAACCGCCTGATGCACCAGCTCGACCGGGTGGACGGTCGCCAGCCGCTGCCCGCGCCGCCGCGCCTGCGATAGCAGGTGCAACGTGCAGCCGGCGTTGCCGCTGACGCAGATTTCCGCCCCGGTGGCGGCGATGGTGTCGAGCTTGCGATCCGCCAGGTCGGCGGCCATCCGCGGATGCGTGAGGTTGTACGTCCCCGCCGCACCGCAGCACAAATCGCTCTGCGCCAGCGGCACGATCTTTAGTCCGCGGATTCTTGCCAGGAGCTCGCGCGGCGCCGCCGTCACCTTTTGCGCGTGCGCCAGGTGGCACGCATCGTGATACGTCACCGTCAAATCCACCGCGTGCCGCAGCGGCGGCAGTGGCAATTCGCACAGCAGTTGGCTGATGTCGCGGACCTTGTGGACGAACTGCACGGCCCGCTCACGATAAACCGGATCGTCGCGCAGCAGCAGGTCGTATTCATGCAGCATGGCGCCGCAGCCGGCGATGTTGCTGACGACCCAATCCACGCTGCCGCCATTGCGCAGGAACAGGTCGATATTTCGCCGCGCCAAATCGCGGGCCTGGTCGCTCGCCCCGCCGTGGCGATGAATCGCGCCGCAGCAGACCTGTTGCGACGGGCAATACACGTCGGCGCCGCAGGCGGTCAGCAGGGCAATCGCCTGGCGATTGACCTGGTCGCAGGCAATGCTCCCCATGCACCCGGCGAACAGGCCGATGCTCACCCGCGCCTTGGGCGATGCAGGGCGATTGGCGGCGGAATTGGAGAGCGCGCTCACCAGCGCGTCGAAGCCCGAAGCGCCGCTGTATTCCGGCAGCGGCGGCGGCCACAGCGGGCCGGTCTCCGGAAGCATCCGCTCCAGTTGTCGCAGCGGCGGCGGCAGCATCTCGAAGAAGCGCAGGCGGCGCAGCAAATCGTAGATCCCCGCGCGCTGCAGCAGCCGCACCGGCAGCACCGCCAATTTGAGCCGCGTCGGATGCGTGAGTACGTGCCGCGCCAGCCAGCGCACGATCGGCTGGAAGTTTTCCGGGCCGGTTGGATGGCGGCGCGAATACGCCTCCAGGCGCTGGCGCATCTCCTCGATCAGCTCGTGATACACCACGCCGCTGGGGCAGGCGGTCTCGCACCCGCGACAATCCAGGCAGGCATCCAGATGCGCCCGCACCATCGCGGTGGGGGCGATGCGGCCATCGGAAAGTCCGCGCATCAAGTCGATGCGCCCGCGCGGCCCTTCGGCCTCGTGGCCGGTTTGCAGGTATGTCGGGCAGGCGGGCAGGCACAGACCGCAATGCACGCACGCCAGCGCGCGATCGTAGGTGCGCGGATCCAGTTGCAGGCTCGTCGACGAAGGACCCATTACTCTGGCTCGAAGGCCTTGCGCAGGTCGGCCAGGACGCGCTGCTCGGCGTCGCTGCCGCGCCATTGCGGCTGGTTGTCCCGCACCAGAATAACCGATCCCCCGACGCCGCGCGCCGAATCCGCCAGCGCGGACTCGTCAATCTGGTCCAGCGGTCCGATAACGATTCCGAAAGCCGGGTCGGCCGCCCAGCGCGACAGGCCCGACTCCTTGACCAACGACCAGATCCGCGCCGGCGGCACCGATGCCCGGAACATATCCGGTCCGAATGACCAGAGCTTCGCGCGATGGGCGATATCCTGCTCGAGCGATCGTCGCATGACCGTCGGCCGATGCGCGGCGATCAGTTGCTCGAACAGTTGCAGCGCCGGCTCGTCATCCAGCCAGCCGCAGATCAGCGAATCGGGAGTCAGGATCGCCCACGTCGGCCGCAACGGCGTGGTGAGGATGCGCCCGATGAACTGGTTGGACGGCGGCAGCTGCGCCATCAGCGCGCCGCCCGGCCGTTTGTACGTGCGGATGGTGATCGTCTCCAGGGCGCCAAATTGCCCAAAATGGCCGACGGCCAGCTTGGTCAGATCGTAGCCGGCGACATTTTTCATCGTGCGGCCGCCGGTGGTGATCAACTGTCCGTTGCGCAGGCGGAACTGGCAGCCCAGCAGCAGATCGCGCCACGCGCCAAACCCCAGGCGCAGCGCGCCGGTTGAATTTCGCTCAACCAGTTGCCCCACCGGCGCGGCCGGATCGCCGTCGATGGGAATCCATTGACCGAATTCGCCCAGGCGCTGCTGCGCGACGTTCAACGGCATCTGCGCCGAAATCGTGGCGGTAAGATCGGCGACGTGGCAGTCGATTTCGCCAGGCCCGACCAGTGGCTCGCGCGGCGCGCGGAATTGCATCGCGGCGATATTATCACGTTCAACAGCGCTCAACGCGCACCTGCGGCAAAAGGCGTTGCACATCGGCGGGATTCAGCACGCCTGACCCGGGAACCATGGCGTTTGCGGCGGCAGCGGCGGCGGCGAGTCGGCCGGCGTCAGGGATGCTCTGCCCGCGCGCGATCCCCGCCGCCAATCCGGCCGCGAACGCGTCGCCGCTGCCGATGGGGCTGATCACCTGGATCGGCGGGGCGGGGATTTTCCAGAAATCTGTGCCGTCGCAAACGATCGCCCCCTCGCGCCCCATCGTCACCGCCACCCATTGCGCGCCCTGGCTGTGCAGTGCGCGCATGGCGTCGCAGAGATCGGTTTCGGTGTCGAGCGATTTGCCGAGCGTGGCCGCCAGCTCGGCGCGGTTGGGCTTGATCAGCAGCGGATGTTGCGGCAGGGCGGACAGTAGCGCGGGGCCGCTGGCGTCGAGCATAACTGGCGTCTTGTTCGCGGCGGCGGCGCGGCAGCATTCGGCATAGAAATCCTCGCCAATCCCCGGCGCCAGCGAGCCGGAGAGGATCAGCATCGCCGCGCCGGCCAGCGACCGGCGCAGCTCCGCCAGCATTCGGGCCAAATCGTCGGCCGTCAGCGGGGCGGGCTCCTGCACCAGCTCGGTCGCCGTGCCGTCGGCGCGGTTGATGATCGTCACGCAGGTGCGGGTCGGGGATTGCACGTCGATGCAGCGGTGCTCGATGCGCTCCTCGTCCAGGCATTGCCGCATGAAGTGCCCGGTATCGCCACCCAGCGGCACGCAGAGCCGCGCCGGCTCGCCCAGCAGATGCAGGACGCGCGCGACGTTGACGGGCTTACCCGAGGCGCCGCGCAGAACGGTTCTGGCGCGGTTGACAGCGTCGATGCTGACGTGATCGAAGATCATCGTCTGCTGCACCGTCGGTGTTGTGCCCAGGCAAAGGTGCACGGCCAGATTGCCTCACAGCTCGATCAGCATCTCGATGATGCTGACGCGGAACCCGCAGGATGAGAAGAGCGCGCGTGCCGCGTCGTTCACCGCCGCGGTGTCCAGGCGGACCTGGCTGACGCCGATCTGCTTGAAGCGCTCGATCGCCAGCATCACCATCTGCCGCGCGATCCCCTCGTGGCGGAATTGCGGATCGACCCAGACATCGTGGATGAAACCATATTCGCTGACGCGGTAAATGGGGATTTCCTCCTCGACGCGACCGATCAGGAATCCAGCGATCTGCGGCGAAGCATCGGCCACCACAAAGACGGCGCGCGGATCGGACACACGGTTGTTGAGCCAGCGGTCATATCGCGAGGCGGGATTTTCCAGCAACCCGTATTTGGCCGGATCCCATTGCTCGTGCAGGGCGCACGTGCTGGTGACCATGGGCAGGACCGCCGGGATATCGGCGGGGACGGCGGCGCGGATTTGCATGCGTCCGAGATAGCACGCCATGCCTCGCCGGGCAACGCCACATCCACCGCGGGCGCAGCGGCGCCGGGCGCACAGGCGTCATAAATCCACCGCGCGCGGCGGCGCCGCCCGTGGATTGGTTGGCCAAGCGGTAAAGGCTGGGGTATATCTATCTTGTCCGTCCAATTCGCACTTATCGAGTCGGGACAACCTGGGGATTTTTGCCAAAGAGGCCGGCGCACGTTCCGCGTGTCGCTGGTACCGGCGGCTTGGCCGCGCGCACAGGCGCGGGCGATGTCATTTGTGTTACGGCCGGCGGACGGTGAACACCGTCGCGCGGCGGCTCGATCAAAGAAACGGAGAGAACTTATGTCAGGATTGGATGAATTGCCGATCGTCAAGGCCCTCAACCCCAGGACCGAACGGGTTACATTTGCGCCCCGCATCAGCGAACATTTCAGCGACACCGTCATCCGCCGCCCCAGCAACAATGTCACCGACATGAACGATCTGCCCGAGCGGGCGACCGTGGGCCTCTCGGCGCGCCGTTCCAAAGGGCTGGACATCATCGTGCGCCGATCGGCCCTGAGCTGCATCCGCGCCCACGGCGACGCCAACCCGGACCTGGACACCTATGGAATCCTGGTCGGCAACCTGTATCGCGATGCCAAGGGGCCGTATCTGCTGATCGAGCAGATCATCCAGAGCGAAAGCGCGGGAGGAAGGGACTTCAAGGGGGAGACCTGGCGGAACATCCAGGCGATCATGGACCGAGAATATCCCCAGTCGCGCATCGTCGGATGGTATCGGACCCACCCCGACCCCGCAGTGTACTTCACCGAAGATGACCGTGAACTGCACGACAATTTTTTTGGCGTTCCGTGGCAGGCGGCGTTAATCTACAACCCGCGGCTTCGCGAGACGGGAATTTTCAGTACGCGCGCCGGCGCGATGCTTGGGATCGATTTCCTGGTCGAAAGCGATCAGAAAACGTCGGTGCAACGCGTTTCGGTGACCCGAAAAGTGGTCTCGGGGACCGCCCAATTCATACTGGCGCTGATCGCCTTAGGGCTGTTTGCCGCCATGGGTTACCTGCTGGGACTGCTGGTCCTGCAGGTCCAGCCCTACATCCATCTACCGCCCCAGCACATTCCCTACCAGGGGAGCTGACAAAAGGCTGGGAAAAATTGCCTTTCGCGGCGGCTGTCGCGATAAGATCATATTGACGCCATGGCCAGTCTGATCGTCAAATCCGACGGTGGTACCACCGCCGCCATATTCCACCAGCGCGTGCTGGTCGGGCGCAAGTCGTTCAACGGGGTGCAGCTGGGCAGCCGCGCCGTCTCACGCATTCACGCCTGGATCGATTGGGCCGAGGATCACTATTACATCTGCGACTCCCACAGCCGCACCGGCACCACCGTGAACGACCAGATTGCCTTGGGGAAGGTGAAGTTGAAGGATGGCGACAAGATCAAAATCGGTCCCGCGGAAATCACCTTCCGCCTGAGCGATCTGCTGCCGGCCAAGGCGGTGACGTTTGATATTTCCACCCGCGGAACCAACCCTGATTTCAAGACCGCGGGCATCCTGATGCAATGCGAATGCGGCGCACCGCTGTGGGTGCCGGCGAGCATGGCCGGGGCGTTTGGCAAGTGCGGAACCTGCAAGGGCGACATCACGGTGCCGGGCGTGCCGCTGACCGGCGTGCGCCGGCCGCTGACACCCAACGATTCCATCGTCGATATGCCCGCGCTCTCGGAGCTGGGTTCAGAGGAAGCGCCGGATGATCCGCTGGCGGCCGGCGCGTTCCCGCGGCCCAAGCCGACCGAATCGAACCGAATCTGCAAAATTTGCCAGAGCCCCATCGCGGTATTCGAGGCCAGCACGATCTGCCCCGCCTGCTCGCAGCCGTATCACGCGGAATGCTGGCAGCAGAATCGGGGATGCGCGGCGTATGGGTGCAGTTGCGTGGGGGCGCTGGACGAGGCGGAGCAGGTGGTATTGACTGAGAACCCGGCGCGGGTGGCGATCGTGCCCGATGCGCCGCCGGTTGCGGCGCCGCCGCGGCAGGGTTTTCCGTGGGATTTCGCGCTGCTGGGCGGGAGCGTGCTGGGATCGATCATCGGCGCGTTCACCTTCGGCATCCCGGCGTTGGCGCTGGGACTGGCATCGGCGGCGTACGCGGCTCGGGGCGGGCCGGGACGAAAGAGCATTGCGGCGCTGGCGGTGGTGATCTGCGCCGTCGGGGGCGTGGCGGGAATCGTGGCCAGCCGGCTGCTGTGGTTTAGCGCGCCGCTGCTGGCGGGGCGATAAACCAGTTTCACGTTTAGCGGCCGCGCTTGCGCGGCGTTGCCTGGCTCCGCAGTTCAACGCCGCGCAAGCGCGGCCGCTAAACGTGCATATGCTTTGAAATTGACCGCTTCACGCCGGTCGCGCCGATAATCATCCGGTGCAGGGTAACGTCGAGCTGCTCGCTAACGCTGATCACTTTCGCCGCGTCGTGGAAGAGGGGATGCTGCGGGCGAAAACCAGCCTGGATATTTCCACCGCGGATTTCAAGGCGATGATCGTCCCGCAACCGGGCGGCAGGGGGATCAGCATTGTGGCGGCGCTGCGGCGGCTGGCGGCGCGGGGCGTGGAGATTCGCCTGTTACACGCCGGCACGCCCAGCGCGGCGGCGCTGGTGGAATTGCGGGCGGGGTTGCCACCGAACCTCACGATCCGCCGCTGCCCGCGACTGCACGCCAAGGCCGTCATCATCGATTGCCGCGCCATGTACCTGGGCAGCGCCAACCTCACCGGCGCGGGGCTCGGCGCCAAGGGGGATTGCCGGCGAAATTTCGAGCTGGGGATCTGGACCGAATCGTCCGCGCTGATCGACGGCGTGCTGGAGGAATTCAACGCGCTGTGGGAAGGCCGTCGCTGCGTGGGGTGCGGCCGCAAGGACGTCTGCCCCGTGCCGCTGGAAGAGCCGGCGCTGTGAAGCATCGAGTTGGCGTTGGCGCGATAGTTCAAGTTTAGCGGCCGCGCTCGCGCGGCATTGATTCAGCTGTGTCCGCCAACGCCGCGCGACTCGACTGTCTTCGACCCTGAGCTCAGACCGAAGGGAGCTCGTCGAAGTCAAGCGCGGCCGCTAAACATGGTGGCCCGTTCGGCATCCGCTTTCGCGGTGGGGGGGCGGCGGATAACTTGGGGGCATGACGGCCCTCTCGCAACGGCTCCTGCCAGTCTTACAACTGACGCGCATGGCGCTGGTGTTCACGGCGCTGGCCGACAGCGGCTGCGAAATGCTGCTGTGGGCGGCGCGGCAGGCGCAACTGAGCGGGCATTCACTCTGGCATCAATTGCAGGTGACGCAGTGCATCGCGCTGGCGGTGGTGTCGATTGGGTTGTACGGCTTTGGGATGAGCCTCAACGACATCATTGACCAGCGGCGTGATCGCCAGATTTCGCCCGGCCGGCCGCTGCCCAGCGGGCGGATCGGCGTGGGGACGGCGCACGTGGTATGCGCGCTGCTGATCCTGTGGGCGCTGGCGGCGGGGGAGATTTACTCGGATGTGGTAATCAACGCGCACCTGAGCCTGATCCTGGTATTTTTCACGGCGGGGTTGATCACGTTTTACGATTTCGCGGGGAAGTACCTGGTGCCGCTGGGGCTGTTGTCGCTGGGACTGATCCGATTTTTCCACGCGACGATCGCCGCCCCCAACCTGCCGGTGCTGTGGCATCCGCTGCTGCTGATGAACCACGTGACGATCATCTCGACGGTTGCGTATCACTGGGAGCAGAAGCGTCCGGCGTTGCGTCCGGCGCATTGGTGGTCGGTGATCCTGGGCCTGCTGGGGCTGGATTTGCTGGCGGTGGGATTGGTGCTGTGGCGTCGCAGCCGTGTGCCGGGCCAATCTGTGGCGACGATGCTGAGCCTGAGCCCCGCGCTGGCCGGCCCGGCTGCAGCGGTGGTGGTGTTCGGTGTCCTGGCGGTCTGGATTTATCGGCGCAGCGACAATCCGCGCGACGCCGGCCAGAGTCTGATGCTCAGCGGTCTGCTCTGGCTGATCGTTTACGATGCCACTTTCGTGATTGGTTATGCCGGCGTGGCGGCGGGATTGCTCGTGCTGTTGTTGCTGCCAGTGGCGTATTTGTCGGTGGTAGTTATGCGCTGGTGGAGCAAGCTGATTCTGCTGTCGCAGCGACCGACATTTAAGCGCGTGGAGACGTGAAGGATCAGTGCAGCAGAGTCTGCTCAGAGGTGGGGGATTTTTTGAGCGATGGTCGCGAGTTTGCTACGTCTGGGTGATCGGGAGTTTGCCCGAGGTCGCAAAATTGAAAGGATTCTCCATGTTCCGATATCTCCCATTTTACCCATTCGATCTACATTATATAACCGGCATTCCCACTACAAGATGTCCAGATTGGCGAAAACGGGCCGTTTCGAGCCTGATTATTTCAACCGGATTTCCCATTGATTGCTAATCGGAGTTATATAGGATGCAAGAGACCGCTGAGGTATAACGGTACTCGTCATTTCGGGAGTAAAAAGCCATTCGTAACGCAACGGGGAACAGTCTCGTCGTCAGCACCGGTTTGCGCTCGCTCCCACCGCCTCCGTCGCCGTCGCCCAATCTCCCAGAGGCGGAGCGGTCCATTGCGAGCATCGTCTGGCAACACCGCGGCACCGTCCTGGTGATGCTAATGCTCGCCCTTCTGGGCGCCGCGATTTATTTGAAGCTCGCGCCCTCCAGGTACACCAGCACGTCCGAATTGACCATCGAGCAGGTCGGTCCCGCGATCCTGGGTGATACGACTCACGATTCCGAACGCAGCGACAATTATCTCAATACGCAATGTCAGGTCATTGATTCTCGGTCCATACTCTCGCTGGCACTGGCGCAGGATGGAATGGGCGGAATGCAGATGCTGCGGGGTCTGGATGATCCGATCGATTTCATCCAGAAGAACCTCAGTGTGGAAGTGGGCAAGAAGACGGACATCATCAATGTCTCGATGGATGCCCGCGACCCCAACGAAGCGGCAAGGCTCGTCAACGCGGTGGTCAAGGCCTACGTTGCTTATCAGACCAAGAGCCAGCACAGCACCTCGGCCGAAGTGTTGCAGATTCTGCAAAAGCAGAAGGACCAGGACGAGAACGATCTGGCGACCAAGACGCAGGAGATGACCAACCTCCGCACGCAATACGCCGACGCCGCTTTCACCAACGAGGAAGACAATCCCATCATACAGCAGGCCAAGGGGATTTCGGACGCGCTGACTGCGGCTCGGCTGGAGACGTTGCGGACCAAAGCGGACTACGACGAGGCGATGGCGATCGTGGGCAACGACCCGGAGACGACCGCGCAGGTTGAGCAGCCCGACACCGCCGCCGACCTGGCCGCCTCCGATGAGACTCAGCTGCAACTTGCCAAGGGCGAAATATTCCGGCTGGAGCAGTCACTCAAGGACCTGCAGCGCACGTATCTGCCCGGGCATCCCATGATTCTGCAGGCCAAGTCTCGCCTTGACCAGATGGCCGCGGTATATGTCCGCGCCGTTGGGCGGCGCTGGCAGACGGCCAAGGCGCACGAGGATGCACTGCAGACGACATTTGATACGCATTACAAGGCGGCGGTGGAGCAGGCGACGCAGGCCGCCGAATTCGCTCGCCTGGTGACCGAGGTCAATCGCATCGATCGCGATTTGGACGTGGTCGAGGGCCGCATCAAGGAAGTCAGCCTCAACCAGGACGCCGGCGCGCTCAATATCAGCGTCCTGGAAATGGCCACGCCCGCCGACAAGCCCAGTCATCCCAACAAGCCTCGCACGTGGATCGCAGCGATGGTGCTCGGTTTGATGTTGGGGGGCGGCCTGGCAGTAGTGAAGGAGAAGCGGCTGCTCAGCGAATCCCCCGAGGATGAACTGACCACGGAAATGGGAATAGCGGTGCTGGGCGTGATGCCAGCGATGGACGGTATCGCCACCTCCACGACCAGGGCACTGCAGACGCACCTGGACCCGGTCGGCATGGTCGCCGAGGCGGCACGGTCTATCGCCCGCGCGGTGGCGCTGCGCGGTGGAGACCAGGGCGACGATCGTACCGGCCGATCGCTGCTGATCTGCAGTGTCGAACCCCTGGAAGGGCGCACCACGCTTGCGTCCAACCTGGCGCTGGCGATGGCGCAAAGTGGGCTGCGCGTCCTGCTGGTGGATGCCAATTGCCGGGCGCCGCGACTGCACCAGATTTACAAAATTGACAATGGATACGGCTTGTACGATGTGCTGGCCGGTCAAATCGGCCGCAATCCGGCGATCTGTCCCACCGTCATCGACGGTGTCGACCTGCTGCCCTGCGGCGCGATGCCGGTGAATGCGGTAGAAGTATTGAATGGCGATTCGCTGGCGGATGTTTTGGGAGAGCTGACGGATCGCTACGACCAGGTGATTATCGACTCGCCGTCCCTGGGTCGGGGTGTGGAGGCACGTCTTCTGGCCGCCTGCTGCGATGCGTCGCTGCTGGTGGCTTCCACCCGCCCGACGACCCGGGATCACCTGGAGCGCGGAAAACAGTTACTACAGAGTGTGGGTGCCAGGGTGTTGGGCGTGGTGATCAATGAGCCGGGCCCGACGAATCCGCTGCGTGCGTTTGGGATGGAGTCCGCGGGGCTGCACAACGCATTGCCGGGCAAAGGAGGCCGGCAATTAAAACAACCTGTCACATTGAGCTCTGGATCGGAAGTTTAATTCAGGATGAATCGAATCCGCGCCCGCCGATCGCCAGATCGCGCAGCGCGGGATTCGTGACCCGTCGCGGTGCAGCCGGAATTCCGGCGTGCTGCTTGGCGGTGTCGATCGGATCGTGGGTTATGCCACAAGGAAGGGTAGGACCGTTACGATGATTATGCAGCCAACAGCCGCCCGGCACGTCGTCGAGGCGCCTTTAGGACCAGTCACGGATGCCAATTCGCGGATGTCGGCGGCCGCGCCGATTCCACCGCTCAAGACGAAGCCGCATTCAATTCACAATCTCAAGAACCTGCACAGCCGCAGCGACATCGACGCGATCCTGCAGCGTGAATGCGCCCGGTGCGAGCGCAACGGGCAGGAATTCTCGCTGGTGATCGTCGCCGCCGCCGACACCGGCGCCCGCCGTCACCTGCATCGGCTGGGCCGGCTGCTGTGTAAACGGGTGCGGGCCACCGATGAAATCGGCTGGTTTGACCCAACGCGCCTGTGCGCGGTGCTGCCGGATACCACCGCAGCGGGGGCGCGGCTGTTCGTGCGGCAATTCACGCTGGTCAGCAATCACCGGGCGCTCTCGCCCATCTGCCAGGTATTCAGTTATCCGCAGCACAAGGGGACCAACGGCCAGCCATTGAATATCGAGCGCATCCTCGAAGGGATGAATGCCACTAGCCGCCACGAGGCCCCCGTGCCCAGCGAGGACCACGCCGCCAACAACGGCGCCGGTGATCTGTCGCCGCTGCTGATCCGTCCCATGCCGATGTGGAAGCGTGGCATCGACATGCTGATGGGCACATTTATGGTGATGGCGTTTTCCCCCGTGTTTATCGTGGTGGGAATGGCGATCCGGATATCCGACGGTGGCCCGATCCTTTTCCGCCAGCGCCGCGCCGGCCTGGGCGGGCGGCCGTTCACCATGCTCAAGTTCCGAACCATGGTCGTCGACGCGGAGAAGAAAAAGGCACTATTGCGCGCCGTCAGCGAGCAGGATGGTCCGGCCTTCAAGATCAAGCACGACCCGCGCATCACGCGGCTGGGTCGGTGGCTGCGCGAGACCAGCCTCGATGAGCTGCCGCAGTTGATCAACGTCATCAAGGGCGATATGTCGCTGGTTGGTCCGCGGCCGCTACCTGTGGAAGAGAGCGACCAGTGCGACGCCTGGCATCGTCGCCGCCTGGACGTGACGCCCGGTCTCACCTGCATCTGGCAGGTGAAGGGCCGCTGTAAAGTGACCTTCGCGAATTGGTGCCGCATGGACCGCGCCTACATCGGCCGGCGATCGCTGTGGCAGGACATCAAGCTGATCGTGCTGACTGTGCCGTCGGTCCTGCGACGGCGAGGCGCGCAATAGAACCGATCAAGGACGCCAGTCCCGCGCAAGCGGCGCGGCTGCGCGAAGGGGGGGTTGGGCATCCGGGCTATGAGCACTGAAACTGCGCCGGCATGGCCGGCGAAGAAAAATCTATTCGGCGTCCAAGTCAGCGCCACGCGCTACCAGGAAGTGGTGCGCACCGTGATCGCCGCGGCGCAGCGCCGCCAGCGCGGTGTGGTGACCTGCCTGGCGGTGCACGGGATCGTGACCGCGGCGGTGGACGCCCAGTACGGCGGACGGGTGAACCAGTGCGACATCGTCGCCCCGGATGGCCAGCCGGTCCGCTGGGCGCTCAACTTTTTCCACAACAGCCGCCTGAATGACCGCGTTTATGGACCGGAGGCCATGCGACTACTCTGCCAGACGGCGGCGCAATCGGGTGTGAGCATTTATTTGTGCGGGAGCACGCCGCAAGTCCTGGAGCAGTTGGAGGCCCGGCTGATGGGAATGTTCCCCGGCCTGGTGGTTGCGGGCAAGGAATCTCCACCGTTCAGACCCATGACGCCGCAGGAAAATGACCAGTTGTGCGAGCGGATCAACCGCAGCGGGGCGGGGCTGGTGTTTATCGGCCTGGGAGTTCCGCGGCAGGAGATTTTCGCCCAGGATAACCGACATAAAATTGAAGCCGTCCAGGTGTGTGTGGGCGCGGCGTTTGATTTTCACGCGGGCAACAAGAAGATGGCCCCGCCGATGTTTCAGCGGTTCGGACTGGAATGGTTTTATCGCTTCACACAGGAACCCCGACGGCTGTGGAAACGTTACCTGGTGACCAATTCAATTTTCATCGCCCTGGTGATGAAGCAAATGGCCAAGGGGCCGGGATGGGTGCGACGTCCATCGGCACAGGAGCCGGGGACATGAGCACGCTGCAGGTTGGTGGATCGTTGGTCGCGCCGCCGGATGGGGCGTCGACCACAACAATGTCCAAGGCTGCGCCAGCCAAGCCGCGCCTGGCCGCTGGACTCATGCGCAAAGGCGCCTGGGCGGTCGCCGACCAGGGACTGTTTTCCGGCTCCAATTTCATCGTCAACATCATGCTGGCCAACTGGCTTTCGCCCACCGAGTACGGGGCGTTCGCCACCGCGTTTGCCGCATTCCTGCTGGTCGGGGTCATCCACACGGCGATGTTCACCGAGCCGATGCTGGTCTACAGTCCCGACCGCTACAAGGGCAGGCTCAAGGAATATTTCGGCGCCCTGCTGCGCTGGCACGTGGTGGTATCGCTGGTGGGCAGCGCGGGACTGGCGGCGGTCGGATTGTATCTGGATTGGCGCGGACAGGTGGCGCTGGGCCGGGCGCTGGCGTGGTTCGCCGTCTCCGGTCCGTTCACCCTCCTGCTGTGGATGATGCGCCGCTCGTGTTACGCCCAGATGAATCCCCGCCGAGCCGCAGTGGCCGGCGCCATATACCTGGTCATCATGATGGTGGCGCTGGTGGCGATTCACCAGTTGGGCGTGCTGACCATCGGTTCCGCGCTAATGATGATGGCAGCCTGCAGCCTGGTTGCGTCGACGTGGCTGGCCGTCGGACACGTCCGTGTCGGACGACTGCCAAATCATATGCTCCGCGATGTTGCCGTCGATCACTGGCGGTATGGGAAGTGGGCGACGACGACGCAATTGCTCGGCTTCCTCCCCAGCAACGTTTATTATTTCGTGCTCCCCAAACTGGCCACGCTGGAGCAATCGGGAGCCTTGCGCGCTTTGACCAACCTGGTCAATCCGTTTGTGCAGGCCAACGCGGCGCTTTGCCTTCTGCTGCTGCCGGCGTTTGTGCGCTTTCGCGGGACTTCCGATGGAAAGCGCGTGCATGGATTGGCGCTGCTGGGCCTGGCGGGCGGACCGCTGGTCTACTGGCTGTTCCTGGGGCTGTTCAGTCACCAGGTCCTCCACCTGGTCTATCACGATAAGTATCAGCAATACGCCTCGCTGCTCTGGATCATCGGCCTGCAGCCGGTGATTCTGGGAATGAGCGGGACATACGGCTCGCTGCTGCGCGCCAATCAGAAGCTCAACGCCATTTTCTGGGGAGGCGTGGTCGCCGCCGCGACCGCGATTACGCTGGGAATCGAGATGACACGCAAGTTCGGACTGGCTGGAGTTTGTTGGAGTATTCTGATTACCCTCACGGTGCACCACCTGACGTTATGGCTGTTTAGTCGAGGTGTGCATCGCAAGGGGACGCCGGCTTCGCCGCAGCCAATGGACGCGTTGGCGCCGGTGTGAATCGCCAAGCTCTCAAGTCGCCAAAGGGTCGGGGACAGTTGAAGTTTACGCGGGGACGGCACGAGCGCCGCCCGCCGCTTCACCCACGACCCGGAGGTCGTATGCAATTCGATTGGAACCATCTGTTCCCACCTGGTGAGCCGGTCATCGCGCTGCCCAACTGGCAGCATCCGCGCCTGCTGCTCTCGGCGCGGCGCTACGATCAGCGCTGGCGCGACAGCGGCTTTTATCTGGCATTCCGCATCCGCGCCAAGCTTTACAAGCAGCTCTTGCGTCTGCGCGCGGCCACGAAGACAACAGCCGTTCGGTACGCGCAGGGCGACACCTGGGTCCTGGGTGAATTCCTCGATGGCGTCGTCGATTCCCCACATCCGCCGACCGTCTGGATCGGAACCAACGGCGCTTCCCAAAAATGGACGGTTCGTGTCCGCGGCGGCGACGGGGAGCCGGTGGCGTTTGTGAAATGGGGATTCACCGAATCCGCCTGCCGACGCATCGTCGCCGAACATGGAATCCTCTGCGCTCTACCCAGGGGGTTGGGTCCGCATCCCCTGCGCGTGGGTCCGTTGGCCGGTGGAACGGCATTGGCGATGAGTTCGATCAATGGACCGCTGCTGGGCCGATTCACCCGCGGAATTTGCGCGCGACTCGCCGATTTTCTGGAGATCCTTGCCGTCCAAACCCCGTTGCCCATCGACGAGCATCCCGGCTTCGCCGCCCTCGCCAGCGACGCGCCGACGCCCATTTCCGCCTGGATCGAACAGCTCGCCGATGAATCCTGGCCGGTGGTCATCCATCACGGCGATTTTGCCCCATGGAACGTGATCGATGTATCGAAGGACACAATCGATTGGGGTGGCTGCCTGGCCGCGATAGACTGGGAAAGCGCGGCCATGAATGGTGTCCCGTTCCTCGATGCCGCGCATTACCACTTGCAGATCGCCGGACTATTGATGAAGCTTGGTCCAGCGTCTGCGACGTCGCTGGCAGTGGAGCGTCTGATGCGTCGGCCGTGGCCGGCATTGTCGCAAGTTCATGCGGCGGCGTTCACGGCATTGTCCGCTTACGCCGCCTGGCGGCGGTCACTGGACGAAGGGGGAAATGCCGATGAGCCCCAGCAGCGCTGGCATCGTACGATCTGGGATCGCTCGCCCCTGGCAGGTCGAACGACGTTGACGAATATGGGGATTTTGCCGCGCTTCCCGGCGCTGGTATCGGTCGGGGTGGACCCGACGATCGAGCCCAGGGCTTGAGATCACGCACCGCCGTGCCTTTCATCACGGCGACGTGGGTTTGTCTATGCAGATCATGCCGATAACAGTGCAGCCGGACGTTTGCGACCCGCAGGGCAACCCGCTGCGCGTCTTATTGATTGCGCGCAGTCTGAAATATACGGCGGGCGTGCCGCGCTGCCTGTTGTATCTGGCCAGCGCCGTGGACCGCCGACGCGTTGAATTGGCCGTCGTCTCGTTCGCCGAGCCGACATCGCAAATGATCCAGGAGTTCACCAACATCGGGGTGCAGGTGCATTGGGTGGGCGATCGCCGCTACATCCGTCCCGCCGCCCGACTGCGCGGCCTGATCGATCGTGAGCGGATCGATGTCGCGGTGGCCACGTGTTTCAAGACTTATTTCTGTACCAAGCTGGGTTTGTTTGGGCGCAAGACCAAAGCGGTTTTTTGGCTGCACGCGCGGCATGGCCCAGTGGAGGGCATGCTCCGCCGCGGCCTGGTCTCATGGCTTTGCCGCCGAGACGCGATGCTTTTCGTCTCCCGCGCGGTTCGACGGAAACAGACGCCGCGCGGGCACCGGGGGCTGGCCAGGGTGATTTACAACGGCGTGGAAGATACGGGAATGGATCCGCGACACCGCCCATATCCGCGGGAAATGCTGGCGACCTTTGGTGTGCCGCACGACGCCCTGACGCTGGTCTATATCGCCAATTTCGCCCCATCCAAGGACCATGACACGGCCATCGCGGCCATGCACGAACTGGCCGGCCGCGGCGCGCGGGCACACCTGCTGCTCATCGGCACCGGGCCCGGCATGGATCGGGCGCGCTGGATGGCACAGCAGGGACCGGCTCTGGGCAGAATCCACTTCCTGGGCGCCCGCAGCGATGCGCGGCGGCTGCTGGGATTGGCCGACCTCTGCATCCATCCCGGCCGCGGCGAAGGGTTCGGCCTGGCCGTCGTCGAGGCGATGCTCGCAGGCATACCCGTCATCGCCGCGCGCGACGGCGCGCTGGTGGAATATATCAGCCACGGCCGAACCGGCATGTTTTTTTGCCCCGGTGACGCGCAGGATCTGGCCGACGCCATCCAGATGCTCGGCTCCAATAGGCCGCGCGCCCAGGCGATGGGGCAGGCCGCCCGTCAGTATTGCCGCAAGGCGTTCGATCTTCACGGCTTCGCCGAGTCTGTCACCGATTATCTGTATGAAGTTTCCGGCCGCTCTCCCCGGGAGCCGCAGCCCGATGACACGGCCGTGCCGCAGAATCAGTTCCTGCCTCAACCGCAAACCGCCGCGACGGGTGAGTGATGTCGCACGGCGATCGATTTCTCCGCATCCTGGGCTTGCTGCTGCTGGGCTACGCGCTGATCGGCAAGGGGTTCGCCTACATCGGCTTCGGGGGCATCTACATCGGCGAGATCGTGATGCTGTACGGCCTGGCGGCGCTGCTGGCCAGCGAAAACTGGAGCCGCGTGCTGCGCACCGCCTGGTTCTGGCCGTTGCTGGTTTTCATGGGGTGGTGCGCCGTTCGGACGGCGCCGTACCTGAGCGTCTACGGCACCGACGCCCTGCGCGACGCGGCGGTCTGGATGTGGGGCGCGTTTGCCATCATCGTCGCCAGCCTGATTGCCGCACAACCGAGACGCCTGACGATCATCGAACGACAGTTCCGCTTTTTCGGAAAATGGTTCCTCCTGCTGGCGCCAATCTCCTGGGCGCTGAGTAATTTCCTGACCGATGTCAACGCCCCCTGGGCAGACGCCCCGATGTTCATGGTGAAGGGCGGCGACAGCACGGTGCACATCACGGCCATTTTCGCCTACGCCGTGCTCTGCGGCTTGGACCTTCCCAATTGGGGGATTCTCGTCGGCATCATGGTGAACCTGGTGCTGAATTTCACCGGCCGCGCGGCGATGCTGACGTTTGGGCTGGGGGCGGCGCTGGTCGCGGCGCTGCGGCCCAGATCTCCGATCGTGCTGAGCCTGTTTCCCTCCCTGCTGGCGGGTGTGTTTTTGCTGTGGGTGCTGGATATCCATGTGGGCACCTCCGGCGCCAACGATCGCGAAATCTCCGCTGAGCAGGTCTGGATGAACGTGACCGGCATTTTTTCCGACAGCAACAACACCGTGCTGGAGGGAACCAAGGAATGGCGGCTGCTCTGGTGGGACACCATCATCCGCTACACCATCCACGGTCGGTATTTCTGGACCGGCAAAGGTTTCGGCGTCAACCTGGCCGATGATGATGGGTTCCAGGTGGACAAGCAGGACAAGCTCCGCAGCCCGCACAACGGTCACCTGACCATGCTTGCCCGCGCCGGTGTTCCCGGGTTGGCGCTGTGGATCGCGCTGCACCTCACCTGGGCCTTGGGCATCACCTGGAGCGCCTGGCGGGCGCTGTCCCGACATCAGCGGCATTGGTCCATCTGGTTTATCGTGCTGATGATCTACTGGATGGCGTTCATGATGAACGCGTCGTTCGACGTCTATTTGGAAGGCCCGACCGGCGGCATCTGGATGTGGACGGTGTACGGCGTGGGCATCGGCGCGATGTGGGCCTATCGCACTTGTCCCGAAGCACTGGACGCGGCCGTGACCCAACCCCGATCCCGGCGTGCCACGAGGCTGAGCGTTTATGCGCGTCCTGATCTGTCATAATTATTATCAGCAGTCCGGCGGTGAGGACCAGGTTTTCACCGCCGAGGTCGACCTGCTTCGCCGCCGCGGACACGCCGTCGAGACTTTCATCGCCCACAACGACGAGGTTTCGCAGCTGAACAAGCTGCAATTGGCGGGTGCGACGCTGTGGAATCGCAAGGCGGCGGCGGAATTGCAGTCCCGCGTCCGCCGACACCGGGCGCAGATCGTCCATTTCCACAATACGTTTCCGCTGCTGTCGCCGGCGGTCTATTGGGCCGCTCGCGCGCAGGGGGCGGCGGTGGTGCAGACCCTGCACAACTATCGCCTGCTCTGCCCAGCCGCCACTTTCTTCCGAAATGGAAAACCGTGCGAGCAATGCCTGGGCCATCCACCGATTGCCGGCGTGATTCACGGCTGTTACCGCGGCCGCGCGGTCAGCGCCGTCACCGCCGCCATGCTCAGCGTGCACCGCTTGCTGGGCACCTGGAGCCGCGCCATCGACGCTTACATCGCGTTGACCGGCTTTGCGCGGGAAAAATTTCTGTCGGCCGGCTTCCCCGCAGACCGCGTGCACGTGAAGCCCAATTTTCTCGATCCGGATCCCGGACCAGGCCCGGGCGACGGTGGTTTCGCGCTGTTTGTCGGCCGCCTCACCCAGGAAAAGGGGATCGCCCCGCTTCTGGCGGCGTGGCGCATCATCGGCGATTCGCTGCCCCTGAAAATCTGCGGCAACGGACCGATGGCCGCGCTGGTCGACGATGCGGCGCAGTCGAATAAATCGATCCAATGGCTTGGCCAGCGGCCACTGGCGGAGGTAATCGAGCTGATGGGCCGCGCCACGCTGCTGGTGTTTCCCTCGCTCTGGTACGAGGGATTCCCGCGCACGATCGTCGAGGCGCTGGCGCGCGGAACGCCAGTGGTCGCGTCGGACCTGGGCTCGATGAAGGAGCTGATCCTGCCCGACCTGACCGGCGCGCTGTTCACTGCCGGCGACCCGGAAATGATAGCGCGGCAGATTCTGCGTCTGGCCGGTGATGGGCCGGGGCTGGTCGCCATGCGACGCGCCGCCCGCCAGCAATTCCTCGATCATTACACGGCCGAGCAGAATTATCTGGCCATGATGGAAATCTATCGCCAGGCGCTGTCCGTGCGCCATCAGACGGCAGTGCCCGCCGTCGCGCTGCACACACCCGCGCAGGCATTGGCCGGGTGAGATTAGCGTCCGCCTTGCAAATCCGCGGATAATCATCAGTATTCCTTCGGTTCCTCGGAGGCCAAACCAGCATTGCGAGTCTTGCTGCGCAGCATCATCCTGATCGTGATGGCGGTGGCGGCGCTGTTGCTGTTGATATTCGGCCCCAGCTCCGAGCAGCGCCCACCGGCGGGTCGCGAGCATGACCTGGTCATCCATTACTGGGAAAAATGGGTCGGCGCCGAAGGCCGGGCGATGCAGGGAATCGTCGACGATTTCAACAACTCCGTCGGATTGCAGAAGCACATCTACGTCGAGTATCTCTCGATCAGCAACATCGACCAGAAGACGATCGTCGCCACCGCCGGCGGCGTGCCGCCGGACATCGCCGGACTCTGGGATGGAACTTTCGTCCAGTTCACCGCGCTGGATGCGCTGCAGCCGCTGGACGATCTGGCCGCGGCGTACGGAATTACCGAGGGATATTACAAGCCGGTTTACTGGAACGCGTGCCACTATAAGGGACATCTGTATGCGCTGATCAGCACCCCGGCTTCGGTGGCGCTGATCTATAACAAGAAGATGTTCCAGGAAAATGCGGCGGCGCTGCGCGCGTATCAGTGCGATCCCGACCGGGCGCCGCGCACCATCGAGGAGTTCAACCGCTACGCCGACGCGCTGAATACGTACATCGTCGGCCCCGACGGCAAGAAGCACCTGGACCGCGCCGGCTATATTCCGATGGAGCCGGCCTCCAACTGGTACGTGACGGAGCTGCCGTTCTGGTTCGGCGGTGACGAGTGGGACCCTGTGAACCGTCGTTTCACGCTGACCGATCCGCGCGTCGTGCAGACGTACGACTGGGTGCAGAGTTTTTCCTACAAGCTGGGCGAGGACGCCGTGGGTGAGTTCAGCGGCGCCCAGGGCGGATTCAACACTCCGCAGAATGCTTTTATGATGGGCAACGTCGCCATGGAGATGCAGGGTCCGTGGATGGCGAATTTCATTCATCAGCAAAATGCGAAGATGGATCATGATTGGGCCGCCGCGCCCTTCCCTTCCGCCGTGCCCGGTCTGGAAAATGTCACGTATTGCCCCTGGGACGGATTGATGATTCCGCGCGGATGCAAGCACCGGCAGGAGGCATTTGAGTTCATCGCGTATGTGAATCGGCAGGCCGTCATGGAAAAGCTTTGCTCGATTCACTGCAAAAATTCACCGCTAACACACGTCAGCAGGGAGTTCCTGGAGCATCATCCCAATCCCTACATCCGCGTGTTTGAGGAATTGGCCAGCAGCCCCAACGCGCACACCACGATGCAGTGTCCAATCGCGCCGGAGGCGGGCGCGGATATCCTGGCCATGATCCAGGGCCTGGTGGCGATGCAGAAGGACCCCCAAAACGGCAAGGTGATCACACCGGCGGCGGCGCTGGCGGGAATCCAGCGGCGCATCACCGCCACCTGGAAAAATTATCTGAAGCAGGAGCAGCGGCGTGAATTGGCGCAGGGGGGCGGCTGATCCATGGCCAGGTCCAATCCCGAAGCTCGCAATTTCCTCAAGGGCATAGCGTTCTTGTCGCCGTGGCTGATCGGGTTCCTGGTTTTCATGCTGCTGCCGATCGGCCTGTCCCTGTATTACAGCCTGTGTGATTATTCGATCCTGAAGCCGCCGGTCTGGTGCGGCGTGGACAATTATCGTCTGTTGTTTCACGACAGCCTATTCTGGCAGGTGATGCGGAACACGTTTTATTACGCGGGGCTGTCGCTGCCGCTGGGATTGGTGGCGACGCTCGGTGCGGCGTTGCTGCTGAATCGCCGGGTTCCGGGGCAATCGATTTTTCGCACGATCATTTTCCTCCCGTCGCTGGTTCCGTTCGTCGCCTCGGCGCTGGTGTGGATGTGGATTTACAACCAGAAGCTGGGGCTGCTCAACGCGGTAATCCGCATTTTTTATGTCCCGCTCAACGCGCTGCTGCGGCTATTGCACCTGCACCAGCATTCACCGATCCAGCCGCCGTGGATCGTGGACGCCAACTGGATCATCCCCGCCCTGGTGCTGATGAGCATCTGGGGCATGGGCAACCAGGTGGTGATCTACCTGGCCGGGCTCCAGGATGTCCCGCGCGAGTTGTACGAGGCGGCCGATCTCGACGGCGCCAACGCATTCCACCGCATGTGGCACGTCACGCTGCCAATGATCTCACCGGTAATTTTTTTCAACTTGGTGACGACGATGATCTGGGTCCTGCAGGTGTACGATGTGCCATTCATCATGAGCGCCGGCACCGGTGGGCCCAATCATGCCAGCTATCTCATGACCATGTATCTCTACGACAACGGGTTTTTCTATCTGAAAATGGGTTACGCCAGCGCGATCGCATGGATCCAGCTGATGATCATCCTGGCGATGACGGGGCTGGCGTTCTGGACGAGTCGAAACTGGGTCCATTACCAGGGCAAATGATGCGTTGGATATCGAAGAGATCCGCCCCCGGCGTCGTCGCGACTTATGCGGCGCTGCTGATCATCTGCGCCATCGCGATTGTCCCGTTCCTGTGGATGATCTCGACCAGCCTCAAATCGGACGAGCACGTCTCGGATTACCCGCCGCAATGGATTCCCATCCCGACCGTCTTGTCCAATTACAAGACGGCGATCAGAACCAGCGGCGTGGATTTCCCGCTGTGGTATCGCAACACGCTGATCATCGCCAGCCTGTCGGTCATCGGCACGACGATTTCCAGCGCAATTGCGGCGTACGGGTTTGCCAAGATCCGATTCCGCGGGCGCGGGCTGCTGTTTGGCCTGATGCTGGCGACCATGATGATCCCCTTCCCCACCATCATGATCCCGCAGTTCAATATATTTGAATGGCTGGGCACGCACACGGGCACGCGGTGGATCGGCACTTTCCGGCCGCTTTGGTTTCCGTGGTGGTTCGGATCGGCGTTCAACATATTCCTGCTGCGGCAGTTCTTCCTCACCATTCCGGATGAGCTCTCCGAAGCCGCGCGCATCGACGGCTGCACCGAATGGGGGATTTTCTGGCGGATCATCGTCCCGCTCTCACGCTCCGCCCTCATCGTGGTCGCCCTGTTCACGTTCATGTTCGTGTGGCGCGATTTCCTGGCGCCGCGCGTCTACCTGCAGCATCCGGCACAGTACACGCTCACCCTGGGCCTGCAGGCGTTCCAGGCGCAGAACGGCAACACGCCCTGGAACCTGCTGATGGCCGCCAGCGTCATGGTCATCGCGCCGCTGATCGTCCTGTTTTTCCTGGCGCAGAAGACGTTCATCGAGGGAATCGCCACCACCGGGTTGAAGGGCTGAGCCGTGCGCGATCACGACACGATCGTCGTGGGCCTGGGCGCGATGGGCGCCGCGGCCGCGTGGCAACTGGCCAGCCGCGGCGCGCGTGTGCTCGGGCTGGAGCAGTTCGATATCCCACATACCCTGGGCAGCAGCCACGGCTTTTCGCGCATGACGCGGATGGCGTACTTCGAGCATCCCGATTACGTCCCGCTGCTGCGCTCGGCCAATCGCCTTTGGCAGCAACTGGAAGCCGAGACGGGGCAGAAGCTGATTTACATGACCGGCGGGCTATACCTGGGCCCGGCCGCCGGGGAGCTGGTGGGTGGATCGCTCACCGCCGCCAAAACGCACGCACTGGCGCACGAATTGATCGGGCAGGACCAGCTGCGCCGCCGATATCCGCAATTTCATCTGCCCGATGATTTCGTTGGATTCCTCGACCACGACGCGGGATTCATCCTGCCGGAAAAAGCCGTCGCCGCGCTGGCGGGACTGGCGCTGCGACGCGGCGCGCAACTACACGGCCGCGAGCCGGTGCTGGACTGGTCGGCTGATGCCACCGGTGTCACGGTGACGACGCACCGCGCCACATATCGCGCCGCCAAGGCGATCATCTGCGGCGGGCCGTGGAGCGAGCAGCTGCTGCGGGGCATTGGCGTGCCACTGCGCGTCACGCGGCAGGTCATGGGGTGGGTCTGGCCGAAACGTCCCGAGCTGTTCGAGCCGCCGCGCCTGCCCGTCTGGGCGGTCGATCATCTGGAT
>Ga0182024_10001863_pt1 | contig 53162 bp, 55 predicted proteins | sample P32metaG_FD_120480 | JGI IMG/M metagenome (GOLD analysis project Ga0182024, IMG submission 120480) | Permafrost microbial communities from Stordalen Mire, Sweden - P3-2 metaG (Illumina Assembly) | ecosystem: Environmental > Terrestrial > Soil > Wetlands > Permafrost | place: Sweden: Stordalen... | reverse complement strand
TGTTGCCGCGCGTGTAAATCAACGCCTATAATTTGCATCGAGGCCTCCTCCGGCTCGAGCGCTGTTAGGGTGAACACCGAAACAGTTTACTCGGGCCGCTGTGAGGCCGCCCTCGTTATGACAGTTTCCGATAAGACTTACCAGGAGTTGAGTTCCCCCAGCCGACATGTCCGGCTCGGAAGGTTGCTTTCGAAGCCGTTCTACAGGTTAAAGAGCGTCACACTCCCCAAAGTCACTAGAGACCGTTGCACAACCCAGCTAAGTCATTGATTCTATTGGGCAGAAACCTGGTTATGCAACAACTTCTATTCATGATGTGCACTATTGAACAGAATGCGATTTAACACCGTCTTATACTCTCGTCGCTGCTATAGAGCAATGATTCGGTGCTATTAGCTTCAAAAGATCCGCGAAAATTGGAGCCGCGCACATGCGCATTGACCGTTACACAAAGATAGGTCTCACGATATTAGTTCTACTTCTTGCGGTGATTGCATTGAAACCGTTGTTTCAACCCCAGCTCACAAACGCCGCAGGGCAGTATGCTGGCGTCCAATTCTCTTACAGCAATGGCGAGCCGACGTTCTTCGACACCAACAGCGGCGATGTTTGGATTCACGATAATAATGGCCATTTCAAGCAGCACTACAAGGTCGGCGCCTGGGGCCACGATCTAGGGCGCTGATCCATTCGAAGGGGCGCGACTTCGTAAGAACGCGCTCTTTCTGTAGTCATTATGAGAATCACGCCAATTGCCAATTATATTACTGAATGGGTACCAATCTCTAAAATCCTCGGCGCAATGAATTTGACACGAGAACGGGCCCCATGGAAATCGCAGGACTCCTGTGCTAACTCCTGAGAAACGGGTCTCACCGGAAACTGATGGCCCACTAGCATGGAATCTATTCGGGTGGACTTGCTTCGACGACCTCGCGGACAATTTCTCTGGATCGAGTTTCCTGTTCTGGACGAACAAGGACGCTCCAGTGACCAGCCGAACCAGCTTTGCGAGAAGGAATCCCGATTTCGCGAAGACACGCCGTGAGCGTCTTTGCGAGGTCCTCTTTCTCGCCGCTCCAAACTTCCGTCGTCGCTTCTTCGCTGTCCCAGTCGTCGGGAATATCGGCCGGAGACTCGTCCTGGTCCGGGTCAACCTGATCCGATTCGGGCAGGGCCAAAGATTCCAGCTCTTCAGGAGTCAACTCGTCAGGATCGGCGCGCCCTTCCAGATCGAGCAAAATCTTCTCTGCCTTTTCCTGATCCAAACTTGACACCCAAATTTCCGTTTTTAGGCGCAACGATGGAAATATGAAGTAGCCACCGGAAGACTGGTCTGTGAATGGAATGCCGGCCTTTTCAAGAGCATCCTTGACCGCTGCGAACTCTCCAGGATCGTCACCCTCCCAAACAGATACGAGTCCACCGCCTGCCTGCGTGTTCGGCTTCGAAGAATCGAGCTCATCCACCAAGGCAACGCCGCATTCGGCGCACTCCTTCACACCGGGGATATATTCGCATTTGCAGTCGGGGCAAAACATTGGCAGTGAATTCTACCTGAAAAGATTGCCGGAGAGTGCGGGCCGCTCAACAGGAATCGGCGCGCAGCCTACTCCGGAACTTTTCCTTCCGTGATTTCGCGGACGATATCACGCGCGCGCGTCAAATCTTGTGGACGCACGCAGAGCCGCACGCGGTGACCGGGATCGTCCGGGATGCGGCTGGAGATTCCGTTTTCGCGCAGCGCGCTGGCGAGGTATTCCGCCATCGGCTCATCTTCGCCGGCCCAGGTTTCGGAGGTCGCTTCGTTGGGGTCCCAATCATACGGCAGCGAAGGAGCCGCGATGACGCGATCGTGATCGAACCTGGAATACTCCACGGGAACGCTCTTCGTGTTTTCCTTGCTTTCCACCCAGTCGAGCGCGCCACTCGCGCGGTCCAGGTCCGAGGCGTGGACGCGGATTTCAAATCCCGGGACAGCTTCCAGATAATAGGGCCTCGAAGAAAGGAAGCCGCCGGCAGGGTCGTATGTTTGCGTGTGCCAGAATTGAATATTCTCATCGTGCAGCGCGGCCTGCAGAGCCGTAAATTTCGCCGGGTCGGAACCGCGCCAGAGAATTTCGAGAGAGTCGTTGGGCATATGGTTGATGCAAGGGCATCCGCCGCGGCGGACCGTGCCCCGACGATTCTACATTGGCGCGCGCGGTCCGGGAAAAGGTTACCGCTCGACCGCCAATGCGACCGCGTTGCCGCCGCCGAGGCAAAGGGCGGCGATTCCGCGGTGGATGTTGCGCCGCTGCATTTCGTAAAGCAGCGTCGTCAGAATTCGCGCGCCGGACGCGCCGATGGGGTGCCCAATGGCCACGGCCCCGCCGTTTACGTTTACTTTCGCGGGATCGAGGCGCAACTGCCGCGTGACGACAATCGCGGCGACGGCAAAAGCTTCGTTGAGCTCAACCAGATCGACATCGCGGTCGCGGTCCCAGCCGGTTTTTTCGAGCAATTTTTCCACCGCGTAGATTGGCGCTTCCACGATCCACTTGGGATCAACGCCGCTCACGGCCTGCGCGACGATTCGCGCCATGGGCGTCTTGCCCAGGCGAGCGGCGTTGCGTTCGCTGGTGACGACCAGGGCCGCGGCCCCGTCGTTGGTCCCCGGAGCGTTGCCAGCGGTCACCGTGCCATCTTTCTTGAACGCGGGGCGCAATTTAGCGAGCGCCTCCAGCGAGGCATCCTCGCGCGGCGATTCGTCATACTTGATGATGACAGGGTCGCCCTTCTTCTGCGGGATTTCGACAGGCAGAATCTGCGATTCGATGAAGCAGGATTTTCGCGCTCGCACAGCTCGTTGGTGGCTTTCGAGGGCGAACTGGTCCTGCTCCTTACGCGTGATGCCGTATTTTTCGGCAACCAGCTCGGCCGTGATGCCCATGTGAAAATCGTTGTACACGTCCCACAGTCCGTCATGCACCATCGAGTCCACGACTTCCGCGTTGCCAAAACGGTATCCGGTTCGCGCTCCCGGCAGCAGGTACGGGCAATTCGACATGGATTCCATTCCGCCTGCAATCACAATTTCGGCTTCGCCCAGGATAACGCCCTGCGCCGCGAGGCCCACTGCCTTTAGCCCTGACCCGCAAACTTTATTGATGGTCATGGCCGCAACGCGGACGTCGAGCCCGCCTCCCAGACCCGCCTGCCGCGCGGGATTTTGGCCCAGCCCTGCCTGCACCACATTGCCCATAATGATTTCATCCACCGATTTCGGGTCAATTCCGGCGCGGCGGACCGCCTCCGCTACGACCTTCGAGCCCAATTGCGGCGCGGAAAGCGGCGCGAGGCCCCCTTGAAATTTTCCAACGGGCGTGCGGACGGCGCTCAAAATGACTGCTTGTTCCACTTGCGGGCTCCTGGAAAAACAGCGCGAGGGTGCTGGACCGAAAATCAGCTACATCGTGGCTCAGTATAGGAGAGAGTCGAAGGCGGGTCAATTTTTCGCAGCAGGTGTTACTTTGATGCGGCGCGCTTGAAACTGTTCAGAGGTGGCGGCTTGTTCGCGGCGGGGAGATGAAAAAGAACTCTTTCCTGCACCGTCATTTTTCGCCTCATGACATTGCGAAAGATGCGCTCAATCGGTGTTTCGATATAGAGATGGGCGTATGCTTTACGGGACATTTGGAGGCTCCTCGGATTTCGCTCAACCTTTCGGGAGGTACGTTTCTGCGCGGTTTTACACTCGGTACGGTATCATACATTCGCGAGTTAACAAGAAAATAATATATCGGGTCAATAACAGATCCGTTAGGCAAGTTCACGGCGCTTAACATTTACGTGATGGCCTATGCTAGTGTTGAAAGCGACCCAACATGGCCGACCTTTTTGAACATGCCAGCCTTCCCGCGCCGGGAATTCAGCTGAATCCGGAGCAGCGCGCCGCTGTGCACCACGGCGAGGGTCCGCTGGTGGTCGTCGCTGGAGCCGGCACGGGCAAGACGCGCGTCATCACCGAGCGAATTCGCTATCTGCTGGACACGCAGCCGGACCTGACGGGGGCGGAAATCCTGGGCCTGACGTTCACGGATAAGGCCGCGGCGGAAATGAAACACCGCGTAGTCGCGGCGTCCAAGGATCGCGGCGAATCGGAAGCCGCGCGCGCCGAAGCAGTGACGCTCAGTACGTTCCACTCGTTCTGCAACGCGCTGCTGCAGGAAGTCAATCCGGACCTCAAGCCCATTGATGAGATCGATCATTGGATCCTGCTGCGGCGAAATTTGCCTTTGCTGCAACTCGATCGCTTTCGCAAACTGTCCGAGCCCGGCCAGTTTCTCAGCGACTTCGTGAAGTTTTTCTCGCGCTGCCAGGATGAACTGGTCTCGCCGGACGAGTACCAGCAATACGCCACCGAGCAGGCGGAAATCTTCCGCCGCGTGCGCGGCGCGATGGCCGACCCCGAGGAGCGCCGCCTCCGCGACGAGGAAATCGCCAAAATCCAGGAAATTGCGCGGGCCTATCGCGCGAGCGATCAGTTGTTGCGCGAGCGCAAGCTTCTGACCTTCGGCACGCAGATCATGGATGCCGTCATGCGTCTTCACGAAGACACCGCGCTGCTTGAAAAACTTCGCGCCCGCTATCGCTACATCCTGGTGGATGAATTCCAGGACACCAACATCGCCCAGCTCGAACTGCTCTGGCTGCTCGGCGGGGACCGCCCCAACCTGGTGGTGGTCGGCGATCACCGGCAGGCAATTTACAGGTTTCGCGGAGCCTCCTTCGGCAGCTTCACGATTTTCCTCGATCGCTTCGCCGCAAAGTCCGCCGCGGCGCGCAACAAATTGCTGAGACCGCTCACGCTGAACTATCGCTCCGCGGGCCGAATCCTGCGCGTTGCAGGACAGGCAATCCGCCACAACGAAAAGCCCGTCAATATTCCGGAGTACCCGCTCACCGCAGTGCGCGAGGACGGCGACAAAGTGCGGATCGTTACGCATCCGTCCACCATTGCCGAGGCGCAATGGGTCGCGGCTGAAATCGAGCGCCTGCATCGCGCGGGAGCGAAATGGCGATCCTTTGCCGTGCTGTATCGCTCGCACGCGCACCGCGATAAACTGGTGGAAGTCCTCAAGTCGCGCAAGATTCCGTTCGTCATTAAAAATCTCTCGATCCTTTCGCATCGCCTGGTCCGCGACCTGATCGCGTATCTCCGGCTGATTGACCACACTTCCGATGACGTCGCTTGCGCGCGCGTGCTCGCGATGCCGGCGTGGGGACTCGAGCCGTCGGACCTGGTGCGCCTCGCCGGGCGCGCTGCAAAAAGCAAAGGGATGTCTCTGTGGGACACCATGCTTGCTTCGCAAAATGAGCCGCCCTTTTCCGGTGAAGACCGCCATCTCGACGATCTGGCGGCTCTGGTAGCTGAATTGCGCAAGAAGTCGCGCAGCCTGACCGCAAGCGAATTGTTCGACGAACTTGCCGAGGCGCTCCGCATCAATTCCGCAGTTGCATCGGAGGAGCAGAAATATTTCGACTGCTTTGCCAAGTTTTTGCACGACTGGCAACCCAAGAGCGAAACGCTGCGCCTCAATGAATTTGTCGAATACCTGGACTATTTCGAGCAGGCCGGAGGGTCGATTAATCTCGAACAGGAATCCGGCGATGCCGTGCAGCTCATGACCGTGCACGCCGCCAAAGGACTCGAATTCGATCACGTCTATGTATTGCGTCTCGTGAGCCGTGGTTTCCCTGCTGGAGAAAGACCGCGCGTGCTTGAATTCCCTCCCGAATTGATGAAGGAGGAGCAGCCGCAGGGGAGTTTTCATATTCAGGAAGAACGCCGGCTGTTTTATGTCGCCGTGACGCGAGCGCGCCAACGGCTGACGCTCAACACGGTGGAGAGCAAACGCTCCAAGCCATCGCCGTTTTTGGACGATATCCTGATGGACGCGCAGATCAAGCGGCGCGATGTCGAGCAGATCGCGCCCACTCCGGTGGAACAACCGGCGCCCGAGTCCGAAGCGCCTGCGCTTTTTGAACCGCCGAAAAGCGGCGCGCGCGTCGGTTCGCAAATCGGCGAGTGGGCCGTCGCATATCGCCCGCCAGTGCAGGAACCTTTGCGGCTCAGCCCATCCGCGGTCAGTGATCTCGACAAGTGTCCGCAGTCCTATTTGTTCGGCCGGGCGTGGGGAATTCACACCGGCCCTGCTGCCGCGATGAGTTTTGGAAGCGTGATGCACAACACGATCAAATATTTTATTGGCGAGCTGACGAAAGGGCATGCGCTTCCCTTCGATGAAGTGGCGCGGAAATTTGAACTGGAATGGACCTCAGCCGGCTTTGAAGACGAGTACCAGGAGCAGGAGTACAAGAAAGACGGCCTCGCGCAACTGCGCGCGTTCCAAGCGACCACGCTCGCGGCGCCTCCGGTGGTGATCGCGCAGGAAAAGCCGTTCGAGCTGCCGATGGAAAACAACGTGGTGCTCATCGGGCGCATGGACCAGGTGAACCAGCTTCCCTCCGGCGAGGAAGAAATCGTGGATTACAAGACGGGGAAACCGCAAAAGGAAGATAAAGCGAAAAAAGATGTGCAGTTGAGCGCCTATGCCCTCGCGGCCCGCGAAGTATTCGACTGGAATCCCGCACGGCTCACGCTTTATTTCCTGCAGACCAACCACGCCGTGAGCACGACGCGCGAAGACAAGAAGCTTAGCAAAGTGCGCTCGGAAATTCAGGAGGCCGCCGCGGACATTCGCGCGGGCGAGTTCCCCGCGAAGCCCGGCTTCTGGTGCAGGACCTGCGAATTTGAGTCCCTCTGCCCGGCGCGGGAGCAAGGCTCGGCAGCCAGCGCGTCCGGCGAAGAATAATCTCCTGAGCGGTTTTAAATTAAACAATACGCAGCAGAAAATAAAAACGGGGCGTCCGGTTTAGCGGTCGCCCCGCCTGAAAACATGTGTGCCCGATCCGCGCAAACGCTCCGTGAACCACTCTCCCCTCGGAGCAGCGAGCGCTTCGCCAGCAAACTCGCTAACGTCCTTTTTAGGAGCGAACGCGCAGGAAGTCAAGAAAAAATTCCAGACAACAGGTATCGTTTTTGCGGATGCGACGAAGGGGAAATCATTCCGCGAAAAAATATTTTCAGGAACAACGCGGCATACAAATGTGGACAACAACAATTGAAGCCAAACATGCGGGTTTTAACGCGAAACGCTAGTTTTGGCAGAGACGTGTCCCGCTGGCTCTACTACGGCTGCAGGAAAAATTGGAAAAACTTCGAGTTATGGATTATCGCTGAGGTAGTAGCCGTCCCGCGCGAGCAGGGTCAGCCCCGGACGTTTCACGCGAACTTCAATCGCGTGGTAGGGCCGGGAGCGGTCCGTCTTCGATGCGGAATATGCAATCGTGTACTGGTTGCGCGCCTGCTCGGAAACGCGGGCATATAGGGCTTCGAGGTCTTCGCGGCTCTGCGCGTAAAAAATATCCCCGCCCGTCGAGTGCGCGTATTTCGCCAGAATATTATTTCCCAGGAATGTGATGCCGCGATTGTAATTCGCCTCGCCCACCCCGACGGAATAGACGGAAATTTCCTGCGAGAGCAGCAGCTTCAGCGTCTGGTCATAGCTGTGCGTGTTGTTCTTCGCGTTCTGGCCGTCGGAGACCAGGAAGATAATCTTGCGCCGTTCGGGCGCGCGGTCGCGCAATTCTTCCGCGGCGGCATAAATTGCGTCGTTAATGTGCTTATTGTTGGGATGCCCTGCGGCCATGGACGGCACAGGAAGGGGACCCGGCAGGGGCGAAGTATTCACGACCGGGCCGCTGGTCATCGGCGCCGATCCCACTCCCGGAAACGAGCTGCTGAGGTCAATCCGCTTGAGCTGCGTGAGGAGCGCATCGTTATCCAGAATAAAATCATCGGAAACCTGTTCCGGAACGTCATCGAAGCGCCACAGGGAAACTTCGTCGGAGGGGCTGAATCCTCCGGCAAGAGTCTCGAGCGACTTTTGGACTCTGTCCGCCGTGCTCCGCTTCAAGTCGTCGTCAATGAGGATGGCGGCTGATAGCGGGTAGGCTTCCGCCGAAAAGTCGGCAATTGGCTGCTCGATTCCATCTTCAAAGATACGGAAATCATTTTGCGAGAGGTCGCTGACCAGTTCCCCCGAATGGGTCTTGACCGTAACGGGAACTACCACGAGCGATACCGTCGTATGAATTCGTCCCTGGGTATCCGGATTTTTCAGCGAGGGCGCCTGCTCAGCCCCCTGAGGAGCACTCTGCGGGGCGCCCTGTCCGGCAGAGGAGCTACGGGCAGCTCGCGGCATGGCCCAGCCGGCCCCGGCCAGCGAGGCGGCCAACCCCAAGATCAGGAATCCCCGTGTACTATTCATTGACGTCCCGTTGCCATTTCTGTTTGAATCATAACTTGACCCCGCGCATCTCAACATTCGGTCGCCGCATCCAACTACAGCGTATCGCCGCCGGAGGAGATTATACAATGCGCGTTCGAGCTCTACTCTGCTTTCTGTGCATTACGGCCCTCGCCACCGGCTTGGTCTATGCTGCGCCGCCCGGCCAAATCCGCGTGGAAGTTAACCTGGTCAACCTGTTCGCCACGGTGCGCGACAAGCATAAGGCGATTGTCACCGGCTTAACAAAAGATGACTTCCAGGTCTATGAGGATGGCCAGCCTCAGGAAATAACCAATTTTTCCGCCGAGTCCAACCTTCCGATCACGCTCGGGGTGCTGATTGACACAAGCGGCAGCGAGGAGTTCATGCTGGGCGCTGAGAAAGACGCTGCATCGCGCTTCCTGGCGCGGGTGATGCGCAAGGGCGACCTCGCCATGGTCATGTCCTTCGACACCGATGTGGACCTGCTCGCCGATTTTACAGAGGACCGCGCCAGGCTCGACCGCGCGATCAACCGCGCGCAGATTAATGCACCGGGAAGCGGCTCCATTATTGCCCAAGGTCCTTTCCCGACCAGCGGCAGCGGCGGGACTAACTTTTACGACGCGGTCTACCTCGCCGCCCACGACAAACTCTCCGATGAAGCCGGCAGAAAAGCGATCGTTGTCCTCACCGACGCCGAGGACAATGGAAGCAGAGTGAGCGAACTCGAAGCCATCGAAACGGCCCAGCGCACCGACACGGTGATTCACATCCTGCTCGTCGCACAGGATGGGGGCGATCAATACGGCGCCAAGAAAATGACGGACGAAACCGGCGGCCGCATGATTGTCGTCCGCAATGAAAGAAATCTGGAACAGGCGTTCGATGAAATTTCAGAGGAATTGCGCAGCCAGTACACCATCGGCTATTCCCCTACCAACAAGGCGCACGACGGAACCTACCGGAAAGTAAAAGTGGAGTTGAAAAACAAGGATTACTCCGCGCTGACCCGCCGCGGCTACTACGCTCCAAGCGAATAATCCCCGGCTATGGCGTCGTGGCGGCTGCGGGAGAAGATCCAGGACCTGGCTCTGGGATCGAGTAATATCCTTTGCGCGCCCGGATAACCAGGTCCTTGCGATCCACTTGAATCCGAATCGTGTGATACTTCCCGTCTGCCGTGCGTCCGGGCGGACTGTAGGCCAGCGCGTATTGGTGCCGCAATTCGTCACCGATGTCGAGAAAAGATTGGCCCAGGTCGTCGATGCGATATGGAAAGAACGCCCTGCCGCCTGTTTCAGACGCGAGTTGCTCGAGCACGTGATCGCCCTCGCCCTTTGCGAACTTCCGGTTGATGCGTTTTGACGGGTCGCTTTCTTCGTCCGTGTTGACCCACTCGGTGCTCGTGCTGATCGCATAGATAATTACGCCGGCCCGCTGCGCCATCTCGATCGCAGCTCCGCGGGAGCGATTGCTGCTGTTGTCGTCGCCGTCGGAGATCACCACCAGGACGCGGCGAACATCGGAATTCGGTCCGACCGGCAATGGAGACTTATTCAACAATTGCTCGCTGGCGGCATAAATGGCGTCGTACAGGGCCGTGCCTCCGCCGGCGCGCTGCTTCAGGATGGTGTCGCGCAGATCTCCCGAGTCTTCCGTGAACCCCTTGATGATTTCCGGACCGTCATCGAACGTCATCAGGAATGCCTGGTCCCTGTCGCGACGGATGGCATTGAACAGGAAATCAATCGCGGCGTCCTGCTCGAATTTCAGGCGATCGCGAATGCTGTTGGATGTATCAAGAACCATGCCGATCCGAAGAGGCAGGTCAGTCGGCTGGCTGAACGAAGCGATCTCCTGGGGTACGTTGTCATCAAAAACTTTGAAATCATCTCTGGTCAGGTCGGTGACAAGTTTTTCGCGCTTCGTCACCACGCTGAACAGCACGTCCACCAGGTTGACGTTGCGGACGATGGTTCCCTGCCGGTTGTCGGAAGGCGGGGCCTGTGGCGGCGCGGATGTCTGCGGCTGCTGCGCGCTGACCACAGCCACAGCGGAAAGAAACACCGGAATTGCGATGCGTAGCGCTCGTCGATTCATGATGATCCTATGTACCGTGCCAGGGCGGCATCGACCTCCGTCTTACGCTTCCCCAAAGATGCCGCGATCTGCTCAAAGTATACGCGCAAATCCCTTGGCATTGGAGAACGAACTTCCACCCAGACGCCGCTTGAGGGATGCGAAAACCCGATGAGCGAGGCGTGCAGGAAATTGCGCTCCAGTACGGGAAGGTTGCGCTTGCCTGCACGCAGGCCGCGTGGGGCTCCGTACAATGTGTCTCCCACAACTGGGTGCCCGATCGCGGCAAAGTGCGCGCGAATCTGGTGCGTGCGCCCTGTATGGAGCACCACTTCCATCAGCGTGCAATGGTCCAGGCGAGCGATCACTCGCCAGTCGGTTCGCGCGTGGCGGCCTTTGGTTCCGCGAGCGGTCATTCGAGTTCTGCGGCGCGGGTCGCGGGAAATGGGCAGCGTGATCGTGCCGGAATCGCGCGGCATCTTCCCGTGAACCAGCGCTAGGTATATTTTCCTGACGTTACGCGAACGGAATTGCTCGGCGAGATTTTCATGCGCTTTGTCATTCCGCGCCACAACCAGGACGCCGGAAGTTTCCTTGTCCAGGCGATGCACAATCCCGGGACGCAGCGCGCCGCCCGCGCCGGAAAGTCGGCCGAGGCGGTGGAGCAACGCGTTCACCAGCGTCCCGCGCGCGTGTCCCGCTCCCGCATGAACCACCATCCCTGCCGTCTTGTTCACGATGACAAAATCGTCGTCCACCAGCAACAATTCGAGCGGCAAGTCCTCCGGCGCGGCCACCAGTGGGGGCCGAGGCGAAACTGCGACTTCAATGATTTCCCCCGCCGAGATTCGATGCGATGGCTTCGGAATGCTCCCGTCCACACGGACGTTTCCTTCGCGGATCAATTCCTGAATCCGCGTGCGACTCAGCTCCGGGACGCGCTGAGCGAGAAACAGGTCCAGCCTCCGGCCTGCATCGCCGGAAACAGAAGTGAGTTTTTGCCGCGTGGCGGTATTCTCAGCCATGACCCGTGCATTCTAGCAGGGTGTGAGGGAACTCTTGCTCCCGGGAAATCTAGACACCGCAAGTTTGCCAAGAATCTCCGCAGTTCCGGATTCTACAATCCCATACAAGCGTTCAGAGCCAAAATTGCGAGGAATGGTCCCTCTCACGATTCGGGAATGGTAGTATTCCCGGCATGTCGCCTCCTTTCCCGGACGGCCCACCAAGCGCGTTGGATTTTTACACACGTCGAGCGACCGAATCGCGAATCGACGCCGATGAAGCGGTCAGGGCGGTAGGGGCCTACAGGTCGGGTTTGGTTTTTCTTGGCCTGATTGGGTGCGCGATTTTTTACGAGTCTGTCATCACCAAGATGTTGCCTTGGTGGAGTTTCCTGCCGGTAATTCCAATCGGATTATTTCTTTTGGTTCGGTCTGGCCGCATCAACAGTAAGGCTCTGAAGCTCTTCAGGCTTTGCGATTATTATGAAGTCGGGATTGCCCGGCTCAAACGGGATTGGGAGTCGCTGGATGAAGGTCAGGAATTCATCGATCAGGATCATTTTTACACGACGGATCTCGATATTTTCGGTCGGGGATCCCTCTTCCAATTGCTATGCTCAGCGCGAACGCAGGCGGGCCGCGAGACGCTTGCAAACTGGACGAAGATACCTGCGAATCGAGAGGAAGTCTTTGCTCGCCGTTCGGCAATCTCGGAACTTCGTGCACGTCACGACTTGCGCGAAGCACTATTTCTCGCCGGATCATTGAAGGTATCGGATTGTCGCCCAGGGACCTTCCGCACCTGGGGGGTTGAACCCTCCTCGCCATTCCCTCCTTGGGGACAATTGATCGCGTTCATAATGGCGCTTTCTGCTTTCGTGCCACCTGTCCTTTATTGGCTTAAGCAAATCGATTTACACACATTTTGGTCCAGCTTAATTGCCATTCTTTTGGTTCGAGTTGCTTTCGCGGGAATCTTCTTCCGGCAAGTGAGATCTGTCGGGGAAGCTCTGGGACCACTTTCAGTTGAGCTACCGATCGTCTTTGAAATAATGCGAATCGCGCTGCATGAGAAGTTCTCCTCCGCAAAACTTGTGGCCATTGCGAATGTGACAAGAAACGGCGAAGCTCGATTGCGCCACTTGCAGCGTCTCATCCAGCTTTATAAGCAGCGCGATAACCAGTGGCTGGTGTGGCCAGCTTATTTGTTGTTGTGGGGCACCCAGTTCAGCATGGCCATCGATCAGTGGCGTCGCCGTGAGGGCAACCATATGCTTGAATGGCTTTCTGCCCTCGCCGAATTCGAAGCGCTACTTTCTCTGGCCACCTACAGCTATGAGCACCCCCTCGATACTTTCCCAGAAATTCTGGAAGACGGGCCGGCTTTGGAGGCCGAAGGTCTCGGGCATCCGCTGCTTGATGAAAGCACATGCGTCCGGAATGACATTCTGCTTGGGGGCGGTGTCCAGTTTCTTGTGATCAGCGGGTCAAATATGTCGGGCAAGAGCACATTTGTGCGAGCCATCGGGCTCAACGCTGTTCTCGCATGGATGGGAGCCCCCGTTCGTTGTACGAAGCTTCGTATTTCGCAGCTTGCAGTCGGCGCAGCTATCCGAGTCCAGGATTCTTTGGCGGATGGCAGGTCACATTTTCTCGCGGAAATGCAGCGCCTGCGCAGGATGATTGATGTGGCCGGCGAAAGGCCTCTGCTTTATCTTGCCGACGAGATCATGAGCGGGACCAATTCTAAGGATCGCAGGATAGCTACGGAATGGGTGGTTCGAGCATTGGTCCTTCGCAAGGCAATCGGTGTGATAACAACGCACGATCTAGCCTTAACCGAGATTGCAAACAACGGATTGCCGGGACGCAACATGCACTTTGAAGATACGGGCGAGGGTGGGGAGCTGCACTTCGACTTTAGACTGCGTCCGGGTGTGCTAACGCATTCGAATGCGCTGAATATTGCCCATATGTTAGGGATTGACGCTGCTGCCATCGAAACAACCACCACAGAAAAACTGGATTCCGATCCCTCAGGCTAAGCGATGATCCACTAAAAAAGTTCATCCCCAGCCATACCACTATCCCCGGTCGCAATGAGTGGTATTCTTATGTCCTGGCGTGAAGTTGAGGACGGCTCGATGAAACTTCTTCCGCGCATCTTGTTGCTTTCGGTGTTGCTGGCGCTCAGCACAGCCCTGCTTGCCTTTCAGCGTAGCGGCTACATCGAGATGGACGGGGAATCTTTTCCTCCGGACGGAACCGAGCATGTGGAATGGATCTTCTCCCGTTTCAACTACGCTTCCTCAAACCAATTCGGGGAATACGGCGGTTTCCACCGCTGGGCAGCCGATTATCCGAAGTCGGACCGGCAGTTCATTGTAGGTGTGCGGCGGCTGACGCGGGTTGATACCCGGGCGACCGGACAGATCCTCGACGCGGATAGCGATGAGCTATTTAATTATCCTTGGCTCTACGTGGAAGACGCGGGCCGGTGGCGCCTCAGCGATCAGGAGTGCGCGCGCCTGCGGGAGTATTTGCTGCGCGGCGGTTTTCTTTATGCCGACGACACGCACGGCGATGATGAATGGGATATTTTCATGGAGGGGATGCACAAGATTTTCCCCGATCGGCCCGTGGAAGACCTGAGCAACGACGACGAAATATTTCACGTCATGTACGACCTGGACGATCGCGTGCAGATTCCCGGCACGCGGTATATATGGGGGAACCGCAGTTACACGGCCGATAGCGCCGTGCCGAAATGGAGAGCCATCCGCGATGATAAGGGACGCATCATGGTCGCGATCACTCACAATTCGGATGTCGGTGACGCCTGGGAATGGGCCGACAGCCCGCATTATCCCGAACGCGCCGCCGGACTCGCTTACCGCATCGGAATCAACTACATCATTTATGGAATGACGCACTGAACAGTCTAATCGGTCAGCCGATCTGATCGGTATGACTGATCAGTGTTTCGGAGAAGGTGGAATCGCGTCGGTGACTGCGAATTCATTCGCGGATCGCGCGGGGAGGCTTTGAGTGCTTTTATCGGGACAGGTTGCGGTCATCACCGGAGGAGGCCGCGGGATCGGGCGCGCGATCGCTCTGAAGTTCGCGAGCAAAGGTGCAGCCGTCGTTGTAGCGGCGCGGACAAAATCCGAAATTGAGTCCGTGGCGAAGGAAATTCTCGATGCAGGTGGCCGAGCGGCAGCGATTCCAACCGATGTCGCAGATGAGAAACAATGCGAACATCTCATCCGTTCCTCGGAAGCCCAATTTGGCCGCGTAGATATCCTCGTAAATAACGCCGGGGAATACGGTCCGGTAAAGCCCGTTCAGGAAATTTTCCCCGCCCAGTGGGACCGCGTGATTGCAGTGCACCTACGCGGGGCATATCTGCTGACGCGCCTGGCGCTTCCGGGAATGTACGCCCGAGGATCGGGAGTAATCCTGAATATATCAAGCCTGTCGGCAAAGTCGGCATTCTCGTGGGGCTCGCCTTACGCCGCAGCCAAGGCGGGAATGCTCGGGCTTACGCGCGTCGTCGCAGCTGAAGCAGCCCGCAAGGGAGTCCGCGTAAACGCGATCTGCCCCGGTCCGGTAACAGAAACCAAAATGTCAAAGGATTTGGGTCAAACGCTTGCCGACCGGCTGGGCGTTTCAATGGAAGAACAACTCCAGGGCTTTCTTAACACAGTTTTGCAGGGACGAGGCCAAACCGCGAGTGAAATTGCCGACGCAGCCTTGTTTCTCTGCTCAGGACAAGCCAGCGCGATTACCGGACAGTCTCTGAACGTGGACGGTGGAACGGCTTTTTACTGAGCTCCTCTGCCGCCGCCAAGCCGCGGCGCGCAAGCTGACCCACCGGGCGAGCATGCTTCCCCGCCCAACCGAGGCCCATTTGCCCCAGGCGGTCAATCAGGTAAAGGATGAGAGCCCCGAAGGCCAGAACTACGAACAGGCCCGTAAACAGCATCAGCGCCGCCAGCATCTCCTGAACAAAATAAATTTGTAGCGCCAAAAACGCGACAAGCCCCAGAAGGATCCACTTTCGAGTCTTGCCTTCTTTCCACACCTGACTGACTTTCACTGAAATGAGTCCTTTCCCCCAGCAATTGCTTAGATGCAAGTGACCAGCCAGACGACGCAATTTCAATTTTGACGGTAAGTCGTCCCTTTTCAAATGGTACGTGAGAGTGATTGGAGTTAGTCCCCGCGGGATGGCTGTACTAGAACGGGTTCGGGAATGGGGAATACTATATTCGGGAATAGTTCTATATCGAAATTAGAAGAATCGTATCGATTTTTGTGTTTCGCTTAGTGCGTTCGGCGAGCGGAGCACGTCTTCGGGCATGACTGAAGGGCTGCGTTCCCTCCAGAGGTCTTATCGGCCCTCAAATGGATAGTGGTCCCGGGCCTGCACCGCTGCGCAGACGCGCTTTCGCATGGCGACCGTGTCCGCAGGCTCGCGCTTCAGGAAGCGCCGCAGAACCGCAAGTTGCGTTCGCAGCATGTCGCCTTCGAGCACGGCCGCAAGGACTTTGCGCGCTCCGATCTCGACGCGATCGGCGGCATCGTGCAGGAACACGCGAGCCGCGTCCGCCATCACGGAGGATGCCTCCTGTCCGCGCACGTCTTCCGCTTTCTGCACGCGCCGCAGGGACGATTCGATGGCATAACACTCCATCACCATGTCGGAAAGCTCGGCGACGATTTCCTGCTGGTCGGCCAGGTGATCGCGATATTTTTCCAGGGCCGCGCCCGCCACTAGCAGAAATGCTTTCTTCACTCCCGCGAGGATGCGCTCCTCATCGGCCCAGGGGCCTGAGGGCTGTTCCTCGAACAACGGCCCGGCAAGAATTTCCTCGCGCAGCTTTGCGCCTTCCTGCATCAGCGGCAGGGCGCCCGAAGTTGCGCGCTTCATCAGCATCTGGATGATGAGCATGCGATTGATTTCATTGGTGCCTTCGAAAATTCGATTGACGCGTGAATCGCGATACGCGCGCGCAACAGGATAGTCTTCGTGAAAACCGTATCCGCCGAAAATCTGAACGGCCTCGTCCACCACGTAATCGAGCAATTCCGAGCCGTACACCTTGCTGATGGAACTTTCGATGGCGTACTCCTCAAACGCCAGCATGGATTGATGCGATTTGTCGGCGGCGTCGCCCGCGCTGGAAATTGCGCGATCCATAAGTCCGGCGGACCTGTAAATCATCGACTCAACGGCGAAAATTCGGATTGCCATCTCGGCCAGCTTTTCTCGAATCAGGCCGAAATCTCCAATGGGCTTGCCAAACGCGAAGCGTTCCTTGGCATACTTCGACGCCGTTTCGAGCGTCCCTTTGGCCCCGCCGGTGCAGTACGCTCCCAGGCTGAACCTGCCTGCATTCAAAATATTGAAGGCCACGATGTGGCCGCGCCCGATTTCGTGCAGCAAATTTTCCCTGGGTACGACGCAATTTTCAAAAAAGATCGCGGTGGTGGAACTCCCCTTCAAGCCCATCTTTTTTTCTTCCGCGCCGGCGGAAAATCCCGGAAACCCGTGTTCGACGATGAAGCAGGAAAACTTTTCGCCGTCGACTTTCGCGAAGACGATATAGACATCCGCGAACCCGCCGTTGGTAATCCACATTTTCTGCCCGTTCAGGATCCAGGATTTTCCATCCGGCGAAAGTACGGCGCGTGTGCGCGAATTTTGCGCATCCGACCCCGCCTGCGGCTCCGACAGGCAATACGCAGCCAGTTTTTCTCCCGTGGCCAGCAAAGGAAGGTATTTTTTCTTTTGCTCGTCGGTGCCAAAAAATACGATAGGGAGCGTCCCGATGCCGGAGTGGCCTCCGTGGCTCACGCCAAAGGAAGCGTAGGCCGACAATTTTTCCGCGAGTTGCACGCTGGAAGCCTTGTCGAGACCGATGCCGCCGTACTCCTCGGGGACGCCGCCGCCGAGAAGGCCGATTTCGCCCGCTTTTTTGAGCAGTTGCGGCAACAGGCCGGGTTTGTGCTGTTCGAGGTCGGGAATGTGCGGAACAACTTCGTTGCGAATGAACTCTTCCGCCGTTTGGCCGATGAGTTTTTGATCGTCCGTCAGTTCAGCAGGAGAGAAAACATCTTCAGGGGTGCACGGCTCGATTAAAAAACTGCCTCCGCGGGACGCTGCTCGCGGCAACGACGTTGTTGCCATGGTGTGCCTCCTGGTCCGGAAGGTTCTGTTCGACGCGCCTGCCTAAGAGTGAGCGACGATCACGCCGTGCCGGCGGCTGACTTAATCTCGCCGATGTATGCCGCGGGGAAACTGTGCTCGCCCGCTCCATCGAGGATCGCCTTCAAATATTGCGCGGACGGGCGCAGACCTTTTTCAATCTTCGACGCAATGTAAACCTGCGCAGGGACTGGCTGCTTTACGGCCGCTGGCGGACTGCCCGCCGTGGCAGCAGGAGTGACATCGGGCGTCACCTGTATTTCGATGCGGCGATAATGTTCCGGGACGCCTTCATAGCGGTCCAGGCTGCGGAATGTGCTCTCATCGATTTTGTACAGCACGCCATATACGGTTTTTCCCGGCGAAGGCTGGACGTTCGCCCCCGCTGTTCCACCGCGAACTTTTTTATTGAATCGCAATTCAAAATTCGGGAGGTGCGCGTTGTGCTCTTCCAAAATATTCCCCACGCGCGAAAGCATTTGGGCGCGGTTCATGTTACTGCCATAAGCGAAGTGCCAGACGGTTCTAGAAGCCATATTCCCTTTCTCGTTATACGGGACGGACTGCCAAAGGCGTAGGAGACCATTGTAACGGGGTTATGCCGCCAGAGCAAACTTCCAGCGGGCGCAAACTCTACCCGTTTGAGCAACCGTGTAGGATCAGTGATAGGCGCCCGTCGAGTCTGCCGCATTCCGGTAAGAGGACACGTTTCGACGGAGTTGACGTGCGATATAACCTGAGCAAATATGTCAAAAATGTGGACACCCTGGTCCAGCTTTCGTCAATGCCCGCGGTGCGGCAGTTTTGAGGTATACCGTCATAGAGGGCAGCCGCCCTTCACGCGGTTCGTCCTGCAATTGGTACTCGTGCGCCGCTTCTCGTACAGGAACTGCAATAGTCTGTACTACGGTTATTTGTTGAGCCGAAGAAAAGGCGGAGAGAATTAACCGAGGAGTTGACAGGGAAACGGCCTTGCCGGCGGATGGGAATCGGTCTGACGATTACTTAAGGGTTGGCATTTCCGTTTGCTGCGAAGTGAGATCTTTCGTTCCCAATCTGCGGTTGGTCCCGGAAAGAACTTTCTCGATTACGGAGAAGAGTTCTTCCAATTTGATAGGCTTCGACACGTAGCCGTCCATGCCGCTTGCCAGGCAACGTTCTTTGTCGCCTTTCATGGCAAGCGCTGTTAGCGCGATAATAGGCAAATGTGCGCCGCTCTTTTTTTCTTTCTCGCGGATGCATTTCGACGCTTCGAATCCATCCATCACCGGCATCTGTCCGTCCATCAGGACGATGTCGAAAGGTTGTTTCTCGAGAGCGCCCAGCGCTTCCCGCCCGTTTTGCGCCAGCACCACGATGTGTCCCCTCTTTTCAAGAAGCCTGGCAATGAGTCTTTGATTTACTTCATTGTCTTCCGCCACAAGAAAAGTGAGAGATTTCGTCTGCTCCCGAATCGTGTGCCGAGTCACGAGACTTCTTCTTTCATGAGTTACCTGGCCCTCCGCCAGAACGCGAAGCAGAACTTCACGCAGTTCCAATCGGTCAAACGGTTTCTTCAGGTAAGCAGCGACACCAAGTTTCTCGCACCGGGCCGCGTCCCCGCGTTTGCCGCCGGAGGTGAGCAGCACGATTCTGACCCCGCACAATAATGGATCCTGGCGGATTCTTTCGACGAGGCCGAATCCATCGATCTCCGGCATGTGAACATCGGCCACGATAACAGGAAGCCGGGCGTGCGACGCGCATGCGTGTTGAAGGACTTGAATGGCCGCCGCCGCGCCTCCAACAACCGTTGGGATCATGTTCCAGCGGATGACCGAATCCTCGAGAATGCACCGATTCGTCGCGTTATCATCCACCACCAATACCGGAACGCCGGCAAGTTGAGACACATCGAACGACTCGCGGGGAACTGTGGCGACTTCCGGGCCAACTCGAATTGTGAAGTGAAACGTCGAACCTTTCCCGCTCTCACCCTCGATCCAAATCCTTCCTCCCATCAGGCTTACGAGTTTGGCCGTGATCGTCAGACCTAACCCTGTCCCGCCGTATTTGCGCGTAGTGGAAGAATCCGCCTGGGAGAACGCGTCGAAAATCTTTTCCTGCTTGTCCACCGGAATTCCGATCCCGGTATCCCTGACGCTGAAACGCAACGTCGTTCCTTCTACGCCCTGTGCCTCTGTCCGGACATTCACTTCCACCTCCCCTTTCTCGGTGAACTTGATCGAGTTGCCGACCAAATTCACCAGGACTTGACGAAGCCGCGCGGGATCACCGAATACGGCAATCGGCACTTCCGGAGACACGTCAAAAATGAATTCCAGGCCTTTCTGCTGCGCCTTGATCGCCAAGGTCTTGACCACTTCACTCAAGCTCTTCCGCAAATTGAAGCACAGACTGTCCAGTTCTAACTTTCCCGCCTCCATTTTTGAGAAATCCAGAATGTCATTGAGCAGGATCAAGAGCGCATCCGCGGACCCTTTGACCATCTGTAGATATTCCGCCTGCTCTGTGGTCAGCTCCGTTTCCAGAGCCAGGTCGGTCATGCCGATGATGCCGTTCATGGGCGTCCGGATTTCATGACTCATGTTGGCGAGGAATTCGCTCTTTGCGTGGTTCGCGACTTCCGAGGCCTCTCGTGCGTGGATCAATTGCGCCTCATAGCGCTTTCGCTCGGTGACCTCCGTTGCAATCCCGACGACGCGAATAAGTTGCCAGTCTTTATCGCGCACGGGAAAGGCCCGGTCGGAAATCCATTTCTCTTTCCCGTCGGATGTTCGTATGCGATATTCCGACTCGACAGGTTCTCCCTGCAATTGCTTCGCAAAAAGCGAGTGGGCGCGTTCCAGGTCATCGGGATGAATTGCTTCCGTCCAGGACATCGGATTCTCGTAGAGGCTTTCGCGCGTTCTGCCCCATACCCTTTCATACGCAGGGCTGATGTAGAGTATGTCGTCGGCTGCCGGCGACATCATCTAAAAAACTTCGCTGATATTTTCAGCGATTTCGCGGAATTGCTCTTCGCTTTGCCGCAGTGCGGTTTCAATCCGCTTGCGTTCGGTAACATCCTGTTTGATGGCGATGAAGTTGGTAATCTCGCCGGTCTCAGACTTCACCGGGGCAATGGTCATTTCTTCAATATAAATTTGCCCGTTCTTCTTGCGGTTCTTGATTTCTCCCGACCAGATCTTACCCGCGCGTACCGTATTCCAAAGATTCTCGTAAAAGGATTCATCTTGCATTCCGGATTTCAAAATGCGCGGGTTTTGGCCGACCGCCTCTGCAAGCGAGTAGCCCGTGAGCAGCGTAAAGGCCCGGTTAACCCATTGAATGGTGCCGTGAGCGTCCGTGATGACAACCGCATTCGCCGCGGATTCCAGAGCCGCCGACTGAAGACGAACACGTTCTTCCGCCTGCTTTCGCGCGCTGTTGTCCAAGGCTATTCCGACCACGCACGTTTCATTCTCAAAGATGGTCCGCACGCCCGTCAGTAGGCAGGGGATCTTTGCTCCGTTTTTCGCGATGAGCCATGCGTCCGCCTCACCAGCGCCTGTCTCGAAGGCATTTCTCATTGCTCGCTGTACGGAATCCAGGCTTTCCGGCGCGACGGTGCCTGTAATTCCGGACCCCAACATTTCCGTGGCAGAATACCCAAGAAAATTCGTATTCCATCGCCTGATGATCCCCGAAGCATTGAAAATGCAGACGACGCCCGGCAGGCTCTCCTGAAGTGAATCAGAAAGTGCGTTTGACGTATTGAGCTTCCGCTGTTCGCGCCTGAGAAATATCGCGCTCAGAGTGAATACCAGGGTTGCGCTGAACAGAATTGTAATGGCGTGGGATTGCCACAGGGAAAGATGTGTGAAGCTTAATGCTTTTGCCGACTCGAAAGCAGTCATCACAAGCAGGGCGACCGATCCCGCAGCCATTGCTTTCAAGAGATAGGGCGCCTTAGACATTTCAAATGGAGTTACCTGTCTTAAGCAGACGTTGAATCCATGCGCCTTCACGCGAGGATGCGCCCGACCTCTAAACGACAATGCGCTCCTCAAGGTCCACATCGGCAATTTTCGGATATTACTTTAGCCACGAACCCTCACAATCTTGATACCACTGCCCATCCCATTTGCGCGGCAAGTCACGCCAGGGATGGTGATCCTAATGGCTTGTGCACGCATGACCTCGATGGACTCGATGGACTTGCACTCGCGGTCGGAGGCTGATACTCTCATCCGTGATTCGGGCTTCACCGCCTCCACATTCAGCACGCAGGCTGCAATTTATACGGAAGGATTGGCGCGGCAGATTTCCGTTTTTGGGGAGACGTAATCTAGCAAACTGATTTGAAGTTCATAGGAGAAACACATGAGTGCGAAGAATTCCAGCCGAAGACAATTTCTCAGGAATGGCGCCGCTCTAGCGGCAGTCGTCGCGGGAGCAGCAGCAGCCAAATCCGTCGGCGCTCAGGGCGGCGCTCCCATGCCGGAAAACTGGAACGTTCAGCCGCTCGACACGCCTCAAACTCGCGAAGCGGCCCTGAACGGAACGCCTGGCCTCGCTCCGGGACAGCAGTTTGACGCCATTTACGGCCTGCGCTCCCGTTACGTGACTTCCGGTCGTATCGGTGGGATTGGCGCGTACTTTACGGGCTCCAATGGCAAGGCCGAGCGCCCATTCCTCGGCAGCCTGACCCCGATCCAGGATTTGCGCGGGTGGGTCACGCCTGCCCCGCTACACTATTTCCTCACCCATGGGTATGTTCCCCCGGACATTGACCCCGCTGAGCATCGCCTATTGGTCCACGGAATGGTGGACCGCCCCAAGGTCTTTACCATGGAGGACATTTATCGTCTGCCATCGGTGACGCATGCCCATTTCCTGGAGTGCAACGGCAACGGCTACATGAACGCTATGCGAAAGTCGCCTGACGCGACGGCGCAGAACACCCATGGACTGACCAGCAGCAGCATCTGGACCGGCGTACGGGCGTCCACCATCATGGAATTGGTGGGCGCGCAAAAGTCGGGGACGTGGATCGTAGCCGAAGGGGCCGAAGGCGCGCACCATTCGAAGAGCGTTCCCATGTGGAAGGTCATGGACGACGCGATTCTGGTATATGCGCAAAATGGCGAGCCCGTGCGTCCCGAGCAGGGCTACCCTCTGCGGTTTTTGGCCCCCGGATTTGAGGCCATCAACAGTATCAAGTGGGTGAGGCGAATCAAGGTCGTGGACAGTCCCTACTTCCAACAGAGGGAGACGACGGGATATCAAACCGTGATCACCGAAGGCGATTACAATGACGGCAAAGCTCGCTGGTTCCAATTCGAATTGGGTCCAAAATCCGTCATTGCTCGCCCCTCGGGCGGCATGAAAATGGGGAATCCCGGATATTACGAGATCACTGGACTTGCCTGGTCCGGCGCGGCGGCCATTCGCAGAGTTGAAATCTCAACCGACAACGGTAAGACGTGGAAAGACGCGGAACTTCAAGGCCCTGTGGTACCCAAAGCGCATACACGGTTCGTGTTCCCATGGGTGTGGGACGGGCAGGAAACAGTCCTGCTTTCCCGTTCCACCGACGAGCGCGGCCAGGTTCAGCCGACGCTTGCAGAGATCGGGAAGCTGTGGGGCGTTAATGAGACCTACCTCCAGACACACCAGGTTGGTCACACGAATGCTATTCAGCCTTGGAGAGTCAAAGCCGACGGGAAGGTCTACAATGCGATTGTCTAACCTTTTGGTGGTGGCGCTGGCGCTGGCGGCCTGCTCTCCGGCTTGGGCGCAGAAGCCTAATCCAAACGACTTTGGCCGGCCGGCGACGCCGGAAGATATCGCGAAGCTCGACTTTTCCATCAACCCCGTCACCGGAGCGGAACTCCCTCCCGGACACGGAACTGCCAAAGAGGGTGCGCCACTTTTTGCGGCCAAGTGCGCGGTCTGCCACGGCCCTACAGGTCACGAAGGTGGTGTGCTCGGCAACCCGATCGTCGGGCCCAAAGGGAGCAGGGGGGGCATTCAAGCTGTGCCCTTTGCCTCAACGATTTGGGACTTCATCAACCGCGCGATGCCTCGATTTAATGAGGGAACACTCACGCACGATCAAGTCTATGCTTTGACCGCGGTTCTCTTGTTCCGTGCCGGAATCATCGAGGAAGACACCGTCATGGACGCGAAATCTCTGCCTAAACTGCAGATGCCGAATCGCTATGGATTCGTACCTTCAGATCTGGCGGAAATTGGCAATTTCGAGAAACGCGCCTGCCGCCTGGGACATTGCCCGGGACCGGATCCAGTTACGTCAAAACCAAGTAATTGAAACGAAGACGGAGATGGCGGGTCGAGAGGCGTATATCTTTGGCCCGTCATTTCCAAACTGAAAGAGCTGCGAGCTAGAACCTGCCATCCTGCGAGAATTCCGGAATGGGGTCTTATCGAAGGCTCACCTGATCCAGTGTCTCCTCTCAATTGACGCCTCCGCGAACTCCGTGGTAACTTCCACAGAATCAATGCATGCAAATTCCTCTGCGCGTCGGGGCATGTTCCTGCGTGTGGCTTCCACATGCGCGTTAGCGGCGGCGTGCGCGACATTCGCTGCATCGCCCGCGCAAGCACGCATCACGAAAATTCAGATCACTTCCAAGGAATCGCCCACTTTTGGCGGCTACTCCTGGCCTGGAGTCGGGCAGTACGAAAAAATCGTGGGGAAGGCGTTCGGCGAGCTTGATCCGAAGGATCCGAAAAATGCGATCATCGTCGACTTGCAGCTTGCTCCGCGAAACGCCCGGGGCAAGGTCGAGTATTCCTTCGATTTTTATATTCTGAAGCCGATGGACCTGGGCAAAGGCAATCACAAGGTCTTGTACGAGCCTCCGAATCGCGGACGGAAAACGATTGCGGCGCTCAATCGCGGAGTCGGCGACGAGGATCCCGGTTCGGTGAAGGATCCCGCGCTGCTCGCAAATTCTTTTCTGATGCCGCAGGGATATTCGATCGTGTTCAGCGGCTGGGATTTCTCGGCTGGAACCAGTAATGCCGGCTTCAACACAACAATCACGCTGCCGATCGCGAAAAATCCGGACGGCTCCTCGATCACTGGCCCGTCCTATGAGTACATCGTTACCGCCGGAGACTCGTATGAACTTTCCTATCCGGCCGCGACGCTCGATCAATCGGAAGCGATCCTGACGCACCGCGTTCACCTGAACGATAAGCCCGAAAAAGTTCCCGCCTCCGGCTGGAAATATAACGGCGACGGCACTGCCATCGAACTGCTGCCCGCGGGAACGCAGTACGTGCGGAACGATATCTATGAATTCACTTACACGGCGAAAGATCCTACGGTGAACGGAGTGGGCTTCGCGGCGGTTCGCGACTGGAATGCGTGGCTGCGTTACGAAGCAAAAGACGACTCCGGGACGGCCAATCCGCTTGCGGGCGATATCACGCGGATTTACACCGAGGTGTCCTCGCAACCCAGGCGCTTTCTGAACGATTTCACCGATCTGGGCTTCAATCAGGGGGAAAATGGAAAGCAGGTTTTCGACGGCATGATGCAATGGATCGCCGCCGGCGACGGCATCAGCATCAATTATCGTTGGTCGCAGCCGGGGCGAACCGAGCGCAACCGCCAGGATCACTTGTACGTCGAGGGCCGTTTTCCATTCGCGAATGTCGCGACGTCGGACCCGATCACGGGCAAATCCGACAGCCGCTACGCAAGGTGCGCCCTCACGCACACGTGTCCCTATGCCATGGAAATTTTTTCGGCGAATGAGTATTGGGTGAAGGCGGCTTCGCTCATGACGACCGATCCAACAGGCAAGGAAGATCTACCGGACTCGCCCTATACGCGAATCTATTTCATGTCCAGCATGCAGCATGGAACTGGCAACGGCGCGTCGAAAGGCGCCTGCCAGCAGCTTCAGAACCCGCTGGATTCGCAATCCGTCCAGAGAGCGCTGTTCACGGCGATGGATAAATGGGTCACTGCTGGAACGCCTCCTCCTCCGAGTCAGAATCCGAAGCTCTCAACTGGAACGCTGGTAAAGCCGGACCAATCTTCCACCGGATTCCCTTCCATACCGGGCGTGACGTATACGGGCCTCAAAACAACGCGCTATTTGCTGAACTACGGCTCGAGCTTCTACACAACGGGTATTCCCACAAATAATCCGCCGATCTTCGCGCCGCCCTATCAGGACAATCCGGCCAACGGCCCGATTTATCCGAGCTACGTGCCAAAGACCGATGTCGATGGCAACGACGTCGCAGGCATTCGGCTGCCCGAGGTGCAGGTCCCGCTCGCAACCTATACGGGCTGGGCGCTTCGCGCCGGGCCGCAGAGCGAGGATGGCTGCGAAGGCTCCGGCCAATATATTCCGTTCCCGAAAACCAAAGCGGACCGCATCGCTAGCGGTGATCCTCGCTTGTCCATCGAAGAACGCTACGGAAATGTGGAGACATACGCCTCACAACTGCAAAGCGCCATCGATAGCCTGGTGAAGGCGGGTTACTTACTGCCGGTCGACTCGGAGGCTACGCTGAGGAAAAATCTGAACTACGTATCAAGCAACAATCTCCTGCCAAAGAAGTAGTTCCTCAGGTGAGACTCACTTCATTATTCAAAATTTTCTCGAAGATCTGCGGAATTTCGTAGATCGCGCGATTGTGCATGTTTCCGGCGCGCTCGCGCAGCACAGGCAGTTCGCCCGGCTTCAATAGCTCCGCCACGGCGCCCGCAATTTCCCTGTGATGTTTCACGACGATGCCGACCTTTTTTTCTTTCACCCATTGCGCGTTATAACGTTCCTGCGGCAACGTCCACGCATTGCAATCAATGATCACGGGAAGCCGCTTGGAAAGGGCCTCGCTGATGCTGCCCGGCCCGGGCTTGCCGATAAAGAAGTCAGAAATCGCCATTAAATTGGGGATATTGGTTGTGAAACCCTCCACGTGAATCGGGATCCTGCTCGGTTCCGCGCGCAAGGCCTGGGCCAATTTTTCGTTTTTCCCGCAGATCATGATGAGCTGCACAGGCAACGACGTGGAATTGATCTGCCTTAAAATGTGCAACATTTTCGAAGTCCCGTATCCGCCGAAAAGAACGATGCCGGTGGGAAGATCGGGATCGAGGCCGAGTTTTTTTCTCTCCGCAATCCGGTCCGTGGGTTCGGGTTCGTAGAAGCGCGGATGCAGGATCATTCCCGAGGTCTGAATAACCGTCCCGTCCAGATGCCCGAGTTCGCGGGCCTGTTCGACGGCACGATCGGTGCCGCACACCAGGTATTGCGGCTGGCTTTCGATCCAGAAATGCTTCGGGTAATCCGCCAGGTCGGTCAATACCGTAACAAATGGTCTTCCGGGAAATGCCTTGTCGAAACTTTCGCGCAACGCGCGATTGAAATGTGGCACGAGTGAAACCACCATGTCGGGCTTGGTCTCCTGCCAGAATCGCGTAAGTAATTTCACGGACGGCCGGTGGTACGTCCACACCAGCATTTGCAGTCCGTGCATAAGCTGCGGGCTGCCAAGAGTCCAGCCATTGCGGAGCATCTTGTTGTACATATCCTGAATTCGAATGCCGGTGAGCTTGCGGATGATGTCCAGGGGATCAAGTACTTCTTGAAGGTTGACCAGCGTCACTTCGAGAGGGAGGCCCTCGCGCTCGATTTCTACCTGTAAAGCGGTAGCGGCATTGCGATGCCCGCCACCAGCATCAAAAAAGATAAGGGACACCCGTCGCTTAGGATGTTGCTGGCCGGGCATTCCGTCTGCCATCTATAGGTGACCCTCCTTTCACATTAACGCATTTGTGCTCTATAAGTAACAGACAATTCTTACGATTTGTTCAACATTGCGTAACAAGTTATTGAACTTCATTTGAGACCATTTTCTCATGAAATGCGACCTGCACGTCCACTCGTCTCATTCAGGAACTGTCCCTGTGGCGGTCTTGCGGCATTTTTTTCTGGAGAGCTACAGCCCGCCGGCCGACGTCTACTCCACGCTGCGAAGACGCGGCATGGACCTGATCACCTTAACCGATCACGACTCGATCACCGGAGCCGAAGAACTGCGGTGGCACAACGATTTTTTTGTCAGCGAGGAAGTCACCTGCCGGATGCCCAGCGGGACCCAGGTCCATGTGGGGGTCTATGACATCAACGACCGGCAGCATACCGAAATCAACCGCCGCCGGAACGATTTGATTCGCCTGCTTTGCTACCTTTCCGAGCAGCGCCTGTTCTTCACGATAAACCACGTGTTTTCTTCCGTAACAGGAAAGCGAAACGTGGACGATTTCAAATGGTTTGCGGAATATTTTCCCGGCGTCGAGGCCCGCAATGGGCAAATGCTCCCCGCCGCCAACCGGCATGCGTCGGTTTTTGCGCGGCGCAAGCGCAAGGTGGAAGTTGCCGGGAGCGACGCGCACTCGCTGTCCTCGGTGGGGACGACGTATACGGAGGTTCCGGACGCGCGCGACAAGGACGAATTCTTCGCCGGACTGCGGGCAGGATACGGCCAGCTGGGCGGCCAGTCCGGCAGCTTTTGGAAATTGACGCGCGACATCATGCTGCTCTGCCGGGAAATGATGCGCGAGGATCGCAGGACCATTCTGCTTGCTCCCCTGCTGGCTCTTGTTCCGGCAGGAGTCGGCGTCAATTACCTTTGCGACGTTTATTTTGTCCGTCGTTGGGGAGCCAGGGTCAACCCGGTTTCAACTGGAGCACGGCGACCGATCCCAGCGGGTCAGAAAGTTCCGGCTTAGTAGGGCACAGGCTCCACTTTTGCATGGAGGTCAATGGCCATGACACCTCAAAGAATGGTTTGGCAGTTTATCGAAAACCGCGACCACAAGGTCATGCGGCGAGTGAACCGCTGGCGCGCGCCGCGATGGCTTCGCGTATGGATGATCTGGTCGAGCCGCCTGGGTGATGGCTGGATCTGGTATTCGATTGGCATTACCCTGCTTTTGTTCGGAGGAGACTTGCGATTTGCCGCCTTCGGCGCCGCCGCGTCGGCGGAAGCAGCCACCGTTGCGCTGTTTCGTTTCATGAAGAATGCCAGCAAACGGAAACGCCCGTGCCAGCTCGTGGCGCATTGCTGGGCGAATATCCTGCCGCCGGACCAGTTTTCCTTTCCCTCCGGACACGCCATGAGCGCATTCGCCATCGCGATCCCACTGTGCATCTTCTATCCGCAGCTGCAAGCGGCCCTGGTGGCGTTGTCGCTCAGCATCGCCATCTCGCGTGTGATTCTTGGAATGCACTTCGTCAGTGATGTCGTGGTGGGTTCACTGCTGGGCGTTGGATTGGGGTATGGAGCTTATTTGTTGTTCCGGTAAGGCTCCGGCATCGCTTTCTTTCAAACTTTTCGCCGGGACATCTTTCTGTGTGGTCACTTTACCATCGTTGGAATCTATCCAAGAGCGCGGTTTCGAACCCGAGATTTCATTTCCTCCCAAAAATTAGCCTCTGCATCTCAATGAACCTGTCAATCTCCACCTCTTCAAAACTATCGGGCACTTGGATGTACCAGATGGTGGAGGCATTTACCGGAATTGGAATGGTCCTCAGCCCTGCCACCTTGGCCGGCTCAGCTCTTTGATCTCCGCGGAGGGAATCCTTTGGCTCCGCCTTCAGCTCGTTTGTGGTTGAGCGAAGGCCGTTGTCAGACATTCCGACCAGTCCGGAATCCACTAGGATGTCTTCTAAAACGCTCACGCCAGTTCCAAAATAGTCGCTTGTCTTCCCCTGTTTGGTGAGGACCAAAACCTCCGCTTCGAAGTCGTCTTTGTTTAGCGGTCCGCGTGCCTTTATGATTCCCCACAGCGGTCCTAAAAGAGAATTATCACGAATGATACTTTGCAGGGCCTGCTGAGCTACACGCTCGCTCTCATTTTGCAGTCCAAGGCCTAGTCGCTTGCCGCTCTCCGTGAGGGTGATACCCTCCGGCTCCAAAATTCCTATAGCCTGAAGGAATGGCTTATTCATGCTTAATCTGCTGGCCTGCATACCTGCAATCCCAGCGATCACTTTCTGCGTCACCTCTTTACCGCTTTCCTCTGCTGTATACCATGCCCGGATGATTTTCTTGAGCATCTTCCAACTTCCGGCAGGCCAAACAAGGGTTTTAAGTACATCGGCGGCCATGTTAAATCCTCCAGAACTCTTATAGCTCAATAGGGGAATTATGGTCAACTAAAAAGGAATTTTCTTCTTCGAATTCAATAATCTTGGATGTACAATTCCATGTGTCTGTGGTACCTTGCCTCTGCGAGGTGAATTGTTCGGGGAGCCCCTAGCTGGATAATGGTGGGCGCAAATTGATGGTGGAAAAGTTTAAGCACACATACGCAGAGTCCAACGCCTTATTGAAGGATCTACGGCGCATTTTCAAGTCTGGAGACGAACGCGAATTTATGCAGATTTTGCGGAAGTTCGGGATAAAAGACGAGGACCCGCGCTTCGCGGAGATTTTGAGGATGTTTCGCGCCGAACGGAGCGGGAAGACTTAACCGCTAATTGGTGCAATTCTTTGCGCATCGCTTTTTCATCAGCAGAGGACATAGTGCTGAGATGGGCGTTTAGTATGTCAGCCGTCCTTTTAACTGCCATATCGAGCTGTGACTTTTTCTTCGCCATTGCGAATATAGATTAACAGCAAGCGTACACCTTGGCAAGACATGCCAAGAAATGCGTTTCCAAAGTGATTTTGTTACCTATCTCCTCAGGAGTACTGGAGCGTGATGCCCTTACCGGGTACATCCTTCCCTACGCCACGCGCTCGAAAATTCCCGCCGCGCCCATGCCTCCTCCAATGCACATGGTGACCATGCCGTAGCGCGCATTGCGGCGTTCGAGTTCGCGCAGAATTGTCGCGGTAAGTTTCGCCCCGGTGCAACCAAGAGGATGTCCGAGGGCTATCGCCCCGCCATTGGGATTGATGCGCGCCGGATCAAGGCCCAGTTCCTTGATTACCGCGAGAGATTGCACGGCAAACGCTTCGTTGAGCTCGATTACATCCATTTGGTCGAGCTTCAGTCCCGTCAATTTCAGCACTTTGGGAATCGCGTACGCCGGACCGATGCCCATGAGTTCGGGCGGCACACCCGCCGTCGCAAATCCCAGAAATCGTGCCAGTGGCTTCGCGCCCAGGGCGCGCGCACGCTCGGCGCTCATTACAATCGCCGCGGCGGCGCCGTCGCTCATCTGCGAACTGTTTCCGGCGGTGGTCGTGCCGTGGACGTGGAATGCGGGTTTCAGCCTAGCCAGCGCTTCGAGGCTCGTGTCAGCACGCGGTCCTTCGTCCGTTTCAAAGATAGTTGTGGTTGTTTTGGCTTTAGTGGTGTTACCACCTGCGCCTTTCGCCACTACGATCATTTTCACTTCCACCGGCACAATTTCATCTTTGAATCTTCCAGCGGCAATTGCGGCCAGGGCTTTCTGATGGCTCGCGAGGGAAAACTCGTCGGCCTGCTCGCGTGTAATGCCGTATTTGCGCGCCACGTTTTCTGCCGTCAACCCCATGTTCAGATAGGCGTCCGGATTGTGGTCCATCAGCCAGGGATTCGGCGAGACTTTGTTGCCACCCATGGGAATCATGGTCATGGACTCGGTGCCGCCCGCGAGAATCACCTCGCCAAATCCGGCTATGATCCGCTCGGCAGCCATGGCGATGGACTGCAATCCCGAGGAACAAAACCGGTTGATCGTGATCGCTGAAATTTCCACGGGCAGTCCTGCCCGCAGCGCCGCGTTGCGCGCAACATTCATCCCGGCTTCCGCCTCCGGCATGGCGCAGCCCATGATGATGTCTTCAATTTCCTTCGGGTCGAGCCCCGGCACGCGCCGGATCGCTTCGTTGATCGCGACAGCGGCGAGGTCGTCGGGGCGCGTCGTGCGCAACGTGCCCTTGAATGCTTTTCCAACCGGCGTGCGGACCGAACTTACAATGACGGCTTCTCTCATAAGGTACCCCGAGGGGACGTGACTGGCTTGGCCTGAGCCCGCCCAGCGGGCGAAGGGTGACTCGTGGTCCGTGGACCGCGAACCTTGTTACCACATCCTGCCAATTGGATGCTATTCCATTCGAGAATGGAACGGCTTCCATAAACTCAAGATAACACAATCCTTGTGCGATCGATGGCGCACGCACGCCGAGTGTTTCTGCGTGGCGCCGCCGTCTCGGCGGCGATTTTTCAAGCACCGAGTTCATCGGCCAGAGGCCGGCGCCACAAGTGTGACTCGTGGTATCTTCGTTGGTCAATCCCATGAGACGACGCCGCACATTGATTACTTCCCCTCTCGAATGGCAGATGACCGCGCTGCCCGTGGCGCATCCCACTCTGCCCGTCATTGCTGAACGGGGCGGAACGCAGCTTCGCGCGCCCAAATCCGTTGCCGTGATTGATACGCGCGAGCAGAATCCATTTTCCTTTGCGCGGTTTCAGGGGTGGTTCGCAGGCGTCGAGAAAAAGCCTCTATCGTTGGGCGACTACAGTATCAGCGGCCTCGAAGACGTCTGCGTCGTCGAACGCAAAGACCTGAGCGACCTTGTCCGGTCGTTCACGGTGGAGCGTCCTGTTTTCATCGATCGCCTGCGCCGCATGAGCGCGTATCCCGACCGCCTGCTGGTCATCACTGCCGCGCTCAGCCAGGTGAAGTCGCGCTACGAACACAGCCCCGCGAACCCGAATCAGATCACGCAGTCCCTGATCGCCGCGCTCGCGGGACTTCGCGTCCCGTTTTTGTGCGTCGAAACGCACGAACTCGGCGAAGAAATCGTCGCGTCGTATTTGTATCAGGTTCATCTTTACCATTGGCTGGAAGCCAATGGACATAGCCGCCGCCTTGCCGATGACGATTTGTGAGGTGGGGGTTGAAGAGGAACGCATCACGATAACGGAGGCTAGGGTTACAGGTCGTCAGGTCGTCGATCACGATCGTGACGTGTTATAGTGCTGCTCTAGACGGGTGAAATCCAAACGATTGTCAGTAGGAGGTGTCGTATGAAACGTATTGCCCTGTTTGTGGTCGGCGTGCTGGCGGTTTCGATCAGCGGGTTGGCGCAGACCCCCGACGACGCCATCGAGCGGGCCTTGGTCGCCGCCCCCGCCAATCTGCGCGCGGCGGCGACGGTTATCAAGTGGAAGTCTAACTTCACGTATGACACGTTAAGGAAAGGCACGAACCGTCTGGTCTGCTACGACCGATCGGGCTTTCCAGAGCAGCAGCCGTTCTCAGTGGAATGCACGAGCATCGCCAACCTGGACCGGGTCGCCCAGAATCTGAAGTTCGAGGCAGCGGGCGATAAGACCAAGTCGCAGGCGATGGTCGATGCCGCGGAAAAGGCCGGAACCCGTATGAAGCCGGAGTATGGATCAGTGTGGTATCACGCGATGGGCCCGGACAAGGACCACGCTCGCATGCACGTGACCATCGCCTTGCCGGGCGCGACGACGCAGTCCGTTGGATTGCCCGACAACAACAAGACGGGCACTGTGTGGCTCATGGACGCAGGCACGTCAGCCGCTCACATCATGACTCCTGGCGAATAATAGAAACTGATTGAAACGACAGTTCATGAAGCGTCTGATCTTAATCCTTCTTGCAATTGCAGCGATGTCCTCATGTTCGTCCAGGCATACGTTCACAGGCACCATCACAGATGATGTGTGCTCCAAAGCAAATCATTCCCGAATGCAAATGGGACCGACCGACGCCGAGTGCGCCATTGCCTGCATTGATGTCCACGGCGCTTCATGGGTTCTGTACGACGGCAAGAACTCTTACACACTGAGTGACCAGCAGACGCCGGAAAAATTCGCGGGACAGAGAGTGAAAGTCGCAGGAACCCCCGATGCTACGGCCAAGAAGATCCAAGTGGAGTCGATTTCCGCGGTAAAGTGAGCTGCTAAACGTGGCCGATTCGCGATGCGATTGGAGCACCAGCGGCCTCGAAAGCATCTGCGTCGCCTAACACATGAACCTAAACGAACTAGCCAGCCCGTTCGCCGTGGAGTGCCGGGAATTCCCAAGCGTTGTGATTCCGAGGAGCCCGCCTGCCGGCAGGCCCGCCTCGGCGGGCAGGCAGGCGAAGCGCCGAGGAAGTCCTGTTGATTCTGACCAAGTACACAGAGAGATTCCTCGCTCCGGTGGGAATAACGGCTGGTAGTTGCCTCTTGAAGTAAATAGTCGAGATCCGATCAGGCTTTAAAATCATAAGTGAAGGAAGTACAATCAAAGCAACATGGCTCGAATTTTGACCAAGAGGCATACAGAACTTCCTGAGATCGACTTCACGGCGCACGTATGGAAGGAGGGGCCGTCCTACGTGAGCTATGCGCCGGAACTCGATGTTTCGAGCTGCGGTGATTCCGTCACTCAAGCCCGGGCTCGTTTGCGTGAAGCGGTGAGTCTGTTCCTGGAAGAGTGCTCGCGAAAAGGGACGCTTGACGCCGTCCTTTCCGAATCAGGATTTGAGAAGCGCGGTCAGACTTATCGCCCGCGCCGAATTATTGCGCGCGCCAAAGTCCGGCTGGCCGTTCCTCTTGCTTCCTAGAAGTTCCTCATGCCCCGCATCGCACCAATTCACTACCGCAAACTTGTCCGGATCCTCGAACTCGAAGGCTTCGCCTTTGCCCGCGAGAGAGGCGATCACATGGTGTTCACGAAAAAGGGAATTGAGCGCCCGGCAGTGATTCCCCGTTACGACCCTCTGCCAGTTTTCATTATCAAGAATATCTTGCGGACTGCGCGGATTTCACGCGAACGTTATTTGGAACTCTTGAAACAGATCTGAATCCCGACAGCCACGGCAAATGCCGCGAGTTCAGATGGGTGGCGCCTTAATTCCTCAATGGCTTCCCCGTCTTCAGCGTATGCGCGATGCGTTCCTGCGTCTTGCGCTCGCCGCACAGTGAAACGAAAGCTTCGCGCTCGAGGTCAAGGACGTACTGCTCGCTGACGAGTTGCGCCGAGGTCAGCGCGCCGCCGGCCAGCACATTGCCCAGCTTGCGCGCGACTAATGCATCGTATTCCGATATATATTCCCCGCGCAGCATCATGTGGACGGCGAGCTTCGCCGCGGCGCTGAACTCTTCGCCTAACACGCGGATCGAAGGTTCGGTGGGCGCGGGCGCCGTCTGGCGCCATTCGCTGCGGACCAGACCCAAAGCGGTCTGCTTGGCGTCGGCGATCAGGCGGTCGAGATTCATGGCAACCAGGTCGGAGCGGCGGAGATAGCCGAGTTCGCGCGCTTCTTCTCCACTGGTGGAAACCTTTGCCATGGCGATGTTTTCAAACACGGGCTTGAGCGCGTGGAACAAGTCGAGGTCTTCTTCGCCTTCGGCGCGCTCGTTGGCGCGGATCATCATCTCCTCGTGCCGCCGCCGCCGGGGATCAGCCCCACTCCGGTTTCGACGAGGCCAATGTAAGACTCCGCCGCGGCGTGCACGCGCGTGGCGTGCAAAACGATTTCGCAGCCACCGCCCAAAGCGAGTCCCTGCGGCGCGACGACGACGGGTTTGGGCGAATGCTTGATGGTCTGCGTGGCGTTTTGGAATTGCCGCACCATCATATGCAGGTCGTCCCACTCCTGCTCCTGCGCGGTTATCAGAATGAGCATCAGGTTCGCGCCGGCGGAAAAATTCACGGCCTGGTTGGCGATCACCATCGCGTCGAAATCGGCTCGCAGCCGCGCGAGGCCTTTGCCAATCATGGCGATCAGGTCGCCGCCGATCGCGTTCATTTTGGCGTGGAATTCGCAGCAGATGACGCCGTCGCCGAGGTCAATCAGGCTCGCGCCGGAATTTTTCTCAATTTCCTTCGACCGGTCTTTTAACGATTTGAGAATCAGGATGCCTTCGTCCTGCGGCACCGGCTTGTAGGGATTTCCAGCGATATCAAAGAAGGACGTTTCCCCTTGCGCGGATTCGTAGAACGATTTTTTTCCTAAAGAAAGAAGCGCGCTGACTACGGGTGGCGGCGCCTTGCCTTCCTTTTCGAATTGCTTGGCCATCGGCTCAACGCCGACGGCGTCCCAGGTTTCGAACGGCCCCAGCTCCCAGCCGAAGCCCCAGCGCATGGCACGGTCGACGTCCACGATGGAGTCTGAAATTTCCGGCACGCGCCGCGCGGCGTATAGACACATTTCAGAAATCATGCCCCAGATGAATTTCTGCGCCTTGTCGCCGTCCTTTCCCGCCAGCAACGGCGCGACAAGCATGCGCAGCCGTTCGCGCGTATCTTCGATGGCCTTGCCGGCTTCAATGCTCGCGAAGCGCGCTTTCTGCTGCGGGCGGTACTCCATGTTCGCGGGGTCGAGCGTAAGGATCTCGGATTCGCCGCCGGGTTTTTTCACACGCTGGTAGAATCCGCGGCCCGCTTTGTCTCCGATCCAGCCGCGGCGTGCGAGTTCCTCGATCAGGGGCGGCACTCGGTAAAGTTCGCGCGATTCATCCTTCGGGACGCTGTCATAAATATTTCGAGTGACGTGCAGGAGGATATCAATGCCGACCAGATCGGCGAGCCGGAATGTCGCCGTCTTCGGCCAGCCCAGCGCGGGTCCGGTGCAGGCGTCGACTTCTTCAAACGTCATGCCCAGGTCGCCCATCAGGCGAATGGCATTCAGCATCGTGTACGTGCCGATGCGGTTGGCAATGAAATTTGGTGTATCCTTGGCGACGACGACTCCCTTGCCAAGCTTGCGATCGCAGAACTGGGTGAGCGCTTCTATCACGTCGGGATGCGTGGCGGGACCCGGAATGATTTCGACCAGCTTCAGGTAGCGTGGCGGATTGAAGAAATGCGTGCCGGCCCAGTGGTTCTGCCATTCCGCGGGCAGGCCCTCGGCGATGCTGTGCACGGGGAGACCGGAAGTGTTCGTGGTGACGATCATGCCGGGTTTGCGAACCTGCGCTACGCGCGCGAGCAGGGCGCGCTTGATCTCCAGATTTTCCGCGACGACTTCGATGATCCAGTCCGCTTCGGCGCAGAGGTTCAAATCGTCTTCCAGATTCCCCGTGACGATGCGATTTTCACCGCCGCGCGTGAAAAACGCCGCGGGCCGGGACTTTGCCGCTGCAGCCAGACCCGCGCGCACGACGCGATTACGGACTTCGGGGCTCGCGAGGGTCAGCCCGCGCTTTGATTCCTCGGGCGTGAGTTCCCGCGGTACGATATCGAGCATTGCGCACCACACGCCCGCGTTGGCCACGTGCGCGGCAATTCGCGCGCCCATGGTTCCGGCGCCCAGGACCACAACTTTTTCAATGGACCGTTTCATTGGTGCCGTTTCTGGCATATGCCACTCGCGTTTCCCGCTCACCCAGCGGGTGCGGGCTTCGCGCGAAGCCCGCCAAATTGCTAGACGGCATAACCTGACCGCCCGAGCAGGTTACAGAACCGCTATTCGCGGGTCAACGAGAAACACCAGGCGCCCGATTTACAGTTAACATAGGTGGTAGCAGGTTATGAGCACCTATAACAAAAAGAAGGCCCGAAAGTGGCTCAAAAGCGCCGTCGAGCACGTGCGTGAATTCGCCTACGCGGACCCTGTAACGCCCGTACCAAGTCCAGCTCCCAGCAGGCCAAAAATCGGGGTGGCGCTGGGCGGCGGGTTCGCGCGCGGGATTGCGCACCTGGGCGTCTTGCGCGTGTTGCAGGAAGAAAATATTCCGGTGGACTTCCTGGCCGGAACAAGCGCCGGCGCGATGCTGGCGATTGCGTACGCAAGCGGGCACAAGATCCCTGAGATCGTGGCGCAGTCCAGAGCCACGCGATTCAAGGATTTCGGCAACTGGAAACTATCCTGGCTGGGACTCGCCTCCAACCAGAAGCTGGAACATTATCCGCGCAAGTACCTGGGCGTGAGCACTTTTGAAGAGTTGAAAATTCCCCTCGTGATCGCCGCGACCGACCTGGCCACCGGTGAGCCCGCCTACTTCTCCAGTGGTCCTCTGGGGCCAGCGCTGCGCGCCTCCTGCGCCTATCCGGGCATGTTTGTGCCGGTGGAGATCGATGACCACATTTATGTAGACGGCTTTCTTGCCGCGCCGGTCCCGGTGGAGGCAGCGCGAAAGATGGGCGCCGACATCGTGATCGCCGTATTTCTCGAAGCTGCCAACAGCCGCAAACCCACCAGCGTCGTGGACGTGATCGGCCTCTCCTTCGCGATTTTGCAGCGGCACGCGGATCTGGAATGGAGACGCGCCGCCGACATTATCATCGAACCCATTGTGAAGGATTTCCTGTGGGACGATTTCGAGAAGACCTCCGAATTGATCGCCGCCGGGGAAATGGCCGCGCGCACCGCACTTCCAAAAATCCGGGCTGCGCTGGAACCCAAAGCCAGCCAGACCGCTGCTGTCCAGCCGCCCGGCCAAAAAATCCTAAGCCGGAAGTAAGAAATTTCCCTCGTTAAAATAAAACGGCGGCGAGGCTCGATTTATGATTCATCGAACCATGCCGCCGCCATATCTCAGGACAACGCCAGAGTTTTCCCGTTTACATCCAGCGATCTCAGAAAACAAACCGCGCGAGCAAATAGATTGTGTTATTTGCTCCGGCAGCTCGCCCAAATCCATCGTAGTTCATGCTAGCTCCGTTGAACCGGGTGTAGCCCGTGTATTGAAGCGTGAGTCCGATGTTCTGGACCGGCCACCAGGAGACGTTCGCGATGTAACCATCGCTTTTCGGGTTGCCGTTTGCGTTCCCGGTCACAAGGACGCCCGGCGGAAACAGCACTGGGTCGTATGTTCCGTCGACGTCAAAATAACCGAAGGTGCCGGAATATTTATCGCCAAGGTGATACTCGACATTGGCTTGCGCCGTATTGAGGTGATGTTGAGCGAACGACGCCCCTTCATTGATGAGAGTCGCGTTTAACGTTGAATTTTCGCGGATATAGGAACCGCGGAAGGAAATGATATCGTTCCTGAATTGAGGAACGGTCAAATCGTCCTGGAAATCAACAGCCCAATCCGTATAGCTGTCTTCTGGCCCCGTGATGGCGCCGGGAGATGATTGCATGTGCATCCCATATGTCCCGACCTCCAGGTAATTGTGCTTCATGGTTTCCTGCCAGGCGACGCGCCAATAGGGAGCGACTCCGCGAATGTTATAGGTGAGAGGATTCCCGGAGCCATCCTGACCGGTATTGGGGAGCGGGGCGCCTATGTGAGCCGAACGGTACATCGTTCCTGCAATGTATAGGTGATTGTCGAACATGGCGTACGCGCCGAGTCCCGCCACGTCCTGTGCAAGGGCTCCGTTGATAATCGCTCCCGCAGTAGGGCCGGGCGCCCAATCACTGCCCACCCAGGGAAATCCCCAGGCTGGAGTATCGTTCCACAGGTCCTCTACGGTCGGATTGTTGTTTAGCGTGATTCCAAAAGTGAGGTCCTTATTGAAAAGTTTCGTGGAGTTTGCGTACCGGATATCGGAGTTGTCCCAGGTGAAATGATCGCCCTGGCTGGTATAGGTAACTTGCACGAAGCTGCCAAGATGCGTTGCCCAGGCGCCGGCAAGAAACAGTGAAGCTTGCTGCGGAAACTCAAAGCTGCCGTTCTGCGTGGTGGCGACCCCTTCACCCTGAGCGATCGGCTGAGGGGTTTTAATCGAGGTGAAGGAGGTATCAAACAATACGGAAAGCGGGAAGGTTTCCAAAATATTGAGCGGGCTTTCGTTTCCCGATCCTTTCGAGGTGACCGTTGGTTTTCCGGCCATAGTATAGCCATTCAGTTTGAAGGCCCGGCCAAGCGGCGTAAGTTCTGGCGGATTCATGTGACATGACTTGCACGGAAACCCAGTCTGCCGCGCGAAGCTTGGGACCGCGGAGGCATCAGGCACATAAAGAAATCCAGCGACAAACAAAACAATGAATGCAATTGAAACAGCGCCTATACGAAAGTATGGCTTTTGATCGTTCATCATCCTCTCCCTTCTCTGCGTTACGTTCCTGACTTAAAATTGACACACCACTATCGCTAGTAATTCTGACTGCCCTTTTCTGGACCTCTTACGCGCTATTTCTAAACGGCGGCCGGGACACCCATTTCAACTCGATTTTTTCGCGCCCGCCGGCTTCTTGCTCAGTTGGCGGATAAACGGAATCAGGCTGTCAATTTGAGCCTTATTCAGCGTCCCTCCGAATGGAGGCATGTTCCCCTTGCCCTGATCAATTTGGGTGTAGATTTGGGCGTCGGTCAGTTTTTGAGCCTCGGCGGAACGCAGGTCCTTCGCCCCGACCGCTTTCCCGATGGCTGTGTTTCCGCTCCCGTCCGGCCCGTGACACTTGGAGCAGTTCACGTCAAAGAGTTTCGCGCCGTCCGGGTCCTTATCCGTTTGCGCTGCGGCCGGGTAGGCTATAGTGAACAGAAACAATGGAACCAGCACAATAGCGCCAACTCTAAATTTCCTGATGATCCTCGTGAACATCCTTCCTCCTATACCTGCTGAAATTGCGGAAAAACTCAAACAACCCGCCGCGTCGACCCCCATTGAACACGAGAACAATGACACACTCTGTGACTGGAGACACGGGCTTTTGTGACGAGGATCACAATGAGTAATCCATGCCCTCGTGGAGTGTGCGTGACAACCTCGATTTCGGGTGAATTTGTAGCGCCCGCCTTCAGGCGGGCACTTTAGATTTGCGGACATGCCCGCCTGAAGGCGGGCGCTACACAAGCCAAACACGAGTTGTCCCGCAGACTCACGTGGCCCCAAAAGCCGGCTCAGATCGACAAGAATCCATGGAGTAGAGTCTGACCGAAACAGCAGGAACAGTCTCGATCATCAACTTCATGGAGGGATTCATTACACGCCAAACGCAAAGAAACAAAGCTCCACAACACTATTCTCCTATCGGGTCAATTCGGATGTGACCTTACTGTGTGAGACGTTTGTGATGTGAATCACGCCGCATATTTATATTCCGAGTATGATTTATTTGGCCGTATCTTGTTTTCGGAGCACTCGTGCCGTAAAATTTTCATTCTCGTTTCCCCTGCTGCTTGAGGCGTTGTGTAGGGATGTTCATTCCTTGAATCCCCCGCCGGCATGCCGAGGTCATGTAATTTTTTGGAGGATGTTTCGTGTCCACGCCCCTGGAACAATGGGTGGAATCCGCTGCTCGACTTACGCGTCCCAGGCAAATTGCCTGGTGCGACGGGTCCGAGGAAGAAGCCTCGCGCATCCTGGAACAGATGGTTCGAGAGGGCCACACAGTTCCCCTCAATGGCAAGACGTATCCAAATTGTTTCCTGCATCGCAGCGATCCAAGCGACGTAGCCCGAACCGAGAAAATTACTTTCATCTGTACAAGTGATCGCGAAAGCGCCGGGCCGATCAACAACTGGATGGCTCCTGATGATGCGAAAAAGACGATTGGGCCGCTGTTCGACGGTGCGATGAAGGACCGGACGATGTACGTCGTCCCCTACATCCTGGGTCCGTCCGCCTCATCGCAAAGCCGAATCGGCGTCGAAGTGACCGACAGCGCCTACGTCGTCGCCAATATGCACATCATGTCCCGCATGGGTAAGGTGGCGACCGATCGCCTTGGTAGTTCGTCGGATTTTGTTCCGGGACTACATTCGCTGGGAGACCTCAGACCGAGCCACCGTTACGTCGCACATTTCCCCGAAGAAAAACTGATTTGGAGCATTGGCTCCGGCTACGGCGGCAACGCGCTGCTGGGAAAAAAATGTTTTGCGCTGCGGATCGCAAGCGTGATGGCTCGCGAACAAGGCTGGATGGCCGAACACATGCTGATCCTGGGACTGGAATCGCCCTCCGGAAAAGTGACCTATATGGCGGCGGCATTCCCGAGCGCCTGCGGAAAAACGAATCTGGCGATGATGGTTTCCGCCCTCGAAAATGAGGGCTATCGCGTTTGGACCGTGGGCGACGACATCGCCTGGATGCAGATCGGACCAGACGGTTATTTACATGCCATCAATCCGGAGACCGGCTTCTTCGGCGTGGCTCCCGGCACGAATGAGAAAACCAATCCGAACGTGATGTCGGCAATTCGGGAAAATACAATTTTCACGAATACCGGGCTGACGCCACGTGGAGAGCCGTGGTGGGAGGGCATGGACGAGAATCCCCCTGCGGGGATGGTGGATTGGCTTGGGCATGCGTGGTCTCCCTCGAATGGACCCGCGGCGCAGCCGAATTCGCGCTACACCGTTCCGGCCCGGCAGACACCTTCCATTTCCAAGCACTGGGACGATCCGGCCGGCGTGCCAATCTCGGCATTTATTTTTGGCGGCCGCAGGGCGCGGCTTGCTCCGCTGGTTTATGAGGCGACGAGCTGGCAGCACGGCGTCTACGTCGCCGCGACGATGGCATCCGAGACCACTGCCGCAGAGACCGGCGCGGTGGGCGTTACGCGGCGCGACCCCATGGCCATGCTTCCCTTCTGCGGGTACAACATGGCGGACTATTTCCGGCACTGGCTCGATATGGGAAGCCGCATTCCCCATCCGCCGAAGATTTTCCACGTGAATTGGTTCCGCAAGGGCGCCGACGGAAAATTTCTATGGCCGGGCTACGGTGAGAATGTTCGCGTCCTGAAGTGGATGCTCGAACGGATTGAAGGCCGCGCCGCCGCGACGGAAACTGCCATTGGAATTGTGCCCACGCCAGACGCCCTGACGCTCGACGGGCTCGATGTGACGCGCGAGACGATGGAGGAACTCCTGAGCATCGATCCCGCCGCCTGGACAAAGGAACGCGAGAACTCCGGAAAATTTTTCGAGAAATTCGGCGACCGCCTGCCCAATGAAATCCGCGACGAGCACAATCGCCTGGGCGAGCGCCTGCAACGCGCTCCGACGGGCGCCAGGTAATTTCGCCAACCATCGGCCTGTGACGCGCGTCACAGAGCAAAAATCATGCGGGGCCTCATGATCCAGGGTGTGGCTCGCTGCGGCTCTTTCTTTTTGGAATTTTGGTCACATCATCTTAACGAATGAAAAAATGTAATTTGAATACAAGTTCAGCTTGTTTTGGTTTTTCCAGACTGCTACCATTCGCTGCTTCGTAAACACCAGGATCCTGAATATGCGCGTCTTCTCAAAACTCGCATTCGGACGTATCGTGCGGTGGTCATCGCTGCTTCTGATTTGCGGACCTCTCCTTTCCGGGTGCCGTACGGGTACCACGGATGCCGCGACGCGGGGCAAAGAGGTCTATGAAACCTGTGTGCCGTGCCACCAACAGGATGGCTCGGGAAATCCCGCGATTGGCGCCCCGAACATCGCGGGCTTGAACGAGGCGTATGTCGAAGAGCAGCTCGAAAACTTTCGCGACGCGGCGCGCGGCGCTGAATTCAACGATATGGAAGGCATGCGCATGCGCCCGATGGCGTTGAGCGTGCCTACTGAGGAAGACGTCAAAGCGGTCGCCCATTATGTGGGATCCATGACGCCGGTACGGCATGCGGCCTCGCTCCCGGGCGATCCCCAAGCCGGCGCGGCTTCGTTTGCCACGTGCGCTGCCTGTCACGGCCCTCAAGGCGGCGGGAATCCTGACCTCAAGGCACCCCGGCTTGCAGGCACGGACGACTGGTATCTGGCCACGCAGCTCAGGAAGTTTAGGAGTGGAGTCCGCGGCGCGAGTCCCAAGGACTTGGGGGGCAGGTTGATGCGCCCGATGGCGCGCACGCTGCCCGGTGATGACGCGATCCGTAATGTCGTTGCGTATATCGGCACGCTGAAACCTTAGAAATTGGCGTCTGGAGACGAACATCTCATGGAGAATGCAGCCACATCTTCGGACCAGGTCGCCACGAAAGTATTTTGGATTATCGTGCTGTTTGTTGCTGGTTTTGTCATCGCGGTCTTTAGTTTAATCCGGTAGTCGAGGCTCGAGTCGTCACTATGTGGCAGCGATATATCATCGAGGCATCCACCTATGCGCAGAGCATTGACCACTTGTTTCTGCTGATTGCCGCATTGGTTGGATTCTGGTTTATCGTCGCCGAGACGGTTTTTTTCTGGCTGATTTTTACGTTCCGGAAAAAGGACGGGCGTCCGACGCAACACATTACCGGCGAAGAGAAACATCTTGTCCGGTGGATTACGATCCCGCACTTTCTGGTAATCCTGTGCGACATCGTCATCCTGGTTCCCGCGATCATGGTTTGGTACAACGTCAAGGAAGCCATGCCGCCGGCCGAGCAGACCGTGCGCGTCATTGGCCAGCAATGGGCCTGGAGCTTCCAGGAGCCCGGCCCCGACGGAATTCTGGATACGGCCGACGATATCCGCACGGTGGGAGACCTGCACGTCACAGTGAATACCACCTACCATTTCGAATTGGAGTCCCGTGATGTTGTGCACAGTTTTGCCATCCCGTCCTTTCGTCTGAAACAGGATGCCCTGCCCGGCCGGACGATCACCGGGTGGTTTCGCCCGGATCGCGTGGGAACCTACGATATTCAGTGCACGCAGATTTGCGGGATCGGCCATGCCATGATGGCCGGGCGAATTATTGTCGAGACGCCGCAGGACCATGCTGCGTGGCTGTTGCACAATTCGAATCCTTCGGCGGCGTCTGAACCGGCGGCGCCAGCTTCCCAATCCGGTAGTTCGATCGTTGCGGAGGTGCGGCGATGAGCACGCAAGTTCATCACGCGGAGCCGGGGATTTTCCAAAAGTACTTCTGGTCCACCGATCACAAAATGATCGCCATGCAATATATGTTCACGGGCATGGCGATGGCCCTGATCGGCGGCTTCCTCGCCTATGTATTCCGGATGCAGCTGGGTTTCCCCAACAAGTCAGTCCCCGGGTTCGGAATCGTTACGCCCGGGAAGTACAACGCTGTGGTCACGATGCACGGCAGCATCATGATCTTCTGGGTGGCCATGCCCATTTTGATCGCCGCATTCGGCAATTTCCTGATCCCTCTTATGATTGGCGCCGATGACATGGCGTTTCCGCGGATCAATCGGCTGTCCTATCAGATTTTCCTTGTCAGCATCGTGGTTCTATTGGCTTCGTTTTTTGTGAAAGGCGGCGCGTTTGGCGGCGCATGGACCGCCTATCCACCGCTTTCCGCGAGCGGCGCCTATAACCTGACCCCTGCGGGGGCGACGCTCTGGCTGGTTGCTGTGGCTCTGGAATTCGTGGCTTTTCTGCTCGGCGGGATCAACTTTACCGTGACCACCATGAACAGCCGCGCTCCGGGAATGAAAATGTTCGATATCCCGCTCGTGGTCTGGATGATCGTGCTGGCCAGCGTCATCTTCATGGCGTCGGTGGGGCCGCTGATCGCGGGCGCGATTATGCTGCTATTCGATCAGACGCTTTCCACCGGCTTTTACGACCCAAGTCGCGGCGGCGATCCGCTTTTGTGGGAGCACCTGTTCTGGTTTTTCGGGCATCCAGAAGTCTACGTGGTCCTGCTTCCCGCGATGGGCATCGTGGCGGAGGTGATCACGGTCTTCGCGCGCAAGAAGATGTTCGGGTACAAGACGATCCTGTACACGGCATGGGCCACCGGCGTTTTGAGCTTTGTGGTGTGGGCGCACCATCAATTTGTGGCCGGAATTGATCCGCGAATGGCCAATATTTTTACAGTGACGACGCTTTTGATTTCCGTTCCGATCACTGAAATGGTTTTCCTTTACATCGCCACACTGTACGGAGGCTCGATCAGCCTGACCACGCCCATGCTGTGGGCCCTGGCATTTGTCGCCGAATTCATGATTGGCGGCGTGACCGGGATCTTTCTCGGCGCTTCCGGCACGGACATCTATCTGCACGACACGTATTTCGTCATCGCGCATTTCCATTACACGTTCGTCCCCATCGCGATCATTTCGGTTTTTGCGGGAATCACCTTCTGGTATCCCAAAATGTTCGGGCGCATGCTCAATGAAACGCTGGGGAAGATTCACTTCTGGGGCACGGTCATTGCGTTTAACGTAATTTTTATTCCGCTGTTCATGACGGGCGTTGCCGGAGACCAGCGAAGGGTTTACAGTTACGCGCAATTCGCGGAGCAGGCAAGGCCCGAGCTGCAACATTTGCGCACAACGTCCACGATCGCGCTGCTCGTCATGTTGTCCTTCCAGGTGATCTTTCTGATCAATTTCTTCTGGAGCCTGCGCAACGGCAAGCGCGCCGAGGCGAATCCCTGGAGGTCCACGACTCTCGAGTGGACCGCTCCATCACCGCCGCCGCACGGAAATTTTGCCGAACTGCCGACGGTCTATCGCGGTCCGTATGAATATGGCTTGCCGGGTCGGGCCGAGGATTACTGGCCCCAGAACGATCCCAGTTAGGCCTTGCGGAGAACCTGAGCATGAGCACGAGCGCCAAGCCGATTGCCAATGAAAGGCACGTGACGGGAATCCCTACCGCGCGTTTGATCACGTGGTGGGTGATTGCCTCGGAAATCGTTATCTTCGGAGGACTTCTCTCGGTTTACGTGATGCACCGTTTGGGGCATCCGGAATGGGCAGCCGCTGCCTCGCACACAAACACGCTGGCGGGAGCATTCAACACATTCGTGCTTCTGACATCCAGTTTGTTCGCGGTGCTGGCGCACAAAGCAGCCGACGCGCACGACGGTCCCCGCGCCGCGAAATTACTGCGGTTGACCTCCCTGGGCGGACTGATTTTCCTGACCGTCAAAGGATTTGAATGGACCCATGATATTCATGAAGGGTATGTGATTTCCTCGGGGGGCTTCTGGTCGTACTATTACACGCTCGCCGGGTTGCACGGCCTTCACGTGCTGGCTGGAATGATCATCATGCTGATCGTCGCCGCCGATGCGGCGAAAAACCAGGAACTGCAACGGGTGGAATGTATCGGGCTGTACTGGCACTTCGTTGACATCGTTTGGATTTTCCTGTTTCCGTTGCTGTACATCGCCCGGTGAGGAACTTATGACGACCGAAACTCATGTCCACCATCCCGATTACGTCAAGATCTGGGCGATCCTGGTCGCGCTGCTGATCGTGAGCGTACTGGGCTCGATGTCCAGCATTCGCCCAGTAGTGCTTGCAGCCGCCTTCGGGGTTGCGCTGGTCAAAGCTTTCCTCGTGGCCAAGAATTTCATGCATGTTAACGTCGAAAAACGATGGGTGCCGTATTTGCTGGTCGTATGCATCCTTTTCATCGTGATTCTGTTTGCCGGGGTCTCACCGGACATAATGAAGCGCAGCGGTCTGCATTGGAACAACGATGCAGCGCAAAAGGCAGTCGAATCGGGAGCTGCTCCCTCCACTCCGAAAAATGAGTAGCCGCACAGCCACGATCGAAACCGAATTGTCCTCGCGGACTCAGGCCGCGAAGGGCCGGCTCCCCAATTCCGTCCTGGGCATGATCATTTTCGTCGCCACTGAAGTCATGTTCTTCGCGGCCCTGATGAGCGCGCACACCATCGCCCGCGCCACGGTGATGGGAGGAGTCTGGCCCCCGCCGGGCCAGCCGCGATTGCCCGTGGAACGAACCGCAATCAATACAGCGATATTGCTCCTGAGCGGCATCCTGTTGTGGATCGGCAATCGCCGCATGAGCAATGACCGTGAGAGCGCCCTGAGATACGTGGCAGGGGCGATTTTTTCGGGAATCGCCTTTGTCCTTCTCCAGGGCGTGGAATGGGTGCGATTGTTGCGCGAGGGCCTGACGATGACGTCAAGCAACCACGGTGCGTTTTTCTACCTGATCGTGGGCACGCACGCGCTGCATGCGGTGGTCGCCATCATTGCGCTGACGTGGGTTTATTTGCAGATGCGCAGTGGAACGTTCAAAATATCCACATTTACTGCCACGCAAGTTTTCTGGTATTTCGTCGTCATTTTGTGGCCCATAATTTACTTGCGCGTGTATCTATAGGGATGTGATTTGGCAACGTTATGAGAATCAGCAAGCTAAATTCGATCCTTTTCGCCGCCGTTGCTGCGTGCGTGAGTCCTGCCGCATCCTGGGCATGCGCCGCGTGCGCCGCTGGAGACCCTAAAACTGCCGGCACTTATCTGAGCATGACGCTGATCATGAGCGCGCTGCCGCTACTCATGATTGGCGGGCTCGGCTATTGGCTGTGGCGGCGTCAATCCTGATTCCATCGATCAACTCTCTCCTTATTCCAATGTCTTTGCGCTAAAGCTGACGATGGTGTCGTCTTCCGCAGTGCAGGTGACTTCAATGGGGTTGCAGCACACTTCGCAATCTTCCACATAAGTTTGATGGCGAACAGAAAGGTCCACGACCATCGAGATCTGTTCACCGCAATACGGGCACATGAAGAAATGTTCCACCGGGGAAAAGCCTCGCCTGGACCCACTTACTGTTCTTTTGCAAACCCCGCGCCACGTGTCATTCCGAGGAGCCTGCCTGCCGGCAGGCAGGCTCCTTGGAATGACAACTCGTGGGACTGGCTCAATAATAAGACTGGCTCAACATTCGTTTACAGAACCGACTCAATCTCCGAATCAATCGTGATGTGCGTCTGCTCGAATCCTTTGATGTTGAACGCGGGCCCGTTCACTTGGGAAAAATGAAGATAGCGGCTGATGTGGTAGTCCTCATCGAATGCGTCGAAAGTGCGTTCGATTTCCGCGCGGCCCAAGCCGAAATCCGCGAGCGGGGCAAGGAATCCGAAGCCGCCCGCGACGGCCAGATATTTCTCGACGATTTCGCGCAGGGTCATTTTGAATTTGGGCTAAACCTTCGTGAACATTTTTGCGCCGCCAGGGGCTAAAGCCCCATTGCCATCGACGGTTTTATGTCGCGGCTGAAGCCGCGACCCACAAAGATTGCGGCACAGAAATCTCAAACCGAGAAGGCGAAATCATGTGGATCGCGTAAGGCTCCGTCAGATCCACAGGTACGCGCCGGAATCCCCGTACGGCACGTTGACGTAAAACAGGTTTGCCTCGTCGATCTTGTCAAAAGCCTCGCACAATTTTGCGGCGCCATGTTTCGCGCAGAATAGCGCGCCGGGAGATTCCTCGATTCGGTCGGTCTGATCCAGGCTGGAAACTTCGCGCCGGGAGATCCAAAGCCAAGTCGCTGGCATTCTGCAGTCGCTGCACGGGCCGCTGAAATTGTCCACGCGCTTCCCGATCGCTTCAGCCACTTCGGGACGCAGGCCGGCGGCCTCAAAATCGTCTCGCGCGACAAAGAAATACTGCGTAAACGATTCGCCATCCGGTTCAAATGCGACCATGCGGCCTTCATAAGCGGCCAGCTCCGCCTCCAGTAGACCCGAAAGGCAATCGAGGCAGACCGAAATGTCGGGCCGCAAGGGCTCGCGCCGCGGCGCGGCTTTACCGCGCAGATACAGCGTATCGGGGATAAACGTGGCCATCCAGACGTGCCCTGACTCCAGATGAACGCACTCCGCGGGCCAGCGCATCAACCGCGCGAGCCAACTCCGCGAGCGCGGGCGAAACGAAATTCCGGGATAGGCCTGGTCCAGAGCAACGCGTGCCATATTCACCCGATGTTATCAGATTGCGAAGTTATTTGCGGCGCTTCGCTTTTTAAAATCCGCTATCATTCATTCGGTGGGCTTCAAGTAAAGCCCACACTCGTAATTCTGTGGGCTTCAAATCGCCGACGCCCGCCTCGGCGGCTTTGGCGACGGCGCGTGAAGCCCACACTCGGATTTGCGAGCCGTCATCCATATCTCAGGAGGCGTCATGCCGATTGCCGTAGGACAACCTGCTCCCGATTTCACGCTGAAGGATCAGAATCAGAATGACCTCAAGCTCTCGGATCTGATCGGGAAGCGCAATATCGTCCTCATGTTTTATCCGCTCGATTTCAGCCCGATTTGCACGGACGAACACATTTGCTTCGTAAATGCCTTCAAACAATTTGAGACCCTTGATGCGCAATTACTTGGTATCAGCGTGGACAGCGTCTGGACGCACAAGGCGTTTGCTGAAAAGATGAAGATCAGCTATCCGTTGCTCGCCGATTTCCATCCGAAAGGCGCTGTCGCTGAAAAATTTGGGATGTACAACCCCGAGCGGGGAAATTCTGTCCGGTCCATCGTCATCATAGATAAGAGCGGAAAGGTCGCATGGGTCAAGGTCTACGATTATCCCAACTCGCCCGACCCAAAAGAAATTGCAGGGGCGATTGCAACAGTGAAGTAAGAAGGAAAACTACGGCGGGAAGCGGCGAATCGAAGGTAAGAAAAAAAGAGCGCGGCAGCCCGTCTGACATTCAGGCAGGCTGCCGCGGAAAGATTTCGTTACTTGGCGCTAGCGTCCTTGTTCAGCTTGCGAATGTAATCCACCAGTTGCCAGCGTTCCTTCTCTGACAGGGTTTCCTTCCAGGTGGGCATGGGCCCGCGGCCTTCGCTCATCTTCCAGAAGAGCGAGCCGTCTGTCTCTTTCGCCATCAACTCTTTATCCGTGAAGTTTGCGGGCGGGATCTTGCTGGTTCTGCCGGCAATTCCGTCTCCTTTGCCCTTATCTCCGTGGCAAAGAACGCAATTTTCCGTATAAGTCTCTTGCCCCGCCGCGATATTCTCGGGAGTGGCCGGGAAAGAATTCTTAACGGCTCGCGCCGCATCGGGCGCGACCCAGGGCTTGTAATCATCCTGGGCAATCACGCGTCCGCCAGTGACAGCAAACGTTGCCAAAACCGCGCAGAGGCCCAGAGATCGAACCAGCCACGTCGAAGTTTTCTTGTTCAGTCCAGTCATTCGGATTACCCCGTTTATTAAGGAATTTTTGAAAGCAACGGATTTTCCCATAGGACGCGCCATTTTTCAATCGGAAAGGCTTCAGCTTACATTCACCTTACATTCGATGCGGGCATGAAGGCGGAAGATGGTCACCGGTCGCCGGAGCGGCCCGTCATAAGCCCGGTCGCGCGTGACTTGGAATGATTAACTTATTCCCCATGAATGAGTTAGGAGACTTCGCAAATTCTCGGCCACATCGGGGCCTAAATCTTCCCACCAAAAGTCAGCCAGAGAAGCGCACCATTGAGGACAACAATCGCGAAAGCCATAGCCCAGCCGAAAATCGAAGTAAAGCGGCTGTTCGTAAACTCACCCATTTTGCTGCGGTCGCCGGTGAACTGAATCAGCGGCACAACGGCAAACGGCAACTGGAAGCTCAAAATGACCTGGCTCAGGATCAGTAGCGCGGTGACATGGCCTTCGCCCATCAGCCCGATTACGAGCGCGGCCGGGATGATGGCGAGAGACCGTGTAATCAACCGCCGCAGCCACGGCTTCAGTCGCAGATGGAGAAATCCCTCCATGACAATCTGCCCGGCCAGTGTTCCCGTCAGCGTGGAGTTCTGGCCGGAGCACAACAGCGCGGCGGCAAAGAGCACGCTGGCGAAACTTGCTCCGAGCACCGGCGTAAGCAATTGGTAGGCCTGGCTGATATCCGCGACGTCCGTCATGCCGCGCTTGTGAAATGCGGCCGCGCCAAGCACCAGGATGGCCGCGTTAATAAAAAGTGAAAACCCAAGCGCCAGCGTGGAGTCGAGGGTGGCAAACTTTATGGCTTCGCGTTTCCCCTTCGCGTCTTCCACGAATGCCCGAGTCTGCACCAAGCTCGAGTGAAGATATAAATTGTGCGGCATCACCGTGGCGCCGAGGATGCCGATGGCGAGGTAAAGCATTTCGCGGTTCTTCAGAATTTCAGCGGTGGGAAGAAAACCGCGCGCCGCCTCCATCCAGAGAGGCTGGGCGAAAAAGATTTCATACGCGAAGCAGGCACCGATGGTCATGATCAGAGTGATGACCAGCGTTTCCAGAACGCGGAATCCCCTACCCTGCAGCGCCAGGACAAGCAACACGTCGAGTCCAGTGAGCAGTACGCCCGCCAATAACGGCAGCCCGAAGAGCAGCTTCAGCGCGATCGCGGATCCCAGGACTTCGGCAAGGTCGCAAGCTGCGATGGCGATTTCGCATAGCACCCAGAGAACAAACGTCGTCCTGCGTGAGTAGTGTTCGCGGCAGGCCTGGGCGAGATCGCGGCCCGTCGCAATTCCCAGCTTGGCAGACAAGGCCTGCAAAAAAATTGCCATGAGGCTTGAAATCATCACGGCGCTCAGCAGCGTGTAGCCAAAACGCGAGCCGCCGCCCAGGTCTGTCGCCCAGTTGCCGGGATCCATGTAGCCCACGGCCACCAGGTAGCCTGGACCGGCAAAGGCCAGCATTTTCCGAAGGAAGGACGAACCCGCAATAATCGGAATGCTGCGGTGCGATTCCGGAAGCGAAGGGGAACGTGTCTCGACGCCGGGGGCCGGAATCAATTCCTGTGGCGCTGCGGGACTGAGAGAAACGGACATAGTTAACATCGATAAAGTTCCTGTATAAACTAGCATTAACGTTAAAGGGAGTCAATCCGGGTGTTTCCAGAAATCAACGGGAGGTTGGATTAGAATATTCAGATAAAGTGCGGCCAGGAAAGCCCGGCGCATTGCGCGTTCCTCGGCCCCGAAGAATATGTTAGTGTCGAATTCTTAACGGAGGAAGTCATGGCCCCTGCTGCTGGTGAGCAAGTACAGGTTCAGATCAAGGCGGACGAAAAAGAACTCGTCGGACAGTTCTGCAATCTGGTGATGTTCCATCACAACGCGGAAGAGTTTACGACGCACTTCATCTACGTTTTTCCGAACGTGCCGCAGGGCAAGCTGGTGTCAAGCGTGATCGTGACTCCGGCGCATGCCAAGCGCATCTTGCGGGCGCTTGAGGAAAATATCAAACGCTATGAAGCGCAGTTTGGCCCGATCCGCGAAGTTCCCGAGCCCACTCCTGTCCCCAACGTGGGTTTTGTGCAATAGGCACGGTTTCTCCCAGCAAAGGACTTCACCTGGAAATACCGGCAGCGATTGGTTGATTGTTGCTCTAAAAGGCCATCTCCAACCTTGGCACGCTCGGGCGGAACGACACCCCCGCCACGCCGATGTGGGACCTGTTCAGGGGCGGAATCCCTCAGGACTTCGCTTTCTTCGAAGGTTTCGACTTGACCGAACTGTTGAGGGCGGCCGCCTGGCGAATGAGCGCCTTGAAGGCGGACTCGTCAACTTCTTCTCCTTCGTGGATGTCGATCGCGCGGCGTGTGTTTCCATCGAGACTCGAGTTGAAGAGACGGGCCGGATCCTTCAGAGACGCGCCCTTGGCGAAGGTAAGCTTCACAACGTTCTTGTAGGATTCGCCAGTGCAGATGATGCCGTCGTGCGACCAAACCGGAGTGCCCATCCACTTCCACTCCTCGACTACGCCCGGCTCTGCTTCCTGGATGAGCTTGCGCATTCTTCCCAGGGTTTGCCCGCGCCAGTCTCCGAGTTCGGCGATTCTTTTCGAGATGAGCTTCGATGCCGAATGGCCCGGACTCGCGCGCGATTTTTTCATGTTCCCATCCTAGGAGTCTGTCCGAGATTTAGCATTCGAGGGTCTCGAGGTGGCTCATTCGTGATCAACGCGGTGAACGGAACTACCGATTTGAGTTGGGAGCTCCTTCCGGGAAAGCTTTGGCACCGGA
>Ga0182024_10001862_pt1 | contig 53199 bp, 49 predicted proteins | sample P32metaG_FD_120480 | JGI IMG/M metagenome (GOLD analysis project Ga0182024, IMG submission 120480) | Permafrost microbial communities from Stordalen Mire, Sweden - P3-2 metaG (Illumina Assembly) | ecosystem: Environmental > Terrestrial > Soil > Wetlands > Permafrost | place: Sweden: Stordalen... | reverse complement strand
TCGACGACGCCGACGACTTGCTGAAAAAGACCGACGCCGCATGGCTGCAACTGACCGCCGAGCGGATCAAAACCCTCTGCCATTGCCCATGGATCGTGCGCGCGAATCAAGCCTGAGGCGTATCATTAGTCATATTCGCGACATCAAGCCGCAATTCGCAAGCCGTATGACGCGTAAGAACGAGCCAGACAAGGCGATCGTCAAAGAAAAAGCTGTTGGGAAAAAGCGCAAGTAGCGAGACCGGTGGATACCGTTTCGGCCAGCATTCGTTCTCGCATCATGGCCGCAGTGCCTAGACGTGATACCATGCCCGAGCAGCTAGTCCGACGAGAACTACGCTTGCTCGGCGTCCGGTATCGACTGCACGACGCATCTTTGCCGGGTTCACCCGACATCGTTATGAGACGGCTCAAAACCGTGGTGTTCGTGCACGGATGTTTTTGGCATCGCCACGGATGCGCCCGCAGCACTCTTCCCAAAACACGGGCTCAATTCTGGTCTAACAAGTTCAAACGAAATATCGAGCGTGACCATGACAATGCGCTTAGTCTTCGGCGAATGGGTTGGCGGGTCGTTGTCGTTTGGGAATGCTCGACACGCGACGTACCTAAACTGCATCGCCGACTCCGACAGTTGTTTCCTGCGCTGGGTTAGCCAAGTATTGAGGAACCGATATGCGACGACTTATTCTCATTAAGCATGCGAAGCCGGCGATTGTCGAAGGGGTGCCGTCGGAAGAGTGGAGCTTGTCCGAAGAAGGCCGTCGGACATGTGAGCCATTGGCGGTGGCACTGAGGCAGTACGACGTTCGCGAAGTCGTTTGCAGCGAGGAGCCCAAGGCTGTCGAGACGGCAACATTGGTTGCTAAATCGCTTGGTGTGCCATCGCATATCGCCGCCGGCCTCCATGAGCATGATCGCAGCAACGTGCCGATGATGGCGACGCGCGATTTCATCAGCTCGATGGCGCATTATTTTAAAGAGCACTCGCGACGGGTGCTCGGTCGTGAGTCGGCGGACGAAACCGCGGAGCGATTTAATACGGCAGTCAACGCAGTAATCGCATCGCAGGCAGATGGCGATGTCGCGATCGTTACACATGGAACCGTTCTCGCGATTTTTTCCGCCGCCAATGGTGGGGGCGATCCGTTCAAACTCTGGCGACAACTCGGCCTGCCATCACTGGCGGTATTCCAACTGCCCGATAAGAAGCTGCTGGAGATCGTCGATCGGATTTGAGCAACGGGGCAAGTTTGCTAAGATGCGCGGCTCTGATTTAAGGACGCCTGGCGGACGAGGATTTTGAGACTCGCTGCACGCTTTGTGTATGGCCATCAAGTTCGAGATTTATCGTGACGGCGAGCGTGCCACCTCGTTCGAGCCTGTTGCCGCGATGGCAGTTGGCCCTGAGGGCATTCCCATTACCGGCGAGGTCGTCTTCCGTGACGGACTTCTCATTGTCAATCGAAAAGATGAACACGCGACCGGTGTCTCGCTGCTGTGGGATTGTGGCCCACTGGGGTCGTTTCAGCTGGATACGACGCGCTTGCCGCATCGCGACAAGCCTTATGTATTGAATGTGGAGCTGGCTCGATCGCGGCTGATGAAGGTAATGCAGAAGCAGGAGGATTGGGCGCTGTTTGATACGCTCAAGGGGGACAGCCTGCCGAAAGCCGAGCGGCTTAATGCGCACTTTCGCGACGCGCAAATGCTCTTCGCCGAATCGCTCGGGAAGCTCGATGAACCGGTTGAGGCGGCCAAGCTCGCTGACACTTCACTGGCCATGGCGCTGGATTTGTCCGAGGAGATGTCGCTTTTTCATGGCGATCTGCTCCTCACGCGTCGAAAGGCCGGGAACTCGTTCGTCAAGCACATGTTTGGCTGTCGCGTCGATACCGAGGTTCGCAACGAGCGCTATCGTGAGCTGGCGTCAAGCAATTTCGACTACATCGTTCTCCCGATGTCCTGGAAGAAAATTCAGCCGCAGGAGCAGCAGTTCGACACGGCAGCGGTCGACGACTGGGTTGAGCTTCTGGCCCGCAAGCGCGTTCCAACCATTGCCGGCCCGCTGATTCGCCTGGAGCCGGAGCATATTCCCGATTGGATGGTCATCTGGGAACACGACTTCGATATGATTCGCGAGATGGTTTACGACTATGTGCAGAAAGTCGTGAATCGCTATCGTCGCGTGGTGTCGGCCTGGAACGTCGCTGCCGCGGTGCAAACGAACGCCGCGTTTACGCTCAACACCGAGCAGATTATCGAACTCACGCGGATGCTCGTGTCGCAAGTGAAGACGATGATCCCGAGTTCCCGAACTCTGGTGACAATCTCGCATCCGTTCGGCGAATATCACTCGCATTCGCGGGCGGCGATGCAACCGATTTTTTACGCCGAGATGTTGGCGCAGTCGGGCATCAGCTTCGAAGCATTTGCGTTGGAACTCGAACTGGGCGTGCCCGCGCAAGGCATGTTTATGCGCGATTTGTTTCAGCTCAGCAGCCTGCTCGACAAATTCAGCACGCTCGGTCGGCCGGTGTTTCTGACGGCAGTTGGCGTGCCGGCGCGATCGACTCCCGATCCGGCAGACGTTTCGGAAGGGCGCTGGAATCCGAATCTCGGCGGACGCTGGCGGCGCCCATGGGATCCACAGCTTCAAGCCGAATGGATGGAAGCGGTCTATCAAGTCGCGCTCAGCAAACCTTTCGTCGAGAGTGTTGCCTGGGGTAACCTGGCCGATGTGCGACAGACGCTGCCCGGCGGCGGATTGTTTGACGACGTGCTCCAGCCCCGGCCGGCGTTCGGGAAGTTGCAGCAGCTTCGTGAGAAACTGAAGAAGGTCGCCAAGTAGTCGAGCCAGGTCATGGCAGATGCGGGACAGCATTCGCCGTGGCTTTGGACTGCCAGCCAGCGCCGGGCCCTGATTTTTCTGCTGTTCATTTTCGGCGCATATCTCACTTTTCGCTGCTTCACCAATCCCCAGTACGTGCCTGAGTCATTCGATGCCGCCGGGCCGCGGCATTCTGAGCTGCTGAGCCAGGTCGATCCGAACACCGCCGACTGGCAAACGCTGGCGGCGATTCCCAACCTCGGGGAGAAACGCGCCAAGGCGATCGTCGCCTATCGTGAAAAGCAATCGCCGAAGGTTGCCGATGGAATCGTCTTCAAATCCGTCGACGATCTTCGCGCCATTCGCGGCATCGGTCCGGCCACCGCGCAGAATCTCAAGCCCTATCTTTTGTTTCCGCATTGAGGCCGATCGCGCGCTATAATTCACTGATGCCGGATTTTCAGGTTGTCAGCCCGTTTCAGCCGCAGGGGGATCAGCCTGCGGCGATCGATCAGCTCGTTCGCGGCGTTCAAAATGGCCAGCGATATCAGACGCTCATGGGCGTCACCGGATCGGGCAAAACCTTCAGCATGGCCCACACGATCGCCCGCGTGAAGCGGCCGACGCTGGTCATCAGCCATAACAAGACGCTCGCGGCACAGCTCTACGAAGAATTCAAAGACCTCTTCCCTCACAACGCGGTCGGTTACTTCGTCAGTTATTATGATTACTACCAGCCCGAAGCTTATATCCCGCAGCGCGACATCTACATCGAAAAGGACGCCAGTCGAAATGACGACCTGGATCGCCTTCGCCTCTCGGCGACCAGCAATTTGGTGAGTCGCGAGGATGTCCTCATTGTGGCATCCGTCAGCTGCATCTTCGGTCTCGGTTCGCCGATGGAATATCGCCGGAGTGTGCTGCCGATTCGGAAGGATATTGAGACCGATCGCGATGACATGCTTCGGAAGCTGGTGGATTTACAATACGCTCGCAACGACATCGATTTCAAACGGGGCACCTTCCGCGTTCGCGGCGATGTCGTCGAGCTGCAACCTTCATACGAACAGTTCGCCTATCGAATCGAATTCTTCGGCGATCAGATCACCAATATCGACACGATCAACCCGCTGACTGGCGAGCTCCTTCGTAGCGAAGAATCCGTCTTCATCTACCCGGCGGTTCACTATGTGATGCCCGAAGACCGCGTTGAAGCTGCCGTCGCGTCGATTCGCGAGGAACTGGATCAGCGCGTCATGCAGCTTCGCGGCGAAGCGAAATTGCTCGAAGCGCAGCGGTTGATCGCTCGCACGAAATACGATTTGGAATTGATCGCTGAGGTCGGCTTCTGCTCGGGCATTGAGAACTACAGCCGGCATTTGGATGGTCGCAAGCCGGGGGAGAAGCCGTACACGCTGATCGACTATTTCCCCAAAGATTTCCTGCTCATCATCGACGAATCGCACGTGACGCTGCCGCAGATCAAGGCGATGTACAACGGCGATCGCGTGCGAAAGGAAGTGCTGGTCGAGCACGGATTCCGCCTGCCGAGCGCGATGGACAATCGCCCGCTGAAGTACGAAGAGTTCGAGCAGATGTGGCAGAAAGTCATCTACGTCTCAGCGACGCCGGGCAAGATCGAAATGGAAAAGACCGGCGGCGAAGTCGTCGAGCAGGTCATCCGCCCGACCGGACTGGTCGATCCGGTAATCGAGGTGCGGCCCGCCCAGGGTCAGGTGCCGCACCTGATTGCGGAAATTAAGGAACGTGCCGCGGCGGGCGAGCGCGTGCTCGTCACCACGCTCACAAAACGCCTGGCCGAAGATCTCAGCGCTTACATTCAGGAAGCCGGCTTCCGTTGCCGGTATCTGCACAGCGAGATTCAGACGCTCGAGCGCATCGAGATTCTGAAGGAACTCCGCACCGGCGATTTCGATGTCCTGGTCGGCGTCAATCTGCTTCGCGAAGGGCTGGACTTACCGGAGGTGTCGCTGGTCACTATTTTGGACGCCGACAAAGCTGGATTCCTTCGCAGCGAAACGTCGATTATCCAGATGATCGGGCGCGCGGCGCGTAACGTGAATTCCAAGGTGATTCTGTATGCCGACACGATGACGCCGGCGATGCAGAAAGCGATTGACGAGACGAAGCGCCGCCGTGAATTGCAGACGTTGTACAATACCGAGCACGGGATTACGCCGCAGACAATTAAGAAAGCGATTCGGTCGAGTCTTGATACGGAAGTGAAAGCCCGTCGCGTCGCGCAGAGCGCGATTAACGCGGATGAAAACGAATTTGATCAGACCGAACTCATTCGACTACTGGAAGAAGAAATGCTGGAGGCGGCCCGCAATTTGGAATTCGAGCGGGCGGCCCAGCTTCGTGACAAGATTAACGAGATTAAGGGCGCGCCGACGATTCGCAGCGCCAATCCCGGCGCCGTGGACGCCGACGAGGGGCATAAGATCTGGCAACCGAAAAGCAAAGGCCGCGGCAAGCGCCGCGTCGCCAAATGATTGACGAGGGAGAGTTGTCGTGAGTGCGTTTCCGCCGTTTGATGAACTTCGCGATTTGATTTCGCTGGCGCGCCGGGAGGATCTGCGCGATGACGATGTCACGAGCCGATTCCTGGTCGATCCGAACAAGATCGTCGTCGGCACGCTGCTGCAAAAAGAGACTGGCGTCGTCTGCGGCTTGCCGATTGTCGAGATGATCTGCCAAGCCTACGACGAACGGCTGCGCGTCGAGCTTATCCCCGGCTTCCATTTGGATTTGATCGAGGGTCGCTTCAGCGATGCGCGATATACGCCGCTTCTGCGGGTTCGCGGCCCCGCGCAAACGCTGCTCGCCGCCGAGCGCGTGATCCTGAACTTTCTGCAGCGCATGAGCGGCGTCGCGACGCTCACCCAGCGCTTTGTCCGGCGCATCGCCGGCACCCAGGCAAGAATCTACGACACGCGAAAAACGATTCCCGGCTTCCGCCTGCTCGACAAATACGCCGTGCGAATCGGCGGCGGGATGAATCATCGCTTCGGCCTCTACGATGGCTTGCTGGTCAAAGACAACCATATTTCCAGCATCGCCAACGCCGATCTCGTAGCGTTTTTGTCACCGATCGTGAAACGCTGCCGTGCTGAGGATGACAGCCGGCTGATCGAGATCGAAGTCGATACCGTTGAGCAACTAAAAGAAGTCCTGAAAGTCGACGGCCTTGACGTGATTCTGCTCGACAACATGGACTGCCCGAAGATGGAACTGGCAGTCGAACTCCGCAACCGATCGAGCGCCAAAGGCAAAGTCGAACTTGAAGCCTCCGGCGGCGTGACCCTGGAAACCGCCAGATCCATCGCCCAAACCGGCGTAGAACGCATCGCCGTCGGCGCCATCACCCACTCGGCTCCGGCGCTCGATATCAGCATGGACCTGGAGGACTAGCGCAGTGCGGCAGCCGTCACTTCGTGAGTTCAAACATTACGCTGGAACTTTCATCATCTGATTGCTCAACGGCCAGTGTCAGTCGGTAGACATCCGGCTCGTGCAGCTCACATAGCTTCTCCAGTTGGAACGTAGCGACGGTTCTCTGCTCCGTCGGCGAGAGCGTCGCCTGAGCGCTACTCGCCTTGAAACGCATGAGTTTCAGCGGCACCGCGGTCCATCCGCCGATCTGTTCGGCGCCGTTGGCGCGTTCGAGCCGAAGCGCGAATCCGTCACGCAGCGCGCCCTCCGCGGGATGAAACCAATCGGTTGGCGCTTCCCGCGACAAACCCGCGGCATTGCGCAGCACGATTGTCATCGGCGGCAGCTTGCCGGCGTTGAAATCGGCGACAGAGATCTTCTGCTCTGGATTTCGATCGGCACTCCGCAACATCCAAGCGACGCCGTTGCCAAGCAATTTAGGGCTCCACCATTCCACATCTGGGAATTCAATCTCTTCGGCCGGCACCTTTCCGACGAATGCCGGGCCGACGAACCCGTAGTAGCGTTGCCACTTGCCCTTGCTCAGCGTCTCCTCGGCTTGCCAGACATATCCTTCCTGCTGCCATTCGTGCAAATAAGTCGACTTTCCGGTCGCATCTACTGTCTGGCTAATCAAAGGCAGCGAATGAAGCGAGAGCATTTTTGCTTTGATCGGCAGTTTGACGCCGTTCCAGATTCGGCTTGGCTCGGGAAGGAAGAAGATCGCCTGAACCGTTTCGGTTTCCGCTGCGGTGGCCGGCCGGTCGCGCAGTGGAAACGTGAGCGAAGCCGGCTGCATGAACTCCTTCAACCGGTCCTGCACCGGCGACCATTCGAGCCGAGCACCATACTTCCGCAGGAAATCGCGCACGCGATGCCGCGCGGCGTCTCGCTCGTCGCTGGGCCAGTAAAGCTCAAACCGTGGAAAGCCCCGGATTGCCGCCAGTTGATACGCGATCCAGTCGCAAGTGCGGAAGGGGTGATCGTGCTCATCCTTCGGCCGAAGCGGATCGGCTGGGTCCTTCATCCCCGTGCCGATCTCCGTCCACGGGAGCGTGATATTCAACCCGCCGCTGTCTGTCGTGCCGCTGACGCGAACGATTCCGAGTTCGGCGCGGTCGTCCAGTTCGCGATCAAATTGCGTTCGCACCGCAGGAATCCCGACTATCGGTGTTTCCATCAACTTGTCGACGGTGGCCGCGATCGATTTTCGCTGCGGCTTATATAGTGGATTCCATTCCGAGCCGGCACCGTTGAACATCCGATCGGCGGTTTGCGCCAAGTCTGCATTGCCCAGGTTTTTCCAGAACGGCTCGAACAGCGTCTCTTCCGTTTCAGAGATCTCGGTGGGAGAGATCCGGGCAATCCAACTCGCATACTCCGATAGCGCGGTTTGGTCGTCGGTTTCGGCTCGCTTCTCGTAAAGCGACACCATTTGAGGAATCAGTGCCCTGCCGGCATCGGTGTCGCGCGTGCGCAGGAATCGCGTGCGCAACCGTTCGGAAAATGCGGAGAGCGCCTGCTTCTCGCTAGCCCCATCCCAGTCGGCCAGCATCTGCGCCAGCGCGGCAGCCATGCGAATATCGCTGTTTGCTTCATCATCACCGCCGCGGCTGAGCGACTTCAATCGCCTGGCCAGCAGATCAGAGACACTGGGATCGTGATGCTTCCGAAGCATCTGACCCGCCGGCGGACCTGGAACTACTTCGTGCTTGTCCTCAAGTCGCGTGATTGTGAATGGGCTGGCCGCCATGCTCGCGCGATCCTGCGCGATGTTCGAAGGCCGCATGATGTTCGCCGCCGCCTGCACCCAGGTATCGGCGTCGGCCCGGTCGTCCGCCAGTTCCGCGAACCAGCGCTCTTCACGGCTGAATGATTTGTATTTCTGCCAGAAATCGCGAACCGATTTGGCAAGCGCTTTGCGCTGATCTGCATCGAGCGAACTTACGTCGTCGGTCAGTGAGCCGGGCTCGAAGAACGAATGATCGAGCAGGCTGCATAGTGCAACATACGCGGCCTCGTGAGCGCCCATCAGTTTGCGATCGGTTGAAGAATCACGCCAGAAGTGGATCGATCGCGTGAGGCGGTGATCCTTCTCCAGGCAATCCAGTAGCGGATCCACTGCGGGATCTTCTTCACGAATGAGCGCCTGGACTGTTGAATCCGCCGCCAGATTGATTCCACCCGGCTGGCTCCATTGTCGCATCGCGACTTCATTCAGGTGGCCGACCAATGCGCGAATTCGCTGCTCCTGATTCGCGATTTTCAAAATCGAATCAAGTGGCATCGGTGGACGCTGAATGCGATCCTCGCTGTCGGCGATGACTTTGGTTAGCCTCGCCAGGTATTCAAAATGCGATTTGGCAGGAACGTCGTTGCTTTGATCTGTCGGGATGCCGTGTTGAGTAAGAACCGCATCAACCTTCGGCTGCAGCGCCAGCACGTTTTTCGCATCAACGAGTGCCAGACAATCTTCGCCGCGCATGTGAGCCGCCAGCGCGCGCTCACTCTGTAACCAGACCCAATTATCGATCACATCGTAGAGGGGATCGCGAAGCGGCTCATCGTTGCTCAGGCCCCGTTGCCACTTGGCACTGACAACCCACTGCTTCCAGAGCTTTTCCGCAAGGGCCGGTTCATTGACCCGCAGTAGAAGACAGACGCGTGTCGGGGTAACCAGATCGATCGCTACTGACCCTGTTTCTTTCAGGTCGCGAGATCTCACATCCCATCCGGTAAGGTCCTGCGACTGTTTCCGGTGCTTCTCATCGGCTTCACACATCGCAGTAATATCCGCGGGGAGATCGACCTTATCGCCGACCTTGACGGTGGGATAAATCAGGCCGTTCCATGTGATAGCGGATTGCTGGCGCCCGGGTTTGGTTCCATTGGGATCGGGAATCACCCAGCCATGTGTTTCGACGACGTCCCCGCCGCCGCCCCAGATATCGCCGACCGAAACGCGTATGACGCGATACGCGCAGCCGCGCGGATCGGGGAGGCCCAGCCCGGCAAGAACGCCGGTCGTCTCGATGAACGGCGCGGGGATCGGTGTCGATTTGGGGCCGCTCCAAGGCTCATGCTGCATTGGCGGAACCGGAAACTGTCTGCCGACGAAGATTGGAGCTGCTTGATCGCCCAGGGATGCGCCGGCACTCACCGCGAACAGGAAAGTTGCAACCAACAACAGACCTAACCGCAATGCCCTCATATCGGGATTTCTTCTCGCTTCGGAGGCCGAGACCTGCTTGCGCGCCGCTCGGTCTGTGGGCGAAGTGTTTCGACGTGGGTGACGTGCAGATATGAGCAAAAGGCAATACGTTCGCCTTGTTCGGCTGTCGGATCGGGTACCGCCAAGACCAATGCTTTTGCAGTTACGAGTACCATCTCTGGATGCACCACAACATAGCTTCCACCACTACTTTTTACGAATTGGCGGCGGCCCAATCGTCATTGAACGGATGTTCGTCGAAATAGGCTTCGATCTGCCCCATCAGCAAATCCATTTTCTCGGAGCTAGTGATCACATCCGTGACGAATTCAAGTTGTTCTTCGTGGGTGCAATCCAGCTCCATCGCCGAAACGCACAATTTTACCGCGTTCAAGTAGCCGCGAGCTGAGTGCCGCAGGGTGGACAGCGACTCGTGCATGAGTTTCTCTCCTGCTGTTGGGCCGGACATCCTTTCCAGCCAATGAAGCGGCAGAGAAGCTAACGCAAAACGGCCGCGATGTCATGTTGATTGTGACAGCAAAGCGACCCCATCGGCGGCTAAGAGCCGGTCAGGCAGCGGCCGATTTGCGGCAGCGCTCAATGTACCGCTTGGTCCGCCGGGCCAACGGAGAGGCGGCTTTTTTTGGATATTTCTGTTCGAGAAGTGCGAGGTGACCCATCAACGACTGAAGCAACAGCATGCGATTCATCGCCAGCTCCTAACGTAAAGTTTCGGGTGCGAGGCATCGATCTTATCGGCGCATCGCGATGAATCACTTGAGAATATATAGCACTCCGAACGTGCACCCCTCGCATGCTGCGGCCGTGTACGAATTGCAGTTGGTTTGGATCATCGGAGCGTTCGTCGAGGGCGTCGACGATCTTCTCGCGACCGGCGTCATCGAGCTCCATAGTGACGATGAAGTTGCCGCCGCGAGCGCATCCGGCCAACTGGATTGGGCCGTCACCCAGGAGCTGATCGGCCAGGTCCATCGCGGCGGTTAGATGCTGGCTCGGATTCTGGAGGTAGTCGGACAGCGTCGACGGAAGCCGATCTACCGAACCGGCAACCAGCGTAACGAGCGCATAGAGCCGCATCGTTTGCGCGGCGTTGGCGTCATCATCAGCGGGTTCGAGCGTTGACGGCGCATGATCTGTCAGCATATCGGTTGAATCGTTCGGGCCGTAGTTCAGAGACGAGCCGTTCGCGAAACAGTCGATGCGAAAGGCTCCGGCTTTCAGGTAGCAGATTTCATCTTGCTGGAACTGCCCCGGAGTAACTTTTTGATCGACCTGCGGAAACTCCAATCGCAGCGTCACGTATTGGCCGCGCACAAAAAGCGGCACGTTGCCGGCGGAATCGATGCGTGGCCGATGCAAAGACGATTTTGGCGCGGCGGCGCATCCGCTCAAGAGCGTTGTCAGCAAGTAGAAGCCAAGCGTTTTCCGTATTCGACGAGAAGCAGACCACATCATCATCCTTTGGTGACGCCGAAGGCGTCGTTGAAGAACACCTGCATCGCGGCCCACGATCGGTGATCCGCTTCGGCGTTGTACGCGATTCCCGGGATGCCGTGCTTATCGGCGTCGGGGTTGCTGAAACTATGGACCGCGTTGCCGTACACGTTCATCTGCCAGTCAACCTTGTTCTCGCGCATCTCCTGCTTAAACGCATCAATATCTTTCTCCGGGCTGAAAACATCGTCTCCCCCGTGACAGACGAGGATTTTGGCTTTGATGTTCTTGCCCACGGCGGGGTCGGGTGAATCAAGTCCGGCGTGAAATGTGACTACCGCGAGAATATCCGCGCCGCTTCGGGCAAGTTCGACGGCGCTAGTGCCACCGAAGCAGTAGCCGACTGCGCCAAGTTTTGATGGATCAACCCGGGGGTTCTTCTTGAGCTGATCCAATGCGGCATTGCAGCGGGCACGAAGCTCAATGCGATTGCTCTTTAGCGCGCCAGCCCAGCTGCCGGCTTCCTTGGGATCATCGGTGACCTTGGCATCGCCGAACAAATCCGCTGCGATCGCGACGTATCCCAGCTCCGCAAGCATATGAGCCCGATGCTTGACGTAATCATTCATGCCCCACCATTCCGGGAAGACGACGATGCCCGGCTTCTTCTCCGCCCCCGCATCGTCGTACACAACCGTGCTCTTTAAATGAACGTCGCCGACGCTGTAAGTGACTTCGTCGGTCTTGATTGCGGCGCTGGCCAGCGCGGGCAGCAACATCGCAATCAGCATTGCCCAGACGGCATATTTCATGACAATCCTTTTCTGTTCCCGAATCGGGAACCGCGGCGATTGTAGCACCGCGAGCGACGGGGCAAAGGTGTTGCAGATGAAGGTCATGACCGGTCTCGACGGACTGCGGCAGCTTCCGCCGGGTTGTGTAATCTCGATTGGTAACTTTGATGGGGTTCATCTCGGCCACCGGAAATTGCTTCAGATGATGTCTTCGCTGAAGCTGCAAAGCGCTGCGCGAGCGAGCGCAATCGTTACGTTTGAGCCGCATCCGCTGACTGTGCTTAGACCGGAGGCGGTTCCGCCGCGATTGACGCCGCCGGCGTTGAAGCATCGATTGCTTAATCGGCTCGGCGTCGATTATTTGGTTGAACTTGCGCCAACCCGCGAGCTGTTGAATTTGACGGCCAGCGAATTCTGGCTGCATCTTCGCGATGGCGTGAAGCCGTCTCATATCGTTGAAGGGACAACATTCACTTTCGGCAAAGATCGCGGCGGCACGATTTCAACTTTGCGCGAATGGGCGGCGGAAGCATCGATCGAACTGCATGTTGTCGAGCCGGTGCGGACAATCCTGACCGACATGCTGCTGGTGAACGTCAGCAGCTCACTGGTGCGATGGCTCCTGCTCAATGGACGCGCGCGCGATGCGGCGATCTGTGGCGGGCATCCGTACACATTGATGGGCAAAGTCGTCCACGGCGCACAGCGCGGCCGCGATCTCGGGGCGCCGACGGCGAATCTCAATGTTGGCGAGCAGCTCGTGCCAGCTGATGGCGTGTACGCCGGCCGATGCGAAGTGGATGGTTGCAACTACTCGGCGGCAATCAGCATCGGAACCAATCCGACCTTCGGCGAGAATCCGCGGACGATCGAGCCGCATCTGATTGGATTCAGCGGCGATCTATATGGCCGCACGCTGAATCTCGAGGTCACGGATTGGTTGCGGGATCAGGAGCCATATCCATCCACCGAGTTGCTGATCGCTCAAATCCAGCGGGATATTGCCGCCACCGTTCAACGACGGGGTGATGTGCCGGAGCAGCCGGTGATTACGATGTGATGACACTACGGCCGCCGCCACTCGAAAGGTTCGTCCAGGTCATTCTGCATTTGCGTTAACCGTTTTTCGAGGCGATAGAGGTCCGACATGGCCGCTGAATCCTGCACGCGGTTGTGCATCTCGAAGGGATCATGCTGCAAGTCAAACAACTGTCGTGTTTGTTGGCCGTCCACGTCGTAGCGAATGAACTTCCATCGGCCATCGTTCACGGCATGCTGGACGTGTGGGCGACTGCCCTTCAGGCTCGGTCGGATGTATGCATGAAATGCCGCATCCCGAACGCCCTGCGCTTTGCCACGCATCACGTCGAGCAATGAGTGGCCCTCGATATTCGGCGGCGGATCGACGCCCGTGAGTTGGCAAAGCGTTGGGAAGATATCGAAACCATAGACGAGTGGATCGAATCGCGCTCCAGCGGCAACGCCCGGGCCATGGAAGATAAGCGGCACCCCAACTGAGTGCTCGTAGACGTTTTGCTTGCCGAAGAGTCCGTGAGATCCGATGGCCAGGCCGTGGTCACCGGTGTAGACGATCACGGTGTTATCCGCCCGACCGGAGTTCTGAAGCGCTTGCACGACGCGCGAGAGCTGTTGATCTTGCGAACCGACCATGCCGTAGTAGTCGGCCAATTGTTTTTGGGTGTCGGCGGGGGTGCGCGGGAAGGGGGCTAGCATCTCGTCGCGAATGCGCATGTCGCCGTTGTCGAACGGATGCTCCGGCAGAAAGTTGTCCGGCAGTGGAATCGATGCCGGACCATACATCGTTGAAAACTCGCCCGGCGGCGTGCGCGGATCGTGCGGGCTGGTGAAAGCCAGGTACGCAAAGAACGGAGTGGCTTCCTTATAGCCGGTCAGAAATTCGACCGCCGCGTCAGCATACAACTCGCTCGAAAACTTGGAGGCAGATTTCTCTTTGTCAGGCGCGTAAGCACCAGTTGGATCAAAGTCATGGACACGGCAGCGATATTGGTTCGCGTTCATGCCACCGAAGAAAATGTTACCTCCGCTGGCGAAACCTCGCACGAAGGGGCGGGTGCCATTGTGCCATTTGCCGCACCCGAAGGTGTGATAACCTGCGGCGCGAAACGTGCCGGCCATCGTGGGCATTGACGCGGGTGGCTGGTGTGGCGCTCGGAACAAGGAGCGGCCAGTGTGAATCATCGCGCGTGCCGCGATGCATACGGCACCGACCTGCGCGCCCATATTCCGCGCTCGGGTGAACGCGCAGCCGCCGCTGACGAGCGTATCCAGTGTTGGTGTTGAGATGTGCTGGTTGCCAAGAGCGGCGATCGTGTCACTGCGCTGATCGTCGGCTATGACAAACAGCACGTTCGGGCGACGATCCACCGCCGCTTGCACGCGGCGCGTCGCGGCCGCGCCAGCCAGAGCGCCGGCCACGCCGCGAATGAAATCACGTCGACGAGGATGCTTTGCCATCGCGGTTATTTCGGTGCATCAGTGCGGAAGGGCACCGCCGGCAGCCCGGCCTTGTTATAAAGATTCGCCAGGTCCGCGTTATTCGCCCAGCCATATCGGACGGCTGTGGGATGCTCGACCTGTTTCGACGAGACGATGACGGTGTCGTGGTCGATCTTTGCATCCGCCCAGTGGAACTTGTTGTCTTCACCGGCGATTGCGAAACCCGCCAGCCCAGTCGAGGCGAGGCCGCCGCCGAGGTGATCGAACTTGAGCGTCACCTTGTTGCCATCGACGCTCATCTCTTTGTAGACGGGGCCGGAGTATTCAATCTCCTGTCCATACCCAAGTGCCAACGCGTCAAGCGCCAGTCGTGCGCCCACTTCCTGCTTGTTCTTGGGGTGGATATCCATCGCATTGCCGAGGTCGAGCGTGACGGCGATCGCGCTGTGACCAACGGTATCGGCCGCAAACGCCTGCGCCTCTCGCAGCTCAGCCCATTGTGAATCCTGCGGCTCAGCGCTGGGGCGCATGAACGATGCGAGCTGCACGATGAGGAACGGGAAGTCGCCGCCGGTGAAGCGTGAGCGCCAGTCGCGAATCATCGTCGGCAGCAGCGTGCGATATTGAGCGGCTCGACCCGAATTGCTTTCGCCTTGATACCAAATGGCGCCTTTAATCGCCATTGGCTCAAGTGGGGCGATCATGCCGTTGTAGAGCACCGTCGGCACGTTCGGGTTGCCCCTGTTCGGCCTGGCGTCGGCCGATGTCTGCGGGGCGCCGCTCTTTTCGACTTTCTCGACGGCGTCCCGGAAGTCGGACATCTTCTCCAGCGCCGGCGCGCTTACCCAAGCTTCACAAATCGTGCCGCCCCATGAAGTATGCACCAGACCAATCGGCACGTGAAGCTTCTCGTTCAGGTCGCGGCCGAAGTAGTATCCGACGGCCGAGAAGCCGGCCCAGTCGCCGACCATGATGTTCTTTGGCGTGCAGAGGAGCCACTTGGCTTCGTCGGGATGCGGGGCGGTTCCGAACACCGACTGCGGCGTATATGCCACGTATTTCGGCACCGTGAACAATCGAATCTGCGGATGATCCGCCGATGCAATTTCGTGATCTTTGTCGTATCCGTTGCCCAGGCCCATCTCCATATTGGATTGGCCCGAGCATATCCACACATCGCCAACCAGCACGTTCGTTAGCTTCACATCCTGCGGCCCCGAGATGGTGAGATCGAACGGGCCGCCCGCTTCGAACGGGCCGATCTTCGCGATCCACTTGCCGTCTTTGTCTGCGGTGGCGGTCGCAGTCTTGCCGTTCATGCTCACCGTGACAGTCTTGCCGGCTTCGGTCCAGCCCCAGATCGGATCTTCCATGCCACGTTGCAGCACCATGTCGTTGGCGAATAGCGGATGCACGAATGGCTTGTCATCCGCGCGGGCGATCGACTGCCCGACCGTCATCATCACCAGGAACAACGTTACACACGCAGTTTGCAGCCTTCGCATTGCATGTCTCCTCGGGCCTGTATCTTCCCCGTGACAAGTATCGCGATCGCGCGTCGTTGTTGGAACTGCGACGCGAACGGCCTCAGTCACGGAAATTTCCTTGCCGCCCGCGGGCTGTTGGTGGAAAGGCCCGAGCCTGCACGACAAACCGCCGGGACCGGCGTCTGACCTCCCAAGGTCACGTTTTGTGATTGGAAAAGGGATATACACATAATTTCTTTTTACCAACTGGCAGTTGTAAGTTACGCTGAGGATGGGAATTCACGATCTGCCTGCGGAGAGCCGATACATCGGAATAAGCCTATGAGTGCTACGGTATCGAAAGCAGTCAAGCCGGTGATCACGTTCTTCGATTCCGCGCAGCAACGCCCGGCCAGTGAAGCCGACGGCGAGCGTTTTGCCGGTGTCGCGACGTTTGCCGGCGGCACGACCGCCAGGATCAGCATTCAGATGACCAGCGAAACGCTGTCGAGCCTTTCGGGCACGGCGTTGCTCGACGATGCGCGGCCCGGCGCGCTGCGGCACCTGTTTGTGCTTCGCGGAACCGCGAGCCGAGGCGGCATGTTCAGCCTGCACGGCGTGGCCACGGGAAATTGCACGGCGGCAGTCAGTGGCATGATGAGCCGTGATGGGGCTCAGGCAACGGGACAATTCGTGATGACCGCTCTGGGCAAAGCCGCCGTCGGCGGCACCTTCACCGCATCGCGTCAGTGAACGCGGGACTCAACTTTCATGGATGAACTGACCGCCGATGAATGTCGTGTTCTGGGGGTGCTTGTCGAAAAAGCGTTTACGACGCCGGACCAATATCCGCTCACGCTGAACGCCGTCGTCAACGGTTGTAACCAGAAGAACAATCGTGACCCGATCACTTCGATCGACGAAACCCGTGCGTTCGATGCGCTCGAAAGCCTTCGCGCCAAAAAACTGGTGATCCGCGCCGACATGGCGGGCAGCCGAGCCAACAAATACAAGCATACGGCCAATGACGCGCTGCACGTTCGAGCCGGCGAACTTGCGGTGCTGGCCGAGCTTCTGCTACGCGGCCCGCAGACGCTCGGCGAAATTCGCGGCCGGGCGTCGCGCATGCACCCGCTGGAATCGCTCGACCTCGTCAAGAACATGCTCGAAGCGCTGATGCAGCGCGAGCAGCCGTTGGCGAAACAGATTCCGCCGGCGCCGGGAAGCCGGGCCGAGCGGTTTATCCAGTTGCTTAGTCCGGTTTCGTACCCGGAAGACGCTGCTGCTTCGCCAATGGCGTCGAGCGATGAACCGCATCAGGCGCGATCCAGTCTTCAGGAACGTCTCGATGCATTGGAAGATGAAGTTGCCGCCCTGCGCTCCGCGCTGAGCAAACTTGCGATTGCGGTTGGCGAGCCCGACCCGTTCAATCCCGTGAGCTGAATTCACGCGGTTTGAAGAGCGCCCCCCGGCTTACCGAGAATCTGCCAGGCATTTTTCCCAAGCGCCAGCGAAAGAAGATCCGTGCGGTTGGCATCAATCTGACGCGCCACGAGCAGGATGAGCGCCAATGCCACGCCCGCACCGAATCCGCCAAGGTGTGCCCAGTGTGCGGTTCCATCCTTGGCGCCGAAGACGGTCGCGATTACATCGAACGCAACGTAGAAAAGCACGACCCAGAAGCCGCGGACGGCGAAGATCTTCAGCAACAGGCGAAAGCCCGTCAGTATTCCAAATCGCGCCCAGATAACCATGAAAACGCGATTGATCGGGAAGAGCACAAGATACGTCCCGGCCAGTCCCATGATCGCGCCTGAAGCGCCCAGCGCCGGCATCGGCGCGTTGTTGGACTGCGACGCCATGAATGTGAGTGACGCCAGCACCAGCAGAATCGGGTAGAGCACAAGTGTTTTCCACGTTCCTATTAACGCGTTCACGCGTGTTCCAAACACCAGCAGGAACACGAGATTACCGGCCAGGTGCAGGATGCCGCCGTGTAAGAATCCGTTGGTTATCAATTGGTACCAATGGAATTCGCCGTAGAACTTCTGATCCGGGTCGAGTGCGTTGTATGCCGTTACAAGACCCTCATCGGAAACCTCTTTATGCGGCGTCTCCGCGAGCTTGTTTGCCAGAGCCTTCGAGTCACCCCAATGCGTGTACTTATTGAGAACAAATCCTCGCGCGATATCGTGTGCGTTAGCTGTGCGGCCGGTCCATAGCATCAAGTCTTTGGTCGATTGCGGCCCGGAGCTGAAGTTCGTAATCCAAACCAGAATCGTGACCAGCGTGGTAGCCGCAGCAATGCCCCAAATTGCGTACGGCTTCTTCGCTCCATAGCTATCGGAAGCGATTGGAAAGAAGCCGAGCCGTAGAATAAAGCTGAGCCCTCGTATGATCGTTTCCGTGTTGGCGTAAAGGACGTTTTCGTCCAGATCGCTGGACATGAGAATCGCGCGACCCGTCTTGATGTTGATTCCGCAGCTTACGCAGATCTTGGCGCTCCTGGCGTACTTCGTGGCACAGCTAGGGCAACTGATGGCGTCGGGACCAAGCTTGATGGCAGCCGCTTCCTGCTTCTGCGCCGCCGGGCTTGCAACCCGCGAGACAGCCGGCTCCTCGACCACGTCGTATATGTCGCCGATTGAGTCGAGATTAATCTCGTCATTATTTGAATCCGCTTGCGTATCAGCCCGAAGTGTCGGATCGTGAAATTCCAGCTCGAAGTCACCGACGGTCACGACGTCGCCGTGACCCAGCGGAAGACACGTCGTCACGCGTCGGCCATTGACGAAAGATCCGTTCGTGCTTTTGTTATCTTCGATATGCCAGCGGCCGTCTTGGCGCATGAGCCGACAGTGTGTCCGTGATACGCGAGTTCCTTGAAGAGAGAGCGGTCGTTCTGGCAACTTGCCAACTTCAATCGGCGCATCGCCCATCAGCGCGAACTGCTCTCCAACACGATCTGGGCCATGTCGGATGCTTAGAAGAGGATAGGATGCTTCGCCGTCGTCTGAAGCGGCATTAGCACCGCGGACGACCCGAAGCTTTTTGCCGCACGATGGGCAATCGATCGGCTCGCCAACCATGCATTCTGGAAACTCAAGCGTATCCCCGCAACCGCATGCGACGTTGAACATATGTTTACAACTCCCCGTGAAATGCGCCCAACTGATCTTACCTGACAGGTCTCGCGGATTCAAAGTCTTTTGATTACGATTCGCCTACATGAACGGGGACATGTCCGCCGAGGAATCCGTGGTCGAGCTTGGCGGGGTCGGCGTGCGCTTTGGCGCGATGCACGCCGTTCGCGATGTCAGCCTTTCTCTCAAACCCGGAAATCTGCTTGGGTTAATCGGTCCGAATGGCGCGGGAAAGAAGACACTCCTGCGAGCTATCGCCGGAATCCAACCCGCGACCGAGGGTTCTGTCCGGATCCTCGGTGAAGATATTCGCCAGCAGGATCGTTAACCTTTGCGGCATGTCGGATTCACGCCGGACACGCCCGGCGTTTACGAAGGCTTAACCGTTCGCCATTTTCTGCAATTCATCGCGATGGGCTACGACTTTGATACGCAGGATGCGAACGACCGCATCGACTTCTGGCTCGAAAAGGTTTGGCTTAAGGAGAAGGCGAATCAGAAAATCAAGACGCTCTCTCGCGGCATGCGCCAGCGGGTGGGTCTCGCGCGAACGCTGCTGACGAATCCCGCGCTCGTATTGCTTGACGAGCCTGCCGCAGGTCTCGACCCGGCGGGGCGGGTGCAGTTTCGCCAGCTCCTGTGCGACTTGCGCGATCAAGGAAAGGCGCTGATCGTCTCGTCGCACATCCTTGCCGACATGGAAGATTATTGCACGCATATCGGCATTATGTCGCAAGGGTCGATGATGCGATTCGCGACGGTCGCGGAACTGGCCAAAGAAACCGCGGCGTCAGGGTCATGCCGCTATCAGATGATCATTGCTCGCGCGATTCCGCGTCTGGAGGAAACGTTGCAAAGCATTGCCGGAATATCGCGCATCGAAGTAAATCGTGAGCGGGCGGTTTTCGATTACGCGCGAAATAGCGAAGCCGCCGCCGAGCTTCTGGTAAACATGATTCGCCGCGGTATCCCGGTGTCGGCGTTTGGGCCGCAGTCGGTGGGGCTTGAAGAGGCTTATCTCCGTTTTGGCATTCGCCAGGTGGACTGACGATGGCATCGAGCAATGCAATCGGCTGGGTGCAATTCAAGCTCCTCGGCGGCACGCGAAACCTTTGCGTGACTTCGGTCGCATACGCGATAGTGGTGATCGCCGTGATGTTTCTCGCCACGCAACTGGAGAATCCGCCGTCATTCGCAGTGCTGGGGAGAGGCGCGCCTGTTATCATGAGCGTACAGCTCATCGTGCTTCTGCTGTACGGAACGCTACGCGTCGGCCACGCCGTGAGGCTCGACGTCAACGGCAGCATGATCGAATCGCATCGGCTTATGCCGGTCTCGTCAATCTCTGCAGTGCTCGGATACCTTTTCGGTTCCACTGCGCAGGCGTTTTCCCTCTTTGTCATCAACATCGTGCTTGGAGCCGCTTGCGTAAGTGTTGCTTCCGTTTCACCTGGTTCCCGGCTTGGCGATGCTGGTCACGCCGGCGCTCGGCCGGACGATCTTCTCGCTCGGTCATCTCGAAACGCTTGAGCCGACGCTAGTGATTGCGTCCATCCTGCAAATGCTCATTGCGGGCTTGTACATCGCGGCCGGAGCGCGACGTTTTTCCAGCGATCGTTTGCTGGGCTTCGACTCGACGCTAAGCATCCTGCTGCTGCTTCTATGGACCGGCGCGTCTATCGCCGGAATGATTTACGTCGAGGACGCATTGCATGTGCGCAATGTGATCTACGGCCAGAACCAATCAATTTATGTCTTCGTTGTTGGAATCGTGACGGTGCTATCGCTCGGAATCCTTCCTGTGTCGAGTGCCGTCCGATCGCGTCGAACGCCTCCGATGCTTATTACCATGCTGTCAGCGGCGATCGTCAGTCTGGTATTGAGCACGTCGCCCCAGGTCAACGTCAATCGAGTCGATCGCACCGCCGCGACGGTGATTGCCATCGTTTCGTTTCTGATGGCGATGCGCTATGTAATTGACTTGGCCATCTCTCGAGGGTGGTGGACACGGCCGATCATCGCCATGTGGATTTTCGTGTTCTGGATCATGCCGTCGATCGTTGATGCGATCTTTACCTCTCCATCGACATACCCGCCATATCCGACGCCGCAGCCAGACACGGTGATGTGGAACCAGATCATCTCATTGCCAGGAATGTTGTACCACTGCTGGAGCGACTACGATTTGTTCCAGACCGATCGGGTCTGGGCTGCTGTGATCACGCAGGTATTCCTTACGGGGCTCGCTGCATCTTGTTTTTACTCGCTCAGGAGAAATGGGAGGTCGGTCCTCCCAGCCATTTCGCTTCCAGCGCCATCAACTCAAGCCAGCGATCTGGCTCCCGACGGACTCGCATAGACCCACAGATGTTTTCAGCATCGCTTTGGATTTGGAAAGGTGTCGACATCGTCGGGGTTGTCGCGATGAAGACAATGAAAATCCTTCTCGATGAGCAATGTAAGCCCACGATCTCCGCCGACGGCTTGTCGCGATTCAATTGAGACGGAATCGCCGGCTGCCCAATCTGAAAGCTGGGAGCGAGGCACGTCGATCGAAAGCGAAGAACCCTTTAGCGAGACCCGGGGTGCGTCGACCGAGGCTGGCCGCACGACTGATATGATGCGGGCGCTATCCGAGACGACGGTCTCCATCTGCACGAGTTCGCCCTGGCCGAGCGCTCGTACTTCGGATTGATTCAGACGGACGCGGATGCTGTCGTGCGCGATGCGGACCTTCATAGCTTCACATCTTATCGCGGCCATGCGGCCATTTCTCAAAGGCTTCCAGATCAGCCGGACTGTTTAGGTTGGTCCAGACCGACGTCGGCCAATCATCAGGGGTCGGCATTGCCGCGAATTTCGAATCGTGCAGAAGTCCGCAAAGCGAACGTCGATTCTGTGAGAGCGCCGTGGCGATCGCGGTGCGTGCCGACTGCCGATAGATGCTTGGGAACGGTTCAACGCGTGTTCCTCCATCGAATGATCCCTCGAGCATCAGCCCATCGAGTTGCGGTTGAATCCTGAGGGCTTCCACAAGGCTCTCCAGCATATCGCGGGTGATCGCCGGCATATCTATAGTGATCGCCACCACGTCCCCGGGCGAGTTCTCCAGTGCGGTGAGAACTCCGCGAAGCGGCCCCTGTCCATCGACTGCATCAACCGCGACTCGATTGAATAGCTCAGCGCCTGGCGGCGGGGTTCGATGGCGTGCGGTCACGAGCATTGTCGATCCTGACCACCGCAGTTGCTGCAGCAAATGGAGGAGGATGGGTTCACCGCGAACACGCAGCAGTCCTTTTTCGGTTCCCATGCGGGAACCCTGCCCGCCGGCTAAGACCGCGAGTGTCGTGCTTCCAGAGATCGGCGAACTGTCGGACATGACTCAAGCCTGCGTTCGCGGTGTCAGGAGGTCGGCCTCGGTCGGACCGGCTGTAATGCGCGCGGGTAATTGCTGCATTGCCTCACGATAGACGTCGATAATCTGGCGGGCGACGTGCGGCCACGCGAAATATTTTGTCGCGTGATCACGACAAGCAGTTTCGCTGGGCAAGCGGATGCTCCCGGTCAGAATCTGGGATATACGCTCTGCGATCGCAAGGGCCGAATTCGGTTCAACGATCAGAGATTCCGAGAGATTGCCGACAACCTCTGGCAAGCCGCCGATATGGGTGACCAGTGCCGGCGTTCCTGTTGCCAGAGATTCGGCCGCCGCGAGGCCAAAGCCTTCGTATTGAAGGCTTGGCACTGCCGAGAAATCGGCGGCGCGGTAAACCAACGGAAGCTTGGCGTCATCAATGTGGCCAAGCAACTTCACCGTATCCTGCAGACCCATTGAGCTAATCTTGGATGAAAGTTCACCGGACAGCTTTCCAGTTCCGCATATATGTACGAGAAGATCGGGATGCCGTCGTCTAGCCATGGCGACAGCGTCAACGAAGTCGAGCAGACCCATTCGCTTAACCAGACGTCTGACCGTCACCACGATCGGCCTATCGGTGGGCCAACCCAGTCGCGCTCGAGCCTCTGCTCGGGATATGATTGGTGCAAAACGATCGACGTCCACACCACCCGGGATCACACGGATTCGCTCCGGTGGAATTCCGAATGTACGTTCCAGGATACGGGCGAATGCTTCTGAAAGCGTGATAAAGCGCACCGCCTGGCGATAAACTCGATTCTCGATCCATCGTTTAATCCGGACATTAGCCGGGCCATGTCCCTCAGCTTCCGATTCCAAACTCCAGGGGCCATGGAAATGTACGACGAGAGGCTGTGTGCGCGACTGCCAGAGCAGGGGCCAGGTGTACGGAGCAAAGTGCGCAGCCAACAATGAAGGCTCATCGCGTCGGAATAATTGTGTGCCGCACCGATAGGCCTTCCACCATCGCCAAAGCATGGGTGAAGTCGAGTGGGCGAACGTTGTGATTTCCCGATGTTCGTTATCGATGGGCCCGCTATCCAGCGCCGCGAGCGCAGCGCATTTCACTTGCGCATTGCGAAGAGCGGGCAACAAACCTTGAAGGTAGCGATCGACACCGCCTGATCCCCCAACGGTTAACCCACACTGCAAAACCCAGCCCTCAAGAGGTGACCGCACGGCGACGCATCTTCAACGCTGAGCTCGCTCTGTCAAGGAAAATGTGGACGTCCGCGAGAGCCATCGACTGCAACCTCGGGCAAAAGCGGACGCCTGGAATTAAAACCATGGCGATTGCGGTTAAGATCGACCGCGCAAGTCAGCGGAGGCAACTCTATGAACCGACGGGAATTCTTGGCGCAAGCGGGATTGGCCGCTGGTGTTGTCGCCGGACAGATCGCTGGTGGTTGCGGCGAGGAGCCGGCGACGTCCGGCGCGAAGCGTGGCTCAGGTGACGGTCAGAGCGTTGCAATCGTCGTCGATCCGAACGACAGCGTGGTCGGATCGCAACCATCTCGTTGGGCAATCGCTCAACTGAGTGACGCGCTCACGAGCCGCGGCATTTCGGTGCATACGGCTGATCGAATCGAAAACGTGCCAGCTTCGACAGTTTGTGTGGTTGTCGCCAGCCAGGCAAGCGCTAAGCTCGATGGTCTTCCAAAGTCGGCGGAATCGCTAGCGATCAAGTCGACGACAATTTCAGGTCGTCGCGTTCTGCTCGCATACGGGGCAGACTCGCGCGGGATCGTGTACGCATTAACTGAACTGGCGGACTCAGTCGCTCTCGACGTGCTTCCACTTCGTCCGCTCACAACCGATCAGGATTTGACCGAAGCCCCGGCAAACCGCGTTCGCGGTATTGGTCGCCTGTTCTGCAGCGATGTTGAAGACAAGCCCTGGTACAACGATCGCGGGTTTTGGGACCGGTATCTGACGATGCTCGCGAGCAACCGGTTCAACCGATTTCACCTCGCTCTGGGTCTCGGATATGACGTTGCCCGCGGCGTGACTGATTCGTACTTCTACTTTCCGTATCCATTCTTCCTTGCCGTCCCGGGCTACGAGGTCCGGGCGACAAATCTTCCCGACGCCGAACGCGACAACAATCTAACCATGCTTCGCTACATCAGCGACGAATGTGCCGGGCGCGGCATCGACTTCCAGCTTGGGCTCTGGGGTCATCAATATGTCTTTGCCGACAGCCCGAACGTAAACCATCGGATCGACGGGCTGACAGCTGAAACTCACGCCAAATATTGCCGCGATGGTCTGACGTTACTTCTCAAAGGGTGTCCAAACATCAGCGGCGTCACGTTCCGAGTTCATGGAGAAAGCGGCGTCGCCGAGGGAAGCTACGACTTCTGGAAGACTGTCTTTGATGGCATCGTGCGCAGCAGTCGCAAGCTCGCGATTGAAATGCATGCCAAGGGCACCGATCAGCAAATCATCGACATCGCACTGGCAACGGGAATGCCCGTTTCATTAGCGCCAAAATATTGGTCGGAGCACATGGGCCTGCCGTATGCACAAACGGCGATCCGATCGCTCGAACAGCCACGTGCCGATCGCAAGGACCAGGGCTTTTTCGCCAAGAGCTCAGGATCCCGCAGCTTCCTTCGATATGGATATGGCGATCTCCTCGCTGAAGATCGAAAGTTTGATGTAGTGCATCGAATGTGGCCGGGAACGCAGCGAATGCTCCTCTGGGGCGATCCGGTGTTCGCGGCAGGCTTTGGCCGCACATCCAGCTTCTGCGGCAGCGCTGGTATTGAGCTCTTTGAGCCGCTGACTTTCAAGGGACGCATGGGCGCGGGATTGCCGGGCGGTCGGCAGGGCTATGCCGATGAGTCGTTGAAGACCGCCTACGATTGGGAGAAGTATCGTTATTGGTACACACTCTGGGGTCGAAATCTATTCAATCCACAAACGCAGCCCGTCGTATGGCAACGGCGGCTTCAATCCGAGCACGGAGCGGCGGCAGATCCGTTGATGTCCGCGTTGGCCGAGGCCAGCCGAATCCTACCGACTCTGACAACTGCTCACTCTCAATCAGCATCGTACAGCGCATGGTGGGTCGAGCTTTCTTACAACATGCCGATCATCGATCCCAATCGGCGGCATCCGTTCTCTGATACGCCTAGTCCGAAGCGATTCGTTAACGTCAGCCCGCTCGATCCGCAGCTATTCTGTGGAATCAACGAATTTGTCGATCAGCTTCTGAAAGGGGAAAGCGACGGCAGGTACACGCCGGCCGAAGTGGCTGATCGCCTGCAACAATTGTCGGCTATGGCCGTCCACTATCTTAACGACGCCTTGAGCCAGGTTCGCAAGAGAACGCCGGCCTTTCGCCGAACTGCGCTTGATATCTCGATTCAGGCGGCGATGGGAATGTTCTTCGCCGAAAAGCTTCGGGCTGGAATGCTTTGGGCTCTGCACGAGCGAACCGGCGACGCGGCAGCCGCTACTGAGGCGCTGAGCCGATATCGTGCCGCGCGCAAAGCGTGGGCGGGTGCAGCTGAGCAAGCAAGGGGAGCTTATGCATCGGATATTACGTACGGTCCGAGCTATTTCCAGCGTGGCCACTGGCTCGATCGATTGACGGCAATCGATCAGGATATCGTCGACATGGAGAAGCATGCCGCGAACGCGCCTGCAGGAGCTGACAAGTCCACCGCGCAGATGGCTGCGATTCTGTCGCCGATTGGCAGACTGATGGCTGGCTCCGGTCGGACTTCAAAACCGATGAGCATTTCGTTTCGGCATACGCCAGTGGAGTCGTTCAAGCGCGGTACAGACGTCGCCGTCGAAGTTCAGTCAGCAGCATCAGTTATATTGCATTATCGACGAGTCAATCAGGCCGAGGCGTGGCAACGCGCGGAGCTACATCGCGACGGTGCGGCCTATGCCGCAACCATTCCGGCTCAATACACGGATTCGCCGTTCCCGCTCCAATACTACTTTGAACTTCGCGACCCTGTTGGCGTGACCTTGTTTCCGGGCTTCGATTCAGATTGGAGCAATCAGCCTTACTTTGTTGTGCGACAAGAGGCGCGCTCTGTTTGATCCGGCGAGTACGCGCAAAACAACCTTGCCGCCCAACGCGCGGCATCCCCGAAGCAGAATCCCACGGACGCATGAGGTCGCGATTAATTATAGAGAAGCCTCTACGCCCTGAAGAACGCGAGTAGCTCCTCGTTAACTTTGTTCTTCAAGGTCGTGCACATCCCGTGCGGCGCTCCGGGATAGATCTTTAACGTCGCGCCTTTCACGAGCTTGGAAGAAAGCAACGCCGCGTCGGCATAGGGGACGATCTGGTCATCGTCGCCGTGCAGGATCAGCGTTGGCACGTCGAACTTTTTGAGGTCTTCGGTGAAGTCGGTTTCGGAGAACACCTTGATGCATTCGTAGGCAGCGATGAAACCCGCCATCATGCCCTGCATCCAGAACGAATCGCGCACGCCCTGCGAGATCTTCGCGCCCGGTCGGTTGTAGCCGTAGAATGGCATCGACAGATCTTTGAAGAACTGCGATCGGTCGGACTGCACGCCGGTCCGAAGCTGGTCGAACGCATCTTTCGGCAACCCGCCGGGATTAGCCGCAGTCTTAAGCATCAATGGCGGGACTGCGCCAATGAGAACCGCTTTCGCGACACGACGGGTTCCATGCCGGCCGATATACCGCGCCACCTCGCCGCCGCCTGTCGAGTGACCGACATGGATCGCGCTTCGCAGATCAAGCTTGTCGGTCAACGCGGCTAAGTCGTCGGCGTAGGTGTCCATGTCGTTCCCGCTCCATGGCTGGCTCGAGCGCCCGTGACCGCGACGATCGTGCGCAATGCATCGATAACCGCGGGATGCGAGATAGAACATCTGGTCTTCAAAGGCGTCGGAGTTGAGTGGCCACCCATGGCTGAAAACCACCGGCTGCCCGCTGCCCCAGTCCTTGTAGTAAATCTGAGTGCCGTCTGGCGTCGTGATTCTGCTTATTGAAATAGCTCCTTCCTTGTGTGTGGACTCAAGATCCGCAGGCCGGCCTAACGGCGGCGAGGCACATCCGCTCGTCGATTTCAGCTGGTCCAAGCTGCGGCGCTTGCCGTAGTGTGTAAAACATCTGGCCTCGTGATTCCTGACAATAAGCCTAAATCTTTCTCGCGCACGATGCCCATCTTTTTTGGGAAGAATCGACTAAATCCGCCACAACAGTCTTGATGTCTCCCCGTCACCATCACTAGGCGCAGCATCTGGACAGTTTGCCCATAGAGCGCGTTATCGGGCGCAATACAACCAAGGCGCGCTGCAAGTTGGGGAGGGGTTAGTATGCAGTCATGACGGCGGCATCATTTCCGTTGACCCAGGTAAGCCAATAAGTCCGCAGCTTGGTCCGGAGTCAGGTCGGCAAGAATTCCATCCGGCATGGATGAGATCGTTTGCGCTGCAATCCTGTCCACATCGGCGAGAGCGACCTTGGTCGTCTTCAGTTGCGCATCGCGGATGGCCAGATGATCGTTCGTCCGCTCGACGATTAAACCGGTCAGGAGGTCGCCGGCCTTCGTGCGAACAACATAGGTCGTGTAACCCTCCGCGATTGTCTTCGAGGGATTGAGGATGTTGTCGAGCAGGTCATGTTGGCTGTATTTGGTGGCGATGTGAGACAAGTCGGGTCCAAAGTCGCCGCCCGTGTTGTCGATTTTGTGACAGCGAGCACACAGGCCCTCACCACCCGCGACAAAAAACACCTCACGGCCACGCGCGGGATCGCCTTTACGCGCCAGCAGTTGAGTCATGTCAGGGTTTGTGCCAACGCGCTCGACTGAATCCGCTGTGGGATCAAAGCTGCGAAATAGATCGCGCGAAGTCTCCTGCGCGGTGGCGATGCCTTGCGCTCGGGCCAACGCCTCGACAGGTGGGGCAAGCTTATGCTGCTCAACATCGTTCAGCAGCGATAGGGAGCCGCTTGTCGAGGCGAGCAGTCGCTGAATGATCTCATTTGTCTTTTCGGGGGCAGTGGCATGTATTAACGCAAGCTCATCTGGTGATGGTTCATTTTTTCGTCCGATGCCTTCGATCCATTGTCGAATTAGCCCCACCCCGGCGACATCCACCACATCAGACCCGATATGTGGCATTCGTCCGCGCCCGAGTTTGGACATGCGATAGACGATCACCGATCGATTCGGATCTCCCGGACAGACCAGCCGGGCGTCATCAATGCCAAAGCCGCCAAGGTTCGGTTTTGCGTTAATCAAATGCAGTTGGTCGTCGGGTAATTCTGCGCGGACATCGAACAATGCTGATCCACCGCCGCCGAATCGATGGCATGCCGAGCAATTGACGGCCAGATAAGACCTGGCGCGCTTCTCCAGTGGTGCGGAGGCATCCTGCGGATCAACCAGCGACGGCGGCGGCAAGATGGACGGCGGTCCACCGCTTGGCGGGGATGTCGAAGTCAGCAAACCCAAATGCTGAAACGTGTGAATCTCATTATCACGAACGCCGTTGAAATCCTGTTCTCGATCAAGCTGCGGGAGGTCAAATCCCAGCGTGAAATTGCACCACACGTTGTGACAAGTGAGACATTGGGCGCGAGATTGGTATTGGTAAAGCTTCTTCCTTGTGCCGCCGGGAGCGCTGGCATCAGCAATCTTCACGAGCTTCTGCGATCCGCCCGCCGGCACGAGCTCGGCGTCGGTCTGCTCGTCGTTCCACGCATACGTATACGCCTGCCATTGCAGTCCATCGTAGTGAAGCAATTGTGTTTCAACGCGGCGGCCTTCCAGCATGAGCGTTCGTGTCAGAACGCTGTCTTTCGGCCACGCGACGCGATCGTCGCCCCAAACGCCTTTGCCCCAGAAGACTGCTTCAGAATTCGGCGTCGCCACAAATCGCTCAGCGGTAGCGCCATCGAGCCACTGTGGTGCTTTCACGGAAAACGGGATGACTCCTGCGGCCGGTACAGGCGGATTGAGTTTCGAAAAGATCCCTGTCTCGCTGAGTTTCCGCGGAAAATCGGATGTCTTGGCAGCCGACTCGTTCGGCACGAGGTCCCACAGCCCACCGCCGCCGTGATCGACGACTAACGGCTCGCCATTCGGCTTCTCGCCGAACGCGACTACGTGAAGGTCGGTTTGAGCAATCTGCTTGTACGGCTCAAGCTGATCGCCCTTGCATGGAGCGGCCCAGACTCGCGACGTTTGCCAGTCGCCGAAGAGATACTGGCCTGTAAGCGATTTTAATTTCGATCCGTGATAGACGAAGCCACCCGTGATCGAGCACGCTTCGGCATGCGAGAGCGAGAACTGCGGCTTGGTCAGCGGTGTTGGCCCGCGAACACCGTTTGGATGCACCGGGTTCGGCCCCTCCATGATGCTCCAGCCGCAGTTGGTGCCGGCTTTCACGCAGAAGATCGATTCCCACAATTCCCAACCGACGTCGCCAACCCACAAATTACCGGTCGCGCGATCGAAGCTCATTCGCCACGGGTTACGCACGCCATAGGCGAATACCTCTGGCCGCGCGCCCGGCGTCTTTATGAACGGGTTATCGCCGGGAATCGAATACGGCTTGCCATCAGGTCCGGGGTGGCGGACATCGATACGCAGGATCGAACACAGGAGATCGCTGATATCTTGCCCGGTGTTGAATGGGTCAGGGGGATCCGGATCCCCGCCGTCGCCGGTTGAAATATACAGATCGTGATCGGGGCCAAACTTCAGGCAGCCGCCGTTGTGGCCACCGCCAAACCAGCTTATCAGCACCAACTCGCTCTTCGGATCGATCCGCGGCGGATTACCGGGCGTCAGCGTGAACCGCGAAACGCGCGAACCTTCCTGATTCTTGGGCGTCATCGGTCCAGCGTTTGGCGGCCAATGGATATCCATGACGTAAGAAACGTATATGTATCGATTCGTCGCAAAATCCGGATCGACAGCAATTCCGTAGGCGGCGTTGATGCCCTGGCAATACTTCACCTTTTCAAGATTGAGCACCTGCGCCGGCAAATCCGCCAGCAGATCGGCATGATCGACGGAAGGGTTATCCACGAAGGAATAAATTCTGGCTGCCTGCTCAACAATAAATACGCGATGTGAGTTGGCGTCGAAAGCCACATCCAGCGGGCTCTTGAAAGTGAGCTTCGGATACGCGCGCTGCGCGCGAAACGGCATGGGCGGCTCGGGCGATCCATGCACGTGCGAGCTTGTCCAAGGGACTCGAACATCGATTCCGAAAGGCTCATCTGCCAGCGCTGTTCGCGCGGGTGCCAAGGTCAAGACGAAGCATGCTGCCGCGAAGGCAATAACCAGTTTGAATGCGAGTTGCATGATGTGGCGATACTATACAATGACGAAGCAATACTCCGAATCGAGCTGCCCAACACGTGCCCAACGACCAGCTTTTTCAAAGCGCGTATCTGAACTTTCAACGCGGGCAAACTGATGTCGCCGCCGCGGAATGCAATGCGCTTCTCGCGGCCCATCCACGGCACCTGAACGGATTGCAATTGTTAGCTCATTTGCGCTTTGCGGCGGGGGCATTCGCTGATGCCGCCAATTTGCTGCAACGCGCCGCGATGATTCAGCCCGAGAACCCGATCATCTTGTCTAATCTCGGAGCGGCCTGCTGCGCTGCCGGGCGATTTGCTGAAGCGATCGAGCCACTTCGTGTCGCGACGCAGCTCAATCCGACCCAGTTCGACGCGTGGAAGAATCTCGGTAGATCGCTGCGACAGACAAATCGCGCGAACGAAGCGGACGTCGCGTACCGCAACGCCATATCGTTGAACCCTCAAGACGCTGACGCACTCGACGAGTTGGCCGGCGTCTATCGTGATCTGAATAAACTGGACGACGCCATCGCCATGCTGCGGCGTGCCGTGGAAGCTCGCCCACAGTTTCCTGAAGCGCTGAATAACCTTGCCGCCGCGTTGCAGGAAGCGGGCAGGCTCGAGGAGTCAATTCAGTTCTACCGAATGGCGCTGGCGGCTCGACCTGATCCGCGGATTCACGGCAATCTGATCATGGCGCTTCATCTGGTCGATGACGATCAGATGTTAGTCGCGCAAGAGATCGCACGGTGGAAGACACTTCACGCGGAGCCGCTGAAACGGCAATCGGAGTTCGCGAACGATCGTTCACCCGACCGACGGCTTCGCGTCGGTTACGTCTCGCGCGACTTCAATATCTCTCCGGTTGGCCGATTCATCGCGCCGATCCTGGCTCATCATGATCATCAGTTGTTCGAGGTCTTTGCCTATGCGGACACGCAGGCAGACGATCGACTCGTTCGCCGAAACAAGTCCGCCGTCGACCACTGGCGACCAACGCTGCCGATGAGTGACGACAACCTGGCCAAACAGATCCGCGACGATCGCATCGACGTGCTTATCGATCTCGGCATGCACACGAAGCTTTCCCGCGTGCTCGTCTTTGCGCGCAGAGCGGCGCCCGTGCAAGTGAGCTATCTCGCGTACGCCGGCACTACCGGACTTGACGAGATCGACGCTGATATTTCAGACGTTTTTTTGAATCCCGGCGGCATCGCGAACGTGCAGAGCTTCTGGTGCTACGAGGCTCCTGTTGAGGCTTCCGATGTTGAAGAACGATCGGGGCCAATTACGTTTGGCTGTTTGAACAACTTCTCCAAGGTCACCGCTGAAACACGGTCCGCCTGGTTCGAAATCTTAAACCGCGTTCCCGAGGCGCGCCTGATTGTGCACGCGCCGACCGGATCGCATCGAGAGGACTTCGGAATCCATGCCAGTCGCATTCAATTCGTTGACCGCCTGTCGCCGACCGAGTACTTCGCGCTCTATAAGTCGATAGACATCGCGCTCGATACGTTTCCCTATCCCGGCGGAACGACGACTTGCGACGCGCTTTGGATGGGTACGCCGGTAGTGACCACGACGGGAAGCACGCCAGTATCGCGAGCCGGCTTGAGCATCCTGTCAAACATAGGCCTTTCCGAGTTAGTTGGAAAAGATCGAAAGGCTTATATCGAGCTTGCCGTAAATCTCGCTCGAGACCGCAACAAGCGCGCGTTGCTGCAACAGTCATTGCGAGATCGCATGCGAGCGTCTCCGTTGATGGACGCATTGCGAGCCGCACGCGACATAGAAGCGGTCTATCGACGGTTCTGGCGAAAATGGATTGAGGGGAGCCGTCGATGACTCCGCACGAGCAACTCGCCGCGAAAGCGTTCGAGCTCCATCAGGCCGGAAGGATCGTCGAAGCCGAGTTGCTGTATCGACAAGCCCTGGCCCTTCAGCCGACGTATGCCGATGCGCTGCATCTGCTCGGAGTGTGCGAGCACCAAAGTGGACGGAACGTCGAGGCGATTGCGCATATTCGCAGCGCGATTGGCATCGACCCGGCGCAGTCGGGATACCAGAGTAATCTCGGAGCGGTGTTGGCGGCAATAGGACGGTTCGAGGAAGCGGCCGGGGCATTTTCCACCGCGGTGCAGCTCAACGCGAACGCGGCGGATGCCCACAACAATCTCGGCAACGCGCTCCGGGAGTTGAACCGTCTGGCGGATGCTGAAGCTTCCTATCGTCGCGCTATTGCGATTCGGCCGGACTATCCCGAGGCGCATTATCACCTTGCGGGTGTTTTGAGCGCGCTGGGTCAGCTCGATGCCGCGGAAGCGATGTATCGCCGGGCGATCGAACTTCGACCGCGGTATCCCGAGGCCATGAATAACCTCGGCACACTGCTCCAGGATCGCGGCAGATATGAGGAATCGATCCGATGCTTCGAGCGTGCCATCGCCATCCGATCCACTTACGTTGAAGCGATGAGCAATCTCGGGAACTCTTTGCGCGAAGTGGGTCGAGTGCCGGACGCAGTTACATGCTTTCAGCGCGCCCTGTCGGTCCGGCAGGACGCTGATGTTCTTAATAATCTGGCCAATGCGTTTCGTGAGCAACATCGATTGGGCGAAGCGGAATCGGCTCTTCTGCAAGCCTTGGAACTTCGACCGAAGTTTGCCGAGGCACTGGGAACACTGTCAGGCGTGCACAAGGATGCCGGGCGAATGGAGCAGGCGATCGCCTGTGTAAATCAGTCAGTCGTGATCAAGCCGTCGGCGCAGCTTGCGGGGAATGGCTTATTCCTCCTGCATCATCTGGATGGGGTGAGCGCCGATCGACTGGTCGCGGAGCATGCGGCGTGGAACGATCAGTATGCGAAGCCGTTAGCGCCGAGTGCGTTTTCATCCGTTTCTCGAGTTGCCGGACAGCGGCTTCGCGTTGGATATGTTTCGCCGGACTTGTCGGATCATCCGGTCGGACGATTCATCCTGCCGTTGCTGGAGAATCACGATCACACGAGATTCGAGATCTTCTGCTACACCGACACGCGCAAGCCGGATGCCGTGACGGAGCGAATCAAAAGCTGCGCGGATGCCTGGCGCCTCACGCTTGGTCGCACCGATCTCGAGGCTGCTGAAATCATTCGCGGCGATCGCATCGATATCCTGATCGATCTGGCGATGCATACGCGTCACAACCGGATGATGATGTTCGCGCTGAAGCCGGCGCCGGTGCAGGCGACCTACCTGGCATATCCCAGCACGACCGGGCTTGCGACGATGGATTACCGCGTGAGCGATCCTTATCTCGATCCGCCGGACCGAGAGCTCGGATATTGCGAGAAGACAGTTCGTCTGCCGAACACGTACTGGTGCTACGCGGCTCCGCGGCATGCACCGGATGTCGGGTCGTTGCCGGCTGATCGAAACGGGATCATCACCTTCGGCTGTTTGAATCAATATGCGAAAGTGACGCCGCGGGCGCGCCGTGCGTGGCGTCAGCTTCTTCGGCAGATTCCCAAATCCCGTTTTCTGGTGCATGCCGGCGTGGGTCGGCACCGCGAAGATGCACTGCGCGAATTCACGCTGGAAGGTCTGGATCCCAATCGGTTGCAGTTTGTCGAGCGTGTATCGCAATCTCAATACTTCGCACAATACAACGAGATCGACATTGGGTTGGACACCTTCCCATATCCCGGCGGCACAACCACATGCGACGCGCTTTGGATGGGTGTGCCGGTCGTGAGCTTGCCCGGCGCGCTTTCAATCTCTCGCGGCGGATTGAGCGTGCTGTCGAATGTCGGACTTGCGAAGCTAGCCGCCGATAGTGTCGAACGGTACATCGAAATCGCTTCAGACCTCGCATCGGATATTGATCGATTGCGGACCCTTCGTGCCGGCATGCGGCCGCGAATGCTTGCATCGCCGCTGATGGACGCGCGGCAGTTCGCTCGCGATTTCGAGTCGATGCTCGAATCGATTTCAATCCGCGCATGAAAAATCCGGCTTCGCTTTTTACGGCGAAGCCGGATGATGAATTTCAATCAACTGATTCAGTTAGAACAGGTCGGCCAGCGCCAGCTGCGCCGCGCCGACGCCCGCTCCGAACTGCACCGGCTTGCCGAGCGCCTTAAGCACATGCTCGATCGCTGCGACGACCGCCAGCGCATCGTACGCGTCGCTGTAGCCCATGTGGTTGACGCGGAAGATCTGGCCTTCCATCGTGCCCTGGCCGCCGGCGATGTGGATGTTGTGCGCCGACTTGAGCTTGCCGCGGAAATCCTTGTCGGTGACCCCGGCGGGATAGCGAATCGCCGAGACAGAATCGGCAGGGTGCTTGCTGAAGAGTTCGAAGCCCAGCGCCTTGGTGCCGCGACGAACCGCCTCGGCACAAGCATGCGTGCGCTTCCAGACGCCTTCGATGGTCTCGTTCTTGATCATCTTCAGGCTGACGCTCAATGCATCGATCAGGGTATTGGCCGGGGTAAATGGCGTGTCCCCGTCGGTGATGCTCTTCTTGTATTTGCGAAGATCGAGATAGAAATCCTTCGCCGACTTGTTGGCGTCAACCGCCGCCCACGCCCGATCGCTGAGCGCTACGAAACCCAGTCCCGGCGGCAGCATCAGCGCCTTCTGGCTGCCGGTAATCGCGACGTCCACTCCCCATTGATCCATATAGAACGGCATCGCACCAACGCTGGTAATGCCGTCGACGATCAGCAGCGCATCACCCGAAGCGCGAACGGCCTTGCCGATGCCTTCAAGATTGCAGATGGTGCCGGTGCTCGTTTCCGAATGCACAAGGATCACCGCGTCATATTTGGCCGCCTTCAATTCATTGGCGATCTGTTCCGGCGAAACGTGCTCGCCGTATTCGAGTTTCAAATCCTTGTGCTCGATGCCGAAGGTCGTACAGACTTGCGACCAGCGCTCGGCGAACTTGCCGTTGGTCACGCAAAGCGCCTTCTTGCCCGCCGCCAGCGTGCTGACGATCCCCGCCTCCGCGGCTGACGTTCCGGAACCAGTTATGGTGTAAACCGTGTTCTTCGTCTGGAAGACGTATTGCAGGAGCGCCTGAATCTCGTTGAACATCGCCCGGAATTCGCCGGTGCGATGGTGGTGAACCGGCTTGGCCAGTTCCAGCAACGTGGCCTCCGGAACGCTCGTCGGGCCTGGCGTGAACAATCGATACTTCATCATGGATTGACTCTCACTTCCGTAAAAATTTTCGAAGGGAAGATAATTGCGGATTGCCGCCGCGAAGGCAAGCGCGGTCGCAATTTCAGGCTCAGGGTTCTTGATCCCAATTCTCCGGAAGTGGCTGAACCGGAACCTTCCCGGTGAGGATGTCCATCGCCTCTGTATCCGTCAGTGTGCTTTCCTGAGTGGCGGCTTCGATATCATCGAGTGATTGGAGGTATTTTCGAATCCGTCGCAACTCTGCAATTGCGATTTGCCTTCGCTCGCTCTCGAGGCGCAGTTCTTCCAGTCGTTGCTCATGAACAAGCCGAAGCTGCTCGTGACGGTCGGCGTTGCCCTGCGAGATGCTGTCGAGAACCGGCCGGATTTTCTGCGAGTTTCGCGGCCAATTGCCCGGGTCGCGGTGCGCGGTGATTGAAGCCGATCGGCTGGTTTCGATCGGTCTTGCGAGCGGCTCTTTTGCGAAATCCAACGTCGCGGAAATCGCGGCCAACTCGTGCTGCGACGCGAGGCGCCCTTCGCCATAACGCTTGAGCAGGTAATCGATGATGTCGCACTGGAGCTGCCAGAACCAGGCGTCGCTGGCCGCAGGCGCGGCTCGAAGCTGCTCGCGGAGGAGAGCCGAGCGTTCCCGCCAGGATGCGAGGACCTGCGGGTCGACAGGCTGTTTGCGGCGGCGCTTCATACGCGGAGTTTTCTACCCCTGCGTCTAGACTGCGGCGAAATTGATCACGAGCACGACCGACCGGCCATATTATCGCGAAAACCGGCCAGAATGTCCCGAAATTAACGGCGATAGCGATCTAATTGCGGCGCTTGACTCGTCCGATAACTCTCAATCGTCCGGTTTAGCTGGAGGGTGGTTCGGATCGATGATACGGTAGGCGGTTTGTCGGAGGCTGAGACCCACTCATGATCATCACGCGTAGCCCGTTGCGGATTTCGCTGGGTGGAGGCGGCACGGATTTGCCGTCTTATTACCGGAAGCACAGCGGGTTTTTGATTGCCGCCGCGATCGATAAATACGTTTACATCACGTTGCATCAGACGTTCGGGCAGGAGCTGATTCTCAAGTATTCGAAGCTCGAACGCGTCACGCAAGTGCAGGAGATTCAGCATCCGATCATTCGCGAGGCGCTGAAGCTCGTCGGCATCGACGGGTATCTGGAGATCACCAGCATGGCTGACATTCCCGCCGGCACCGGGCTGGGATCATCCGGGAGCTTCACGACGGCGTTGCTGAAGGCGCTGCACGCGCACAAAAAGAACATCATTCATCCGCGCGACTTGGCCGAGCAGGCGTGTCACATCGAGCTGGATCTGCTGGGCGAGCCGATCGGCAAGCAGGATCAGTACATCGCTTCCTACGGCGGCTTGACGTGCTTTCAATTTCTACCCAACGGACATGTGGAAGCCGCGCCGCTGAAGGTTGATGCTGAGACGCTTTACAACCTCGAAGACAACCTGCTGCTGTTCTTTACCGGATATAGCCGATCGGCGTCGAATATTCTGAAAGATCAGGATGAAAAGAGCCGGCAGAGCAACAAGGAGATGATCGAAAATCTCCACTTCGTGAAGGATCTGGGCTACCAGAGCCAGGAGGCGCTGGAGATCGGCGATTTGCACAAGTTCGGCGAGCTAATGAACACCCACTGGGAGCACAAGAAAAAGCGCAGCGGCGGCATGAGCAAGCCGGAGATTGATAAGTGGTATACGCTTGCCATGGAAAACGGCGCGCTCGGCGGCAAGCTCATCGGCGCCGGCGGCGGGGGGTTTCTGATGTTCTACGCCGACGATAAAGCCAAGCTGCGCCACGCGATGATCCAGGCCGGACTGAAAGAAGTTCGCTTCCGCTTTGACTTCGAAGGCACGAAAGTGATCATTCAGTAGGTGAAGCTCGATATTGAAGAGGTTCCCGCCGCGATTTTGGCCGGCGGACTCGCCACACGTCTGCGGCCGTTTACTGAGAAGATTCCAAAGGCCTTGGTCGAACTGGCCGGCCGTCCTTTCATCGATCATCAGCTCGATCTGCTGCGCCGCAACGGCATTCGGCGCGTCGTCTTTTGCCTCGGATATCTGGGCGAAATGGTTGAAGAGCACCTGGGCGACGGATCAAAGCTCGGCATGGAACTTCGCTACAGCTACGACGGCGAAAAACTGCTCGGCACCGGCGGCGCGCTTCGGCGCGCGTCCCATCTGTTAGGCGATGCGTTCTGGATCATGTACGGGGATTCGTACATGGACATTGATTACACCACCGTGCTGGAAGTTTTTTCGAAGTCGAATGCACTGGGGTTGATGACGGTGCTGAAGAACGCGAACCAGTGGGATCGCAGCAATGTGGTTTTCGAAGACGGCATGCTTAAGCGATACGACAAGAAAAACCAGACGCCGGAAATGCACTACATCGACTACGGCGTCGGGCTGCTGCGCCATTCTGCGATCGAGCGAATTCCGGAAAATGAACCCTTTGATCTGGCGGCGCTCTATCACGATCTGGTTGCCCAGAAGCGCATGATCGGCTACGAAGTGACCAACCGGTTTTACGAGATCGGCACGCCCGCCGCGCTCGAAGAGGCGCGGGCTTATCTGGCTTCGGTGGCAGATCGCCGGAGTCGGTAAAGAATCCTTGACGATCGGAGTGAGTTCTTGTCCTTTACAAGCGAGTTTCTGGCAGAGGTTAGCAAGATCGTTTCGCAGCTCGATGAAGCCGCGATCGAAAAGTGCGTGAAGACGCTGGCGAGCGTCCGCGAACGCGGCGGCCGGTTGTTCTTCCTCGGCGTGGGTGGCAGCGCGGCGAACGCTTCGCACGCGGTCAACGATTTTCGCAAAATCGCCGGCTTCGAGGCATATGCGCCGACTGACAACGTCTCGGAACTCACCGCTCGCGTGAATGACGAAAGCTGGGAAAGCGTTTTCGTCAGTTGGCTGAAAGGAAGCCGGCTCACCAACCGCGATGGCATCGTCGTCTTCTCCGTCGGCGGCGGCGATTTGAAAATGAACATCAGCCCGAACCTCGTTCGCGCGGTGCAATTCGCGAAACAAACGGGAGCCACGGTAGTCGGCATCGTGGGCCGCACGGGCGGATACACCGCGGAAGTGGCTGACGCGTGCGTGATCGTGCCGACGGTGAATCCGACGCATGTCACGCCGCATTCGGAAGCTTTTCAGGCGGTGGTCTGGCATCTGTTGGTGAGTCATCCGCTGCTGAAGACAGGGCAGACCAAGTGGGAGTCGGCGCCGAGCCCGGCGAGCCCAACGTGACACGGCCATCTTCCGCCGTCAGCGTCGACGGTGTCGCGGCGACTGCGTCGGGTGCCGGTCATTGAACTGATTGGCCGGGTGCGGCGGCGGCATGCCGATCAGGCCAAAACGCTGCCGCTGAAGCTGATGGATGCGCGTCCGCTGCCGGTGGGCAACAGCAGCCAGGATCGTGGCGGCATCGAGCGAACGTTTTCTCATAGCACATTCATGTGACAATTGTGGCGGTAGCGTGCGCGGTTGTCGTGGCGATCGCGCGGAGTCGCGATTATGCGGTAATGTTTGCGACGATGCCGCTGTTTGCGATTTCCATCGCGATGGGCGGCCGGCGGCGTGCGGCGGCTCGCAGGTCGCGCTCGCTGAGTTTTGGTCGCAAATCATCGGATTCTTCTCGAATCCGCGAATCAGAATCGCGCAGGTTATCGGACGTGGTGCGCTCGTTGACCCTCTGAGAGGGCGGGCGTACCATCCGCAACCTTGCTCGAAAGAGGAGAAGAATGGCGAATCTGGATCTGACCGAATCCGACCCGCGGCAGGTCGCGCGCGTCGTTCAGCACAGTGCACAACTCATGCAGCGCGGCGGCGCTGGCAGTCAATTCGAACCCAACTTTATTCCGGGTCGCGGCCCGGTTGCGATGCCGGTTGCTATGCCCGGCCCGCAGGGCGGCTATAACCGCTATCGCGAGATGACGCTGGAAGAGATGCTACTCGAAAATCGAGTAGTGTTTCTGGTCGGCGAGATCAATCACGTCAGCGCCAGCCGCGTAATTATGCAGATGCTCTATCTGCAAAGCGTGAAGCGGGATCAGGACATCAACTTTTACATCAACTCGCCGGGCGGGGTCGTGGACGACACGCTGGCGATGTATGACATCATGCGTTTCCTGACGTGCGATATCGCCACCTACTGCATCGGCCGAGCCGAGAGCGGCGGGGCGATCGTCTTCATGGCCGGGAAGAAGGGCAAGCGCTACATCCTGCCCAACGCGAAGGTGATGATTCACCAGCCGTTTGGTGGTGTATATGGGCAGGCGGCGGACATCGAAATCCAGGCCGAGGAAATCCTCAAGACCAAAAACGTGCTCGTCAACGTGATGGCCAAGTGCACCGGCCAGACGCCCGAGCGCTGCCGCGAGGATAGCGAGCGCGATCGTTTCTTCGATGCCAAGCAGGCGGTTGAATATGGCATCTGCGACGAAGTGATCGGCGAAGATTCACCAACCGCGGTCGCCGAAGCGGCTGCCGATGCGACGAAGCCAAAGTAAGGATCTGCAGGTAGTGCCGTCCATGCTTTTTGCCAGCGTCGATCATCCGTCGATCGCGAGCTATGACGTTGAGGGGCTCGCCGAGTGGTATTGCCGGAACCTCGGCATGCGCATCATCGCCACCAATGGCGGCGAACCGCCGAGCGTGCTGGTGGGATACGCGGATGTTGAAAAGCAGGGCGTTTCGGGCGCCGGCACGATGATCGAGATCATGCCGGCCAACGATCCGGGTCCGCGACCGGAAACGTTTACGCGAATGCAGCCGGGAATTCGGCACATTGCCATTCGCGTCACGGATTTCGCGACCGCGCTGGAGCATCTGACGGCCCTGGGTGTTCGCTTCACCACCGAAGTCGGCGAAGCGCTCGGCGGCGGACGAACGGTGCTCTTCCGTGACCCGGAAGGAAACGAACTGCAGATTGTCCAACGATCAATTGTTTAGCGATGACGGAGCTTCCCAAGCTTTTGCAAACGGATCACTGACTCATGACCACCAATACACTCATCCCGATCGTCATCGAAAAATCCGGCCGCGGCGAGCGCGCTTATGACATCTATTCGCGACTGCTCAAGGACCGCATCATTTTGCTCGGCGGCCCAGTGACCGACGAGTCGGCCAACGCGATCATTGCCCAGCTGTTGTTCCTGTCCAACGATGATCCGAAGACCGATATTCAGTTCTACATCAACTCGCCCGGCGGAAGTGTGTCATCTGGGTTCGGGATCATCGACACGATGAAGTTCCTGCGCTGCGATGTCGCGACGACCTGCATCGGCATGGCCGCCAGCATGGGGGCGTGTCTGCTGGCCGCCGGCACCAAGGGTAAGCGGCAGGTACTCGGTAACTCGCAGGTGATGCTGCATCAGCCGTTGATTGGTGGCGTATTGCAGGGACCGGCCACGGATCTCGGCATCGAAGCCGCTCACATGCTGCGGTTGCGCGATCGTCTCTATAAGCTGATGGCGGGATACACGGGCAAGACGCCGGAACTGATTCACCGCGATTTTGATCGCAATAAGTGGCTGTTTGCGGAAGAAGCTGTCGAGTACGGCGTGGCAGATAAGATCATGGAGCGCGCGCCAGAACCCGTCCGGCGGTTAGAAGAAATTTCCGACGACAAAGTGCAATAAACGACTCCAGCATGGCCAAACGATGGCGGGTTATATTCTCGGGTCGTCAGGCGATAGCCAGCCTCTATTGCGTGAGCTTATTCGGTTGCCGAGGCCCGGACCCCGCGAATATAGAACTGCGCAAGCACAATCAAGTGCTGGCCGCCCAGGTGAAGAGCCTTACCCAGCAGCATGACGGTGATCTTCGAGTGATCGCCGGCTTGCGTGAGCGGAACGGATCCATTCCAACGTTGCCGACTACGCGACTGGCAGAACTTTTTACGACACATTCGATTGAGTTTACTCGCCTGACTGGCGGGGCAGACCTGGACCCAAACAAGCCCGGCGACGAGGGCTTGGCGATCTATGTCGTGCCGAATGACCAGTACGACCAAATGCTGAAAGCTGCCGGCACTTTTGACATAGAGGCGTTTGATCTAGCCGAGCCGTCAAAGCAAGAGATTGGCAAGTGGCATTTTGATCTTCAGCAATCCAGGGATGCATGGAACGGCTGGGCTCTTGCCTATGCGTATGGGCTGATCTGCCCGTGGCAAACCGTTCCGCGCCACGCCGATATCACCGTCCGGGTCACATTCTTTGACGAGCTGACTCAAACGCCCTTCGTAGCCCAGCGGATAATCCACGTGAATCTCCCATCTACTGTAACGGGGCAGCCTTAATGTTAGGCATCATTGCCTAGGCAATTTGCAATCCCTCTCGGCGTGCGTATCTTATAGACATGAACCCGCTGCCGCCGCCTAATCTGCCGGCAATCGATGCTCGACCGGCTCGTGAGTTATCCACACTTACTGAAATTGCTCATATCCTATCCTCAACACTTGACTTGCGTGAGGCTTTCCAGCGAATGATGAAGCTGATTTCTGACCGCTTGGAGATGCGGCGCGGCACGCTCGTATTGCTGGATGAGTCTACGGGACAGCTGCGCACCGAAGCGGCGGTGGGTCTCAAGCCGGGCGAGATCGAACGGGGAAAATACGCGCTAGGCGAGGGGATTACCGGGATGGTGGTCGCGACGGGTCGGCCGCGCATTATCCAGGACTTGCGAACCGAGCCGGATTTTTTGAACCGAACGGGACGAATAAGTCCCGCCGAAGCGGACATAGCGGTCAGTTATTTATGCATTCCCATCAAAGTAGACGGCCGCGTTGTCGGCGCGCTTTCGGTCGACCGATTGGCCGGCACTGAGGCCGAGCTTCAGAACGATCAGAGCTATCTGGAGATCATCACCGCGTTCCTCGCGCAGGCGATTCAAGTTCACCGCATCGTCATGCGGCAGAAAGAAGAGCTGCTGGAGGAAAACGCCCAGCTTCGCGCCCAGGTGCGCGATCGCTATCGCTTCGAGAACATCATCGGCGACTCGCCGGCGATGCACGAAGTGTTCGGCACCGTCGGCCAGGTTGCCAACTCGCGCGCCACCGTTTTGCTGCTGGGTGAGACGGGCACCGGCAAGGAAATGATTGCCAAGGCGATCCACCATAATTCGCCGCGAAAGGATCGGCCGTTCATTCGCGTGAATTGCGGCGCGCTGACCGGCACGCTGCTGGAATCGGAACTGTTTGGTCACGTCAAAGGATCGTTCACCGGCGCTATTCGCGACAAGATCGGCCGATTCGAAGCCGCCGACGGCGGGACGATTTTCCTCGACGAAATCGGCACGCTCGAACCGCAGTTACAGGTGAAGCTGCTGCGCGTTTTACAAGAGCGAGAATTCGAACGGGTCGGCGATACGTTGACCATGAAAGTCGATGTTCGGGTCATCGCCGCGACCAACGTGGATCTACAGGAAGAAGTGGCGAAGCAAACGTTTCGCGAAGATTTGTTCTATCGCCTGAACGTGGTGACGGTCTATTTGCCGCCGCTGCGGAATCGGCGTGAGGATATCCCGCGGCTAATCGATCACTTCCTCGATAAATACAACGCGATCAATGATCGCAAGCTGCGCCGAATCAGCCGCGACTTGCTTAACGTGCTGCTGCGATATCCGTGGCCGGGGAATGTACGTGAATTGGAAAACGCCATTGAACGCGGCGTGGTACTGAGTCGGGATGAAGACTTCACTGAGGATTTGCTGCCGCTCAGCGTGAAGATGTTCGCCGCCCAGCGGCGGGGCAACCATCAGTCAGAATCGGTCGAGTCGGTTACCAAGCGTCTGGCCGATCAGGCGATCAGCGACTATGAGCTGCGCGAGGGAGAGATTTATCAGTTGGTGATCGATCAGATCGAGCGCGCGTTGATCGATCGAGCACTGGCCAAGTGCGGCGGCGTCAAGACCAAAGCCGCCGACTTTCTCGGCATCAACCGCAACACGCTGAATAAGAAAGTGAAAGACTTGGGGATCGAGGCGGTGGATTAGATTTTGGTAGACCGACGCATCTACCTCCGCATCGAGTTGGACGCGCTTTGTGTTCAGGCCGCGCATTTGTTCGTTGTGGTATCGCTCGCATGCTTCACCCATCAGACCCATGAGCCGGAGAATCGTTGGTTTGCTAACGCCAGTCATGCGGACGGTGCTGTTAATTGAGCTGCCCCTCAACCAGAGCCGACACGACTCGCACCCGCTGATCGGTCGTTAGCTGTTTCATATATTGGCGTCGTCGAAGCGAACGGGGTTGCTGGCCCCGCGCTGATCGACCGAAATCGGAGCAACTTGGATTGTTCGCCGGTCTGGTTCCCGAACTCGAAAACCAAATTCAGGAAAAGCTAGATCCACTGCTACGCGATGCCTTGTTGAAAACCAAATCGACCTACGAATCGATTGCCGGGCATGATCCGGACTCGGCCCAGTTGTTCCAACTCGTCTTTTGGCTGCTTACCGCCAAGGTGTGTTCCACGACCGCGAAGTCGGGAAGTTCGCCGACTTCAAAATTGATTCCGACGTTGACGAAATTCTTGAGGCGGTCGCCGAACAATACCAAAAGCCACTCCCCCGATTGCTAAATCGCCCATCGCGATCAATGGCGGCATCGCGAATCTGGCGAGACATGGATTTCAGAAATTTGTCCGTGGAAATCCTGTCGCTAATCTGGTCGAGGACACTGGTTGACGACGACACACGGGAGAGGCTTGGAATACATCGCACCTCCCGCTCCATCGTGCGATACATGGTGGGGGCGCATACCCTTTCCTCAGGCTGGTGATAAAAAGCTGATTGTGCTGGAGCCATGCTGCGGTAGCGGAGTGTTCCTCATCGGTGCGATGAACCAACTTCGGCATAGTCTGTTTGCAATGACGCCGTCAGAAAGACACAAATATTTTAGTAAACGGCTAGCGGGGGGGTTGTGGGGACATTGGGCTGAAGATCGAAAACTGGCAAGATGCTAGCTCTTCTTCCCCCAGCGTTTCGCCGCCGCCGCCTTAGCAATCGCCTTGCGTTTCGCCGCCGACAACTTCGCCGCCCGCGCCTTCCCGCCCTTGGACGCCCCCAGCTTGCTCAGAGCGACAGCGGCGGGATTGCGGGTATCCTGCTCGGGCGGTGGGTCGACGTTCGGCGGTTGCGGCTTGGGTGCTTCACCGACAGCCGCGTCGAACACGCCCTTGGCGATCTGCATGAAATCGCGCCGCTTGCCGTCTTTGCTTGCTCGGGTAGGCATGGGGGCTACTGTGACATATCGGGAAGCGGGACGCAAGCGGTTTCTGATAGGATGCGCCTGTGCGCCGCCGCCTGTTCAGCATCGCGTCTGCTGTGTCGCTGCTGCTGTGCGTGGCGATGGTGGCGTTGTGGGTGCGCAGCTACTTCGTGTCGGATCGCATCGCCTACAACACGGCTGATCTGATTACGTTCCGGTGCAAGGAGTCCCGCTTAAGAATCGGCCGCGGGCTCGTGCTGGGGCAAAGTGCGTTACGAACATTCAGCACCAGTGAAGCCGTGGAAATGTTCATTCATGATCTTCCACACATGGATCATGAAACGATCGGGTTCTCGCTTCGGCTCAGGAGGCTGACGACAAGTTCGTCGGCGACTGGGCACCGACGCTCCCAAATGGCAGCGCGGGTATGCACCGGCGGCGCGCTCTTCTCGGATGTGACCAAGCCGGGGCCGATCTATTTACAGGCGATCACACGGGAATCGAGTATCGGAACATCGTGATCCGGCCGGTCGAAAGCTCGAAGTAGCAGAAAGCCGAACGCCAATAAAAAAATCCGGGCGCGATGCCTGGATCTTTTGCGTTTATAGCAGATGCAATCGCTTAGCGCGCCTTCACGCGACCGGCGAGCCAGCCGACGACGAAGAGGATCAGCACGATGGCGATTCCGCCGCCGGCGACGATCATCATCGCGTTGGGGCCTTTGGCATCGAGCTGCTTGAGGAGGCTCGGCGACGTGCCGAGCACGCCGGCGATGAGTGCAAAGAGACCGATGATCGCGACGATCGCTCCGCCGAGCGCGGCCATTCCGAACGCGGGGGCAAGCGGGTCATACGCGACGACGGTGACTGGACTCAGCGGAGCACGATCGATGCCGCCGCGGGGGTCGTCGAGGTCCATGCCGGCGGCGATGCCGGTATCAGCCGGGGAAGCGCTGCCAGCGCGCGAGTCGCTGGGGATTTCATTAAGCACCGCGCCAAGGCTGGTGTCATCGCGCTCACGGGAGAGATCGAGCAGACCTGAACCCGAGCCGACGCTTTCGAGGTTTATTTCCTGGGTGCCGGGGGTGATGGCGGTCTGAGCCATCGGATCAACGATGCCGCCGCCGATTTCGTCGGCGCCGAAGACGTTGATGCCAGCTCGGCTGCCACCGCTGCCGATACCCGAACCGGTGCGTGCTGGGGAAGGAATTCCACCGGCCGTGCCGGATAGACCGAGGTCGGCGGCAAGGGCCGTCTCTTCCTTCAGGCCCGTGCCCGAGCCACTCTTCAGGGCGAAGGCCGTGCCTTGGCCGGCGTTCGTGTCGGCCAGGGTGATGCTGGTGCCGCTCGCGCCCGTGGTGTCCACTAAGTCGATCATCCCGCCGGAATCGGAAACACCCAGGTCAACCTGGTCACCGCCGGCAGCGATTTCCGAGCGAAGCTGCTCGACCTGATCGGCCTTGAACATCAGTCGCGGCCCATCGCGGAATTCGCGGAGCCGGCCCTCGCGGGCGAACTGCTTGATATCGTCTTCGGAGCGGCCCAATGCGGACTTGGCCTCTTCGAGCGTGTAAAACATCTTGGCCATGGCGGTTCTCCTGCTGTCGCACTAAGTCCTGCCGGCATCAATCGGCGAGCTAGTGCGCGTTGTCGTTGTTTTGGTCCTGGCTGCTCTTATCCTGATTGCTTTTGTCGGGTCCGGACTTCCCGGCCGGTACGACGGCATCAATGCCGCGCATCTGCTGGTTTGCCTGGTCGACCCACTTCTTTACTTCCATCCAGCTTGGATTCGTGCTGTTAAAATTCGTCAGGCGGCGATCATAAGCAATTTTCCGCGCCGCCACCAATTGAAGGTCAGTTCCGTCACTCTTGGGTGAGTAGTAGTAAGCCATCAGCGTCTGGGCATCGATATCGAGCACGTAACAACCCCAGCGATTGGCCGAGAATTGCGCGGGCATCAGATAAAGATTGGCCCCTCCCGCGATCGGCTGCGGCACCGGAGCGGCGTAGGCCACCTGAGTGATACCGCGCGTGCAGAGAACGATCAGAATTGCCGCCAGCAAAGCGGCATTGAGATAAAGAGCGATAACCAGCGGCGAATGACGGCTGGTTGGGTTCACGACACGATCTCCGCTATCGACCTTCATTTGGAGAAGGCCGAACTTCCGCACTGGTTCGGCCGATTTCGGATCGTATTATACGCATCAGCGTCGAGCCAGCAAAACTTTCACGGCGTTCGCACGCTTTGGGCGCGTCATGCCGAAATAAGAAGGGTGAGCACCCGCGCGAATGTAAGCCGTATGAGCCAATCAGAAACTGAGCAGCTTTTCAGCTCGCTGGTGTCGGCCCCAGCGGTGTTGCGGCCTGCGCCCGCGCGGGTCAGCGCCCCAGCTGATCCGCCGGCCATCGTCGAGCCGACGCGCGGCCCGTGGCTGCAAATCCGCACTCCGCATCGCTGCGAATGGAATCGTTTTAGCCTCACGATCCCGGCGTTGCCCGCGAGCCTTGAAGGCTTTCGCGTGGTGCAAATCACCGATCTGCATTTTCGGACGTTCTGGTCGCCGGTGTATGACCAGCTCATTGAACGCATCAACCGGGAAGCCGCCGACCTGATCCTGCTCACCGGCGACTTTGTCAACAACAAACGCAACCACCGACCGGCGCTGCCGTTCGTCAAACGCTTTATTTCGCAGCTGCAGGCCCGGCATGGCCGGTTTGGCATCATGGGAAACCATGACCAATACCGCATTGCCAAGGACATGGGCGAGCCGGACGTCAAACTGCTCGATGGGTCACACCATACGCTTTCGATCAACGACGCCGAGCTCGAGCTTGTCGGCCTGCCGGGTGTAAACCGCTGCGATCTCACCGACAACCTGCTGGCCGGCTATCCGGCCAAGCGCCTCGGAGTGCCGCGGCTGATACTGGCGCACTTTCCGGATCAGATTCGGCAGGTAACCGGCCTGAAGCCCGACATTTACTTCGCCGGGCACACGCACGGCGGGCAAGTTTGCTTGCCCGGTGGGATTCCACTGATCACCCACGACCAACTGCCGGGACGGTTGAGCAAGGGCGTTCATCGCGTGGCCAACACGTGGCTCGTCGTCAGCCGGGGAATCGGCTTTACGGGTGTGCCTTTCCGGCTGTTCTGCCCAGCCGAGATCATCGAGATCACGTTAACCCGCGGCTAAACCACTGTCATAGATGCCGGCCGAAGTAGCCCATCTCGGGCCGAGCCGCCCGGCGGTAATCCACCAGCGACATTGTCACCGCATCGCTGTGCGTGCCGGCCTGAAACGTCACGCGGGCGTCAGCCACCAGTGACTCATCCATAATCGTCGGCATGTCAAAGAGCCGACCGATCGGCGGCTCAGCGCCAAGCTCGCACTCTGGAAATAAGTTCATGAGAGTCGATTCGTCAACCAGCGACACATGCCGTGCTTCGAGCTGATTGCGCAAGGCATCGAGATCAATGCGATACGATGCGGGCAACGCGCACATGACGAACTGCCCGTCAGCCCGCACGACAACCGGCTTGATCACCTGTCGACCGGGTACGTGCTCGACCGACGCCAGATCCTGAGCGGTGTAAGCGGCAACGTGATGTGACGCGCGGTAGTTAATCCCCATTTCATCGAGAAATGATTGAACATTCATGATGTCGACCTCCGTGAAATTGCGCGGAAGCGACGATTTTGGCCGGATACGAATGGGATTCAACGCAAAAATAGATATTTATTTGCGAGAGCTTCCAACTATCGAACCGGGCTCGGCGGCCCCTGCAGGTCGGCCGACACCGTATTTTGCCGGCCCGCGGACACCGCCCCGCCCAGCTTCGGCCGCTCGATAGCGCCCGGTTGTGACAGATCGGCGTTCTTCCAAATCTTCAGCAGCTCGTCGGCAGTCGCGGGGCGCGTCACGATGCCCTCCTTCATGTTTTCGCTGCCAAGATAAACACCGCTGGGCGAAACGTAGTGCGTGGTGATTGAGCCATGCCAACCCAGACGATCGGTGATCGGGATGGCGCGAATCTTCTCGCCGGCAAAGTCGACGTCGCTTTCGACGCCGACGTCGACATAGCGGTACATCAGCTCGCGCTTCTCCGACACATACGTCAGGAACATATAGGTTCGCGGCGTGTTGTCCGCATCGGGATGCAGCGGCACCAGCCGTGGCAGCATCGTCCCCAGCGCCTGAGGGAGATACCACTGGGGCGGCAGCGGCTGCGTAAACGGTTTTGTCGCGCCCGTCCCATCAATGCTCGTTATGTCCAGCACGCGATGCGAAACCTTCTGCACCGGCGGCTGATTCGGGTCGATCTTCGTTCCGGGCAGCGCGGTTTTATCAAGCTGCGTGTGCGATTCGATCCCGGTCGAACCAAATTCCGTGAACTGATGCTGCTTCAGGGTCGGGGTGGGCTTGCCGTCAGGCCCAAGCTCGGTCGCCACGGTAACACGCGACCACTCTTCCTGATTTTGATCTTCAGACAGAAACCACCAGGAAGCCACGTCAATTTGCACCGGAGTTTGCGGTTTGCCCGCGGCCAGCGCGGCATCGGTCAGTTCCGGCATCACGATCGAGCGGGCGCGCACGCCGACGAGCAACCCGTCGCCTGGCCCGGGCGGGAGGGCCTGGCCGGCCTTATTGAGCTTGAGCGGGCCATCGGCGTTCTGCTCGGTGACATAGCTGTAGCCGACGTCGCGACCATTTCGCAGCACGCGAAGCCATTGCTTGCCGATGATCGCACTGTCAATGCGAGCGTGGCTGCGCAGCTGAGTCAGCAGGATCTGCGTGCGGAAAAGTCGCTCTTCCTGCTCGCGCCGGATCGCGGCGGTGTCCAGCAGGTGAATCGAATCGACCATGCGCCCGAACGTTTTGACAGCGGTAATTTCCGACGGCGTTGCGGTATCAGCATCCAACTTGCCGTCGCCGATAGGCGTCATCAGCGTCATCGAGAAGAACATCCGGTCCGTGGATCGCACGATCGCCTGCTGCAGCAGGTAACGCGCGCCACCGGTGGTGTAGCGGACGGCAAGCATGCCGACGTTGTTTTCCTGCTTATTGGCGCCCACGCCAGGGTCGGCGGTGTTGGTGACATCCTGCCGAACAACAACACCCGCCAGGTTCAATCGCAATTCGCGTGCGATCTTGTCCATCATTCCGGGAAACGGCTTTCCATCGTTGTCGATGGTGTCGGTAAGGAACATCGCATCCTTGTGAGTGATGCGCTGGAGCTTTACCTCCCACTTGCGAATCGGATCGGCAAACTGCCCGATGTCATCGCCATTGCCGCTGGCGGACACTTCCCGGCAGCCTGACGGAATTCGGAGGCTGATGCCCGCCGACTCCCTTTCAACGAACGTGCTGTTCGCATCGGTCAATTCACCGGGAGGCGCCGGCCCGATCGTGTCCGACGGAGGCGCGCTAACGGTTGGCGGCGCCGCATCGGGCTGGCTCGTGTTTGCCGGTGAAGATGCTGTTTGTGCGGGCAGCCTGCCAGCACTCTGCCAGAGCCCCGCGGTCGTCAGCAGCACTATCGCGGCCAATTGTCTGTTCATAACTTCGCTCCTCGGCTTGGAATGCTCCCCAAAAGTACCACGCTGTCATTGGAGTGATCGCGCATTCGACGCGTCGGCGGGCCGCCCGTCAAGGTGACGCTGTTGGCGATCTTGCGCAGGATAACCTGATCAGCCATCAATTCCGATTGAGCATCGTCATCCGCGTCTTCGTTGACTTGCAATTCCAGAACAATCTGTTGGTCTAGAGTGGGAAGAACAGCGGATGCGGTGAAAGTGAGTTGAGCAGCATCGCCCTGCGGGGTGGAGAGAACGCGCTTCTGCAGCGTAAGGCTGCCGGTCTGGTTGATCCCGCGAAAATCGATCGGGCTGCGCTCGTCATCAAGCCCAAGGTCGGGGCGACCACTGGGGAGCAGAAGGACCAGAAGTATCCGCCTCATTTTCGCATCGTGCGCCTGCAGATCGGCCTGCGGGTTTCGATCGATGGCAAATCCATCTGGCAGCCGAAGCGAAATCGCCCCGACCAACACTTGCTGTCCCGACGGCGCGCTCAAGCTACGCGAAACGGCGTAGGCGACGCCAAGCGTTCCGCACAGCACGGCCCACATGACCGCCTGCATCAGTCGATACCGTCGCGGGGTGTATTCCCAGGGTCGTGGCATTGAGCGGGGCATTGTAACGAGGCCGGCCCGCTTTCGCCCAGAAGTCACGCCAATCGTGTTTCAAAACTGCGAAATCGAACAGGGATCGTGAAACGTTAGGTTAACGTTTGAAGTGCTGATGCCTTCCAGCCAGCTCAGTCAGTTAACATTGCCGGGCAGCGCAGGACCTCATAAGCAATTTCCCCACAAATCTAGTCAAGACAAGGATTCCGGTTGCCGTAAATAGGAGAGCAGGAACGTGTATGCAGGGTCAGCTTCGGCCGATAACCGCGGCGTGAGCCAGGGAACCTTGTTTCTATGGTTGATACCTGAATTCACGGGGTGGAAAGACGTATGTTTGGACTATTCGCCAAGAAAACCGGGAAGTCTGAGACTCGCGCGGAGAATATCGCCGCCATCGACGGCTTCCTCAAAGAGCACGCCGCGATCCAGGTCATGCCGGAGAACACCACGCGCATCCTTCGCGTGGTGAACGATCCGCAATGCAATCTTCTTGCCCTGTCGAAGTTAATCACGCAAGACGCGGCCCTCGCGGGGTCGATCATGCGAGCGGTCAACAGCGCTTACTATTCCCTGCAAGACAAGATGACGCGCCTGGACCGAGCCGTCACTTACCTGGGCCTGCGGACGGTCAAAGAGCTGACCCTGTCGGCCGCCGTCGGAACGATGTTCAAGCCCATGAAACTGGGAAAGTATGACGCCCGGTCTCTGTGGGATCACAGTGTCGGCGTCGCGATCCTGGCCCGCGAGCTGGCGGTCGCTTCCAAATGCTGCGACTCGGAAGAGGCGTTCCTCGCCGGCATCATGCACGACATCGCCCTGCCGCTGCTGGCTCAATCCGATCCGGCGAAGCTTGGAGCCGTCTTTGCAGCCGCCTCGGACGGCGGGAACTTTTCCGATATTGAGTTCAAGAGCTTTGGGTTCGACCACTCGCAACTTGGCGCACGACTCTCAGCACAGTGGAAGCTCGCCGATGCACTGGCGGCGGTCATCCGATGGCACCACGCGCCCTCGGAAGCGCCCGATGCGTACAAACCGCTGTGCGCCTGCGTTTTCCTGGCTGACACGCTCTGCGCTCGTGCAAACGTCGGCTGCCCGCTGACGTCGATCACACAGAACCTCGACGACGATGACTTCAAATCACTGAATCTCGACCGCGAGAAAGCCGAAACGACCGCCGCGAAGCTGCCGTTACTTCTGCGCCTTTATCTATCCTTCTAACAGCCCCGCTGCGATTCAGATCACAGCTCTGCGATCAGGCGTTGGCCATGCTCTTGGCCTTTTCGCGCACCTCGTCGATTCCGCCGACGTAGAGGAACGCGGATTCGGGCAGATCGTCGGCTTTGCCGGAGCAGATTTCGTCGAAGCTCTTCAGCGAGTCGGCCAGCTTCACGTACTTTCCTTCCTTGCCGGTGAACTGCTGAGCCACGAAGAACGGCTGGCTGAAGAAGCGTTCAAGCTTGCGGGCTCGGCTGACGGTCAGCTTGTCTTCTTCGCTCAGTTCGTCGACGCCAAGAATCGCGATGATGTCCTGCAAGTCGCGGTAGCGCTGGAGCATCGTCTGCACCTTGCGGGCGATGCGGGCGTGCTCGTCACCGACAATATCGGCCGAGAGAGCGCGCGACGCCGACGCCAGCGGATCGACCGCCGGGTAGATGCCCTTGGAGGCAATCGAGCGTTCGAGATAGATGAACGCGTCAAGGTGGGCGAACGCGTTGGCCGGGGCCGGGTCGGTGGGGTCGTCGGCGGGAACGTAGACGGCCTGCACCGACGTAATAGCGCCATGCTTGGTGCTGGTGATGCGTTCCTGCAACTCGCCCATTTCCGTGGCCAGCGTCGGCTGGTAGCCGACGGCGCTAGGCATACGACCGAGCAGCGCCGACACTTCCGCACCGGCCTGCGTGAAGCGGAAAATGTTGTCGATGAACAGCAGCGTATCGACGCCGGTTTCGTCGCGGAAATACTCGGCCATGGTCAGAGCCGACAAGGCGACGCGAAGACGCGCGCCCGGCGGCTCGTTCATCTGGCCGAAGACCATGACGGT
>Ga0182024_10001861_pt1 | contig 53200 bp, 58 predicted proteins | sample P32metaG_FD_120480 | JGI IMG/M metagenome (GOLD analysis project Ga0182024, IMG submission 120480) | Permafrost microbial communities from Stordalen Mire, Sweden - P3-2 metaG (Illumina Assembly) | ecosystem: Environmental > Terrestrial > Soil > Wetlands > Permafrost | place: Sweden: Stordalen... | reverse complement strand
GCGGCTGCCTTCTTGGCCGCTGCCAGAGCGGCTTCGTAGTTGGGCTGCTCGGCGACTTCCTTGACGTACTCGACGTAGGTCACGTTGTCGTTCTTATCGACCACGAAAACGCATCGCGCGAGCAGGTGCAGTTCCTTGATCAACGCGCCGTAATTGGTGCCGAAGCTTGCGCTGCGCCAGTCGCTCAGCGTGGTGATCTTGTCCACGCCCGCCGCGCCACACCATCGCGCCTGCGCGAACGGCAGATCCATCGAGACCGAGAGAATCTGCACGTCGCCGGGGAGATTGCTGGCCTCGACGTTGAAGCGGCGCGTCTCCGCGTCGCACACGGGAGTATCGATCGAGGGGATGGTCGTGATGATTTTGACTTTGCCCTTGAACTGATCGAGCGTCGCCGGCGCCATTCCCTTGCCGACCACGTTGAAGTTAGGTGCTTTTTGTCCGACCTTGATTTCGGGGCCGACCAGGGTCATCGGGTTTCCCCGCATCGTAACGGCGCCTTTGCGTTCTTCCGCCATGAGCTGAATTCTCCTTGGGTGATGAATTGAAAAGAAATTGGGGACGAACAGAGACTAGTAGCGTCGAGGTGAGAGGTAAAGGAGTTGGAAAGCGGGACCTTTTAAACCTCTCCCCTCGGGAGAGGTCGGCGTGAGTCTGCCGAGCGTCGGGTGAGGGCGCTGGAATCGAGCTGAATGCGTGCGCCCTCACCCGCGCCGGAAGGCGCGACCTCTCCCGAAGGGAGAGGTAAGACTCCAGAGTTAGAGGGCTCTGATTAAGATCCAGATCAGGCTGACCAGCACCAGGATGCCGTTGATTGCGACGGTGGCGATTGCACCGGTCGCGCGTTTGGACGCCGCGCTCAGGTAGCCGGCCGCATAGATGATGCGCGCGATCACGAACAACAACCCCAGCGCGACGCCGAAGTGATAGTTCACCGAGAGCGAGAATATCCAGACCGCAGGGAGGAAGACGATCAGGCTCTCGAGCGTGTTTTCATGCACCCGGAAGTAGCGCTCGAAATCCGGATTGCCGGTGGTGGCTGGCGCCTCGACGCCATAGGTTTGCCGCGCACGTCCAACCATCACGCCGAGTATCGAGTATTCGAGCAACGCGAGCAGCGTCACTATTTCGAGTGCATGGCCCCCGAACATATGAATCGTACCTCCCCGTGAAGTTGTCGACCGGCGCTGGCCGCTCGGATGAAAGTACTCGCGCGAATTGAAAAGTGCGAGACGTGAACTGCGGACTAACTGCGGCGGAATTTTGCCTGGCGCTGCGCTTCCAGAGCGTCGGCGGCTTCGCGCGACGGGCGCGCGGGCATCCATCCTTTGGTGTAGTCGATCTCTTCCCACGATCGATCCTGCGCGCTCCATACATAAGGCAGTTCTACGATCGTCGCGGGAGTGGAGATGGTCTCGAAGGCGCGCATCGCATCAGTGACTATTCGGCGCTGTAATTCGGGTTGATCGGGCGGGCCGGTCTGGTGGCCGAGCGGAAAATTGACGAACACTGCGCGCGGCGGCTTCACCGACTGCGTAATGTCGAGGGCCGAAGTCATCGCGAGCGTTGGGATTCCCGCTTCTTCGACAGCGCGCGCGATCAGTCCAACGGACTGATGGCAAACGGGTCATGCAGGGACGAGGAAGAAGGCGTCGGCGTGCGCGCGCTTTAGCTCGTCAACGATTTGCGGAGCGAGTTCGTCGCGGACTTTGCGCGCCGAATAAATTCCGCCCATAAAGCTGAACGCCGGATCGACGAGTTCACCGATCACGCCCGCCGCGGCCAGCTCGCGCATCCGCTCGAGCGGGAAGACGCAGTTAACGTCGCGCTCGGCGTCACCAGTGGGATAGCCGAAATGCCACACGCTCAGGTCATCGCGCCGCGCGTCGAGCGGAATGCGGCGATACGACGCGTCCTCTCGATGGAAGCGCGGCTGATCGCGAAACATGATCCCGCCCGAACTGATCAGCGCGATCCTGCAATCGGCAACCGGCTTTGTCAGCGGAGTGAATGGCGCCGAATCGTTCTCGACCCATCGGTACGGAGTGAAGTCGTTGTAGAGATCGCGCGTGCGAGGAATGTATGCGACCGGCATGCGGCTCACTCTACGATGGCGCCGACGGAATCAGCAAACAGGAGCCATCGGTCCATTGCGGTGACCCGCGCTTGACAAAAATTCAGTCGACGTTTAACTGTGCGAAATATTCACCATCGGACAGCTGATTGGGAAGAGCGAGCCTCTGGCAATGAACAGACATAACGCGTTCTCTCAATGGATGTCTAAGCAGCAAGGAAGTGAAAGATGCGATGAGTATCGACGGCTAGGTCTAAAATGCGTTTGTTACATGATTGACTCTGCATAGGGTTTTCTGCGATGAATGGTCCGGCAAAGTGTCCCGGGGGGGACTGCGATTGTCTTCGGGTTCCCGATTTGGGCGAGGCAGGCCAGAAGCCAGTGTCTGGCGCGAGTTTCTAGGGAGGGACGGTAAATGCACGTATTACTTAAGCATGCGCGACGTTTGACACTAGGCGTCGCGATGGGGGCGCTGTTACTCGCCGCTGCGCCGGGATCCGGTCAGGCGGACATACTCACGATCTGCGTATCGCCGACAAAACAGAGAGTTGTTTCCACCGATGGAACTTGTAACAAGCCGAATCGGGCGGTCACTTGGGATAGCAATGGTGTGGCTGGTCCGTCCGGGCCGCAGGGTCCCAAGGGGATGCAAGGACCGCAAGGACCGACTGGCACTATGGGTCAGATGGGACCGCAAGGTCCAGTAGGACCGGCTGGAGTGGTCGGGATGCCTGGTAATGCTGGAGCGACCGGGCCCATGGGGATTGCTGGAGAAATGGGTCCGCAAGGACCGGAAGGGCCGACCGGACCTACCGGAGCGACGGGCCCGACGGGACCAATGGGCGCCTCCGGAGTTAATGGCACCAACGGAACTCAGTTCTACACGCTGGGCGGCGGTGACTTGGGCAGCAACGTCGAACTGCTGTTCGGTTACACGAGCGTATTGGGCGGACCGTCCGGGCCAACCGGACCTGGATGCAATACGCCCACTTGCAGCACCACCCCGGTTTACTACGGTCCGGGTAACGGCGCAGATACGCAACTGGAAAGCGAAGCGGTGCCAATCGACGCTTCAACCGTGACTCAACTTTGGGTACAAACCAAAAGCGCGCCAGGGCCGGGCCAGAGCTATACGTTCCAGCTCTGCATCAATAGCGATTGCAAGACGCCGCCGGTCACCTGCACGATCAATCTCCCGAACCTGACTGAGTGCAACGATCTCCTGGACATCCAGAAGTACGCTGCCGGTGACACGATCGCCCTGAAGGGGACGGCGTCAGATTCAGCGGCACCGACAGAAGTGACCTGGATGGTGGTTGTTCATCAGACCGGCGGGGATCTTCCCCTACCGATTGTGTTCGACCGTCAGTGAGATAGGGGAGGCGGGAACGATGAGTACGCGAATGGTAACAGTCAGGGGGGGACGAGAATGCCTCAATCTTTTAGGAACGCGTGGCGCTGGCTCGTCGGAGCATCGGCCGCTGCGATGTTAATAGCGAATATCGCGCCGGCGGCAAACGCACAGACGCCGGATACCGGGATCATCAAGCTCTGCGTATCCAGGAGCGGCAAGATCATCGGTATTGACCATGTTTGCAAGAACCACAATTTTGAATTGATCTGGAATCTCCCGGGGCCGCAGGGTCCAGCTGGGGATCAGGGAGATGTAGGCCCGGCCGGAGCGCCCGGTGCGGTTGGACCGACAGGATCGCAAGGCCTGGTTGGTCCGATTGGACCCACGGGGCCGTTGGGTGCGCTGGGGTTAACGGGTCCGGAGGGCGTACAAGGCGTGACTGGTCCGGCAGGACCGACGGGTGACCTGGGTCATCCGGGACCGACTGGACCTACCGGCGCGGTAGGACCGACAGGACCCAGTGGGGCGCCCTCATTTGGTCCGGGCGACAATGTTGAGATCCTGAGCGGCGGCACGCTCGGCGCAACTATCGGCGTTGCTGCGGGTATCCAGCTCACCGAAAGTACCGGGTTCAATAAACTGCCGACCACCCCGATCTACATGGGACCGGGAAATGGCGCGTCGGGAAATGGTATTACCTCTCCCTTTAGCCCTCCCGCCCCAGTCGCTGCACCGCAAACCAGCGTCCAGGTGCCGACTCCGGGCGGCACAGCGTTCGATCTGGAGGTTTCGATCGCACCGGGCGATGCCGGTACTCCGGGTGCCCAGTACACCTTCATCGTTTGTAACGAGGCGGACTGCGACATAATGACGAATCCGTTTTGCCAGGTCGAAAATGCCAGCTTCCCAGGGAGCGATACGACGGTCTGTTCCTCGGCACTTCAAACAGGAAGCGCCCAGGCCCTGGACTACCTGCCGGGGGACACTCTCTCGATCCAGGCCTACAATTCTGAAGCCGCGATGTCGGTCAATGACGTTGACGTGAGGTGGTCGCTGGATTACGCGATTGCCCCAGCGGACGCTAAGTGATTCCGGAACGCGAGGAGGAGAAGACAGATGAAATCGCGATCGGAAGTCATCACGGCTGGAGGGCAACAGAAAATGGAGGGCGTCAACATGCCTGCTTCGTTTAAATTCGCGTGGCGGTGGCTGGTCGGTGCGACCGCCGCAACGATACTCTGTCTGGCGGCACTTCCAGGTGTCGGCCATGCCGAGAATATTGAGATCTGTATCAACAATAGTACCGGCTTAATCAAAGGCATCAATCTCGGAGTTGACGGCTGCTCTGGAAATACCACCGAGCTCGACTGGGTGACCATCGGACCGGCCGGACCCACCGGGCTTCAAGGCGTAATGGGCGATCCCGGTTTGGCCGGCACCCAGGGACCGGCAGGTAATGTAGGTGCCACAGGACCTGCAGGACCGCAGGGCGCCGCGGGACCCCAGGGTCCTCAGGGCGCGATTGGTCCGACCGGACCTACGGGCCCGGCAGGAATCATGGGTGACGATGGAATCCGCGGGCCGACAGGCGTGGTCGGGGCGACGGGCCCGACGGGCTCATCCGGCACACCAGGAATTCCCGAGCCCAACATATCGGTCTTCACCGGTGGCTCGCTGGGTACGCTGGGATCTTTGAATGGCACCGATCTATCGGGGAACAACAGCGTCGGTAGCCCCGGCACCATCCTGATACTGGGGCCGGGCAACGGTTCAGACAGTGCCGCCCCGCCGGCAAGTTCAGCAAATCCCGAAGACACGGAAGTGGTCATGTCCGCGACGGGAACCGCGAAGCGCTTGTTCGTCAACGTGGACAACGATCCCGGAACTCAGATGAATACCGGGATCCCCAGCACTTTCTGGTTCTTCCTGTGCAATGGGAATAGTTTCCCCACGAATTGCGGTCTTACCTGCTTCATGACCGGGCCCGACACCACCTGCAGCGACCTGACTGGTTCACAGTTCTACACCGGTGGCGGCCTAACCCCGGACGAGATGAGTCTGTGGGCATTTGCTGACTATCCGGGAGCGAATCACGCCAATGTGAAATGGTCGGTGACCTACGACCACGGTGCAGCAATCATCGTCCCATGAACTGAAGCGAATACTGAATTGAGCGACCGAAAGCCCCCGGGTAACTCCGGGGGTTTTCTTTTTTAATCGACGCTATTTGAAGCGCGGTAGAACTTCGGCGCCAAACTTCTCGAGGGAACGGCGCGCCTTGGCGGGATCGAGCCCGGGCAATTGCGTCACTACTATCAGCTCGGTCATCGGAGTCGATTCCAGAGTCTCTTCGAGCCGTGCGGCGACTTCTGACGCGGTTCCCAGCACGCTGGTGCGCCTGAGGCGGTCGGCGTCGGGACGAATCAGCACCTTGCTCTGGTCGGTGGTGCCTGCCGCGGCCGAGAGCCATTTGCCATATAACTCGGCCTGGTACATGAGCGCGTCGCGGGTGTCGCGCCACGCCTGCTCCTCGCTGTCGGCGATATAGACCACGCGGCTGTTGACGATGCTGTAGGGCGCCGGATCCTTGCCGGCGGCCTTGAGCGCGTCGAGATAGATGCCGATCTCCCTGCGTCCGCCGACGCATGCGAATCCGAGATCGAGCGCGGCTGCCCGCCGAATCGACTTGGCCGCACCTGCTCCCCACAACAATTCTGGATGCGGCTGACTCACAGGCTGCGGCAGCACGCGCGCGTCTCGGAACTTGAAATACTTGCCGTCGAAACTGAACCGCTCGCCAGTCCACGCCAGCTTGAGAATCTCGATGGTCTCGAGCGTGCGGCCGAGTCGCTGTGCGCGCGGCACGCCGAAGCCCTCGAACTCCTCAGCGCGGTAACCAAGTCCAATCCCCAGCCGAAGCCGGCCGCCCGAGACGACATCAACGAAGGCGGCGTCCTCCGCCAGCTTCAGTGGGTGATAGAACGGCGCGAGCAGGACGTAGGTGCCGATGGTGACGCGGGTGGTGCGCGCCGCGATAGCAGCGGCCGCGGGCATCAGCGCCGGCAAGTAGCCGTCGTCGGTGAAATGATGCTCAGTGAGCCAGATGGAATCGAAGCCGAGGCGCTCGGCGGCCTCAACCTGCGCAAGCGACTCGCGGTATAGATCGCGAAACGACAGCGTCGAACCGGGAGGATTGCGGAAATCAAGCTGGTAGCCGACTTTCACCTTGCGCACGATTCACCTCATCGCGTTTCTTTGTCTGCGGCAGGTCCAAATCCTAGCCTCTCCTCGGACAAGGAGAGGTTAGGATCCCACTCCGAAATCATCGAAGCCCTTACTAGTCAACGTGCGGCAAGGCCGCCGTCGACGATCAGTTCCGTACCGGTGATGTAAGACGCGTCGTCGGAAAGGAGAAAGACGATGGCGTTTGCGATTTCCCACGGAGTACCTTGCCGGCGCATCGGGATTCGCGGGGCGACGGTGCTCTCGCGATCGCCGACGAGCCGCCGCACCATCGAGGAGTCGATCAGGCCCGGCAGGATAGTATTGACGCGGATGTTATCGCGCGCGTGCGAAACCGCGGCCGAGCGGGAGAGCCCGAGCAGCGCGGCCTTGGTTGCCTCGTAGGAAATCTGCGAGTTGGAGCGCATCGCGGCCAGCGACGAAACATTAACGATTGCGCCGCCGCCGGCTTTGGCGATCTCCGGCACCGCGTAACGCATCATCAGGAAATGGCTGCGGAGGTTGACGGCGAACATTTTGTCGAAGTCCCCGGTGGTGGTCTTCAACAGATTGCCGCCAATGGCGATGCCGACGTTGTTCACGAGCAGATGCAGCGCGGAGAACGCGCGCGTCGTGGCTTCGACGGCGCCCCGGCATTGGTCCTCGATGCTCACGTCGGCGGCGACCGCGTCGGCGCGTCCGCCTTCTTCGCGGATGGCAGTGGCGGTCTGCTGCGCGAGTTCGAGCGAGCGATCGGCGACCATCACGGCCGCGCCCTCGCGCGCGCACATTATCGCGGTCGCGCGTCCGTTGCCGATGGAGAGCTTGTCACCCGCTTTCGCCGGTCCGTCCGCGCCACCTCCGACGATTAACGCTACCTTGCCCGTCAGCCGAGCCATGATTCTGCCTCCGATTTGGTTAGTCCGCAGCGGGTCGCGCGGTTGGAAAGCGCCGCACGTATTGCAGGAACCGCGCGAGTGCGCGGTCGGCGTCGATTAGCAGGCCGTCGTGAAAGTGGATGGTCTTCAAGATGGGCTCGTCTTCCTGGATCAGGCGGCGAAAGAATGCCTCGCCGATTTGAAGCCGCTGCTCGCGCTCGGCGTCGTTGCCCTCGGCGCGCGGCGTCGCGGTGACGGACCATCCGTGAGTGCGGCCGTCGGGCGTCGGCGTGCCGGTCGCCATCGAGAGAATCGCCATGCCGTTGAGGCGTCCTGCGAGTGCGATGGTGTTAGTGCCGGTCACGCGGATTCGCTGATCGAAGATGCCGAGGTTAGGATCCTCGAAGCGCACGTCGTACTGAATGCGGTAGTCGCTGACCTCGATCGCGTCGGGGTCGCATTCTATTTTGAGTCCGTGCAGGACGCGCAGGTGCTGAAAGTCCATCGAGTTGGTGAACGGCACCCACGGCTCGACCGGCAGATCGAATGCATCGGCGGCAGTCCGGACGTCGAGGTCAGCCTCGTCGAAACCGACAAATTCAGGCACGTCGAACAGCGGCGTGGTTCCGTTGAAGGCCCAAATTAATCCCCACTTTTCCCTCGTAGGATATTTGAATACTCGCGCCGCTTTAGGAATTTTTTCGGACGCGGGAATTTTCGTGCATCCGCCGTCGGGGCCGTATTGCCAATGATGGAAGGCGCATTGGATGTCGTTGCCAACGACTTTGCCCATGCTGAGGTCGGCGCCGAGATGACGGCAGTATGCGTTCATCACGACGGCTTCGCCGTTGTCGCCGCGATAGACGATTGCGCGGCCGTCGAGGAAGTCGCGGCCGATCACCTCGCCGGCGCCGACTTCGCCGGAGCGCGCGAGCGCATACCACGACTGATGGAATCCGGGCGGCTTCTTATCGCGAGTCCGGGAAGCGCGGGCGCCGTTCGTGCGCGGGATTGCGGTCGTCGATGCCATCGTCGCGGACCTCCGATTGTCAGGGCGTACCGCGATCAGGCGGCTGCGGCTGCGGATTTTGTATCGAACTTCGGAAGCTGTACGAAGAACAGCACGCAGTCTTCCACGACTTCGAGTTCGCGGCCGGTGTCGGCGGGATCGACGCGGAAGGCCGAGTGAGTCTCTAGCACCTGGCTGGAGGTGACGTCGCGAATTGAGCCGCTCTCGACGAACAGCAACTCGGGTGCGCGATGCCGATCGACCTTGTGCCGTGAGCCGCGGGTCGCGCGAATCTCACCGATGTTCACGGCGCGCTCGCCGAAGGTCGCCATGTGCTTCAACTCGAAGCCGGGATCGCGCGTCGCCAGCCATCCGAAGCCTTCGGGATGAATGACGATCGGTTCCTCGTAGCGCGGCGCCGGATATTCGACGGCGCGACCGTTAATGTGCTCCCAAATCGCCTCGTAGCCGTCCTTGCGAACGACGCGGCCGTCGGTAGTCGAGCGGGTGAATACGCCGCCATCGAATTGCCCGAGATCGGCCAACTTTTCGTAGCCCGCGGTCAACTGCTGATAGCTCATGAAGCCGTAGCCGGCCGAGCCGCCCATCTGGAGCACCAACACCACTGATTTGCTGGTGTCGGATTGCGGGCCGTAGAAGGTGCCCTCGGGAAAATAGCCGACGGTGCCGGCCTTCAGGTCCTTGCCGGGCGCATAGTTCATCGCGCCTTCGAGACACAGCCGAACCTGGTCGAAGTTGTGGCGATGGCGCGGCGTGAAATAGTCGCCGGCGGTCCGCACAATACTCAGCTCGAAATTGTCGGGTGAGCCGGGCGTGCCCTGGAGCATGCGCTTGAATTCGATCCCGCCCGAGCGATGCCCCGAAACCTCGCCCCATTTAACGTCGGCAGCGTGAATCGTTTGCATAGCAGTGGGGTTAGCGCGGTCGCGTGCGCCGCGTCAAGGATCATCACGCCTGGGCAGGATGGTGCGTCTTCAAAATAGCGCCGCAGGCCGCGATGGCCGCGAGGACGCCGTCGGCGACATGTCGGGCCTTCACGGTGGCGAGGAATTCATCGACGATTTTGTTCCAGGTTCCGGCCGGCGCCAGGGCGTGAGTCTCGTGGTCGGCGATGATTTCCACGTAGCGCTCGCCGAGCGACACGAACAACAGGATTCGGTGCGGTTGATTCGGAGCTGCCAGCGCATGCGCATTGAATTCGCGTTGGGCAAGTTGCTGAGCGCGCGCATGCTTGATGTGCTTGGGCACAAGCTGAAGACGGATCGGAAGCCAGTCGAGTAACAACGTCAGCACAATCAAGGAGGAGAGCTGGATCACGATCGCGGTGCGGCTCGCGAGGTCGGGACGGAGAAGACTCACGAGCGCCCCCATCAGAATCGCGCCGATGGCAGCCCATGCGACCGGATAGAGGGAATACCGATCGCTGACTCGGGTCACGACGACGGTGAGGTCGGCGGAGGTATCGCGATTGATCGCGGTGATCGCGGCGTCGATGCGTTGGTGCTCTTCGGATGTGAATGGACTTTTCGTAGTCACCAACCTCCTGACGCGCCGCCGCCGCCAAAAGATCCGCCGCCGCCGGAGAAGCCGCCGCCGCCTCCACCACCACCAAATCCTCCGCCTCCATAGTAGCCGTAGCTCCGTGGACCAACGGTTGGCCCCATACGGCGTCGCAGGAATATTACGATTAACCAGATTGCCACGAACAAAAGGACCGGCCACGCCGAACCAGAGTCATCGTTCGCGGCTGTGCTCGTGTCCGATCCGGCGCTGCTCGATTGAACGGTTTCGTCGCCACCCAGCACTTTCAGTAGCGACGTGGTGCCGGCGATAACGCCCGCGTTGAAGTCTCCGCGCTTGAAGCTGGGCAGGATGTCGTTCTCGATAATCGTGCGGCTGGTCGCGTCGGTGAGCGTTCCTTCGAGGCCGTAACCGACCTCGATGCGAACCTTGTGCTCCTTCGGCACGACGATTAAGAGCGCGCCGGTGTTTTTTCCTTTCTGGCCGATGCCCCAGTAGCGGCCGAGCTGGTAGCCGAAATCTTCGATGGTGTATCCCTGGAGCGAATCGAGCGTCACCACCACGACTTGCTGGCCTGTCGCGCGTTCGTGCGCGGCGAGCATGTTGGTGAGTTGGTTTTGGGTCGAAGCGCTAAGGACGCCCGCGCCGTCGACGACTCGGCCGGTGAGCGCAGGAAATTTCGGTTCGGAGGCGAGGGCGGGTGAGGTGAGAATCAGCAGAAGGACGAGCCACGCCCACTGCGCTCGAGTGCTGTTGTCCGCCGCCGATGCGCAGCGCAGGCGCATCAGAATTTGACCTGGGGTACCTGCTGGCTTTGTTCGGAGATGGTGAAAGTCTCGCGGACCTTCATATCCGGGTAGAGGATCGATGCGATCCAGCGCTGCGGGATGGTCCGCAGCGCAGTGTTGTAGTCCTGCACGGCGAGAATGTAATCGCGGCGCGCGACGGCGATGCGATTCTCGGTGCCCTCGAGTTGCGATTGAAGCGCGAGGAAGTTCTGATTCGATTTGAGGTCCGGGTAGGCTTCGGCTACCGCCAGCAGGCGGCCGAGCGCGCCGCCGATAGCGGCCTGGTTCTGCTCGAACTGGTGAAACGCCTGCGGGTTCGACAGGATGTCCGCTGGAAGCTGCATCTGCGTCGCATGCGCGCGGGCTTCAGTCACCTGGGTCAGCACCTGCTGCTCCTGGTGAGCATAGCCCTTGACCGTCTCGACGAGGTTGGGGATCAGGTCAGAGCGGCGCTGATATTGGTTCAGCACTTCGCTCCACGCGGCTTTAACCTGCTCGTCGAGCGTAGGCAGCTTGTTGACGCCGCATCCCGGGAGACCTACCAGCACCAGGACAATAGCGGTGACGCGAGCCAGCGCGCGAAAGTATTTCAAATGCATCCAAGCGGCATTAGCGCGGGCGCGGGCGATGCGTCAAGAGAAGCGCGATCAAGCGCCTTCGCGACTCTTGAAACGATGCTGACGCGGCTCGGGCGGCATCGTCAGCAGCTCGCGTGAATAGATCTCGCCGAGATACTCGATCAGATTGCGCATCGAGACTACCGCGGTCGGGCGGCCGTCGTCGTCGACCAGCGGAATGTGACGGAATCCCTCGAGCACCATCTTGCTGAGCGCGAACGCCACATTCGCGTCGTCGGGGAGCGTGAACGGATCGGGCGTCATCGACGCTGCCACCGGAGTGTGGACGAGATCGAGCGGCTGGCCCGCGACCTTCATCAGGATGTCGCGCTCGGTGAAGATGCCGACGAGGCGGTCGTTCTCCATGACCAGGACGGAGGCGCGCCGCTCCTGCTGCATCAGGTGAATCGTGTCGGCGAGCGTGGTCGAGGCGGAGACCATCAGCGGCGGCTGCGAAACCACCTCACTGAGGGCAGTGTGGGCAAGCGCGGATTCCAGAACCTGGGGTCCAGGATGTTCGTCGTCGAACAGCTCGCGGTCATCGTCGTCGCCAGGCATGGTCAGCCCTCCTGTACGTGGTCTGGGTTGAGACAGCCTAGGCCGTTCTCAAGGTTAGGGCAAAGGGGCGCGATGCTAGCTGCGACGGCCTCGGCGCTTAACGCGGTTTGATTTGAGCTTGGTTGCGTGATTTGGGCGAGCCGCATGAGCGGAAGGACGCCGGGGCGGTGCGCATCCGTCCAGAAACACATTGACTGCGTTCATGAAGCGCTGCTCGAGCGTGTCGGTCCTGTTTTTCCACCATCCGACGAGCCAGTTTCCCGAAATGATCGTGACGATTCCTTCGAGCATCTCGGCCAGGTGCAAGGGCGTCTGGTCGGTGCGAATCTCGCCGCGAGCTTGACCTTCGGCGAACAGCGCTTCGTACAAGTCGTAAAGGCGGAGCGACTTTTCGCGGAGCTCGCCTTGCGGACCGGAGAGCATGCGGGAACGGGTCGCGACGGTCGCATAGAACTCGCGAGCGGAATCCCAGTCGCGCGCCCATTGCTTCATCAGGCCGCGAATCCGGTCGGGAACGCTGCGATGATCTTGCTCGAGCGCGTTTTTGACAGAGGAAATTGAGAAATCGAGTTGGTCGAGCGCGAACTCCTGCAAGAGCGCGTCCTTGGTCGGAAAATAATTGAAGAAGGTCGCCTCGCTGATGCGCAGGCGCTCGATTATGTCCTGGACGCGTGTCTTTTCGTACCCGCGTCTGCGGAACAGGGCGACCGCCACGTCGAGGATTGCGCGGCGCTGCTCTGCTTTCTTTTCTTCGCGGAGGCCCACGGTCTACTGAATTGCACATCGCGAGCGGCAAGGGAAATTCCCGCCGACGCTCGCGGCTTGACCCCAGGCGCGCTTTATTTATAGAGTTAACCCTATTATTAGGGTTAACCAATGAAATTTGCTCGCCTCATAATGAAAAATCTGATGCGCAACAAGCGCCGCACGATTCTGACCGCCCTGTCGATTGCGATTTCGCTGTTCGTCTTCTCGGCGCTGATCAGCCTACCGATGCTGGCCGATGCAATCCTGGCCGACTCGGCCTCATCGCTCAGGATTGCCGTGCATAACAAGGCGGGCCTCGCGTACGAGATGCCAATGGCGTACGCACAGCGTATCGCGACTGCGCGGCACGTCGTAGCAGTCACGCCGGAGAGCTGGTATGGCGGGCTCTATCATGACGTCTCCGATCAGTTTCCCAACGAGGCCGTCGATCCCGAGCAGGCGCAGAAGGTGTGGCCGGACTGGGGTGCGACGAACAAGCAATGGGAACACTTCCGCACGTTGCGCACCGCTTGCATGGTGGGAGGCGCCACGATGAAGCGTTTCGGCTTCCATCTTGGGCAGCAAATCATGCTGCGCGGGACGGTTTACAATTTTCCAGTCACGTTGACGATTGTCGGCGTGCTCGGGGGCAACGCGCCGCCCGACTTCCTGATTTTCCGGCGCGACTACCTGGAGCAAGCGGCCGGGCGATCGCCGTTCGTGGATATTTTCTGGGTCCGGATCGACGATTCGCGAAATGTGCAGCAGGTCATCGGCGCGCTGGATCAAGAGTTTGCAAATTCGTCGGCGGAGACCCACAGCGAATCGGAGGCTGCATTCAATTCCGATTTCATCAACGGCTATCGCATGCTGTTCGGCTTATTCGAGATCCTGGGTGTGATCGTACTCATAACGATCGCACTGGTGGCTGCCAACACGGCGGCGATGTCGATTCGCGAGCGGCGCGCCGAGATCGCCGTGTTGCGATCGATCGGTTTCACCTCGCGCACCATTCTCTCGCTCTTGATGTGTGAATCGCTGGCAATCAGCCTGCTGGGCGGGGGGCTTGGATGTAGCACGGCGTACCTGGTGCTCAAGGTATTTTCGTCGACGGTGCCTTCACTTGGCGGATTGCCGATGCAGATGCCTCCATTGGTTTTGATCGACGCGCTGATTGTTTCGGCTTTGATCGGAATTTTCAGCGCGATGGTGCCTGCCAGCTCCGCGGCGCGGCGCAATATCGTCGACGCGCTAAGGACAGGTGGGTGAGACCGCTAGCCGGACGCTGCGATCGTTTCCTCGACGTCGCGCAAGCGATCCTTGCCGAAAAAAATCTCGTTGCCAACGTAAAAGGTCGGTGAGCCGAAGGTGCCGCGCTCGACCGAGCGATTAGTGTTCTCGAGCAGCTCGTCCTTCACCGGCTTAGTCTCAATCAGCTCGAGGAGTTTTGTAGTTGGCAGCCCAGCCTCGTCGAGCGCGGCGCGGAACACGTTGGGGTCGTCCATCTTTTTGGGGTCAGCCCACATGTTGCGGTACATCTCGTCGACGTAGCGCTCGAACACGCCGAGGGAACGCGCGGCGATCGCTCCGCGCATCATCATGAGGGTGTTCACCGGGAAAAACGGATTGCTCTGAAAGCGTGTAATCCCATGACGCTTGATGAAACGAGTCATCTCGAGCCGCTCGTATTCGGGCTTGTTCCTGATGCCCGCCAGGCTTTGCGCCGGCGAGCGGTTGTTAGTCAGCTTGAAGACGCCGCCGAGGAGCACCGGTACGTACTCGAACTTCGCTCCCGTGCGCTTTTCAATTTCAGGAATCACGAGATGGCTTAGATATGCGTTAGGACTGCCGAAGTCGAAATGAAATTCCACTTTGACCATGGTCTCACCATTTTTCCCCGAAGGGACGGATTTCGAGCTCGAATGTCCACGCATCGCGCGGCTGCTGGTAGAGCTGCCAGTACGATTCGGCGACGGCAGCCGGCCGCATGAGCCGTGCTACGTCGAGGTTCTTCATCGCCTCATCGCCCTCTCGTTCCCTGATTCGATCGCGCACCCAGGCAGTGTCGACGCCGGCGTCGATTATGAGATGCGCGACGTGGATATTCTTCGGTCCGAGTTCGCGCGCGGCGCTTTGCGCAACCGCACGCAGACCGAATTTCGCGGCCGCAAATGCGGCGTATCCGATCCCGCCGCGCAAGCTTGCGGTGGCGCCCGTGAAAAAAATCGAGCCGCGCCCGTGGGGGATCATCAAGCGAGCTGCTTCCCTGCCCGCCACGAACCCGGAGTAACAGGCCATCTCCCAAACCTTGCGGAACACGCGGTCGGTCGTCTCGAGCAACGGAAAATTGACGTTCGCGCCGATATTGAAGACGCACACTTCGAGTGGTGCATGCCGGTCTGCGTCATTCAGAAAAGCAGTGAGGTCATCTTCCTTGCGCGCGTCAAGCGACCGCGCCGAGATTCGGCCGCCGCCTGCCTCGACCTCGGCGACTAGCGGCGCGAGCTTGTCGCCTTGCCGGCGTCCCGCGAAAACGGTGAAGCCCTCAGCTGCGAACTTTTTTGCGATAGCGCCGCCGATGTAGTCGCCGGCGCCAATCACCGCCGCCGTGGCGTTTCTGTGTTCCAAAGACAATCCTCCTTACGTCCAGGAGCGGCGGGTGCTCGCACGAACCTTGCTGCGCTTGGTTACTCGCCTGGCCGTGCTCTTCAATATCAGATCTGAAAGCGCCTCATCGTTGACCGCACGCGCGAGAATCAGCGCGCCGGCCATCGAAGCAAACGCGACGATCGCATCTTCGTAGTTGCGGGAATGGTCACCGTTCGGCATCAGCCGGGACAGGAATTCGAGGTCGTCTTTTATCTCCCGGGTGAAAGCTTGACGAACGCGTCGCGGCTGCCTGGCGATGTCGGTGCCGAGTGCCGCGACTACGCAGCCGTCGCCGGGCGCGTCGCGATGAGCGCGCGACAGGTACCCGTCCACGATCGCGGGGAGCGCGCGCCTGCCCGGGTTGCGTTCCAGCGCGCGCTGCCAGACGCGCTTGCCGCGCGCCAGCGCAAAGCGAATCGCCTCGGCCGCGATCGCTTCCTTGGATCCGAACTGGCTGTACAGCCCGCCGTGCGTAAGGCCCGCATCATCGGTTATCGCGTCAACGCCAGTAGCGCTGATTCCCTGCTCGCGGAACAAGCGCGCGGCCGAAGTCAGGATTCGTTCGCGGTTTTCCGCAGCCTGTTTTTTTGAAACCCGCATCCACCTCTCCAAATGTTTGCGATCGGTCCTTGACACATATGATTACGAGCGTCATTAATATGCCAAACATGACGGGCGCCATCAATAGGGTCGTTCGGAAAGATGCATGAGCAATATTACTAAGGATAAATCGGACAGAGTCTGTGTCGTGGTCGGCGTCGGCGAAGGTCTTGGCATGGCTCTGGCGCTACGCTTCGCCGCGGGCTACAAGGTGGCGCTGGTAGCCAGAAGTCCAGAGGTCATCGGCAAGACTGCCAGCGAGATCAAGGCGGCTGGGGGCGTCGCGCTCCCGATTCAGAGCGACGCTACCGTCGAATCGGAGATCGCGGCCGCATACGAACGAATCAACCGCGAACTCGGTCCTGTAGAAATTCTAGTCTACAACGGCGGCCGGCGTCCGATGGGCCGCTTGATGGATACCACTCCGCAGGTGTTCGAGGAGACCTGGCGATTGCATACCTTCGGCGCATTTCTGTGGGCGCGCCAGGTCGTGCCTGAAATGCTCTCGCGCGGCAGCGGCGCGATTCTGATTACGGGCGCGACTGCGGGTATCAGGCCGTGGCCGACCTCAGCGGGTTTCGCGCCCGCGAAGTTTGCGGTACGTGGTCTGGCGGAGGTGATGTCGCGCGACTTGCATCCGCAGGGCATTCACGTCGCATACGTGAACGTGGACGGAGGCATCGACATGCCGCTGCTCAGGAAGTTCCGCCCCGAAACAAAGGACGAAGACTTGCTCAAGCCGTCGGCAATCGCCGACGCGTTCTGGTACCTTGCGCATCAGGACAAGAGTGCATGGAGCCACGAACTCGACGTAAGACCCTTCAAGGAAAAATTCTAGGCCGGCTGCCGCGGGCTATTCTCAATGACGCATGATCTAACTCTCTGGGGAGTCGGGACCAGCCGCACGATGCGGCCTCATTGGATGCTGCTCGAGCTGGGCCTGGAGTATGAGTTTCACGCCATAGGATCGCGCACGGGCGAGACCAAGACTGACGAGTTCATGCAGCTCAATCCCAGGCATAAGATTCCAGTCCTTCGCCATGGTTCCTTTGTATTGACGGAGAGCGCGGCGATTATTCAGTACCTGAGCGAGACCTTTGCCAAGCCCGAATTAATCGCAGCACCCGGCAACGCAGAGAGTCGAGCCGCTCTGAACGAATGGTGCTATTTCATTGCGACGGAACTCGATGCGGGCTCACTCTATGTAATGCGGCGCCATGTAGGTCTCGAGCATATCTATGGCGCAGCGCCAAAGGCTGTCGAGGCTGCCAAGAGCTACTTCATGGAGAACGCTGAAGCAATGGCCCCAAGGATTGCAAGGTCGGGGCGGTATTTGATGGGCGACCAGTTCAGTGTCGCCGACATCCTGTTGACAACCTGCCTGGACTGGGCAGTAACGGACCGAATTCCCCTATCAGATACCTTGCATGAGTATCGCTCGCGGGTCGCTATGCGGCCCGCGTATCAGAAGGCTCTCGAGAGAAATTTTCCCGCAAGAGGATAGCCGGATTAATCCGGCCGAATATCAGGAGTAAGGAAATGCCCGGTGCGCTTGACGGAATCCGAGTGCTCGATCTGGCTACGATGGTCGCGGGGCCGGTTGCGACTATGATACTCGCCGACCAGGGTGCTGATGTAATCAAAGTCGAGTCGCCGCGTGGCGACCTTATGCGTCATTTCAGCCGCGGGCGCAATGGCATGAACGCGGCGTTTCTAAGCTGTAACCGCAACAAGCGTTCGTTGGCGGTCGATCTCAAGTCGGCAGATGGCCTTGAGATCATCAAGAAGCTCATAGCTACCGCGCAAGCCTTTGTGCACAACTTCCGTCCGGGAATTGCCGAGCGCATGGGTCTTGGCGAAGAGGCAGTGAGAGCTATTCGGCGCGATATCGTTTACGTGTCGATCACGGGATATGGGACCAAGGGCCCCTACGCCAACCAGCGCGCCTATGACCCGGTGATCCAGGCCATGTCCGGTCTCGCAGATATTCAGCGCGATAGGGATACCGGCCGTCCCAGGATGGTGCGAACAATCATTGCTGACTACACAACCGCTTTGACTGCGGCCCAGGCGATAACTGCTGCGCTTTTTGCGCGCGAGCGATCCGGCGAAGGTCAGCACGTGCGGCTCTCGATGCTAGACGCTATGGTTTCCTATCTATGGCCTGAGGCTATGCCCAGCTTGACCTTCGTAGGTGCCGAGACCGATCCCTCTGACGGAGAGGTAGGTCCTGACCTGGTGTTTGCTACACAGGACCGCTACATAACAGCGGCGGCGTTGTCGGACGACGAATGGGCGGGGATCTGTCGGGCACTCAACCGGCAGGAACTCATCGAGGACCCTCGCTTCAAGACTGCACGCGATCGATCGATCAACGCGGTCGAGCGCCGCACGATAACTTCGGCGGAACTGGAGAAATGGCGCGCGGATGAAATCCTGCCGCGGCTGCTCGCCAACGATGTTCCATGCGCGCCGGTTCTAAGTCGTTTTGAGCTGCTGCAAGACGCTCAAGTCCGTGAGAATCATATACTCGAAGAGTTTGAGACCAAGGCGTTTGGAAAAGTGCGAATGCCGCGCGCAGCCGCTCAATTCGATCGCACTCCAGCTACAATCCGCGCGATGGCGCCCGTGCTAGGCGCGGACAACGCCGCTATCCTTGGAGAGCTCGGCTACGTAGCAAGTGACATAGCACGGCTTGAGAGCAGTCGGGTCGTGCACAATCAATCGAACAAGGAATCCGCTGATGGATAAGAAGAATCCAGTTGCAGTCGTGACCGGGGTAGGTCCCGGAACTGGCGCGGCGATCGCGCGCCGCTTCGCGCGCGGCGGATACTCGGTTGCGATGCTCGCGCGAAATCGCGAGCGCTTAGTTTCGCTCGAGAGGGAGATTCCGAACGCGCATGCGTATCGATGCGATGTCACAGATGAAGTGCAGCTCGACGCAACCCTTGATGCGATACGCAATGACTTAGGTGCGCCTAAGGTATTAGTCCACAATGCGGTTGGTGGCGCGTTCGGGAATTTCATGGAAATCGATCCCAAGGTTCTCAACCAGAACTTTCAGGTGAACACGATGGCGCTGCTGTATCTTGCTCGGCGTCTCGCACCTGCGATGGTCGCCGCGGGAGAAGGCGCTATCATCGCCAGCGGTAATACGTCGGCTCTTCGCGGAAAGGCCAGCTTTGCCGGGTTCGCGCCGACCAAGGCCGCGCAACGGATTCTTGCGGAGTCGATAGCCCGTGAGCTGGGACCCAAAGGTGTACACGTCGCCTACGTCCTGATTGACGCGGTCATCGACCTGGAATGGACGCGCAAGCGCTTTGCCGATGCCCCCAACGACTTCTTCATCACACCCGCTGCCATCGCTGAGGAAGTCTGGCATGTCGCGCATCAGGATCGCTGCGCGTGGTCATTCAATGTCGAGATCAGACCCTTTCGCGAGACCTGGTGAGCGATAGGTCTCGCCTGGAGGAACGACCAATGAGCGACCTGCGAATATTTTCGTACCTGCCTAACCCACGCATTTGGAAAGCTACCATCGCGGCGCGTCTTTGCGGGGTCGACGTTGAGGTAAGGGGAAGCTCGCCTAAGGAGCTTCAATCATGGCTATGGGACTTTGACGCGCATCCCCTATCGAGCGATGAGCTGGCGACGTCTGCGGATAGCAAGACCGGCAAGGTCGGCTTCACCGGAACCCTTCATAAGACTAGCGCTTTCATGGAGGCGCATCCGTTCGGCACCGTGCCGGCTGCTTTCAGTCCGGATGGCAAGACCGGCATTTTCGAATCTAACAGTATCATGCGAGCTGTGGGGCGCCTCGGCGAAAAGCGGTTCCCACTATACGGCCGCGATGCTTATGAAGCAGCACGCGTGGACAGTTTTCTCGATGCGAGTCTTGTTTTCGCGCGCGACTCCCAGATCTATTTACTATCTTTGCTCAGTGGAACGGTGTCGCCTGAGATTCATTCGAGAATGCGTGATGGATTCACGGTCTACCTTGGGGGAGTAAACGAGGCGTTGTCGCCCGACCGTGAGTTCCTGGTTGGTGAAAATATCTCCCTCGCGGACATCTGCTTCGTTGCCGAGTTGGCTTTGTTCTTTAACGAAAAGGCGCGCTCGAGCGAGCTTGAAAAGAAAGGCCTCGAACCTATTCTGGATGCTGGCGTTGACGCGAAATTTCCGCGTGCCTTTGCGCACTTCTCAAGACTGCGCAAGCACCCGGCGTTCGCCCCTGACATGGAGCCGTACCTGAAAAAATTCGAATCTTCGAACCGGTCTGATGCCAACCTTCGCGACAAGGTCGCAACTCGAGCGGGCTAGCAGTCAGGCTTTGCGCCTTGGTTCACGCATCCTCCGGATCATCGCCTGAGTGGTAGCGCTATCGTTGAGCCGCGGGAACGGTTCGTCAGGGATAGGCACCTCGAGGAAGTGGCACAGCGGAGCCCATCCTTCGCGCACGTCGAAGACCAGCAGGCGCGCAGGATCGATCGCATCGCGGACCTCTTGATTGTGCCGCTCGAATACCTCGATCGTGTGAGCCTTGTCCTCGAACCGGCTATCGAAGGTCTCGGCGAGAATTGCCTTTCGAGCCATCTCGCTCTGGAGCCGAACGAGTTCCGGCGCGCTCTCGGGCGCCGGGTCTTTCATCGGTTGGTAGATGGTATCGCACATACTCTTATACCAGGCTTCCGGATCGCGCACCGAGAGCAGCACTTTCGCGTCCGGAAAGTGAGCAGCAATTTCGCGCCACCATCGCGCCGATGGCCAATCGACCGTCGCGCGAAAGCCGCGAAAGATTTCGTCCCAATCCATCGGATGTCCAAACGCCAGCCGATGCCACATCGCAACGTGCTCGGGTCGCGGAAAGACTTCCATCATGTGGTAGCAGGGGCCGCAGTCGAGCTTCTCGAGCGCGGTCTTGAGTGACAGCGTTCCAGTTCGTCCAAATCCAGCGCCGACTACTTTCAGTGCCATGCGTACGACTCCCCTAGAGGGCATTCGAGTCCGATTAGTATCTTCGATTTAACTGGTGGAGCTGACGCGGATCGAACGCGCGACCTCCTGAATGCCATTCAGGCGCTCTCCCAAACTGAGCTACAGCCCCACCGATGGCGAGATTTTTCAGCTAACCGGATACTGCCCATGGAGTCAACTGACCTGTTTAATCAAAGTCGTAAAGCGCGGCGACGTTGTCCGACGTCATCAGGCGGCGCTCGTCGTCGGGCACGCCTTCGAAGTCGCGCGCTATAACCTCACGGGAATTAGGCCAGGTCGAGTCCGAATGCGGGAAGTCCGAGCCCCACATCAGGCTTTTGACGCCGATAAAATGCCGAGTCACTACACCGACGCGATCATCTTGAAAAGTTGCCAGGACCTGACGCCGAAAATAGTAACCAGGCGGATTCGTAATCGTTTCTTTTTCGAGATAGCGATACTTCTCGAACGAATGGTCGAGACGCTGGAGAAAATGCGGAATCCATCCGATATCGTTTTCGACCGATACCAGCCTGAGCTTGGGAAAGCGTTCGAGGACGCCGGCAAAAATAATTTCGGTGAGCGTTCGCTCGACTGAGTGGTGCAGCGCCGGGTAGCCTTTCATCACGCTTTGAAAATCGCTGCCGCCGCGCCGCTCCGTCAGTATATGCAAGCTGATCGGCGTTCCCAGATCTTGCGCCGCCGCCCAGAATGGATCGTATGACGGGTCGCTGTAGGGGCGCTCTGCCGGAGCAGCACCCCATATCATCGCGCCGCGCAGCCCTTTGTTCGCCGCGCGGCTAAGCTCCTCGACTCCTTCGAGCGGATCGTCGAGCGAGATCATCGCGATTCCCGCCAAACGCCGCGGGCTGTGCGCGCAATAGTCGGCCAGCCAGTCGTTGTATGCGCGAAAGCACGCCGCGCGGAGTTCGCCGTCTTCCATTTGAAACAGCCGCATTCCGAGGCTCGGATACAGCACCTCGCCCGAGACGCCGTCGCGCTCCTGGTCTTTGATTCGAAGCTCGGGATCCCACGCGCTCGGACGGACGCCGGGATAACCGCCCGCCATTTTTTCGGCAAAGTCTTTTGGATCGACGCCGGCGACCGCGAATCCTGCGACCGGGAACGGGCGGAGCCCTTCGGCTACGAAGAAGTCGCCTTCGCGGCTGCCGGCGTGCTTGATCACGCGCGGCGAACGGTCGAGAAAGCGCTTGTCGATTCGTGCGGTCCAGACATCGGCAGGTTCGATCACGTGCGAATCGGCGGACAGGATTTTGTGACCATCCATTGCGCGGCCCTCCCTTGATTCGGTCGGAAGCCTGATCGCCGTTTAGCGCCGTTGGCGAATCGGCGTCAAGCGCGCGTCATTCGCGGGCGCGATCGAGCAGTTCGCGGGCGGCGCGGCGGAATTTGTCGGACACTTCGCCGCCGAGCATGCGCGCGATTTCCTCGGTGCGATCGCCGGGTTCAAGAACCGCCACCCGGCTACGCGTCGAACCGCGGCGCTCTTCTTTTTCGACCGTGAGATGACGGTCCGCGAACGCCGCGATCTGCGCGAGGTGCGTGACGCAAAGAATCTGATGAAAGCGCGAGAGTTGTTTCAATTTGCGGCCGACCACCTGCGCGACTGCGCCGCCGATTCCGGCGTCCACCTCGTCGAAAATCATCGTGGCTACGCCGCGGCGTTGCGCCTCGAGGCGCTTGAGCGCGAGCATCACGCGCGAAAGCTCGCCGCCCGAGGCGATTCGCAGCAAAGGCATCGCAGGCTGACCGACATTCGGCGACAAGTGAAACTCGACGGTGTCGATACCGAACGGACCGAGCACAGCGTCGCCGTGCGCGAAGCCGGCTTCGTCCGCGGCGAGCGCGCCGAGGCGAGGCGCGAAGCCCGGCGAGCGCATCCCGAGCGACTTCAATTCAGCTTCCATCTTACGGCCGAGATCGGCGGCGGAGCGTTTGCGAATCGAGGACAGTCTATTCGCATGCGCGGCGAGTTCATCGAGCGCCGCCGTCATCGCGGCTTCGACCTGCGCCTTCGACTCGCCGATTCCCTCGAGCTCGCCGATTTCCAACCGCGATCGCTCCAACGTCTCGATAGCCGTGTCGATCGATCCGCCGTATTTTCTCTTGAGGCGCGTCAGTTCCTGAAGACGGTTGTCGATTTCCTCGAGACGCGCGGGGTCGGCTTCGATTGTCGACGCATACGCGCCCAGCGTGCGCGCAGCTTCTTCGAGATTCGCGCGCGCCGACTTGATCATCTCCAGTGCGTCGTCCAGTTTCGGATCGAGCGCTGCTGCTTCGATGAGGCGCGCCTCGGCTCGCGAAACCGTGTCGGTCGCCGCGCCGTCGGCGCCGTAAAGCGCTTGCTCGGCCTCGAGCGCGGCGGCGGCGAGCTTGCTTGCGTTGGAGAGCACGGTTCGCTCTTGCGACAGCGCTTCATCTTCGCCGCCGACGAGGCCGGCGCGTTCGAGTTCGGTCGCGCGGAACCTCGCGAGCTCGAGCAAATCCGCGCGTTCACGTTCGCGGCGGTTCAGTTCCTGAAGGCGGGACTGGATTTCTTCCCCGCGCGCGTAACGTTCTCGATAGGATGCGAGTTCGTCGTCGAGGTTCGCGTAGCGATCGAGAATCTCGCGATGGCTCTCGGCGCGAAGCAACGAATGCTGCTCGTGCTGTCCATAGACCTGGACCAACGACGCGCCTATCTTGCCGAGGCCCTGCACCGTGGCGAGTTCGCCGTCGATCGTGACTCGCGAGCGTCCGCCGCCCTCGGCGATCACCCTGCGCACGAGCAACTGGCGGCTGCGGCCGTCGCTTTTGCGCGCGGCCAGTTCAGGCATTGCGGCCTCGCCTTCGAGCTCGAACAGTCCCTCGACGACTGCTTCTTTCTCGCCGGCGCGGATCATGTCGGGCGATGCGCGCGAGCCGAGCAGCAGCCCGAGCGCGTTCAGGATGATCGTTTTGCCGGCGCCGGTTTCGCCGGACAACACGTTGAGGCCGGCGCCGAACTCGAGATTGGCTTCCTCGATGATCGCGAAGTTGCGTATGTGCAGTTCGAGCAGCATCCGGGACGCGCGCGCTATCCCCAGTGGAGCTTGTCGCGCCAGATTTCGAAATACGGATGAGCGGAGCGGATTAGAGAGACGACGTGTCTCCCGCGGTGAATTTTGATTACGTCCTCCGGCCCCAGTTGTGACGACTCCTGACCGTCGACGGTGAAAGTCGTATCGTGATCGGGCGCCTTGACGTGAATTTCGATTTCGTAGGTGTCGGGCAATATCACGGGACGGTTGCTCAAAGTATGCGGACAGATTGGCGCGAGCACTATCGCGCCGAGGGTGGGATAGACAATTGGCCCGCCGGCGGCCAGCGCGTATGCGGTCGAGCCCGTAGGAGTTGCGACGATCAATCCGTCGGCGCGATAAGAGCAGAAGGCGGTGCGATTGGCGAACACGTCGAGATCGAGCATCCTGCCGAGCGGGCCTTTGCCGACGACCACGTCATTGAAAGCTTGATACGACTGAGCGAGTTGCTCGGATGCGCGTTCGATGATTGCCTCGAGCATTATGCGCTTGTCGACTTCGTAATCGCCGGCGAGCACGCGTCCGAGCGCGGCTTGCGCTTCGCTGATAGTCACTTCGGTCAGGAAACCGAGTCCGCCGAGATTCACACCGATGATTGGAATTCCCTTCGAGGCCACCAGCCGCGCGACGCCGAGCAGTGTGCCGTCGCCGCCGAGCACCACGATCAGATCGGCACGATCGGCCAGATGATGCCGCTCGACGGCCTCGGCACCGATCTTTTTCGCGGTCTCCGAGTCGGCGATCGGAGTCTTGTGCTTGCTGCGCAGAAAGCGAGTGAGGGTTCGCGCGATGGTGACCGCTTCGGGCCGCTCGCGCTTGACGACCAGGCCGACCGTTTGTATGGAGCGCTTCGCCGACGCCATCAGATGCTCATCATGCGCTGAAAGCCCGAGTGACGCGAAAGCATTCGAGGTGCAATTCTTAGTCTCACTGAGGAATCCGGGGAACCTTATAAGCGGTGCCGGCCGCAGCCGGATTTTCCTTGCCGTACACGATGGCCACCGAATCGATGTAGTAGCCGGTGGCGTCTTCGGAGGTCTGCGCCCGACTGGTGAGTACGACGATCGCATCGGCGCCGGTTTCGCACGCCTTGCGCTGAACAGCGGGCAGCACGTCTGCCTCACTCGCATAACGATTTCCCAACGCCTCCACGATCGCGACCTTGCGAAAATCTTTCAACGGCTCATGCCGCAACACCGGCATATCGCAATCAGGCGGCTTGGCGGCGCGGCCCGATGGCTCCACTTCCGAAAGTGTGACCTGCGGCGGCAGCGATAGGACGTGAGCACATCCCATGGCGGCAATCGTCAGCCCGATGATGATCGCGATTCGCACGAGTAATGAAGTATCCACCGATGGGCGCCGCGGGCAAGAGCGGTTACGCCACTCCGCCGCTCGCTTTGGGCGTTCTTTCGTATAAAATCGCGATGCGCTCGCGTCCATCGAGGTGAACGCGTAAAGGCAGCATCTCACGATGGCAAACACCGGCAAATCCACTCGTCCAATGCTCGGCGCGCATATGTCGATTGCGGGCGAAGTCGGCGAGTCTTTGAACCGCGGCAAACAAGTCGGTTGCGATTGCATCCAGATCTTCACCAAGTCGTCGCGGCAGTGGGCGTCGAAGCCGTACAGCAATGAGGAAATCGAAACGTTCAAGCGCAATCGAATCGCGACCGGCATCGCGACCGTGATCGCGCACGATTCCTACCTGGTGAATCTCGGTGCGCCGGATGAAGCTATGCGGCTCAAGTCGGTAAAAGGATTTATCGACGAGCTGCATCGATGCGAAGCCCTCGGCGTGCCGATTCTGGTCACGCATCCGGGCGCGCATGTCGGCTCGGGCATCGAGAACGGAATCAAGACGATCGCGAAATCGATCGACGAGGCGCATAGGGCCAGCAAAGGCTTCAACGTTAAAATCGCGCTCGAGATCACCGCCGGTCAAGGCAGCAATCTAGGCCACACCTTTGAGCAGATGGCGCAAATTTTCGACGCCGTCGTCGAGAACGAGCGGCTGCGCCTGTGTTTCGACACCGAGCACGCGTTTGCCGCCGGCTACGACATTCGCACTCCGGAAGGATACGAAAATACATTCGGCGAGCTCGACAAATTTGTTGGCCTCAAAAGACTCGCCGCGTTTCATCTGAACGACTCGATCAAGGACTTTCATTCGCGCGTCGATCGCCATCAGCATATCGGGAAGGGGTTTATTGGCCTCGACCCGTTTCGGCGTTTGCTCAACGATCCGCGATTTTTCGGGCTGCCGATGTGCCTGGAGACGCCGAAGGGACCCGAAATGAAAGAGGATATCGAGAATCTGGCGACATTACGCAGTCTGTTTGCCAACTGACTATTTGACAGATGATTAAACGAATACTCACTGGAGACCGTCCAACCTCGCCATTGCATCTCGGCCATTACGTAGGATCGCTGCAAAACCGGGTACGCCTGCAGGAAGAATACGATACCTACTTACTAATAGCCGATGTTCAGGCGCTGACCGACAACTTCGAGCATCCCGAGAAACTCGAAGCCAATATTTTCGAGGTGGCGCTCGACTATCTCGCGGTCGGCATCGACCCAAACAAGTCGAAGTTCGTCGTCCAATCGATGGTGCCCGAGCTGACCGAGCTGACGATTTATTTTATGAACCTCGTCACGACCGCGACGCTCGAACGCAACCCAACTCTCAAAGACGAAATCAAGCAGAAGAACTTCACCAAAAATTTACCTGTAGGCTTCTACACGTATCCAATTTCGCAAGCCTCGGACATCACGATCTTCAAGGCGCACCTGGTACCCGTCGGCGAAGACCAACTGCCCATGATCGAGCAGGCGCGCGAGATCGTGCGACGTTTCAATCGCCTGTACGACAAGGTGCTAATCGAACCGAAGGCCCTTGTTGGCGAGGTGGCGCGGCTGCCGGGGACCGACGGCGGCGCGAAGATGTCGAAGTCGCTCGGCAACTGTATCTACCTTGGCGACCCGCCGGACGTCGTGCGCAAGCGCGTGATGTCGATGTACACCGATCCGACGCGGCTGCATCCGACCGACCCGGGCCACGTAGAAGGCAATCCGGTTTTCACGTATCACGACGTGTTCAATGCGGATAAGGCGGAGGTCGAGGATTTGAAGGAACGTTACCGCAAGGGCACCGTCGGCGACGTCGAGGTCAAGGAGAAGCTGTTCAAGGCGCTGAACGTTGTTCTGGAACCGATTCGCGAGCGCCGCGAGCAGTTCGCGTCGAAGCCCGAGCACGTACGGGAGATCATCGTCGAGGGTACGCGCAAAGGGCGCGCCGTCGCGCAGGAAACGATGGCTGAAGTGCGCACCGCGATGAAGATTAGCTACAAGTTTTGAATGTGAAACCCCCCTGAGTTTCACGCTTTCTTGGGCAGCGGTGACCCCTGCACCCAGTGTCAGTACGATTTTGCGAAGTATGCGCGCTCGGTTGCTGATTCGCCGCATACGAGGCATTTGCCCGCGACGCCATCGCTTGTGAGTGGAATTGCGCGGCAAGTCGCTTTAGTCGCTTCGCGGATTCGTGTCTCGCACGCTGGATTCCCGCACCAATAGACGTTGGCGAATCCGCCGCCGCCTTCGCCTTCCATGTGTTTGCGGAACACCGCGTAGTCGTCGAAGTTCCGCGTATTCGCGATCATCGCGGCCTTGGCCTGCGCGTATAGATTTTTCTGAATCTCGCCGAGCAGCGCGCTCACTGTATCCGCGATCGTTGCGAGCGACGCCTTGCTCTTCGATTCCGGCCCCGACTTGTCACGCCTCGCGAGCACCGCTTCCCCCGAGACGACGTCTCGCGGTCCGATCTCGATTCGCACCGGCACGCCGCGCATCTCCCAATCATTGAACTTGAACCCCGGAGTCATGCCCTCACGTTCGTCGATGCGCGCGCGGATTCCCGCCTGCGTCAGCGCTTCCAGAGCGGTGCGTGCCGCGGCGAGCACGCCCTCGCCTTCCTCGGGTTTGCGGAAAATCGGCACGATGACGGCCTGCGTCGAGGCGACCGTCGGCGGCAGTCGCAGTCCCTGGTCGTCGCCGTGCGCCATCACGATCGCGCCGAGCAGCCGCGTCGACACGCCCCAACTCGTCTGCCACACGAACTGCATCTGATTTTGATCGTCGAGGTAGCGGATCTCGAATGGCTTCGCAAAATTCTGGCCGAGAAAATGCGAGGTGCCGCATTGCAGCGCGCGCCCATCGCCCATCAGGCCTTCGATTGAATACGTCTCGACCGCGCCGGGAAATCGCTCGGCGGCACTCTTACGCCCGACGATCAGCGGAATCGCGAGGAACTCCTCGACGAACTGCCGATACACTTCGAGCATCCCGAGCGTCTCGCTTTGCGCTTCCTCGGCCGTCGCGTGCGCCGTGTGCCCCTCCTGCCAGAGAAACTCCGTGGTGCGCAGGAACATGCGGGTGCGCATTTCCCATCGCACGACGTTGCACCATTGATTCACCATCATCGGCAAGTCGCGATGCGATTTGATCCATTGCGCGAACATGTGGTTGATGATCGTCTCGGACGTGGGCCGCACGATCAGCGGCTCTTCGAGCTCCTTGCCGCCGCCGTGCGTGACGACCGCGAGCTCAGGCGCAAAGCCCTCGACGTGTTGCGCCTCTTTTTGCAGGAAGCTCTGCGGGATGAACAGCGGGAAGTACGCATTGCGCGCGCCGGTTTTCTTGATGCGCTTGTCGAGCTCGTCGCGCAGCGCCTCCCAAATCGCGAAACCGTCGGGACGAAACACTATGCATCCGCGCACCGGCGAGTAATCCGCCAGCTCGGCGCGCAGGCAGATGTCGTTGTACCATGCGGCGAAATCCTCGCTGCGCGGCGTCACCTTCTTGTCGTTTTGCTTTGCCTGTTTTTCCGCCATTCGTCTTGCGTGACGACATTGATTATCGTCAATTGGTACAGTCTCCGGATAAAGTCGCCTCGAATCAACTTAGTCCGGAGCGTGCCCGAGGTGAAAGTCATGAAGCTGAGACTCCGAGCCGCCACCGCCGTCCTTGCGATTGCGACTATCATTCCGGCGTTTGGCGCGGCGGCGTCCGCGCAAAGCGATCCGAGTACTCTCGCCGTGCGGACGATTGAAGTTGATGGCAACGGCGAGACGCGCACGTCGCCTGATACTGCGGATTTGGATCTCGCGATCGATACTCAGGCGAAGACGGCCGAGGAGGCCGCGGCCCGGAACGCGGCGCTGGCGACGAAGGTGATCGACGCGCTCAAGTCCAAACTCGGCGACAAGGGCAAGATTACCACTGGCGGTTATTCGCTGGATCCCCAATATGACCAGCGCCCGAACGCGAAGCCAACGATTATCGGCTACAACGCGCAAAACACGGTGACGCTGAATACCGGCGCGTTGGACCTGGTCGGCGCCCTCATCGATTCCGCGATTGCGGCCGGCGCGAATCGCGTCAACTCGCTCAGCTTCAGCGTCAAGGACGACACCAAGGCGCGCACCGAAGCGATCGCGATCGCAACTCGCGACGCTCGCGCACAAGCCGAAGCGCTGGCGTCGGCGCTCGACGTGAAGCTCGGCAAAGTCGTCAAGGCGACGACGGTATCGCAAGAACGGCCTATGCCGATGCGAATGGGGCGAGCGATGGCGATGTCGGCGAACGTCGCGACGCCGGTCGAACCAGGCGAAGTCACTGTGCCGGCGACGGTTTCTCTGACCTTCGAGATTGAGTAGGGTTTGCTGTTGCGTTATCGACCGATTGCGCAGACGAGGCCACAATGCTGAAGCCCGGCGATCCCGCTCCACCGTTCGATCTCGAATGCGCCCTCGACGGGCGTACCGCCCGCTTGAGCCTTGCGAAAATTCCCTCCGAGCTGGTCCTGATATTTTTCTATCCGCGCGATTTTTCGTTCATCTGTCCGACCGAAGTCACTGGCTTCAACAAAGCGCTGAAGGAGTTCGCCGCCGAGGAGACGACAATCGTGGGCGTTAGCATCGACAACGTGGACAGCCATCTTAGATGGGCCCGCGAGCTCGGCGGAATCGGCTATCCGCTGCTCGCCGACCCCGACGGCAGTCTCGCGCGCGCCTACGGCATATTCGATGAAAATGAAAAGGTCGCCTTGCGTGCGACGTTCATCCTCGATCGCAAGCGCACAATTGTCTTCGCCGCGTCATGCCCGCTGAACATTGGGCGCAGCGTCAGCGAGACGCTTCGAATTGTGCGCGCGCTCCGCACCGGCCGACTCTGCCCGGCCGATTGGACTCCGGGCGTCGAGTGCGGTCCAACCGACCGCGATTTCTAGGGCGAGCTTGGCCACAGTCGATCCCGCGGAAAAAAGGCGGCTCTTCGAGCGGCTCTCGAGCATCCGCGAGATCGTATTCGGCGTGCAGGACGGCGTGCTGACGACTGCGGGCGTGCTGTGCGGGCTGAGCGGCGCGGTCTCGCAGCATTCGCAGGTCGCCCTCGCCGCGTTGGCCTCCACCGCGGCCGGTGCGCTCTCGATGGCTGCAGGAGCCTACCTGGGCGCGCGCGCAGAAACCGAGGTCCTGCGCGCCGAGCTCGATCTCGTGCGCGCCGACGCCGCCGAAAAGCCGTACACCGTCCAGGAAGGATTGCTCGACGAGCTGTGCAAGGAAGGCCTCAGCCGCGAGGCCGGCTATCGCGTCGTCCGGTTACTCAGCACGGCTCCCAAGGCTCTGGAATCGACCGCAGAGGCAAAGATGTTCGGGCTCGGCGGCCCGATGATGGGTAGGCCGGCGCTGGACGGAGTGGTGATGGGTATCGCATTCCTCGTCGGCGCGCTCGTTCCGTTACTGCCATACATGCTGATCACGGTTCCGCGCTACGACCTTGGCGGCGCGCTCGCCGCAACCGCGTTCACCTTGTTCGGTGTGGGATACTTCGAGGGATGGCTTGCGCATCGCAGTGATCGATGGCGATCGGGCATTCGCTTTCTGGCAATCGCGATGACCGCGGCGGCCGCCGGCTACGCGATCGGGCTGGCGATCTCGCCACTCGGTGCAACCGCAGGCTAACCTTGTTTGCGTGAAAATTCGCGCCTACTCATCACTGGCGGCATTTCTCGCGCACTATCGCGCACTAAAATTAAGCGCGCCTCTCAGCGCTGACGACGAGAAGCTTTTCGCGGAAATGTCGGCAGCGATCGCGACGCTCGCGCCGGCGGCTCGCGTCGCACTCGATTCCACCGAAGACTCTGCCAGCGCTCGACGCCATCGCGATCGCGCTGAACTCCAGCTACATCGCGAGCTGGCCGCCCTCGGAATCCTCGCGGACTGAACGATGCTCGCTTACCTCGTACGGCGAATCGTTTTTGGCGCAGCAGTCCTCATCGGAACTTCCATCATCACGTTTGCGATCGCATTCGTCGTTCCCGCCGATCCCGCGGTCGCGATGGCCGGGGCGAAGGCCGATCCCGAAACTCTCGCAACGATCCGGACCGAATTGGGCCTCGATCAGCCGGTCTATGTCCAGTACGCGCGCTACCTCGACCGCGCGATACACGGCGACCTCGGCCGCTCGTACATCCGCCGCGAGAATGTGACGACGCTTATCGCAGATCGCTTCCCCGCTACCGCCGTGCTCGCCGGCGCCGCGATGGCGTTGTCCTTGATTCTTGGAATCGCGATGGGCGCGATCGCCGCCGCCTACCGAGGCCGCGCCGCCGACAACTTGCTGCTCGTCATATCGCTCGCGCTCGTTTCGATCCCGGTGTTCTGGCTCGGCACGATGCTGCTGATCGCGGTCGCCGCCACCATTCGCTCGTTTCCGCTCGGCGGTTACAGCGGTCCCACGAGTTTGATCCTGCCGACGGTGACGCTCGCGCTCGGCTCGGCCGGCTACTATTCGCGCGTTCTTCACACCAGCCTGTGCGACGCGTTCGATCAGGACTACGTGCGCACGGCGCGCGGCAAGGGGCTTTCGCGCGCCCGCGTAATGCTCAAGCATGCGATGGCAAATGCCCTGCTGCCGCTCGTCACGCTTGCCGGACTCGATCTCGCGGGCCTGCTTTCGGGCGTCGTTCTGACCGAGACGGTCTTCAATTGGCCGGGGATCGGCCGTCTCGCGGCCGACGCGATCTTCAATCTCGACATTCCGGTGATCATGGGTACCGTGCTCTTCTCCGCGTTCCTGATCGTCGTCGTCAACCTGCTCGTGGACCTGCTTTACGCGTGGCTCGATCCGCGCATTCGGCTGGCGGAGACCGGATGAACCTGCGCCGCTTCGTCACGCTAGAAACAGTCGGCGCCGCGATGGTCGCCGCGCTCGTGATCGTCGCGCTGTTCGCGCCGATGCTCGCACCGCACGATCCCACGATCGTCGTCGCACCGACCTTCGGCGATCCGGGCGCGCCGTCGCTCAAATTTCCGATGGGCACCGACGAACTGGGCCGCGACGTGCTCTCGCGCATCATCTTCGGTGCTCGAATTTCGCTCACCGTCGGCGTCGCCGCGATGGCCGTCACGATGACCATCGGCATTGCAATCGGCCTGTGCTCGGGATTCTTCGGTGGCGCTGTCGATTTTATTCTGATGCGCTTCACGGACCTGATGCTGTCCCTGCCGCCGCTGCTGCTCGCGATGGCTCTGGTGGCGGTGTTGGGCCCGAGTCTGCGCACTATCTTTATCGTTATCGGCCTCGTCTCATGGACCTCGATCGCGCGCGTGGTGCGGGCTGAAACCCTTACGATGTCGAAGCGGGACTTCGTTGTCGGAGCCGAAGCATTGGGCGCGCCATCACGCCGATTGATCGCCCTGCACATCCTGCCCAATGTCTTGCCGATCATCGTCGTGATGGCTGCGCTGCGAACTTCCGACACCTTGCTGCTTGACGCGGCGCTCAGCTTCCTCGGCCTCGGAGTGCCGCCGCCAACGCCGAGTTGGGGCCGAATGATCGAGGAGGCCACAATTTACTTCCGCACCGCGCCATGGCTGGCGACCTTCCCCGGTCTCGCGATCTTCTGGGCGGTGCTCAGCTTCAATCTTCTCGGCTACGGATTTCTGCGCAGGCGTTCGCAATGAAGCGTCGAATATTCATCGGGGCGGCCCTCGCGATCGCATTAGCCGCGGGATGCGGTGGAGGCCCTCCGCCGCTCAACTTGCCGCCGCATGCGATGGTGCTGCGGCTCGCGGATGCCGACGACATCCCGACACTCGACCCGGCCGCCGGATACGACACGGTCTCATGGACTTTCGAGCAGGCAATTTTCGACACGCTCGTGCGCTACGGCGACGGCAACATCGAGCTCGAACCCGATATCGCAACCGCTTGGGAAAGCTCACCCGACGCGACGACTTTCACATTTCACATGCGCGCCGACGCCCGTTTTTCCGATGGCCGGAGCGTAACCAGCGACGACTTTCGCTATGGAATCGAGCGCGTGCTGAATCCCGCCACGCGCTCTAAAGGCATGGAGTATTACCGTGGTATCAGAGGCGCGGCCGACTTCGCTGCGCATCGCGCTGCGCACGTCAGCGGAATCGAGACGCCTGCCAACACGACGATCATTTTCCATTTGAGCGCGCCCGACCCGATTTTCGGGCACAAGCTCGCGATGCCGTTTGCGTCGGCCATTCCGCGCGATGTCGCTGAGAAATGGGGCGACGACTTTTCTCGCCACGTCGTCGGCAGCGGCGCTTTTGTACTGCGCGATTGGATCAGTGGGCAGCGCCTGGTACTCGTGAAGAATCCTTACTACTTCGCAAAACCGCTGCCTCATCTCGACGCGATCGTCGAGTCGGTCGGCGTCAACCAGGAGCTGCAATGGCTGCGCTTCGACGCGGGCCAAATCGACGCGGTGGTCGATATTCCGCCCGCCGAATTTCCTTACGTCATGAAAACGCCGGCGCTGCGAAATTTAACCTTGGCAAAAACGACAGTTACGACCCGCTACCTCGGCATGAACTGCCAGATGTGGCCGTTTACCGACGTTCGCGTGCGCCGCGCGCTAAGTTATGCAATCGACCGACACAAGCTGATCGCAATATTGAACGGACGCGGTGTCGTCGCGCGAGGCGTCATGCCGCCGAATCTGCCCGGCTACGATCCTGATCTCAAGGGTTACGACTACGACCCGGCGAAAGCGCGCGCACTGCTCGAAGAAGCGCATCTCGCGCACGGCTTCGATTTTGAAATCTGGATGCGCGCCGACCAGACCATCCTGATGCTCGCGCAATCGATACAGCAGGATCTCGCGCCACTCGGTATCCACGCCAGGTTAAAGCCGGTCGCGTGGGGTCCGTTCCTCGAAGCGATCCGCCAGCCGCAGACGGTGCAGTCGTACATACAAGGTTGGGAAGCTGACTTTCCCGATCCTGAAAATTTTCTTGGCGCGCTGCTCTCTCTCGCGCAGTGGGGCTCAAACAATGACAGCTTCTATTCCAACCCCGACGTCGAGCAGATTCTTCGTGAAGCCGAGCCGATCGCCGACATGAAAAAGCGTTACGCACTATACGACCAGGCCGAGAAAATCGTCGTCGCCGACGCGCCCTGGGTCTTCCTCTATTACCCGGTGACCTACATAATTCGGCAGCCGTGGGTGCACGACTACGTGATAAATCCGATGCGCCCGACGCGCTTCGAGCATGTCTGGCTCTCCCCACATCCGGAATAAGGTGAGCGACAAATGTGGGCGATATCGACTATGATCGGAACATCCGGATGAGGAGCTAACTATGATCACGCAGGGCGACGACTATCCGATCCATCAGACGCCGGAGCCGGTTCAGCAGGTGTTCACCAGCGACCGCAACTTCTACGATCGATTTTTTTTCAACGGATACTTTCGCGAGGGCGAGCCGTACTTCGCCGTCGCAATGGGAATTTATCCGAACGTCGGAATCATCGATTGCGCATTCAGCGTCATCGCTGGTGGCGTGCAACATTGCGTGCGCGCGTCGCGAGTGCTCGGCGCCGAGCGGATGGACACGCGGGTCGGCCCGATCTCAATCGAGATCGTGCGCCCGATGCGCTCGATGCGTCTGTGCGTCGATCATAAAGACGTGAAGGCGGACCTGATGTTCGAGGCCCGCGCCGATGCAATCGAGGAACCTCGTTTTTCGCGACGCGCCGGCCCGCGACTCATCATGGATTTGACGCGGTTCACGCAGCACGGCGGTTACAGCGGCAGCCTGACCGTCGCCGGCAAGACTTACGACGCCAACCCCTCGCGAGTCTGGGGTTCGCGCGATCGCTCGTGGGGCGTGCGCGGAATCGGCCCGCAGGATCCCGCGGGAGTGCCGTCACCGACGCCCGCGATCGGCCAGTTCTACTGGCTGTGGTCGCCGACCAATTTCGAGGATCTCTGCACGCACTGCGACTGCAATGAAAACGCCGACGGTTCGCGATGGCATCAGTTCGGCGCTGTCACGCCCGCGGAGCCCGGTGCACCGCTGGACCTCGCAACGGGAGTCGATTTCAACGTCAACTACGCGCCCGGAACGCGCCACGCGAAGAGCGCCGAAATAATTTTGCGAAGTCCGCGTGCCGGCGAAAGCCGCATCGAGCTGAAAACGCTCTACAACTTCTACATGCAGGGCATCGGCTACTTTCATCCGAAATGGGGCCACGGAATGTACGTCGGCCCCGACGTCTCGACCTACGAATCGTTCAAAACCGCCGACGTCAACCAGCGCGACATGATGCATCAGCACATCCAGGCGGTGTGTCAGGCGAAAGTGGGTTCGCGCGAGGGCATGGGGATTCTAGAGATGGCGATCCTCGGGCCGCACGAGCGCAGCGGCTTCAAGGAATTCCTCGACATGCATCCGTAACGGATCGAAGTTCAGTTCCTGAGCTTTTCCAGAATGCGGCCGACGAACCCTTCCGGCTTTTTTGGTTCGACCGGCGCTGGCTCGCGGCCTTCTTTGAGCGCCGCGAAGATTTCTTCGACCTCGCCGTCAACCGGGAAACGTCCGGTGCTCGATTTTGAGAAGGCCAGCCGTCCGTTAACGATCACGTCGAACTGGCCGGATTTGCCGGGCGTGATGTCCGCCTTCTCGCCGAATCTGGAATCCAATGATGCGGCCAGACTGGCCGCGCGTGGCTTGTAGCCTCAAGCCGAGCAGTAGAGAATTTCTGTCGCCATAGTTAAAGCCTACCCGGCCAGCCCGCGCCGTACAAACTACTTGCCGTTGGGTATGTCGACGAACACTGCTGCGGCGACCACTGACGACCACAGGCCGTCGCGATCTCCGATCGCCGACTGCGTCACGTTGCGTGTCGTCACGATCTTGTCCGACATGCGCCAGAGGTCTTTGCGTTCGTCGTAGCTGAGATTCGGATCGAAATCGACGCCGAGAATTGTCGCGAGCATCATCGCCGCAAGATCCTCGGCGTAGTCACCCGCCTTCTGATCCGTCTCGCCCGTGCTGTGATGCTCCGACAAGTATCCGTACTGCGCCGGATTGCTCGGCAGCGCGACGCCCACCGACGACGCGATCAGCCGATGCGGTTCGTTGGTCGCATTATCGCTCATCACGGCAAAAACGATCTGCCCCGGCGTCAGGTATTTCAGACCTTCCTGTTGGCTGAGCAGTCTGCAGTTGGGTGGGAAAATCGACTTGACGCGCACGAGGTTGAACTCGGCGATTCCCGCGGAGCGCAGAGCCAGCTCAAACGAAGTCAGCTTCTCGCGATGCCGCCCCACGCCCTTGGTCAGAAATGTCCCCTTCGGGATCGGCCCCATTTATTTCGTCTCCTTTCCGATGCCGCTTTCTTTTATACGAATCCGCCCGCCGAACGCTATACGGTATTCACCGGCGAGTACTCGCCGAACACCTTACGCATCGCGTCCGAGATTTCCCCAAGCGTGCACCATCCGCGCACCGCATCGACGATCGGCGGCATAACGTTCTGTCCGTCGCGCGCCGCCGCCTCGACTCGCGCGAGCGCCTTCGTCGCCGTCTCTGCGTTTCGTTCCGCTCGCACGCGCGCAACGCCCGCCTTCTGTTTCGCCTCCAGCTCCGGCTTGACCCGCAGAATTTCCCCCGGCGGTTCGCCACCTCCGGTAAACTGGTTGACCCCTACGATAATTCGCTGCCCGGTTTCAATCTCGCGCTGGTAAATAAATGCCGCATTCTGGATTTCACGCTGCATGTAGCCGCGCTCGATCGCCGCGACCGCGCCGCCGAAGTCGTCGATCTTCGATAGATACTCGACCGCCTTCTCTTCAATCTCCGTAGTCAGCCGTTCGACGTAGTACGAACCGCCAAGCGGATCGATCGTGTCCGCGACGTCCGACTCGTGCGCGATAAGCTGCTGCGTGCGCAGCGCGAGCAGCACCGACGATTCAGTAGGCAGCGCGAGCGCCTCGTCTTTGGAATTTGTATGCAGCGATTGTGCTCCGCCGAGCACCGCCGCCAGCGCTTGCATCGTGACGCGCACGACGTTGTTGTCCACCTGCTGCGCGGTCAGCGTCGAGCCCGCGGTCTGCGCGTGAAACCGCATCATCATCGAGCGTTCGTCCTTCGCTCCGAAACGCTCCTTCATTATTTTCGCCCACAGCCGCCGCGCCGCGCGGAACTTCGCGACTTCCTCGAAGAAATTGTTGTGCACGTTGAAGAAGAACGACAGCCGACTGGCGAACGCGTCGATCTGCAGCCCCGCCTTGAGCGCCGCATCGACGTACGCGATCCCGTCGGCAATCGTAAACGCGAGTTCCTGCGCCGCGGTCGAGCCGGCTTCGCGGATGTGGTAGCCGGAAATCGAAATCGTATTCCAATTCGGAACTTCCTTCGTCGCAAAACTGAAAATGTCGGTGATGATCCGCATCGAGCCGCGCGGCGGATAGATGTACGTCCCGCGCGCGACGTATTCCTTCAGGACGTCGTTCTGGATTGTGCCGTTGACCTTGTCCCAGCTGACGCCGCGGCGCTCCGCGACGACCAGGTACAATGCCAGCAGGATCGACGCAGTCGCGTTGATCGTCATCGAGGTTGAAATTTTGTCGAGCGGCAACTCAGCCAGCAGCACGTCCATGTCGGCCAGCGAACAAATCGGCACGCCCACGCGACCGACTTCGCCGTCGGCCAGCGGATGATCCGAGTCACGGCCCATCTGCGTCGGTAGATCGAACGCGACTGACAGTCCGGTCTGACCCTGCTCGAAAAGATAACGGTAGCGGCGGTTCGATTCCTCTGCGCTGCCGAAGCCTGCGTACTGGCGCATCGTCCACAGCCGCCCGCGATACATCGTCGGCTGCACGCCGCGCGTAAACGGATATTCGCCGGGAAAGCCGAGGTCGCTAACGAAATCGAAGTCGTTCAAGTCTTCGGGGTCGTACTCGCGCTTGACGTCGATTCCCGAGCTCGTGACGAATTTCTGTTTGCGCTCGGGCCCGCGCTTGAGCGACGGATTGAGTTTTCGCTCCTCCCAACTCTTGCGCGCGTCTGAGATTTTGCGATCGTCTTCCGGCATCGTAACTGGCCTCTGCGGTTCGAATACTACTCGATCACTATCATCAACTGGCCCTTCTCGACCGCCTGCCCCGCGACCACTTTCACTTCCACCACCTTGCCGGCTTTGGGCGCTTTAACTTCGTTTTCCATCTTCATCGCTTCGACGACGATGATTCCCTGCTCAGCTTTGACTTCGTCTCCCACTGCAACCAGCACGTTGACGACCCGGCCGGGCATCGCGGATTTTATTTCGACGCGGCCGCTGACTTCGCGCCGCTTTCCGGCTGCGCGCGCCGTGCGTCGGGCTGCGTCGGCGACTGTCAGCCGCGTCGAGCCGGTCCGCGATGCGACCACAGTTTCCTCGCCGTCGCGCGCCACGTCGAAATCGAACGAACGATTGTCGACGATCACCGAAAAGGACACCGGCCCGACCCTGCGCAAATCAGCCTCGAAACGATTCTTGCCGAAAGTAATCGAGAACGAGTCAGTGGCGAGCTCTTCAATCTCGATTTCGTGTTCCTTGCCGTCGAGCGTCGCGAGGTAGCGCATCTGTAAGTGTCCGGCTATCTCCGCAGCATGTCGAGCCGGCCGAGCATCCGCCATGCGGACGCATTCGGCGCGGCCACCGGCTGCGTGCCGGCGCCGTTGCCGTGATTGGTGTTCTTCTGCGCCGCGATCGCCGCCAGAAAAATCGCCGCCAGCTCAGCACCGCGCGGCGCCGCGCCGTTTTCATTCGGATGGTACTCGTGATTGATAAAATTCGTATCGAAGTCGCCCTTCAGAAACTTCGGATGCGTCATGATCCAGCGATGGAAATCGAGGTTGGTGCGCAGCTCGCCGGAGATTATGAATTCACCGAGCGCGCGGCGCATCCGGTCGATTGCCTGATCGCGATCCGCGCCCCACACTGCCAGCTTCGAGATCATGGGATCGTAAAAGACCGGCACTTCGGCGCCAGCGTAAACGCCCGCGTCGTTGCGGACGCCGGGACCGTCGGGAAATCTCAGCGTCTCGATTTTTCCGGGCGCCGGCACGAAACCAGCCGCCGGATCTTCCGCATAAATGCGGCACTCGATCGCCCAACCGCGCTGCGCGAGATCCTTTTGCTTGAACGGCAGTTTCGCGCCCGCGGCGATTTCGATTTGCGTGCGCACAAGATCGATACCCGTCACCAGCTCGGTCACAGGATGCTCGACCTGGATGCGGGTGTTCATCTCGAGGAAATAAAAGTTGCGCTCCGCGTCGACCAGGAATTCGATCGTGCCCGCGCTGACGTAGTTCACCGCCTTGGCGGCGCGTACCGCGACCTCGCCCATCTCGGCGCGCATCTTCGGTGTGATAAACGGCGACGGCGATTCCTCAACGACCTTCTGATGGCGCCGCTGAATCGAGCACTCGCGCTCGAAGAGGTGGACGATGTTGCCGTGCGAGTCCGCCAGCACCTGCACTTCGATGTGGCGCGGCTGCTTCAGAAATTTCTCGACGTAAAAGCGGCCGTCGCCGAATGACGACTTGGCCTCGCTCGCGACCGTACGCACCACCGACGCCAGGTCTTTGGCGTTCTCGACGAAGCGCAGGCCCTTGCCGCCGCCACCCGCGGCGGCCTTGACCATAATTGGGAAGCCGATCTTCTTCGCGATCGCGGCTACTTCCGCTTCGGTCTCCAGCGTTCCGGGCGAGCCCGGCACAACCGGCACTCCGGCCTTCGACATTAGTTTGCGCGCTTCAACCTTGTCGCCCATTTGCTCGATCGCTTCGGGCGGCGGCCCGATCCAGGTGAGTCCGGCTTTCTGCACCGCGCGTGCAAATGCGGCACGCTCCGAGAAAAAACCATAGCCCGGATGTACCGCGTCGGCCTTGAGATGTTTCGCGGCTTCAAGAATCCTGGCGGTATTGAGATAGCTCTCAGCCGCCGGTGCCGGACCGACGGGGTACGCATGATCGGCTTCGCGCACGTGCAATGCCGCGCGATCGGCGTCGGAGTAAACGGCGATCGATTCGATTCCCAACTCGCGGCATGCGCGGATGATCCGCACAGCGATTTCGCCGCGATTGGCGATTAGAATCCGTTTGAACATCAATCTTCCAAGGCTTCCCAGATTTTATACTGAATCCCGCCCACGCGAGCTAACTGCTGGTGGCGGCACTCTTTTTTCAAAGTGGAATGTTGCCGTGTTTGCGCGGCGGATTCTTTTCGCGCTTGTTCGCGAGCGCCTTCAGCGCGCTGATCACTTTCGGGCGGGTGTCGCGCGGCATGATCACTTCATCTATATAGCCAAGCTCGGCGGCCTTGAATGGATTCGCGAAAGTTTTGCGATAGTCGTCGGCCAGCCGCTTGCGCTCGGCGACCGCATCTTTGGCGTTGGCGAGCTCGTTACGAAAAACGATGTTGATCGCCTGCTCGGGTCCCATCACCGCGATCTCGGCGCTCGGATAGGCGAAGTTGAAATCGCCGCGAATGTTCTTCGACGACATGACATCGTACGCGCCGCCGTAAGCCTTCCGCGTGATCACCGTCACTTTCGGCACAGTAGCCTCGCAGAAAGCGTAGAGCAGTTTCGCGCCATGCCGAATAATTCCCGCGAACTCCTGCTGGGTGCCGGGCAGGAACCCGGGCACATCGACGAACGTAACGAGTGGAATGTTGAACGCGTCGCAGAAGCGCACAAACCGCGCAGCTTTGACCGACGCGTCGATATCGAGCGCTCCCGCCAGGAACGAAGGCTGATTGGCCACGATCCCAACCGAGTAGCCGCCCATCCGCGCAAACCCAATCAGCATGTTCTGCGCGTAATCCTTCTGCACTTCGAGCAAATGACCGTCATCGACCACTCGCCGGATGATCTCGCCCATGTCGTAGGGCTTGTTGGGGCTTTCGGGAACGATTGAATCCAGCGCTGCGTCGATTCGTGCGGAGTCATCACCGCTCGCGACGAACGGCGGGTCTTCGACGTTGTTCGACGGCATGTAGGAGATCAGTTCGCGGATCATCGCAAGCGCGCCGGCATCGTCATCGGCCTCGAGATGGCATACGCCCGACTTCTGGCTATGCGCATCGGCGCCGCCCAGCTCCTGCATCGTGACTTCTTCGTGCGTGGCCGCTCTGATCACGTCGGGGCCGGTGAGGAACATGTACGACGTATCGCGCACCATCACGATGAAGTCGGTTATCGCCGGCGAATACACCGCGCCGCCCGCACACGGTCCCATGATTGCGGAAATTTGCGGGACTACTCCCGACGACATCACGTTGCGCAGAAAAATATCCGCGTAACCTGCCAGCGACACGACGCCTTCCTGGATTCGCGCGCCGCTGCCGTCGTTGAGCCCGATCACCGGACATCCGGTCTTCGTGGCGAGGTCCATCACCTTGCAGACCTTCTCCGCGAACGCGCCCGACAGGCTGCCGCCGAAGACCGTGAAATCGTGGCTGAAGATGCAGACTTGGCGCCCGTCGATCGTGCCGTAGCCGGTCACGACGCCGTCGCCGGGGATTTTTTTCTCCGCCATGTCGAAGTCGGTGATTCGATGCGTCTTGAACTTGTCGATCTCGATGAACGAGCCACGGTCGAGCAGGAACTCGACCCGCTCGCGCGCGGTCATGCGACCCCCTGCGCGCTGCTTTTTGACCCGATCTGCGCCGCCGGCCGCCTCGGCCTCGCGCGTGAGCTGCTGAAGTCGTTCGAGATTTTCTTTAAGGCCCATTTGTCACAACCGCGAGCAAGCTGGATAGACGGCAAACAAAAAGGCGCCCGTCACGCGCCACCGGCAAGATAGATACCGCATGTTGGCAAATGGTTAAAGCGCCCGATTATTCCGAGGCGTGAGGATAGAAATTCAGAAACTGGAAGCGGTCGCCGGATTTGATTCCATTTTTTGCGCAGAAACCGCCGTTCACTTCGAGTACGTACTCCGAGTTGCCTGCGACGCCGCGCAAGGTGTCGGTTTCGGGGGTCGCATTTGCCGCGATGCCGATCACCCGGAACGACGAGTCTGCGAAAATCATATCGAGCGGAATCTCGGTGTTGTGCATCCAGAAATTCCGCGGCGCCGCATCCGGGAAGACGAAGATCATCCCCGCATCGTCGTCAAGTTGCTTGCGGAACATCAGGCCGCGCTCGCGTTGCTCGTTAGTGTTCGCCACTTCGATCGCAACTGTGGCGCGGGTCGTGCCGTCCGGCGCGACTATAGTGATGCACGGACCGCGCGCGCATCCCAGCAACGCGAGCAGGACGACGACGAATGCGAACGGGTTTGGCCGGATGCGGCGATGTACGGATCCTGTCATGGCTCGCCGCAAATCTAGCGCGTCGATGAGTCGCGGGAAATCAGGTCACGTTTGTTTCGGGCGAGATCTCCTCGAGCTCGCGGCCCGAAGTCTCCGGAAGGAACCACATGATCATTGGCGAGATTATCCAGAAGACGGTCAGGTAACAGACTGCTCGCGCGTGCGAGCCGGTGAAATTGTACAGCACGCCCTCGAAAAAGAGACCAAGGGCGCCCCCGGTCGTGCCTGCGACTGCGAGCGCGCTGCCCGCCGTCGAACGATATGAGGTCGGAAACAACTCCGCGCTGTAGGCATTCAGGATCGTACCGGCCGCGATGTCGAAAAATGTTTCCAGAATCCACGCCGGCACAATCGACCAACCCGACGCCGTGTACATCCAGATAGTCAGGATCGGCGACAGGAACAGGAACGTTGCGCCCATCGCGCGCCGGCCGTGCCGATCGCTCAGCCGGCCGGCGACGATCGAGCCCATTATCCCGAGCGCACCGCCGAACAGGAACAGCGACGAGACGTTGCCGGGCGACCAATGATGCGTTTCCTGCAGAAACTTCGGAAACAAGAAGCCAGACGCGTTGCCGCCCATCGAGCCGAGAAACGAGATCGACAGCATCATCACGAGCCGTCGAGGATAAGCGGTATATAACTGAACTACCGGCTCCCAGATTTTCACCGGCCGCAGTCCTTCGAGTTTCTCTTTCTCGAAGCGCGCGCTTTCTGGCAGCGTGCGGCGCAGCGGGATGATCAATATGAGAGGCAGCAGTGCAATCGCGTACAGCCCGCGCCATCCGTAAGGAATCACATTGATGAAGGCGAAAACGACCGCAGCCAGGCCATAGCCGACCGACGAAACTCCGCCGAGCAGCCCGATCGCCCATCCGCGATGGGCTGCGTCAACTTCCTCCGCCACTATCACCATCGCGATCGCGGCTTCGGCGCCGGCGAATGCGCGCGCAATAATTTCGAACACGACGAAGGTCCGTTCGCCCGGCGCGATCGCGATAAGGCCGGTGAAAATTGTGTAGCCGAAGACCGTGTAGAGCAGCAGGCGGCGGCGTCCGAAGACGTCGGCAAACGGAGTCATCAGCAATGAGAGCAGGTAGCCGAGTCGCACCAGTGAGAGCATCGCGCCCAGGTGCGACTCCGCGATTTTGAGTCCGGTCTGGATTTGCTTGAGCGCGAGACTCAGCAGCGCGCGATCGTACTGGTCGAAAAATCCCGCCGTTGACGCAATAAAGAAAACCCGGCGCTGCCGCCTGGTGAATGGCGGCGTCCTGCCGAACATCCCGAGGTGGATACTCTTGCGGTCCGCGTCCTCGGCCTCCGGACCGGCCTCAGGCTTCAAGTCGAGGTTTATGGCGGGATCGGTCATCGGATTTAATCGATTGCCATCGGCAGGGAGCCGAGGCCGCGCAAAAAATACGATCCTTTGTAGGTCGGTTTCATTGCGGGATCTTTGAGTCTAAGCCGCGGGAACCGCGCTAGCATTGCCTCGAACGCGATCCTTGCTTCCATCCGCGCCAGCGGTGCGCCGATGCAGAAATGGATTCCCTCGCCGAAGGCGACGTGTTCGTTGGGATCGCGCGTGATGTCGAACTTTTCAGGATTTTTGAATTGAGCAGGATCGCGATTCGCCGCAGCGACGATCATCAGCGCGAAGGCGCCCGCGGGAATCTCGGTTCCTCCGAGCTGCACGGGTTCCTTGATGAATCGCACCGTCGATTGCACCGGGCCGTCGTAGCGCAGCATTTCTTCGATCGCGCGCGGCAGCATCGAAGGATCACGTTTGAGAGCGTCGAATTGATCGGGATGGCGCCCGAGCGCGAGCGTGCCGTTGCCGATCAGGTTGGTCGTCGTCTCGTTGCCCGCGACCAGCAGCAGCGTCACGAAGCTCAGCAGATCCGCCGCAGACATCACTTCACCCTCGTCGTGCGCGGCGACCAGCGCGCTCACCAGGTCGGGTCCCGGATTCGAGCGGCGCTTTTCGATCTCGGCCGTGAAGTAATCGCCTAGTTCATCGATTGCGCGAATCGATTCAGGCGGCTGCGGCGCGCCGGGAACATTGTTGTCGCCGCCGATGATCGTGTCGGACCAACGCTTAAACTTCTCGTTCAAGTCGGGCGGCACGCCAAGCATCTCCGCGATCACCGTTACCGGCAACACGTTGGCAAGGTCCGCCATCAAGTCGAAGGAGCCTTTCGCCTCGACCTTGTCGAGCTGCTGCTTTGCGATTTCGCGGATTCGAGGCTCGAGTTCGCGGATTCGGCGCGGCGTGAAATCGCGCGACACCAAACGGCGCAGGCGCGAGTGCTGTGGCGGATCGGACCCCAGCATATTGCGCGCGCCCGCAAAGCGCCCCTGATACGCCTGCGGCGGTGGCGGCGGCCCGACGCTGGAAAAGTGCTCATGGTCGCGAAGCGCAGCAGTGACATCGTTGTAGCGCGCCACCAGCGCAAACGTTATCGGCCCCATCGCGAGGATCGGCGGGGGACCCGCCAGCAGCGGGGCGTAGTGCGCGTATGGATTGGCCCGAAATTCGGGATCCCAGATGTTGAAATAAACTTCCGCTGCCATGGTCGATTGCCCCCTCAGTCAGTTGCCATTGTGAGAGACGCCAATCCGCGAAGGAAGTAGGAACCTTTGTAGGTCACCGGCGCCGCGGGATCCTGGAGACGCAAGCGCGGGAAGCGCTCGAGCATCGCGCCGATCGCGATCGCACCTTCCATCCGCGCCAGCGGTGCGCCGATGCAGAAGTGGATGCCCTCGCCCAGCGCGACGTGATCGCGTGGCGCGCGCGTGATGTCGAAACGATCGGGATCTTCGAACTGCGCCGGGTCGCGATTCGCCGCGGCCAGTACGATGAAGCATCCCTGATTGGCCGGCAGATCGGTCCCGCCGAGATTGATGTCTTCCTTGGTGAAGCGAATCGTCGATTGCACCGGTCCGTCGTAGCGCAGGATCTCCTCGACCGCGCGCGGCATCAGATCGGGAGTCTGGCGGAGCAGATCCATCTGCGCGGGATTGCGTCCGAGAGCGAGCATCCCGTTGCCGATGAGATTGGTCGTCGTCTCGTTGCCGGCGAGCAGCAGGAGGAGCACGAATGCGAGCAATTCGTCGGCGTTCATCGCTTCGGCATCGTCGTGCGCGGCGACGAGAGCGCTTATGAGGTCGGTGCCAGGATTTTTGCGTCGCCGCTCGATCTCATCGGCGAAATAGTTGCGCAGCGCATTTTTTGCGGTATGGAATTCCTCCGGCAGCGGAGTGCCAGGCAGAGTATTGTCGGCTGATACCACCGTGTCGGACCAGTGCTTGAACTGCTGGTAATGATCGGGCGGCACGCCGAGCATCTCCGCGATAACCATCACGGGCAGTGCGTTCGCGATCCCGTGCATAACTTCGAGCTCGCCTTTGTGTTGCGCGGCGTCGATAAGATTTTTCGCGATCTCGCGGATTCGCGGCTCGAGGTCGCGGATTCGCCGCGGCGTGAAATCGCGCGAGACCAGGCGCCGTAGCCGGGTGTGCAGCGGCGGATCGGAAAACAGCATCGTGCGCGCGCCGGCGAAGGGTCCCTCGTCGTTGGGCTCGTTGGAATCGCGCGGGCGGACGCTAGAGAAATGCGCATGGTCGCGTAGCGCGGTGGTGACGTCGGCGTAGCGCGTGACCATCGCAGTCGGGCCGAAGAGATCGAGGATCCGCGGAGGGCCGGCGAGCAAGGGCTTGTAATGAGGATACGGATTGGCGCGAAACGCGGGGTCCCACGGGTTGAAGTAGATATTCTCTGCGGCTTGGTTCATGTTCAGACTTCCTCTTCGTAGACTTCAGTTTTGCCGGACGCCGTATCGCTCGCACTGCACCATCTGCGGATGCGCAGGTAGGAGCAATCGCAGTGCCACTGCGCCGATCTATGCAACCACGCGGGTTTTCATCTCGCCGACATGCATCAATGCGACTGCACGCAGTCCCACGATGTCACTTCAGCGCCATTTCGAGACGGCTCAAACCGCGCAGGAAATACGAGCCTTTGTACGTCACCGCGGCGTCGGGATTCTTGAGCCGAAGATGTGGGAATCGCTCGAGCGCAATCCCAATCGCGATCGAGCCTTCCATTCGTGCCAGCGGCGCGCCGATACAGAAATGGATTCCCTCGCCAAACGCCACATGATCGTTCGGCGCGCGGGTGATATCGAACTTTTCAGGATCCTCGAATTGCGCCGGGTCGCGATTCGCCGCCGCGATGATCACGAACGCGCTCATCCCCGAATTGATCGGTGTGCCGCCGACCACGGTGTCCTTCGTCGCGGTGCGGAACGTCGCCTGCACCGGGCCGTCGTAACGCAGCATCTCCTAGAGCACCTCCTGCTTCTCGATTCTTTCCGACGAATCCAGATCACGCACCAACGCAGCGCTGACCCGTTTGGCCGTTTCCAAACCGCGCACAAATTCCGGCGGATCGATCTCGCCCGGCGCGAACAGCACGCGCTCCAGCGCCAGCGCCTCGAGCTGTCCGAATACGATGCTGATCAAATCGTCAAGCTGGTCTTCACGATCGGCCGGCCAATCGAGCAGCGCGGCGAGACCGATGCGAAATCCTTCGCCGAATCGCTCGCTGGCAGCACGCACTGCGTCATTGAGTGCGGGATCGGTGCGGCTCGCGACCACCAGCTCCAGCCACGCATAGAATGTCGGTCCTTTGAACATTGGCCACATGGTGTCGATGAGTACCGCCAGGCGATGCTCACGGTTGCCCGACGGCGGCTCGGCGATAGCCGCGCTCATTTCGCGCAGCCGCAACTCGAAGACGTGCTCGAGCGCGCTTACGACGAGCTCGTCTTTCCTCGGAAAATGATGCAACTGCGCGCCGCGCGAGACTCCGGCGCGAATGGCTATCTCGGTAGTCGTCGTGCCGGCGTATCCGCGATCGAATAGGCACGCCACGGTAGCGTCGAGCAACCGCCGCCGAGTTTCTGCACTCCGCTCTTCTTGTAGCGCCGACATTTGACTCCCTTCGCGAGATTCTCCAGCTGATTCAGGTGCTTGTGAGTTAACATACAGAGTTGATTGTTGCAAGCAAACGTGACTGTTTCCTCGATGCATTCAATCTGATGCTTGAACCCTGTCCAGACTCCGCTATTCTCCAAAAAGTGATCGAACGGAATTCGGCATGGACACAGTCCCCCACATTGTTAACGTCGCCGATCAATTGAAATGCTCGCATCTGCGCGCCGAGGTGATTCTGCGTGCCGTCATGCGCGGGTTGCGCGACGGCCTGGACGATCGCGAGGCCGCCACGATTGAATCGTCGCTGCCTGCAGATCTTCGCACGATGTGGCCTCGCACGGCCGGCCAGCATCCGGGACTGGCCGATCTTGGCGACGTCGGTTTTCTTGGCCGCGTGCATGAACTTGCAGAGAGCCCGAGCGATGACGAAACGAAACAGATGGTCGCTGTTGTAATGACAGTCCTGATGACCGCGATGGCGATTCCCGGCGACGATCGGCGCGCCGCATGGTCGGCGCTGACGCATCTGCCACGCGCGAGCAAGATGGTCTGGATGAAGCTGTTCCGCGCTGCGTGCTTTCCGGTCGAACTCTACGCTCCGATCCGCGCGCTCTAGCGCGCTACCTTATGGCAGAATTCTTGTTGCTGGCTTTCGGCTCGGGATTCAACGCAAAATCGAACTCGATCGCGTCGTGATCGTCAGCATCGCGCTGATAGTCGACGACCAGCGAACAGCGCGCTCCGAACACCACATCCGACTCGAGATATCTGTCGCCCGCGATATACAACGCAGTCGTCAACGTCTGGAATCGCGGTGCGGATATCCGGAAATGAATATGCGCCGGACGCATCGGATGCCGTCCGATAGCGTTGAGCATTTTGCCGACAGGTCCGTCGCTCGGCACCCCGTAGCTGGCGGGCTTCACGGAACGAAACTGGTATCGACCCTCGAGGTCAGAACGGAATCGCGCGCGCAGGTTCATTTCCGGCTGCGCTTCATCCTGGAGATCGTACTTGCCATTCGGCGCCGCTTGCCAAACGTCGATACACGCGCCCGCGATCGCGCCGACCTCGACCGATGAGACTTGTCCGCGTACGACGATTGGCTCGCCGGCAACTCCGCCTGAAATATCGGAACCGTTAGCCAACTCCGGCGCGCCTTCGCGATAGAAGGGTCCGAGCAGGCTCGATTCCGTTGCGTGGCGTGACCGATTAGGATTCGCCATCAGATCGACCAGCGCGCTCAGGCCAAGGGTGTCCGACAGCAGGATAAATTCCTGGCGCTTGTCGTCGGTGATATTCCCGACCTCGGTGAGAAACGCGATTCCCGTTCGCCACTCCTCTTCCGACAGCCGCACCTCGCGCGCGAAGTCATGCAGATGATGCAGCAGTGCCGTCATCACCTGCTTCAGGCGCGGGTTGCCGCATTGCGAAATTCGCTCGACCGCAGTCGCGGTGAGATTCTCCTCGGTGAGATTCCGCATCTGGCCATGCCTCCGATCGCGATGCTCAGCGGCCCTTGAAAACCGGGCGGCGTTTTTCCAGGAACGCGCGGACGCCCTCGCGATAGTCCTCGCTGTCGAAGCATCGCGCGACCATCGTCGAGACAGCCTTTGCGTCGCGCTCCTCGCGATCTTTCAGACTCTCGCGAATCGCAAGCTTGGCGGCCGCCATCGTCAGCGGCGCGTTGGTCGCCATTTTGAGCACGTAGTCGCGCACGTTTTCTTCGAGCTTTTCGGGATCGACGACGCGGTTGACGAGTCCCATCTGCAGCGCCTCTTCCGCGTCGAACAGGCGCGCCGACAGCAGGATGTCGCGCGCGTTGGCGGGGCCGACAGTATGCGCGAGCATGTTGACGCCCTCCAGCGGATACGCCAGTCCCAGCCGCGCCGCAGGAACCCCGAAGCGCGTGCCACGCGCCGCAATCCGGATGTCGCAGGCGAGCGCGACCTGCACGCCGCCGCCGATGCATACGCCGGAGATCATCGCGATGACCGGCTTGCGGCATTCGATCAGGGCAGCGATCGCACTGTTAGGCGCGTCGCGATACGCACGCGCCTGCGCCGCGTCGGCGCGCATCGCGGGGAACTCCGAGATGTCCGCGCCGGCGATAAACGCCTGCGGTGTGCCACCGCGCATGACGATCACGCGAATCGCGTCGTCGCTCGCCAGCTCGGCGACACCTTCCGCAATCCGCTGCCAGGTCCTAAGATTGAGCGCGTTGCGAACTTGCGGCCGGTTGAGGACCAGCCATCCAATCGGCGCCTCGTGAGTGACTATCAACGGATCGACTGAAGTTTCATCCTTCACGGATAACGCACCTCTGGCGAGATTTATGACAATAATCGAGCGGGCTTCCAGTGGGGATTTTGAGCACATTTGTGCGCTCGACGAAACTGTCCACGCAGGCGCGCCGCGCCGGAGATTTATCGGCGAGGCTTGCGCGCAGGGCCGCGTCGCAGTCGCGCGCGTTGACGACGCTATCCGCGGCTTCGTCATTTCCGACGAAAGTTTCTTCGATCAGTTCTTCGTGCGCCTGCTGCTCGTGCATCCTGACTTCCGCCGCCGCGGACTCGCGACCGCCCTGATGCGCGCGGCCGAGCTCGATTGCCAGACCGGCAAGCTCTTCACCTCGACCAACCAGTCGAACCTCCCGATGCAGCAACTGTGCGCTCGATTAGGATTCGTCAAAAGCGGCTACGTCGAAAATCTAGACGAGGGTGATCGCGAACTGATTTATGTGAAGCTGCTCGCGCCGGTTCCAGGAACTTAACCCCTAACCCCTTCCCTCTAGGGAAAGGGAACCGGATTTATGTGACCGAGAGCAAAGTAACGCGCTGCGTTGCAACTTTGCGATTGATACCGGGTGCAGGGGTTACCCGTGCCCAGGGAAGTGTGAAACACACGGCGGGTTTCACATGAGATAAAAGTTCGTTCTATATCTTCGCGATCACATCGTCGCGCAATTTCTCGAGCCCGCGTGTCAGGCCTTCGGCGTCGAACGCCGGCGGCGCGATGACAACTCGCGAGATGCCTATGTCCGCTAGGGCCTTCAACTCCTCAACGCGCGGGCGGCCCATGCATGAAAGCTCGATCTTGTTCGGATCGCGTCCCGCCTTCTCGGCCTCTGACTTCATCAGTGCGAACAGTTCCTTGAGCTTGGGGATCTCTGCGAGTGCCGGGAAGAAGCCGTCGCCGTAGCGTCCTGCGCGCTTGGCCGCCGCGGGCGAATGGCCGCCGACATGGATCGGCACGCCGCCCTTTTGTACCGGCTTGGGATAGCACTTCACCGGGCCGAAGTTGAAATGTTTGCCGTGAAACGACGCCGCGTCATCGCTCCACAATGCTCTTAGAGATTTGATTGCCTCGTCGGTGCGTGCGCCGCGCGTATGGAAGTCGAGGCCGAGCGAGGTGAACTCCTCCTCGAGCCATCCGCTGCCGATTCCGAGTATGGCGCGCCCATTCGACAGCACGTCGAGCGTGGCCAACTCCTTGGCGACGTACAGCGGATGCCGTTGCGGAAGAATCAGCACTCCGGTCGCGAGCTTGATTTTTTTCGTCACGGCCGCCGCGAACGCCAGCGGCAGCAGGGGATCGGGAATTGCGACATCTTCACCGCCAGGAATTTTCCCGCTGGACGAGTACGGATACGGCGACTTGTAATCCTGCGGGATAACGACGTGCTCGACCGTCCACATCGACTCGACGCCGCATCGCTCGGCGGTGGTCGCCAGATGCGCGAGCAGGGCAGGATTACTGAAGGGTCCCGAATTAACAAACATCAGCCCAAGTTTCATTTTTCGTATTACCTCGTTGCGCGTTGAGCATGATCTACTATCTTCTCAAAAAAAGTTCTAACAGGGACGAAGTCCTGCTTGTCGAAAATTCGCGGGCGAGTTACTTGTTGAGGCATGGATATTGGAAAAGTTGGAATATGGTTCTTCCTCGACGCGATGCCTGCGCCCGACAGCGCCGAGTTTGCGAAGCAGGTCGAGAAGAATGGCTACAAGGTGCTGTGGATCCCCGAGGCCGTCGGCCGCGAGCCGTTTGCGCACGCCGCGTATTTGCTCAGCCACACGGAGAGGCTGTCGATCGCGACCGGCATCGCGAATATCTGGGCGCGCGATGCGATCACCATGGCAGCCGCGTCGAAGACTGTTGCCGAACTCTCCGGCGGCCGGTTTTTGCTCGGCATCGGTGTCAGTCACAAGCCTCTCGTCAGTAACCTGCGCGGGCATAATTACGACAAGCCCTACAGCTTCATGAAGGAGTATCTGCCGAAGATGAAGGGCGCGCTCTACCTGGCGCCGGCGCCCAAGGAGCCCGTGCCGGTGGTGCTTGCCGCGTTGCATCCGAAGATGCTCGCGCTTGCGGCGGCCGAGGCCAACGGCACGCACACCTACTTCGTTCCTCCGGAGCATACGGCGAAAGCGCGCGCGCAAATCGGACCGAATGCGATGCTATGTGCGGCGCAGGCCGTCATCCTGGAAACCGACGCGGCCAAAGCGCGAAAGGCTGCGCGCGACTATATGAAGACCTACGTTCCGCGCCTGCCCAACTACACCAACAATCTGAAGGCGCTCGGATGGGCCGACAGCGAATTCGAAAACGGATGTTCCGATCGGCTCGTCGACGCGATCGTAGCGTGGGGCAATGAGGAAAAGATTCGAGATCGCATCGACGCGCATCTGAAGGCCGGCGCCTCTCATGTTTGCATCCTGCCGCTGCGTGCCGACGGCGCGCCGCAGCCGGACATGCGCACGGTCCAGGCGTTCGCTCAGCACTGAGTTATCCTCGATGCGACGATTTCTTTCTACGGTGCCAGTGCTGGTTCTCGCGATAGCGGTCGCAGGATGCGCGTCGCGCAACGAGCAGCAGGCCGAGCAGGCTGAAGCCTCAGCCGCCAAGGCACAGGCAGCGGCCGAGCATGCCGAACAGGCCGCGAACCAGGCGCAAGTCGCGGCCGACAAAGCGACGGAGGCCGCAAATCGCGCGACCAAGGCTGTCGAAGATGCGACCAGGGAGATCAACCGCGTCTCCGATCATATAGATCAGATGATCCGCGACCGCGAAGCGGCCACTCATGGCCGCAGGCTTTCCCACGTAACGAAGGCGGCCAGGAAGGCCGCCGCCACGTCGCGAGCGTCCGCGTCGGCCACCTCCGACGGCGTGACAACATCGGCAGTCGCGCCGGCGCCCGGGCCGCCGAAGAAATAGCCCGACGGTCGAACACAGTGCCTGAGCCAATCAAATCGCAACCAGCCAGCGCGCGGACCGAGGCCGAAATTCGCGCTGAGAATCCAGCTCACCAACTCCGCCGACATGCCTGGATCAATATCGCGGGGCCGATCGCCGCGGTCTTTCTTGGAATTTTTGCCGCTGCGATGTACCTGCGACCCGTCGATGTCCTCCGATGGATTCAG
>Ga0182024_10001859_pt1 | contig 53215 bp, 47 predicted proteins | sample P32metaG_FD_120480 | JGI IMG/M metagenome (GOLD analysis project Ga0182024, IMG submission 120480) | Permafrost microbial communities from Stordalen Mire, Sweden - P3-2 metaG (Illumina Assembly) | ecosystem: Environmental > Terrestrial > Soil > Wetlands > Permafrost | place: Sweden: Stordalen... | reverse complement strand
TTGCCGGGCGGTTTGGAGATATCATGTCTCGGCTATACGGCGATCTCGGTCCCATCGTCTAGTGGCCAAGGACACCACCCTCTCAAGGTGGCGACACGGGTTCGAATCCCGTTGGGACTGCCAGCTTTGGAGTGTTCTGATCTGGCCGTCGTCGACGACGTCCTCATCCTCGACTGGTTTCGGTCACCGTCACACGGGCCCGATAGGCAACTCCTAGGCCTTATCGACCTTCTTCATGGCACCGTATCCACGCTCGATGGCCGCCGTGATGATGGCCTCGAAGTCTTTGTCGGTCAGCACGCGGGGGGTTCCCATGGAGGACGCTCGCCAGTACAACTCGGCCAGCCATTCGAGAAGCTCGAGACGCTCCACGGCCTGATCCATAGAGGCGCCGAAGGCGATGGAGCCGTGATTCTGCATCATGGCGGCGTTCCGGCCCTTGAGCGCTTCGATGACATTCTCAGCCAGCTCCTGAGAACCAAAGGTCGCATAGGGTGCCGTTCGGGGAGCGCCTCCGAGTCCCAAGCAGCTGTAGTGCAGTGCTGGTAACACGTCGTGACAACACGAGAGTGCAGTGGAGGCCATCGCATGGGCGTGGGTTATGGCCAGGGCATTGGTGGCAGCGTAGATACCGGTGTGAAGCGGTACCTCGGACGTGGGGGCGAGGTCACCGTCCACTACCTGCCCACCGAGGTCGATGACCGTGACCATCTCCGCCGTCACCGTGCCCAGGTCAGCCCCCGTAGGGGTTACCGCGATCAGGTCCCCCTGACGGGCCGAGATATTGCCCGCGGTGCCAATGACGAGACCCTTCTCGGCCAGGTGGCGGCTCGCGCTCGCCACGGCTTCTCGTTCAACTCCCAAGAGCAGATCGCTCATTCCTCGTTCCTCTCCGAAAGCATCTGGACGGTCCAACAAAGATGGAGAGACGATCGAAAACCACGTCGTCGACTTCGGCTCCGCCACCGGGTCGCCTTGCTCGAGCGCCCCTCGCCACGTTAGATGCCCTGATACCAACCGTGCATTTCCGAGGCGTTGCACGAAGCGACTCGGATGGAGCACGCCCCGGTCTTCAGAAAAGGGATCGCTCCTCGGGCGCGGCCCAGGTGGCCGGCCTGGGTGCGGAGACCGTCAGTCGACTACCCCACCTCGGACTAGGACGTCGATGTCGGGCTGTGTCAGTCCCCAGTGCAAGAGTGCTTCGGTGGCATGCACACCCGGACCCGGTGATGGAGATGGAGATGCGGGAGGCGTTCGGCTGAACCGTGGCGCCGGCGCCGGCTCCACGACCTCCCCGACTTCGACGAACGTGGCGCGTTCACGGTTGTGGGCGTGGAAGGGAGCTTCGCCAAGCGACAACACCGGGGTCACGCACGCTTCGGTACCGTGGAATATGTCCAACCACTCGACTCGTGTCCTGGTGCGGAAGATCTCTGCCACGCGCTGCTTGAGAGGCTCCCACTGTGATTGGTCGTCCTGGGGCGGGATGTTGTCGTCGGAGAAGCCGAGTCCTTTCATGAACGACTCGTAGAAGCGGTGTTCCATGGCCCCGACGGACACGAATTCACCGTCAGAGGTCTCATACACGTTGTAGTAATGGGCACCGGTGTCCATGGAATTGGTCCCGCGCTCGTCGCGCCAGAGAGACAGACTCCGGATCTCGTGGAACATCGTCGTGAGCAGGGCTGCGCCGTCCACCATGGCGGCATCGACGACCTGACCAATGCCTGAGCGGGTTCGTTCGTAGATGGCGGCGAGAATCCCCATCGCCAGGAGCATCCCCCCACCACCAAAGTCAGCGATCAGATTCAGTGGGGGTACCGGAGCCTCGCCTCGTCGACCGATGGGGTCAAGGGCGCCGGCAATGGAGATGTAGTTGATGTCGTGCCCAGCCTCAGCGGCGAGGGGTCCCTCTCGTCCGTACCCGGTTATCCGTCCGAAGATCAATCGGGGATTGCGTTCGAGACAAATGGTCGGACCGAGTCCGATCCGCTCGAGGACACCCGGGCGGAAGCCCTCCACGAGAACGTCGGCATGTTCGACCATCCGTAGCACCAGGTCGATTCCCTGCCGGTGCTTGAGATCGACGCCTATGGCCTGGCGTCCCCTGGTGAGGACCTGTCGACGGTCCACGGCACCAGGGCCGGCTGCCGGTATCCCGGTTCGCTCCAGGCGGATGACTTCGGCGCCCAAGTCGGCGAACACCATGGCGCAGAACGGACCTGGGCCGAGGCCGGCGAGTTCTATGACACGGAGTCCGGCGAGAGGCCCCGTCGTTCGTCGGCCCTCCGAGGTCGTGCCGCTCACGAATCGGTCAGGTAGCGGTCGATCATTCGGTGCATGTGCAGAATGTTGCTCTCTTGACGCCGGTTGAGCCGTAGCCCTTGGCCTCCCCGAGACTTCATGCCGATCTGCACGTGTTCCATGTTCGCATAGTCCTGGTTTGTGATTATGCCCCAGTCTCGCTCGGTCCAATCCGGGTAGAAGCGCCGCTGGGCTCGCTTGCGGTCCTCGCCTTCACGCGGCCATTCGAGGAACCATGTGTCCTTGATGGCACTGTCCGGATCGAGCCCGTTGGGACGAACTCGGAAAATGATGGCGGTGCCCGGATAGATCGGCCCGACCATGTTGGGAAAAAAGAACACATCGTCCGCACTCGTCAGTTGTCCGTCGGCGAACTCCTCGACTTCGACACCCCGCGTCGCCAACAGCTGACGCCGGCCTTGTTGGTAGCGGCTCAACAGCGTCTCGCCGTCTGGCGGAGCTGAACGGACCCTTTCGATGAGGGCGCGCTCGTCGTCGTAGAACAGCCCACCCAGTCCGGCGACGAACGACGCCAGGATCTCGCCCTCGTCGTATTCACCCTCCGCCAGCCCGAGGCGCGGGCTCGGACGCAATTCCCGACGCGCGTTCGGTAGACGGCCGTAGTGTGAGTGGATGCCCAAAGGCTCGTAGTCGAGACTCACATCGTCGGTCCACGGCAGAATCTGCGGATGGGTGCCCTGGACGTGGTAACCCTCATTGAAAGCGTCGACGACGACCTTCCAGTTGGCGGGGATGACGGTCGAAAGATAGGCCCGCATCCGCATGCGGTCGAGGTGGTAAGGGGCCAACAGCGTGGGCAGCGGGTCAAGGTACTCGAGCAGCGGCGGTGCCGTCGGGATAAGGCACACCCACACAAAGCCGCCCCATCGGTCGGCCTGCACCTGACCGAGGCGAACGTCCCCGGGCATCGGCGCGAACTCTTCGGCGTCGACGACTTCGATCAGCTTGCCGGATAGGTCGTAACGCCATGCATGATAACGGCACCGGATGCACGAGTCGTCGAAGTGACCGCTGCCTTCGGCCAGACGAGTACCACGGTGCAGACAGGTGTTGTGGTACGCACCGACGACGTCGGGAGCGGACCGCACGACGAGGATCGACTGATCGCCGATCAGGTATTCGCAAAAGTCGCCCACCTCGGCGATCTCCTCCTCGCGGCAGGCCACTTGCCACACGCGTGCCCACATCCGCTCGAACTCGAACGCCGCGAACTGCGGGCTCGTATAGCGGGCGCGCTGGACGACGTCATCGTCGCCAATCAGAATGCTCTCGAGGTCGATCTCGCTCACTGATGGTCAAGGGAGTGGCACCCGTGCCCTTCCCTGTCCCCCTTCCACTTCCGACGAGCGGTTCTCACGCACGCGGCTTACCGTCTGTCGTCTTGCCATGCTATGCCGCCGTCCGGTATCGGAGGGAGCGGTCATCCAGGCGGGAACACTGAAGCGCCGCGACCTGGCCGCGGCCCGTCGCCTGGCGGAGACATAGCACTGGGCCGAGAGCACCATGGCCGACCTCCGGGTCAACGGACCGGGCCGTCGGGCGACCTACACGCGCGTACCCACTCCCCAGCGTGACCGAATTCGAGACTCTATACTCGCCACGGCTCGACACTCATCGAGACTGTGCGAAGGCAACGCCAAAGGGAACGAACATGACACAGCCGGTGATCGTCGAGGCAGTACGGACCCCTATCGGCAAACGTAACGGGGCGCTTTCGGGAGTGCATGCGGCCCAGTTGCTCGGCGCCGCGCAGGTCGAGCTGATCAAGCGGACCGGTTTCGATCCCTCAGAGGTAGAACAGATCTTCGGGGGATGCGTCACCCAGGCCGGTGAGCAGTCGTTCAACATCACTCGCACGGCGTGGCTCAGCCAGGGCCTTCCCTATGAGGTTGCCGCCACTACCATCGACTGCCAGTGCGGTTCGTCCCAGCAGGCCAATCACCTCGTGGCGAACCTCATCACCAGCGGTGCCGCTGACGCCGCCATCGGCTGCGGAGTAGAGGCGATGAGCCGGGTGGGCCTGGGGCAGAATGTCGTAAACGGTCCGGGCCGGCCGTTCCCCGGTGGATTTCCGTTCGATACCCCGGACCAGTTCGGTGCGGCTGAGCGCATCGCCGAGAAGTACGCAGTTAGTCGCTCGGACGCCGACGCCCTTGGGCTGGAGTCGCAACGCAAGGCGGCACAGGCCTGGGCCGAGGATCGCTTCGAACGTGAGGTGTTCGCTCTCGAGGTGCCCATCATGGGACCCGACGGCGCCACCGGCGGGCTCCAGGTTGTGGACCGGGATCAAGGCCTGCGTGACACCACACAAACCGGTCTTGTTGGTCTCAAACCGGTGCTTCCCGACGGCATTCACACCGCCGGCACCTCCTCGCAGATCTCCGATGGTGCCGCTGCCGTCCTGTGGATGTCAGAGGAGAAGGCGAAGACGGCGGGTCTGCGGCCGCGAGCCAGAGTCCTGGCGCAGGTCCTGGTGGGGTCCGATCCCTACTACCAGCTCGACGGGCCCATTGTCGCCACGGCCAAGGTGCTGGCCAAGGCCGGCTTGACGATCGCCGACATCGATATCTTCGAGGTGAACGAAGCCTTCGCTTCGGTCGTGTGTTCGTGGCAGAAGGTCCACGGTGTCGACTGGGACAAGGTGAACGTCAACGGCGGTGCCATCGCACTGGGCCACCCCGTTGGCGCCACCGGTAGCCGGCTCATCACCACCGCCCTGCACGAGCTCGAGCGCCGCGACGACAACCTGGCACTCATTTCCATGTGCTGCGGTGGCGGTCTCGCTACCGGGACGATCCTGGAGCGGATCTGATCAGGCGGGCACCAGGGTGACGGCATTGCGCGGCGCGGCTGAGTTTGGAGACTGTGGAAAGAGAGAGTGCGGCCACGTCGCGCTCGTAGGAGTCCGCTGACGTGGTCGAACGCGTCGTGTTCGCCCCGCCCCTGAGCGAGGTACCCCTCCCCGCCCCGAATGCCGCTGCCCTTCTGAGGCGCAACGGCCTCGACGCGCTCTACGCCGGCCGTCCCGCGCTTCGTTTCGGCGACCAGGTGTGGACTCATGGAGCGCTCTTTCTTGAAGCCGAGCGATTCGCCGCGCTGTACCGCGATCGGCTCGATCCCCATCGACCTCCCCATGTCGCCGTACTCTTGGATAACACTCCGGACTACGTGTTCGCGTTGTGCGGTGCGGGGCTATTGGGAGCGACGCTGGTAGGGCTGAACCACACACGGCGCGACGAGCATCTGGCTCGCGACATCTCTCACACCGATGTACAGCTCCTGATCACTGAGCCTCGCCACCAGGCTCTGCTCCAATCCGCCGCTGACGGGTTGGACCTGCCGGGCGGCATCCTCGTCTCCGAGCGCTTTGCCGACGCCGATGATCCGTCCCTGTCGATGGGCGAATCGTTGGACCAGGCGCTCGGCACCGCCTGGGACGGTGACGGAGCCGGCGACAGTCCCGAACGCGCTGGTGACGTGGAGTGTGATCCGGACGTCCTGTGGGCGCTGCTGTTCACCTCGGGTACCTCCGCCGCGCCGAAAGCGGTGCGGTGCACCCAGCGGCGTCTGCTCACGACTGGTCAGAGGATGGCCACCATGCTCGGCGTCGGCCCTGACGATGTCGGCTACGCGGCCATGCCGTTGTTCCACGCCAATTCGTTGATGTCAGGTCTGGCCCCAGCTCTGGTGGCGGGGGCTTCACTCTCCCTGGCCCGCCGCTTCAGCGCATCCCGATTCCTTCCCGATGTGCGGCACTACGGGGCCACGTGGTTCAACTACACGGGCAAGGTTCTGGCCTACCTGTTGACCACGCCCGAGCGAGCCGACGATGCCGACAACACCTTGAGGATCGCCTTCGGCAACGAAGGGTCGCCGCATGTCGTGGAAGCCGCAGCGAAGCGTTTCGGTATCACCATCGTCGACGTTTTCGGTTCCACCGAAGGTGCCATCGCGCTGGACCGATCGGGCGACCCACCCCGCGGCTCCGTCGGACGTCTGCGCGAGGGAATCCTTGTCGTCGACTCCGACCAGAAGGAGGTCCCGAGGGCGCGCTTTGACGGCGAAGGGCGTCTGGTCAACCCCGAGGAATGTGTGGGCGAGATCGTCAATACCCTCGGTGTGGGACCGTTCGAGGGGTATTACCGCAACGAGGAAGCCATGCGGCGCACGACGCGCAACGGCTGGTACTGGAGTGGCGACCTTGGCTACGTGGACGAAGAGGGGTGGGTGTACTTCGCCGGCCGCACGTCCGACTGGCTGCGAGTAGACGGAGAGAACTTCCCGGCGGCCCCGATCGAGGCCATCGTGGCTCGCCACCCCGACGTGATGATGGCGTCGGTCTACGGCGTGCCCGACGCCGATTCAGGCGATCAGGTCATGGTGGCTCTCGTTCTGCGCCAAGGGGCCACGTTCGATGGCAGGTCCTTCGCCGCCTGGCTGGATGGACAATCCGATCTCAGCCCCAAGTGGTGGCCACGCTTCGTGCGCCACTGCCACGCGCTTCCCACTACCCCGACCAACAAGGTCCTCACCCGCACGCTCGTCCATGAGAGGTTCCGTTCCGACCTGGTTGGTGGAGATCCGGTCTATGTACGCGAGCGCGAGGAGGATTCCTATCGTTCCTTTACTTCAGAAGATGAAAGCACCTTGCACCGGGCCTTCGAGTCCAGTGGTCGCGGCCGCGCCTGGGATTTGTGAGGCGGCCGCTTCTTCCTGCGATCTGGGTCGGTTGCCACTGCCGTCCAGCATGAGCATGTGCATGTGAATATTTGGTCAGCGGTCGTTCCTTGCCGCATCGGGCCGTTGCGCTGGGTCCAGGGTTCGTCGACTCGACGTATGGTTCGAGCAAGGTAAAGCTCGAACACGGGGGCGCTGTTCGCTGTGAAGTCGGTTGGGACTGTACCGGCGCCTGGGCGAAGTGAGGATGTGAACGTGATCCCGCCGGATGCTCAGGGGCCTCCGATCTCAGGCCGTTCCGGCGCCGGGACTCGGTAGACGAACCTGACCTCGCCAGCCCGTCGCTTAGCCGTGCCGTTGGAGCCAGGACCAGGCGCTGCCCGCAGCCCGCACAGCTCTGTTGTAACGGCCGTGTCCCACTGCCATTCTTATCCCCGTAGGTCGCGTGAACTCAAGATGAAAGGACAAATTCATGGGACGCACTCCGGGCATCGGGTGGACCTCCGCCGTGGTGACAGTCCTCCTCTTTTCTCTGTCGACAGGCGGCACGCTCGCCGGGGCGCAGGCTCCGATGGCCGGCTCCATCCATCCACACCAGTCTTTTGTCGGCACCGTCAATGGCCTGCCGGCCGATTCGGCGATCAGGGTCCTGTGCCCGGGCCCCGCGAACAGCGGTCACGCTCTCAGCGGTCAGACTCTTCAGGTGAACCAGCCGGGTTCCACCGCCGCGAACCTGGGGTTCACAGGATCCAGGGTCAAGGCCATCGTCGCCAACCTGTCCGCCGCCGCCGTAACCGCTTCGCTCGCGAAGTTCACGAAGTACGGGTTGGCCGCCTCATTCCCGACGTCGTTGACCGTTCCCTGCTCGGGCAACGGAGTGGTGAGCTTCGACCCAACTCCGGGCAGCCCGACGGCGAGGGCGTACGACGTCGCCGTGACCTTCGTCAACATGGGAGGCGACGCCACGTCTGCTCACGCCGGCCCCCCGTCCATCGCGGGTAAGGCTGCGGCGCCACAGTGCACCGACGGCCAGATTCGGATCAGAGCGGACACCGATCACGACGCGTACCCACCTGGGCACTCAGTGATTATGACATCGTCGATCAGAAACGTGTCCCACTCATCCTGCACGATCTATCTCGGAGTGGTCCCCGGTTGGTCGCCCACCTTCACGGTCACCAACACCGGCGGAATGGTCGTGTGGGACCGCTGCTGGGTGAACGACCAACCGGGGGCGTGTGCCACCTTGCTCCGGTCGCACACCCTGCACCCTGGCCAGCGTTACCAACAAGAAGCAACTTGGGATCAGCGTTCGGGAGCTGACGGCCAGTCACCGCGCCAAGTTCCACAAGGCCTATACACATTTTCCACCCATTTTCGCTACATGACCGGTACAGCCTCGGCAACCTTCGACATCGTCATTGGTTGACCGTGACGCGCTGGGCTAATCGTCATCGTGCCGCTGGTAATTCATCCACCATAGATCTACTATGACTAGTACTATGTTTTCTGTCAACATCGACCGATCGGAGCCTGTCGCTCTCCACGATCAGGTTGCCGCTGAGATCCGGCGAGCGATCGCCGAGGGGGAGGCCGGGCCCGGAGAACGCCTGCCTCTGGTGAAGGACGTCGCCGCCGTTCTTGGCGTGAACAAGAACACAGTGCTGCGAGCGATGCACATCCTGCGAGACGAGGGGCTTCTGGAGTTCCGCCGCGGACGCGGGATAACCGTGGCGGGCACCCCCGAACGCAGCGCAGTGCTCGGCAAGGTTCGGGAAATGGTCGCCTTTGCTCGCCACCACGGGTACCGCCCCGATGAGGTCATCGAGATGATCGAGAGTCTTTCACGGCCCCCGGCCCGGGCGAGACGTGGTGCTGCGTGACTCTCGTCGACCATCCCCCTCGTCCATCTGACACCCAAGAGGCTCAGGACCTTTTCGAGGAGGCCCACCGACGTCGTCATCGACGCAGGGCACTGATCGGCGCCCTCTTGGTGGCTGCGGCTGCCCTTGTCCCCATCCTCGCACTTCAAGGCGAGGCCACGCATGGTTCTGACGGAAGGTCACTCCGTCCTGCATCCCCGCAAGGATCACCGGTGACGGAATCGTCAGACCACGACGTCGTGGCCATCGACAACGACGCCGTGATGACGCTGATTGATTTCTCCACGGGTGCGCGCAAGACGGTGACCTTGCCTCACAAGGCTGGCGGGGATTATCCGGACGCCATACTCGCCACGGGCGGATACTTCGTCTACCCGGGCGACACGGGAACTTGGGCTATCGCCGTTGACTTGTCGGGAGCGCCCCGGTTGCTAGGTTCCTCCACCTATGTGGTGCCGTCTGCCACGGCTGGTCGAGTGTGGCTGGTGACGACCACCACCGATTGCACACAGCCCACCTGCCGTGGCCAAGCGGTACCCGTGACAGTCCGAGAGGTAGAGGCCGCTGGGGGCTACCGCAGCTCGCTCTACCGCGTTCCCGCTGGGTTCAGCCCGATCAGCGGCGTTGCCGGTGGACTGTTGCTCGCAGGTAACCTCGGCCCGACAGACGGCAGCGTCGTCTGGGATCCGGCAACCGACCGATTGGGCACCCCTCTCCCGGGACCGAATATGGGCAACCTGGTCGACGTCCGAGGGTCGATGGTCGCCTGGGGAGTCGGGTGCTCGCAGGACAGCATCTGCACGTCGATCCGCATCACCGATGTGAGGACAGGTCGCTCCCGAGACCACCCTGCTCCCCAGGGGACGGCCGGGTGGATATCGACCGGAGGAGAAGGGTCTCGTGACGCCTTTGCTCCTGACGGCCACTACCTCGCCATTCGGGCCGCCAACCGCGTCGGCCAGCTAAGCGCCAGCGACGTCTATGTCGTCAATGTCTCCTCGGGGGCAACATCCTCGGTACCTAACTCCTCCTCGTCGTACCTCTACTCTCGGGTGGCGTGGCTACCGGATCGCTCATGGGTGGTCTCAGGCTCTGCCACGGGTTCCGTTAGCGCCTACAACGTCCAGGATGGCCAGCGGCGTTCGTTTCCGACACCGTGCTGCGGCGTGGCGTTACTTGCCGTTGGGGGATAGAGGAACAGACGCCGGCAGGCAAGGTCAGCGCATCATCACCGATGCCATCGCCGCGGGCATCAGGAATCTGGCTCAGGGGGGCGTACCGCTCCGACGCGCCCTGCTGTCAACTAACTCGCGTGTTGTGACATCCTGCATGGGTGGTCCGTTCCATCGCCACTGGCCGGCGCCGGCATTTGGCCCTCGGACGCTCTGTGGTGTCGTTGGGGCTCCTCGCAGGGTGCACAGGCGTCGCGCAGCATTCTCATTCGGCCACGCCTGATGTGGCCTCGCCGGTAGCTAAACCCGCAACCGGCGGTGAGCGTCCGGTCAGACCGAAAAGTCCAGCTGCCTCTGTGCCCGTGCCGACCCTCGCCCGGGGAGTGTCCGCCTTAAGTACGGTCGGGTCCGTGCCCGTGGTGACGGTTCGTCTGATAGGACCCGCGGGCCCGGATCAGGGCGCCATCAGCGTCGCTGTCTTCAACCCGGCAAGGACCCAGCTCGTTTTGCACGCCGGTAGCCTGCAACCGCTCCCGGGTGGGTCATGGAGTTACGGACCCCAAGTCAGCCCACAGGAACGTACGGTGCTGCTTGCTGCCTTCAACGGTGGATTCAAGATCGCTGACGCTCGAGGCGGCTGGGTCTCGGAAGGGCGGACCGTAGCTTCGCTTGTGCCCGGCGCGGCCAGTGTCGTGATCTACGCAGACGGAGGTACAGATATCGGATCGTGGGGCGTCGAGGTCCCCGCCGCACACCGCCAGGTCGTTTCAGTCCGGCAGAACCTGCAGCTGCTCATCGACGGGGGTGTTCCCCAACACGTGGTGACAATCAGCGAGAGCGAACTCGAGCAATGGTGGGGAACCGCCTACGAAGGCGCCCCGCTGATCTCACGCAGCGCCCTGGGGATCACTGCGTCGGGAGCTTTGGTCTGGGCTGCTGGGACCGATGTCACCGTAGGGGCACTCGCCGACGCGCTACTCGCCCAGGGCGTGCAGCGCGCGCTGGAACTCGACATCAACGCTCCGTTGGTCCGGGGCTTCCTGTACGCCGAGCCGGCCACCCTCACTACTTCCTCGCCGCTCGACAACGGAATGCTCGCCCTGGTCGCCGGTCAGACCCAGCCTGCCGCCGGTCAGAGCCCTACCGGAGCTGACGCCGTACCACAGTGCACCTACCTCACCACCTGCAGCCGCGACTTCTTCACCGTGCTTATCCGAAACAGCGGCGACGGACGAATTCACGAGATGCGGCCATCCTCGGGCTCTTAAGCACGGACTCACTTTTGTGTCGGCCTCTACAGAGCCGGATCGTCGACAAGCCACTACCTCGTACGCCTGTCATCACCGGTGAGCAGGACGGTAAAGCCGTCGGAACCTGCCCGACCCCTCGGTGCGTTGTCCGAGCCGGGGAACGACGCGCCGGGCGGCACTCCAACCGTCGGACGTCTTCGAAAGGGCAGGGCGGCGTCAGGCCGCAACTTTCGAAGGGTCGATCAAGGCCATCAGTGCTCTTGGTACGGTCTTGAAGATGGGCATCTCTCCTCGGGTCGTGGCGGGCATCTCGGGCGCGTGTGATGATCGCATTGACGGGTTGTGGTGTTCACCTGAAGGCGGCCGCACCGAAGCCTCACCCGGCCCACGACGTTGTGCCGAAAACGACCGTGCCGTCGATCACGAATCCGAGCACGGCGGCCGCCACGTCGACGACGATCTCGACGCCACTCAGCTTCTCGGCTATCGCCGGCACCTACATCGCGGGAACGGCCGACGGTGGCGGTCTGTACGTCAGATTCGACGGGGCCTCTCGTTACAGCGGCCCCGATTCGGTGGCCTGCCCGAGCTGTTCGACGGCGACGTCACCCCAAGCCCACCTCGACTTCAGCCCGACCACGCTGCATTCGACCGGTGGGGGAGTATGCGGCCACGGGCGCGATTACGGCGGAGTCGGACCCCGCCTGGGCGGCCCAGCTCGGAACGGGTCCGGACGGAGCGGGACCGGTCGGTTCTGCCGTGTCATTGACGGTCTCCGCGAGCGGAGACCTCGAGTTGAGCTTCCTTCGAATGACCGACGTGCTCAGAAGGTCATCCGCGAGCTGACAGAAGCTGGGCTCCCCGAACGTGCCGGCGGTTGGGTGACCGGCGGAGCGGTGTTCGGCGCCCTGGGATCCATGCGGAAGCAGGTGCTCGTGGCCGGCACACGCGAAGGTGAATTGTTCGACCGCTGCCCCAGTGTGCGGTCCCCGTGGGACTGGCCTCAGGTGCACCAGAATCTGTGGAACACCAACGACTACACGGCGGAAGTAGGCCCATCCGCCGGGGCGTGCAGAAAGCGAGCCTCACACACTGACGGCGGCGGCCGCATCAATCTCAATTTCCCGTCCGGCCGGCTGGCCGTTGACGGGGAATGCGTCAGACACCTCGGCCCGATGCCTGGTGGCCCAGCCGGGGCCTCTCAGTACGTATGAAAGGCGCTCGGCCCAACTGGTCGACCGGGCCACGTCGCGCAGCATGTCGGCATACTCATGAGTCACGATCTGTCCAGCGTTGAATGTGCGAATGTTCTTCGTGAGTCCGTAGACGACTCGTTCGTCCTCCGGTTCGAAGGTGCCGAAGAGTCGGTCCCACACGATGAGGATGCTGCCGTGGTTGCGATCGATGTATCGCGCATTGGACCCGTGGTGAACGCGATGGTGTGAGGGGGTGTTGAGGACAGCCTCGGGCGGACCCAGGCGTCCGATCGCCTCGGTGTGGATCCAGAACTGGTACAGGAGGTTGACGCCGCGTGCGGTCGTAATCAGTTCAGGGGATATCCCGGCGACGCACAACAGGCCGTAGGGCACGGAGGTCCCGAGCACGTCGGCGACAGGTTGACGAAGTGCCGTCGACAGGTTGTAGCGCTCGCTCGAATGATGCACCACGTGAACGGCCCACATGTATCGGCTCTCGTGCATGAACCGGTGATTCCAGTAGTAGATGAAGTCCCACCCGGCAATGGCCACAGCCGTGGTCAGAGCGCCGGTGCCCGCATCGGGGAGGATCCGGTGGCGCCACATCCGTTCGGGAGTGGTCCATGAGGCCCAGGCCGTCGTGATGGCCACCCCACCGGCGACGATCGCCGCCACGGCTCCCGCCGAGGCGACCTGCCGGGCCCGACGAGCCACCTGGCGTCGACGATCTCTGCGGGCGGTCGGCACCGTGGCGCCGCCGTCATCGGTCGACCGCAGGTGATCATCGGGTCCCTCACCGCGCTCAGGGCTGGCGTCGGCTCGACGGGCCGCGAAGTCGGCTGCCGTAGTGACGACGACGGCTCCCAGAGCAGAAGTAACCAACACCTTGCCGTATCGCCCCCGGCCGGGGGTGAGCGGGCGGAGCAGTCGGGGAAGAACGAGAGGGGCGACCAGGCTGCCGACACCCATGGCCAGGCTGGCCACCGTGTCGCGCCGTTCGAAGTCGCCTGCCGTCGCTCCCCGCAGGGCGGCTCGCCGGCGCAGCCAGCGATACTCGGCCGCCATGCTGGCGAAGTAGAAGGGCACAGCGACCACGGTGAGATCCGGGGGACCGTGACGACGCCGGCTCCTGCATGCCGTTCGCATGGCGCTGCGGCCCCCCCTCTCCTTGCTGGCCTCTCGGTGGGCCAGTCTCAGAGCGTAACCGTGGTTGGATCGGGTCACCGGGCGACACCAGGTCGGGCAGAGGACTCCCGTGGCAGGATGAGGAGATGACAAGCGAGCGGTTGGAAGTTGAGCGGAAAATCGCAGCAGACCCGGCGACGATCTTCAAGATTCTGTGCGATCCGCACGGTCATGTTGCCATCGACAGCTCCGGGATGCTGATGGACGCCACAGGGGATCCCGTGACCGCCGTCGGCGAAAGCTTCGTCGTCCACATGGACCGCGAGGCGCTCAACGACTTCCCCATGGGCCTCTATGACGTGACTGTGACCATCACGAGGTTGGTTCCCGACCGGGAGATCGCCTGGACGATCCTCGGCCAGATCCGCCCGCAGATCGGCCACGTCTACGGCTACACGCTCGAGCCCGTCGAGGACGGCACCCTCGTCACCTCGTACTACGACTGGTCGTCCATCGACGAGGTGTGGAAGAAAGCAGCGATCTTTCCGGTCATTTCAGAGGGTGCGCTGCGGGCGACGTTGGGGATCCTGGCCCGAACGGTGGCTCCGATCAGTTTCGGCGGATCCGGCTAACCGACGTCGCTCTGGTGGCGGTGGACCGGGCTCGGGCAAATGTCCATTTCGCCGCACTCTTTTTCCGTGTCCTGTCATGCACCGACGAGAGACAATCTTGACGACTCCAAGACGCCGTGGAGCGTCGAGGACGTAACGTGGCTCTGTGACCCGAGCCGTTCCCTTCCATCCGCGGGTGGCGGCACGCGGGATGGTCATCGCCGCAGATCAGCTGGCGTGCTCAGCTGGCATCTTCACTCTCGATAGAGGGGGAAGTGCGGCCGACGCCATGGTGGCGGCCGCCGCCGTGATGGCGGTCGTGGGACCCCATCTCTGTGGGCTCGGCGGTGACGCGCTGGCCATGGTCAAGGCGCCGGGCGCGCCGCCAGTCAGTCTCCTCGCCGTGGGCCGAGCCGGATCTGGAGCCGATGCTGATCGCTTGCGTGCCGACGGGCACGCCGACATGCCGCTGCGCGGTGACATCCGGAGCGTTCCGGTCCCCGGCGCGGTCGACGGTTGGCTGGCGCTCCACGGTCGCTACGGTCGCCTCTCCTGGAATGAGGTCCTGGCACCGGCCATTGCCCTAGCCGAAGAAGGATTCGTCGCCTCCTCCATCCTGGGATTCGCCAGCCACCTTGTCGCCGACATCCCCGGCGCCTCGCAGCTCTGCCCCGGTGGCCCGCTCCAACCGAGCCAGCTCGTCCGGCTGCCCGGCATCGCTCGCACCCTTCGGGCTCTGGCGTCGGAGGGGCGAGACGGTTTCTACGACGGCGAGTTCGGCCGCACCCTCGTCCAGTTGGGCCACGGGGAATACACGACCGACGATCTGGTGCGTCCTTTGGCCGAATGGACGGAACCGTTGATGTTGAGCGCCTTCGGCCACGATCTGTGGACCGTTCCTCCCCCTTCCCAGGGTTATCTCACTCTTGCCAGTGCCTGGATTGCCGAACAAGCGGGGATTCCGGCCGATCCCACCGATCCCCTCTGGCCACATCTGATCGCCGAGGCGAGCCGTGTCGCAGGCTTCGATCGTCCTGATGTCCTCTACGACGGCGCCGACGGCGAGGGGCTGTTATCGCCCGACCGGCTCGGACCCCGTGCCGCGTCGATCGACACCGGGCGTACGCCGCCGTCGGGTCAGGAGGACGTGACCGCGTGGCCCGGCGCCTCCTTGTCGTCCGACGGGGACACCACCCACCTGTGCGTGGTCGACGGTGAAGGCCTCGGGATTTCCCTCACCCAGTCCAACGCCCTTGACTTCGGCGCCCATCTGGTCGCCGGCGAGACAGGGATATTCCTCCACAATCGGGGAGTCGGATTCAACCTCGAACCGGGCCATCCGGCCGAGTACGGCCAGCGCCGGCGCCCGACCCACACCTTGTCTCCTGCACTCGTGACGCGCCCGGACGGCAGTCTGGCCCACGTCATCGGGACGATGGGCGGCGACGTCCAGCCTCAGATCATCATGCAGCTGCTGACCCGCCTGTTACATGCCGGTGAGGACCCGGCGGATGCGATCTCGGCCGCACGTGTCGTGCACGAAGCTCCCGGGGCCCCTCCTTTCCGGCTCTGGCAGGCGCCGGCCCGGTCTTTGCTCATGGAGGTCAACGCTCCTGAGCGATGGCACAGCGGGCTCGAGTCACGTGGTCATCGGGTGAGGGTGGTCGGCGCCTTCAACCCCGTCGACGTGGGGTGCTCCCAGATCATCTCCGTCGAGAACGCCGGCGACCACCTCACTCTCACCGGCGCGTCGGATCCGCGCAGCCCCGAGGGCGACGCCCTGGGTCGCTGATGGCTTCGAGGACGTCGTCACCGTCTCGGGCGGCGCAGCGCCACATCGGTCGGACCGGTGTTCGGATCACCTCACGCGAGGCGAGGAGCTACCTCCCGGCCGATGAGCCGGACGTGATCGAGATCCTGCATGTCGAGGATCTGTAGGTAGGCAGTATCTGCTCCAGCCGCCTTCCAGGCGCCGATTCGCTCCGCCACCTCATCAGGTGAGCCGCAGGCGCCGAATTTCCTGAGATCGTCCACTGACCAACCGACGGCCTGGGCGCGGCGGGCAACGACGCTGTCGTCTTCGCCACAGCACACGATGAGTGCCGAGGTGTGGCGGATCGACGTGGGGTCGCGGTCGATCTTCTGGCAGGCCTCGTCGACACGGGTGAACTGCTGCGCCGCATCGGTGGGAGAGAGGAATGGTGTGTTGAATTCGGCAGCGAACCGGGCGGCCAATCCTGGGGTCTTCTTGGCCCCGCCTCCTCCCACAATGATCGGCGGATGGGGTTGCTGGGCCGGCTTCGGCAACGCCGGGCTGTCGACCACCTGGTAGAAGCGGCCGTCGAAGCCGTAGGTCTTGCCGACTGGTGTGTCCCAGAGTCCGGTAATCAGAGTGAGTTGTTCCTCGAGTCGATCGAATCGTTCTTTGATCGGTGGAAAGGAAATGGCGTAGGCGCGATGCTCGTCCTCGTACCATCCCGCTCCGAGTCCGAGCTCGACCCGACCGCCGCTCATGGAGTCGACCTGGGCCACGGTGATGGCGAGCGGCCCCGGGAGCCGGAACGTGGCCGAGGTGACGAGCGTTCCCAGTCGGATCGACGTTGTCTCTCGGGCCAGACCGGCCAGGGTCGTCCACGAGTCGGTGGGACCGGGGAGGCCGTCGGCGTTTCCCATCCGCACGTAATGATCGGACCGGAAGAAGGCATCGAACCCTTCTTCCTCGGCGCAGCGGGCGATGGCCAACTGGTCGTCGTAGGTTGCACCTTGTTGGGGCTCGACAAAGATTCGAAGTCGCATGACATCATCATGGATGAGGATCGGGCCGGGCCGCATCGAGGGGACCTCGGAAAGGAAATGAGAAGTCCGGCCACCGGACCGTTTTCCCGTCAAGGCCCGTCTCAGCAGAATCGGCGACGAACGTGGCACCCGATGGTCTGATGTATCGGATAGCGGACCTTCCATGTGGCCAAGGCGGTGATTCTGCGAGTTCTTCGACTGTCGATGACCGGCACCCGGATGAGAGTTGCCGTCTCTGGCTAAAGAACCCCCGGGGCCTCAAGGGTCACGTGTCCTCGTTCGGCACGGCGTGACACTCCGAATGGACATAGCGCGGACAACCAGAAAACGAATGACCTGACCAGCTATGAGCACACTCGCCCATCGGGGGAGACCGATTCACATGGGATACCGAGAGTCATAATTTCGCTTCAGAGAGTGGCGAAATTGGAGGTGGTGTAATCAGCACGATCCGCTGTACTGCCGTGCGATCAACGCCGGGAGACGAGCGATAAGTGGTACTGCAACTACAGCAAGGCGTCTTTTCACTCTCCAAATACAGAGAGTGAGAGTCGTCTTACGATCCGATGCGATACAGGGCGAAGAGCTGGCCATAAACACTCTTTTGTAGCGACGCACCGACGAGGAGCGACTCATCATCCGTGACGATGGTGGCGGGATCCGCGTCCGACGAAGATGGCATAGCTATCGTGCATCCGACCCGCGAACCGTCTTTCTGACTAAACGGGCTCTTATGCAAATCGGGGTTACCACACCTAGGTTTTACCTAGCCATGAATGCAAGGAGCAGAATTCCATTGAAAGCTCGCCATAGGCTCGTACAGCTGGTCGCTCTGGGCGTCGTCGTGAGCATGCCCGTTCTGGGCATGGCCGGAATTGCATCGGCAGTGCCGAACCCCCCGAACCCCAATAGAGGGACGCCGGCATGGTGCTTGGCCCACCCCCACAAGGCCAAGCACGTACCCGCGTGTGCCACCACCACCGGTGTCCCCACTCTCACCATCGCTCCCAATCCGTTGGTCGAGACAGGGCAATCCGAGGTCCACGCCGTTGTCGAGTTCGAGGACCTGACGGCCGCCGACCAGAAAGTGGACATCAACTCCTCGCAACTGTCGGCCGCTTGCGGTGGGACGATCACCTTCAGTGACCTGCAGGGAGTGACGGCGACGACCCCACCGAACTCGAAAATCACTCCGGCGACGACGACGAACTTCGTCTCTCTCGGGATCGACGATGAGGGCAACGCCACTGCCGTCGTGTCCGGTACCGACTGCGCCCCCGGAACTGACATCTTCGACGCCACTCTCCCGGGAGCGCCGTACGCCACCGCCCTCGCCACATTGAAGGTGAACCCGCCCGTCATGACGAAGGCGGGAGTCACGGCTGCTCCGGCGACCGAGGTGGAGACCGGTGACACGAAGGCCAGTGGTGACTCCGATGTCTATGCCGTCTTCTACGTCGAGGGTGACCCGGTGTGGGCCGAACAGGAAGCGGAGATCAGCGACCCCCAGCTCGAGTCGAGTTGCCTGGGCGGATGGATCTGGGAACCGGGGAACCAGACTCTCGCCGGCGGCGCCACCAGCGGCAACGTTTCGGGGAATCCGCACAACACCGGAAGTGGTCTCCAGACGACAATCGGGCACGAGCCATTCACGACGATCGACGATGACGGTAACTCCGTGTTCGTCTTCATGGGGATCTCGTGCGCCCCGTCGTCGACGCTGGTGCCTCCGGGATCGACGGCCATTGCCGAAGTCGCCTTCAACCTCGTGGGTAGCCATCCGACCTACACAGGCACCTTCGTCGTGGAGGAGCCGCAGCCGACGTGATCCACCGGCCCGAGGCCTCGTTGCCTTTGGGCCCATGACACCGCTTTGCGCGACCTCCGGTGCGTCAGGGGGTCGCCCGAGTCTCACCCTCCTTGTCGACGGTGAGAAGGGAGAGGGGCAGGGGCGCTATGCGCCCCCTCTCCCTCTGCTGGGCGGTGGGCGCTTGTCGAGCAACGGCGAAGCAACTCACAGCGTGGTCTGATCGATAGCGAGCCAAAGCCGTACGATCACCGTGCAAAGCGGTGATCGTACGGTTGCGTTTGCGGGACCCTTCCTGGCCGGGATGCGCGATCGGGCCGCACCATTTCGTCAGGGCCTCCCTGGCCTGGTCGACTGCGCCGTCTACGCCGGCGAGCTCGTATTGATCAGGACTGCGGCACCGTTCACCCGATCATGAGCGAGATCGGCCAGGGCGCGATCAGCCTCCTCCAAGGGGTACGCCGTCGTGGTTACCCGGACGGGTATCTGCGCGGCGATCTTGAGGAACTCGACACCGTCTTGGCGCGTATTGGCTGTCACGCTCCGCAGTGTTCGTTCTTGGAACAAGTGGCGTTCGTAGTTGAGTACGGGGATGTCGGTCAGATAGATGCCGGCAATGGCGAGGGTTCCCCCTCGGTCCAGGGCAGCAAGCGCGGTGGGGACCAAACTCCCGACCGGTGCGAAGAGTATGGCGGCGTCGAGCGGCTCGGGCGGTAGGTCCGTGGTATCACCGACGCTGGTGGCGCCGAGGTCGAGGGCGAGCGTGCGAGCTTCCGGCGCTCGGGTGAGCACATGGACCCGGGCTCCCTCGGCCAGAGCGATCTGTGCGGTCAGGTGGGCCGAGGCACCGAAGCCGTAGATCCCGAGCCGACCACCGGTCGGGAGTTGGGATCGGCGAAGGGCGCGGTAACCGATGATCCCGGCGCACAGCAGGGGAGCGGCCTCCTCGTCGCCGAAGGTCGACGGCAGGGCGTAGGCGTACTGCTCATCGGCGACGGCGTATTCGGCGTAGCCGCCGTCGAGGTCCCAGCCGGTGAAGCGTGGCGCCATGCACAGGTTCTCCCTGCCGGCCACACAGAAGCGACATACCCCGCACGTGTGGGCCAGCCACGGAATGCCCACGCGGTCGCCCTCACGGAAGCGGACAGCCTCCACCCCGATACTGTCGACGATCCCGACGACTTCGTGACCCGGAATGACCCGGGAATGTTTGGGGGACAAGTCACCTTCGGCCAGATGGAGATCTGTCCGGCAGACGCCGCATGTCCGTACGCGGACACGAATCTGGCCGCGACCTGGTAGCGGGATCGGTCGCTCCAACCGTCTGAGCGGATTGCCATCGACCGGCCCCGGGGCGTCGACCACCCATGTCTGCATCGTGTCCGGTGGCATTGCTTCATCTCCCACTAGGGTCCTGACCGATGACGGGGACAAGCATGGCCGACGCTGCGGGCTGATGCCGGCCGTCCTCGGACCTGCCGATCTCGTCCTGTGCTCGGGCACGCTGCCTCGGGACACTCCCTTTCTCGACCGTCTCCGAGCGGCCTCGGCGGCTGGATTCAAAGGGATCTCCCTCTGGGGTCGCGACTACCGCGCCGCGCGTGACGACGGACACAGTGACGCCGATCTCCGGTCGATGGTCGATGACCACGGTCTGGCCGTCGCCGAGCTCGATCCGGCCTGGTGGTGGACTCCGGGTGCCCGAAAGATCCACATCCCGCCCGAAGCGGACCCGGTCGACGTCTTTCGTTACGACGAGAATGAGCTCCTGCGTATCGGTGAGGTCTTCGGAGCCCGGTCGATCAATGCCGCTGACGTCCTTGGTGGCAACTGGAGTCTCGAGGAGGGTGCGGCAGGGTTCGCTGATCTGTGCGATCGGGCGGCGTCGCACGGGCTCCTCGTCCACCTGGAATGGCTGGCATGGTCGAAGGTCCCCGATCTTGCGACGGCCCTGGAGATCGTCCACCTGGCCGACCGGCCCAACGGCGGCCTCAACATCGACATGTGGCACTGCGCCCGGACGGGCACGACCACGGCGCAGCTGCGCGCCCTTCCCGGCCAACAGATCCTGGCCATTCAGGTCGACGACGGACCGGCCGTTGCCGAGGAGAACCTCGTCGACGCCACCCTCCACCACCGTCGCCTCCCGGGCGACGGTGACTTCGATCTCGTGGGCTACCTCGGCGCTCTGAACGACACCGGATCACGCGCTCCCATCGGCGTCGAGGTCTTCTCTGACGAGCTCCATGCTCTCGGCCCTGACGCGGCGGCCTCCCTGGCGGCCGACGCCATGCGGCGACTCCTCCACGAGGTCGATTCGGGGGCAGCTTCGTGACGAGTTCGCACGGTGGTGACGACCGGCCCGGTCTCAGAGTCGTCGTCGTCGGGACGGGCTTCGGGTGCTACACCCACGTCCGGACTCTTCGCGCTGCCGGGTGTGACGTGGTGGCGCTCGTCGGTCGTGATGCCACCAAGACGGCGGAACGGGCCCGGATGTTCGATGTTCCGAGGGCCTGTCGTTCCTTGACCGAAGCGCTCGAGATGCCCGACGTCGCCGCCGTGACGATCGCCACTCCTCCGTTCACTCACGCCGCCCTCGCTCTCGAAGCCATCGCCGCCGGCAAGCATGTTCTGTGCGAGAAACCCTTCGCCGCCGACGCGGCCGAGGCCCGTACGGTGCTCGGCGCGGCCGAGGCCGCCGGGATCGTTCACGTCATGGGTACGGAGTTCCGCTACGACGCCGGGCAGGCATTGCTGGCACGGGCCGTGGCCGACGGATCCGTCGGTGAGCCTCGCATCGCCACGTGGATCATGCACGTACCCGTTCTCGCCGACAGCGCTGCCGAGGTCCCGGACTGGTGGGCCGACGCTTCGGTCAGCGGCGGGTGGCTGGCCGCCCATGGCTCCCAGCTCATCGATCAGATCCGGGCCACCCTCGGTGAATTTGGCGGCGTGAGCGCGTCGCTCGTCCATTTCGTGGACCGACCGATGAGCGCCGATGACGGCTTCGTCGTGCACTTTCGGATGCACAGTGGTTGCGTCGGCACGCTCCAGAGCACGGCATCCGATCACGGGATCATGGTCGAGACCCGGGTCACCGGATCGACGGCGACGGCGTGGATCGAAGGAGTGGGGGCCACGGTCAAGGTGGCATCCGCCGCCGGGGTGCGGACGCTGCCCGCCATCGAGAGTATGCCGACGGTGCCTGCACCTGCCCTGCCGGAGGGGTCGATGACGACGACCTATGAGCACATGATCAACTTCGGCGTCGAGTACGGCCCCTATACGCGCCTGGCGGCCGCCTTCCGTGACCTGATACTCGGGCGGCCGGTGCCCGATCCACCGCCGGCGACATTCGCCGACGGCGTGGCCATGATGACGGTGCTCGACGCCATACGTCGTTCGGCGGCCGCCGGCGGAGCGTGGATGGAGACGGGTCCGTCTGACCAGGCCGCTGTCGGCGCGCCCTGAACGCCCAGAACGGTGTCGGCTGTCGATCGAAGGGGCGTCTACAGCCCGATCATCATGCCGGGCATGGCCAGTGCCTCGGTGGCCACTCGCAACGTATCCCTGGCGGCGGTGTCTCCCTGAGAGGCGTAGGCCCGGAGTACCAGAATGTCGGTCACGCCCTGCGCCCTGACCGGTGGCGGAGGGAGTCCGGTGGTATCACCGACGATCTCGGCCCGCAGAGCCGTCGCCGCCTCCGTGGTCGTCAGGGCGTTGAGCACGGCGGCGGCGGCGGCGGCCCGTTCGACCCAGGGTCGCGCCTCGCCGACGCGGCCAGCGAGAACGAAGGCGAGGGCCTGGAATACCTGCGTCAGGTCGGCGATAGGCCCGAGGTCGGGTCGGTCGGCCGTTTCCACGTGATGAAGCGCTTCGTCCACACGTCCGGCCATGGTGAGCTCCGCTTCGATGATGAGTTTGGCCACACGGACGACAGGATCGGTAGATGACTGGGGTGGGAACGGCGGCACGGCGTCCGGCGTGCCGCGAGCGACGGTGACGGAGAAGGCCGCTGCCCATCCGAGCCACGGGTCGCGGCGCACCGAGGTACCGGTGGCGCGCTCGAGAGCGATGATGTGCTCGGCCGCCTCCTCGAACCGCCCACTCATGCGCGCCATGATGGCCAGGAGGCTCCACCCCTGCACGGCCTGATCGCGCGACCCGAGCTCCTCGGCCAATTCCGCCAAGCGGCGGGCGAATCCTTCCGCTTCCTCCATGTCCGGGGGCCGGCCACAGAACGAACGGAGAAAGTGATTCCAGGCCAACGTCGTGAGCGTGTTCAGCTGCTTCGAGCGGTCACCGGCGGCATCAGCGAATTCGAGGGCGTCCGCCAACCACTTCGCAACGCGCGGGTCGGTCGGTTTCACCAGCGACAGAAAGGACGACACCGCCATGGTGCCCGAGAGGTCGTCGCACTGTTCGAAGAGCGTCAGCGAGTACTCGAGCTCGTCGGCAGCCTCCTCCATGCGGCTCAGGTTGAAATACGCCACGCCGGAGTTGGCGCGCGCCCAAGCCTCCTTGGCCGTGATCCCGAGCGTATGCCACTGCCGTGCCGCCTCCTGAAGGCCGGGCAACGCCGATGACGGGTCAGCGAACATCTTTGATGAGGCGGCCGTGTGATCACGCTCGACGGCCACGGCGGGATCGTCAGGATCATCTCGGATCATCGCCAACGTGCGCAGTGCGTCCTCATCCCTGCTCGACAGAGCCTGCAGCTTGGCCAGATCCAACAATGCCGACGCTTCCAAGCACCCCAGAGCGACGGCCCGCTCGAGGAGGCGTAGGGCGTCGAGATGGCGAGAGGTAGCGATGAGCGCCTGACCGGCCACGACCAATGCCTCGACCGCTTCCGCTGTCAGGTCGACATCGTCGGCCAGGTACTCGACGGCACGATCGAGGTGGCGGGCGCGCTCCTCGGGCGTCGCCACCAAGCAAGCCGCTTGGCGGTGCAGCTCACCTCGAAGGTTGTGGGGAAGCGTCTCGTAGGCAACCTCTCGCAGCAAAGAGTCCACCGTGTCGTAACGACCGTCGGGACCATGGCGCAGGAGCCCGACCTCGACGAGAGATCGCAGTGTGGAGGCCGCCTCCGCTGATCCGAGACCGGCGACCTGTTCGACGGTGGCGGCGTCGCCTACCACCGCCACATGCTGGAGCCCGAGCTTCAAGCTGGGTTCGAGGGCGTCCAGCCGGGCGGCGAGCAGAGCCTGCAGGGTGGCCGGGATGGCGGCGTGAGCGGCCAGGCGATACTGATCGCCGTCGTCGACCAGGGACCCGCGGGCACGGGCCATGGCCACCAGTTCGCGCAGGTACAGCGGATTCCCGCTGGCCCGGTCCACGAGAAACTCGGCCGCTTCGGAGGCCAGTGGCTTGTCGCAGACGAATGCGCCGGCCAGCGTGGCGGCGTCGCTCCGGCTGAGCGGAGCCAGACGAACGGTTGTCGCCGCCGGAAAACGGGTGAGCCATTCGCCGGGCTCGGTTCGCCCGGCCAGCACGGTGAGGAGTGCCACATTGCTCAGGCGACCGGTCAACTCGCCCAGGATCTCGAGTGTGCGGTCACCGCTGTGGTGCATATCGTCGATGATCAACAGCAGGGGCCCGCTGGCACCCTTCTCCTGAACCAGACGGGCGAAGGCCCACAGTTGTTCCTGCGGGATCCCGGCCGGATCGATGGCCCGCAGTGACGGGTCCAGTTCGCCGCCGATGGATCGCAGCCGGGCGTTCACTTCGGAGTCGTGCGCCGGCCCCAGCTGGCGGATGACCTCGGCCGCCACCCGCGATCCTCCCATCGTGCCGTAGGCCGGGTACGTAGCCCGCAGTACCTTTCCCTCCGTGGCCACCACGCGCACCAACTCGTTCAACAGCCGGGTCTTTCCCGACCCCGCCTCGCCGCACAGCAGGACGACGTGAGGCTGGCGGTCCTCCTTGACGCGACGCCACTGGGCGGCGAGGAATGCGAGTTCGTCGTGGCGACCGACCAACGGGGGCCCGTCGACCGCCGGCTCGGCATCGACGGGCCGCAAGGCGACGGCCTCCCAGACGCCGACCGGTTCCTGCTTGCCCTTGAGCACCACGGGCTGGCGCTCGCGGAACCAGATTCCACGACCGGCCAATTCCACCGTCAGTCGACCACAGAGCACCTCGCCCGGCGCCGCCACCTTCTCCAGGCGGGCGGCCACGTTGACGGTATCTCCGATCACCGTGACGTCACCCGCCCGCCCGACAGCGGTCGCCATGACTTCGCCGGAGTTGATGCCGATCGAGAAGGCCAGTTCGCCCCCGAGGGCCCGTACGGCCAGCCCGGCGGCGACGGCACGCTCGGCGTCATCGTCATGCGCCACCGGGACTCCGAACACGGCCATCATCGAGTCACCCATGTACTTGTCCACCGTTCCGCCGTGCTCGACCACGACCCCGGCCAACTCTCGGAACGCCGTGTCCACGATGCGGGCCACAACCTCCGGATCGGTGCGCTCGGCGAATGATGTGAAGCCCACGACGTCAGCGAAGAGGACCGTGGCCAACTTGCGCTCCTCGAGCGAAGGGATGCTCACCTTGACCGCCGCCTGGTCGAGGACCGACCCACACTGTCCGCAGAAGGCCTGGTCCTCAGGATTGGTGGCACCGCAAGAGGGGCAGTCCAAAGCCGCCAGGGTGGTGCCGCACTGACCGCAGAACCGGTTCCCGTCAGGATTGGCGGCCGTACAACTGGGGCAGACAGGCACGGCTTTCAACGTAGTCGGCCGGCGAGTTTTTTCAGTCCTGTCTGACGCTCACAGGCACAGGCCCGTGGTCGTCGACACTGCAGGAGCGCTCTCGACCGATGAGGAACCGGCGACCGCCGAGCTCGTACCAATAAGTCGTGAGCCCGCTGACGGTGCTGTCTTGGTAGGAAACGGTGGTGCGCCCGCTGCTGCTCCTTACGGAGCTGAGCGAGGTCTGGCTCGTACCCCGGAAGATCACGTACCCCGCCACGCGCGTAGTGGATGTCGTGGTCGTCGGTCCTGACGCCACCGTCGTGGTCGCCGGCGCCACCGCCCGTCGTGCCACCGGTGCCGCCGTCCCCATGGCATTGGCCTGCGCCGGACCGGTCGCCGGTGCCCCCGACCCTGACTCCTGGCCGCCCGTATCCCCGCCCGACAGAGCGTTGTGCCGGTTCCCGGGTGGCTGTCACCGGCGTGGCCGCCACCGTCGACCTGGGATCTCTCGACCCCGACGCCGACCAACCGTTCAAGTTCCGGTGGTCTGCGTGTCGATGTAAGGACAGGGTTTGTGACATCGGCAACGTGCCTGGTGAGAGGGCCCAACGGTAAGGGGATAGGGAATGGCGCCTCAGGGGCATGGTGTCGGGGTCGTGCCGCAGGGCATGGCTGCCCGAAGAGAGGAGCCTCCTCGGGAGGATTCATCTCGAGCAACGAATATGAAGAGGACAGCCCCCGTGAGGGACTGGGCCACCGACTTCGACATTCTCGAGCAGGGCTATGTCGCCGACCCGTTCGGGGTGTGGAACGAACTGCGGACCAGGTGTCCGATCGCCCACAGCGGTCGGCGGGGTAGTGAATGGCTGCCGACCCGCTACGAGGACGTCACGGCCATGGCCCACGACACCGAGAACTTCAGCTCACTCGACGTGATGGTCATTCCCCTCGAGGTCGAGCGTCCCGAGCAGCGCGTTCTTCCGTATGGCTTCCCTCCCATCTCGGCTGATCCACCACTGCACACGTGGACACGGAAACTTCTGTTGCCGTGGTTCTCTCACCGCCGGGTGGAGACCTACGAACGTCTGACGCGGCATCTCTGTCGCTCACTGATCAGTGACTTCGTCGACAAGGGGGAGGCCGACGCCGCCGCCGACTATGCCCAACAGATCCCCGTCCGGGTGGTCGCCCACATTCTCGGCGTCCAGGCTGATCTGGCCGACACCTTCACCGGATGGGTCCGCGATGTCCTCGAGTTCGCCGACGACATGGACCGGCGCGTGCGCGCCATCGAAGACCTCGTCGGTTATTTCGTCTCCCAGGTGGAGCATCGGCGTGCACACCCGGGAGATGATCTGCTGAGCTACCTGCTCCAGATCGACATGGACGGTGCCCCCGTCGAAGAGGGCGTCGTCCTCGGAGTGGCAGCCCTCGTTCTCATCGCCGGGGTCGACACCACCTGGCGTGCCATCGGATCGTCGCTATGGCACCTGGCCACCCACGAATCCGACCGGGAACGTCTGGCCCGTGAACCCGACCTCATGCCCGTCGCCGTCGAGGAATTGCTCAGGGCTTACTCGCCGGTCACCATGGCGCGTGTGGTGACGACCGACATCGACTTCGGCGGCTGTCCGATGAAGGCGGGCGACAAGGTACTGATGAACTTCCCGGCCGCCAACCGCGATCCCGAGATGTTCGAGAACGCCGACACGGTCGTGCTCGACCGGGCTCACAACCGCCATGTGGCATTCGGCTCGGGAATTCACCGGTGCGCCGGATCGAATCTTGCCCGCATGGAGCTACGCGTGGCGCTCGAAGAGTGGATCCATAGGATCCCGGACTTTCAGCTGGCCCCCGGAGCGGAGATCACCTGGGCCGGCGGTCAGGTCCGCGGGCCGCGCGTGCTCCCGGTTGTATTCCCGTGAGCGTGAGGTCCGATCCCCGAGACATCCGGCGCCACGTCGGCTAAGGAGCTCCGACCCGGCCCGGCTCCCCGCGCTCGACGACCACGGTCCGTCGAGCACCACCGGTGCGGAAACGGTGTTCGCCGGACCTCGAAGAGACGGCCCGTCAATTATCGCCGGTGGCCCCCCGTGGCGCCGTCGAGGAGCCCCCCGGGCCGGAGTGATCCTGTCGGGTCGAGGGCCCGGTCCTCGGGATCTCGAGGGCCGACCGGACTCACCTCGGACCGCTGGAAATCCGCTCGCCGGCGCCGAAAGAGCGAGAAGCACACCCGCGGCGTCTCGGTAGGTCACAATAGGGCCCATGAATAAACGAGAGCTGGCCAAAGCAGTAGCTGTTCAGGCGGATGTGGACCTCAAGACCGTGTCCACCGTCCTCGAGAGCTTCACCGATGTCGTCACCGCGGTGGTGTCCAAAGGGGAACCGGTGGCCATCACCGGGTTCGCGAAGTTCGTCAAGGTCGACCGTCCTGCCCGGATGGGCCGTAATCCCGCCACGGGTGAGACGATCAGGATCAAGGCCTCGAAGAAGGCTCGGATCACCCCCGTGAAGGCGTTCAAGGATGCCGTCATGTCACCTGGAGGGGCGCCCAAGCTGATCAGAGGCGTGTGGCCGACGAATGACGAGGCTGTGCGTTCGGCCGGGAAGACCGCTGCCCCGGTGGCCATCCGCGCCGTGAAGACGGCGTCGAAGGCCCGCAAGGCCCCGGCCAAGAGGACGGCGGCCCGACGGGCCTCGGCCAAGAAGACGGCGCCCCGCAAGGCCCCGGCCAAGAGGACGGCGGCCCGCAAGGCCCCGGCTCGTCGAGTCACCAAGAAGGCCCCGGCGCGCCGGCGCTAGGCGCTCGGCTTCCCTACTGGGTCGTCGGCGGACCGGTAGGCGAGGTCGTCTGAGCAGTGAGCGGCGGCTGCCCCGTAAGGGGCGGGCCGCTGCCCGCTTGGAACGGTCCCACCTCCAGGCCGGACGTGGCGTAGCTGAGATGTATCGGCTGCGTCACGATGAGCGGGCTCGACCCTGGCGTCGGGGTGACCTCGAGCCAAAGACCTCCATAGCATTCGTTGGGCGCGCCCGTGGCCGCCTCGCCCGGCTGGAGCACGTGGTCGCACGTATCGGAGTAGCTGAGCTCGAACGATGCACGGGCCCCGTGAGCCAGGATGACGGTGGCCGACGGGGTCGTGGTTCCGACCGCTGCTGTCGTCCCGACGTCACCAGCGGTGCCGATCGTGGCCGTGTCGCTGTTCGGAGCGGGGAGCGGGGTTCCATTCTGGGCCACCGCACCGAGGACGGGGTAGCCGGCGAGACTGCACGTCGCCAGGGAGAGATTGCTGAGGCCCACCACCTCCTGGACGCTGCCACTCGTCTGGCGCCAGTCGGACACCACTGCACTCAGTTGAGGGCTCTGGCAACGGGCCGGTCCCGGAACCGTCGTCGATGTCGTCGACGTGGTCGGGTTGGTGACACCACTGGCGCGCTTCTGGGTGTGGTGGTGCTCGGCGTAGAATTTGTGCACGACGACCGCCAGCCGGTCGATGCCGACAGCGGCGGCGACCACCACCACCGCCGCCGCCACCACGAGCACAGCGAGACGGAGGCGTTGCCATCTCCGCCGCCTCCGCACCTGGCGCCGCACCATCTGCTGCACCCGCATCGGGTCGTTCACAGCGGCAGGGGGACGGCCACTCGGTATTCAGGGCTCCGCACGGGTGGGGCCGACCTCAACGAGCGTGAGGACCCGTCCGGTTCAGGCAAGCACGACCTGACCGTACGTACTGCAGAGCCCCCACGCTTCGATCATGAGGAAGGCGAGGACAATGGCCAGGATGACCGGCGTCCTCCACCGGTTGCCCGATGACGCCATGGCCGGCGCCATGTACCAGCCGGGAAGCAGGCTGGGAATCTGGGCCAGATAAGAAGACAGCGGCACCGCGTCGGCGGGCAGCGGTTCATCGGGGTCGGCCGCCAGGGCCAGGGCGGTGAGCTCCTCGTCCGTGATGGGGTCGTCGAGCGCCGGATCAGTGGCTCCCGCTTCCCTTACGTCTGCGCTGATCACGTCGACCACAGGACGAGTCCTCTCCCCACCGGCACCCTGGAATAGCGTCCCCGACAATCGTAGCGGTCGCCCGATCTGTGTACCGGGCAGCGGAAATGTGACCGGGGCACCGGGCGCCGAAAAGTTCGGAACGCTTCAGAGGTAGACTCTGTGTGCGGCTGGCACGCCGGTATCCTGGTCCGGCGGTCAGTGGTTTGGGGGGGTGTCGTCCATGAAGCGACGACAAATGCGGTGGATTCTGGCGTCTACGGCGGCGGCAGCGGGTCTGAGCCTGGTGCTCGTGGCTCCCATGGTCGACGTCGTGTCAGCCTATGCCACCGCTCCCGTTGCCTCCCAGAGTCAGCTCTTGGTCCCCCCCACCGGGACACCATCGGGCACCAGTGACGGTTACTCGGGCTACTACGAGAATCTCGTCGGACCTCTGACCCTTTCGTCCACCATCACCGTGCCCACGGCGAAATGCACGAACACCAGCACCTGGGCCACCCAGATTCGCCTCCTGGCCGTCATCGACAGCCAGACCGGCTCCGGCAATGTCGGCGAACACGGGGGTGGTGTCGAGATCGGATGCACCAAGACCGGCAGCCCTTCCTATGCGGCGGCCCTCTGCGATCCGTCGCTCTCGAGTGACCTTTCCTACTCGGGTGGCTGCGACTCCCTCACCGATCCGGTGGCCCCCGGGGACGCCGTCACCGTGACCGTGACCGCCAGCGGAGGTTGCGACCCGACCTGCTCGTCGGTGGCCACCACCGTGAATGACACCGAGACCTGGTCGAAGTCGGCCGCCAGTGCGTCCAACTCGGACTTCGACACGTTCGTCGCCGTCGTCGGTGTCCCTCCCCTGATGGACTTCGGCAAGGTCACCGTCAGCCGCCTGTCGGTCAGCGGCGCCGGCTTCGGGGGACAGAAAACCAACCTTGTCGATCTCGCCGGCCATACTTTGGCCCGGGCCGGCCGGCTCACCAAGGGCCGGTCGAGCTTCACTCTGAAGTGGGTCCGCGCCGACTGACAACCGTCGCCCGACGGCGAATGCTTTACCGGCCGAGCAGGACACCGGCCAGGCGGTGCGCTCCTTCGGCCAGATCCTCCGGCGTCGCCGTGGCATAGGAGAGTCGCAGGCTGGCGCCCTGCGGCATGGTCACGGCGAAGGCCGAGCCGGGAACGTAGGCCACGCCGTGGTCGATCGCCTCCCGAAGCAGCGCTTCGGTGTCGACGCCGATCCGGCGTACCTCGGCCCACAGGAACATGCCGCCCTCGGGATGAACGATGGCCAGATCGGATCCGAATTCTGCGGCCAGAGCACCGGACAGGACCCGGGCCTGGCTCTGATAGTGGGCCCGCAGGACCATCACGTGATCGGTGAGGAACCCCGGTCTCGTGAGCAGACGAAAAGCAATGCCCTGGGCCAGGGTCGACGTGTGCAGATCGACGGCCTGTTTCACGAGCACCAGCGCCGGGGCCAGCACCCTCGGGGCCACCACCCAGCCCACCCGCAGCCCGGGGAAGAGCACCTTGGATATCGTCCCGATCGACACCACCCGATCGCTCAAGGTGGCCAGCGGCGGTGGTGCCGACCCTGAGAAGCGGATCTCCCCGTACGGATCGTCCTCGACGATGAGGAACCCGTAGCGATCAGCGAGCTCGGCCAGCCGCCGGGCCCGACTCGTCGAGAGCGTGGCGCCGGTGGGATTGTGAAAGTTGGGCACGACATAGACCAGTGACGGACGCAGACCCTCGCCCAGTCGCTCCTCGAGCACCTCCACGCACAGCCCCTCACCGTCTGTCGGCAGACCGACGAGGCACCCGCCGCTCAGCGCCAAGGCCTGGATGGCGCCCACGTAGCCGGGATCGGCCAGAACGACGGGATCGCCGATCTCCAGGGTGGCGCGGGCCACGAGGTCGAGAGCCTGCTGTGAGCCGTGGGTCACGAGCACCTGCTCGACCCCCACGCCGTGGCGCGCCGCTATCCATTCCCGCAGAGCCGGATCGCCCTCGGTGGACGAGTACTGCAACGCCCCCGGCTCGTCGCGGAGCAGCTCGTCGACGACCCGACGGGTCTCCTCGACCGGGAAGTGCAGCGGCGAGGGAAGACCACCGGCGAGCGAGATGATCCCCGGCCGGTGGACCAGATCGAGCAGCTCCCGGATGGCCGAGGAGCTGATCCGGCTCACCGCTCGTGACTGGTCCATGGCTGCTCAATGTGACATAAGTGGACCATGACAAACAGATCCACTTCCGCCAAAGTGGCACGATCCGGTGAGCTGCGACGCCTGGTGGGCACCCTCGGGGACTGGGCCATCGGCCCCGGTCCTCTGTTCCGCCAGCTGTCGCGGTCCGTGGCCGGCGCCATCGAGAGCGGATCCCTGGCCGAGGGCGTCCGCCTGCCCTCGGAGCGGCGACTGTCCTCGGCTTTGTTCGTGAGCCGCGGCACCGCCGTCGCCGCCTACGACCTGCTGGTGGCCGATGGTCTCGTCGAACGTCGCCACGGCAGCGGGACCTACGTGGCCGGGCCCGACGCGCTCGGCCTCCCCGACGGCCGGGAGGGATCCGCCCTCGTGCACCGCCTGGTGGAGCGCAGCAGCGCCCGCTCGCCCATCATCGATCTGTCGATATCGGTCCTCCACGACGCCGCCGGCCTGCCCCCCGCCACCCTGTCGACAGCGGACCTCCGGGCCATGATGCCCGAGACCGGCTACAGCCCCTGGGGCTCGTCGCCGCTCCGGACCTTGATCGCCGAGCGCGTCACCGGATGGGGACTGCCCACCACCTCCGGCCAGGTCGTGATCACCGCCGGCGCCCAGCAGGGCATCAGCGCCGCCGCCTCCTGCTGGCTCCGACCGGGCGACACCGTCGTCGTCGAGGATCCCACCTACCCCGGCGCCGTGGCCGCCTTCGCCCAGGCCGGCGCCCGCTTCGTCGGCGTGCCCCTCGATGGCCACGGCGTCCGCCTCGACGAGCTGAGCGAGGCCATGGCCGCCCGGCCCGCCCTCGTCTACCTGCAGTCGACCGTCCAGAGCCCGACCGGGACCGTCCTGTCCCTGGCCCGACGCCGGCGTGTGGCCGAGCTCGTCCGCCACTACCGCGTGCCCCTCCTGGAAGACCTGGCCCTCGCTGATCTGTGCTGGACGCCGGCCCCACCCCCGGTGGCCGCCTTCTGCCCGGAGGCGTCGGTGGCTGTCGTCGGCTCTTTGAGCAAAGTCCTCTGGGGTGGGTTCCGGCTCGGCTTCGTGCGGGCACCGGAGCCCCTGGCCCTACGGTTCGCCCGGGTCAAGGCCACCGGCGACCTCGGCACCTCGGCCCTCAGCCAGCTGCTGGCCGAGCGCCTGCTCACCGGCACACCCGGCCTCTGGGGCAGCCGATCCCTCGAGTTGCGGCGCCGTTACCAGGTGCTCGCCGCCTCTCTCACCCGTCGGCTGGGCCAGTGGCGCTTCGACGAACCGGCCGGTGGCCTCTCTCTGTGGGTGAGCCTCGGTGGCATCGACGCCGAGCGCTTCGCCCAGAGCGCCCTGCGCCACGGGGTGGCCGTGGCCACTGCCACGCCCCTGTCGGTGTCGGACCGCCATGGCGACCGGATCCGCCTGTCCTTCGCCTCCCCTCCGGCCGTGCTCCGTGAGGGGGTCGATCGGCTCCGGGCCGCTTGGGACGCTCTCAGCCCGTAGCCGCCTGGCCGATGTCGGCCCGACGTCAGGTGGCCGGAGCCGTGAAGCGCACCGGCAGGCGGGCCGGTCCCCAGATACCGAACGTGGACGGCTTCCACTTGACCGGCCCGTCGGCCACCAGATCCGGCATGCGGCGGGCGAGGAGCGGCAGCGCCTCTTGGAGCTCGGCCCGGGCCAGGGCCGCCCCCATGCAGAAGTGGATGCCGGACCCGAACGTCAACTGCACGGCCTGGCGATCGGCCGTGATGTCGAAGGCCTCCGGCGAGGCGAAGACGCCGGGGTCCATGTTGGCGCCGGCCAGGGCGACCGAGACGATGGTGCCGGCCGGGAACAGGACGTCGCGGTACTCGATGTCCTGCGACGCCACCCGCGCCGTTCCCCGTACCGCTCCCAGGTAGCGCATGGACTCCTCGACCGCCCGGGACGCGAGCTCCGGTTGGCGGGCGAGCAGCTCCCACTGGTCCGGGTGCTCCGAGAACAGCGCCACGCTGCAGGCCAATTGGTTCCGCGTGGTGTCGGTTCCCGCCATCAGCACGGCCTCGGCCAACATCACCAGCTCGTCGCTCGACAGCCGGTCCCCCTCCTCCTCCATGGCGATGAGAGTGCTGAGCAGATCGTCGGTGGGGTGGTGGCGGCGTTGCTCGATCATCGAGTGCACGTAGGACTCGAGCTCTCCTGAGGCCCGCTCGATGGCCGGGAGATCGGTGGCCAGGTCCTGGTTGAAGATCCGGAAGATGTCCGTGGCCCAGCCCGAGAAGAGCTTCCAGTCCTCCTTCGGCGCCCCCAGCAGTTCGCAGATGATCGGGATGGGGTAGGGCTCGCAGATGGCGGCCACGAATTCGCACCGGCCCCGGGCCTCGACCTCGTCGACGAGCCCCGACACGACCTCGCGCATGAAGGGACGCAGCCGGTCCGTCGACGTCGGCGTGAAGGCCGGCGCCACCAGGCGCCGGAGCCGGGCGTGCTCGTCGCCCTCCATGGACAGGATCGACTTCCGCCGGTTGCTCATGTACCCGTCGGGCTCGACCCCGGCCATCTGGGGGATGAGCGACAGCGCCGAATGGAACCGGCGGTCGCGCAACACGGCCACGGCATCGCGGTAGTCGATGAGCATGAAGCCCAGGGGGGTCCGGGTCAGCCAGTGCTCCTGACGGGCCAGGCGGATGGCGGCCAGCACCTCGGCCCGTTCCAGACCGGCCGTCTCGAGAGCAGGTAACGCTAGGTCGTGCGCTGACGTAGCGGGCATCGACGTCCCCCTGACACGGGTTGCGGGCCAGGGCCAGGCTACCTCCGCGCTTGTCGGGCCGGTGTCCCGGTCAGCGGCCGAAGGCGCCTCGGGCCGCCGCCGAACCCCGGGCCGACAGGTCCAAGAACCCGTAGGTCCCGAGGTCGAGCAACTCGCGCGCCGCCTCCACCACCGCGCCCAGGGCGGCGAAGGCGAAGGCGCCGCCCACCGATATCCGGCTGACGCCGATGGCGGCCAGCTCGCTCACGGCCGGGGTCCCGGGACGGGCGAGGACGTTCACAGGCCGGTCGACCTCGTCGACGACCCGACGGATGTCCTCCAGGCGGGTGAGGCCGGGAGCGAAGAGGACGTCGGCTCCCGCCTCCTGGTACTTCTGGAGCCGGGCCACGGTGTCGGCCAGATCGTGGCGACCGTGCAGGTGGTTCTCCGCCCTGGCCGTGAGCACCAGGTGCACCTCACCCTGGTGCGCCGCCTCGGCGGCGGCGCCCACCCGCTCGGCCGCCATGGCCACGTCGTAGATCGGCGCCTCGACCCGACCGGTGGAATCCTCGATCGAGCAGCCGGCCAGTCCGGCCTCGACGGCGCGCCGGACCGTCTCGGCCACCGCCGCCGGGTCGTCGGCGAATCCGTTCTCCAGATCGGCCGACACCGGGAGGTCGGTGGCCTCGACGATGGCGCGGGCGTGGGCCAGCACGTCGTCGCCGGGGACGGCCCCGTCGAGACGACCGAGGGTCGACGCCAGTCCACTGCTCGTCGTGGCCAGGGCCTCGAAGCCGAGCGAGGCCAGGAGCTTGGCCGACCCGATGTCCCACGGGTTCGGCGTCAACAGCGGGGTGTCGGCCCCGTGGCGTGACCCGGGGAGCGATCCGTGGAGGGCGAGGAAACGTCGGGCCTTGTCGAGTTGCGTCGGCACGTCCCGAGGCTACCGGCGCCGGCGTTTTCAGTCGGGAGGGACCGGAGGCCCTGATCAGTGAGTCCCGATGGTGGCCCTGAGGTTCGTCACCGTCATGGCGAACGTCCCGTTCGAGGCCCGGAACCACGGAGCCGTGCTTCCCACCACCTCGAGCTCCACGGTGTCGCCCGCCGGCACCGTGTACTCGTTCGGGTTCAAGGTGAACACCACGTTCGTGTCGCCCGTCGTGGCCGTCCCGGCCTGGGCCGACTGGTTGACGCTCGGGCGCACGACGCCGGCCTCGATGATCTGGCGGGTGGCGCCACCCGGGCTCACGTCCCACAACCGACCCACCAGTTCGGGGAAGTCGCCCACCACGTGCAGGTGGGCCGTCACCCGGAGGCCACCGATGAGGGTTGTGCTCTTCGTCATCGTCTGTGCGGCCACCGCCGTCCCCGGCTCACGGGCGGCCGGAAGAGGGTCGCAGAGCTTCGACTGGTAAGCGGGATTGAGCGCGGCCGATACGGCCGGGCTGCCGCCCGCCGAGGTGACCGTCTGGGCCGGGTCCGCCGACAGCCGCAGCGTTCCCGTGGTGAGCGCCGCCCACGACGAGGCGGTGAGCACGGGGGACGACGGTGCCGTGGCCGGGCAGGTCTGGCCCACGGCCAGCACCTCGGAGGGCGGGGAGCGGTGATCGAGCATCACCGTGTCCAGGAACGACAACGCCGCCGCCGTCTGTCGGGTGACGTCGGCCGTCTTGGCCTGGGCCCATCCGTGGCCGTAGTCGTCGAAGATGAGCAGCAACGGGTTGTGGACCTTGGCCCGGGCCAGGCTGTCGGTGAAATGGAGGGCCTCGGTCACGGGGAACAGGGTGTCGGTCCATCCGTTCTGGATGGCCAGCGCCGGCACGCCCCCCGCCGGCAGCGGGATGCCGATGGCCGAGTGGTACGTCTGGAGCTCGGCCAAGGCGGCGGAGTCGGTGGCCGAGTAGGGCTCGCCGGCGCTGATGGCCTTGTACCACGAGGTGAGATCGGCGCTCGGGTCGGCCCCCGGCGGCGCCAGGAAGGCTCCGGCGGCGACGCCGTAGAGCAGGGTGTTCCAGCTCTGCTTGTCGACCCCGATGGGGGTCAGGTCGGCCGACGCCGGCGTGTCGGTCGAGGTGAGGACGCGTCCGTTGGGGTCGAGGGCGGTGACCAGATCGTCCCACGGCCACTGGGCGTAGCCGGCGGCGATCGACATGGGGACGTGGTGGACAGGGCTCGTCCACGGGGCGAAGCGCCCGTTCGTCAACCGCACCCGGTTCTCGAGGGCGGCCAGCTCGAGGGTCTGGCCGGCGCCGTAGGAAATACCGGTGACGGCGATGGCGGGCTTCACCAGACCTTCGTCCACCAATTCGCCGGACAGGTACTGGGTATCGCGGATCTCGTATCTCTGGTCGGCCAGGTGGATCCATCCCCGGGCGCAGGCCGGCATGCCGGCGCGCGAAGCGGCGGTCCCGCAGGAGTCACCGAAACCGCGTGCCGTGTACATGAGAACGGCGTAGCCCTTGGTGGCCATCGTCACGTCGTCGATGGCACCGTCGTCGGTCGACACCTCCCAGTCGGACTTGCTGCCGCCGAGGCCGTGGAGCATCACGATCAGCGGGAACGGACCCTTGCCGGTGGCCGGCAGCGCCACGTCGGCGTCGAGGGGCACCCCGTCGAAGCTGGGGATGCGCAGATCCTTTCCGGCGCTCTGCCCGCCGGAGCACAAGCGGATGCCGTGGCGTGGCTCACAGGTGAGCTTTCCGAACGGACGGGGGACGGCCGGTGGCGGCGGCTCATGCACGGTCGCCGCCGATCCGGCGTCGGTCGGGGACGCCTTTGCACCGCTGCAGGCCGACAGGAGGACGACGAGGCTGAGGGCGAGAACCGGTCCCGCTTGTCGACACCGGTGGAGGCTCACGATGAGAAGGCAGCGTACAGGCGACGGATGATCGTCGGGCGATGAGATCGGGCGATCGGCGTCAGCCGGTCGGAGCGCCGCCCTCGTCGGTCGCCGCCAGGTCGTCATTGGCGTAGCGATCGATGGTGGGGCCCACCCAGCGGGCCACGTCGCGGCGATCGGCGCTGGCGATGGGTTCCACCCGCATGATGTAACGCACCCAGGCCAGACCGAGGAGCTGGGAGGAGATGAGGGCGCGACGACGCTCCTGGGTGTCGTGGTCGTCCCCGGGCCGGCCGTGCGCGGTGAGCCGGTCGCTCAGGAACTCGCGCATGGCGTCGGCTGTCCGGGGCGAGGCGGCCACGGCCTGGACGAGGGTGACGAAGGCGGGGGAGCCAACACCGGGTCCCGTCTCCCACTGGGCCAGAAAGCGCTCCACCAGCCGTTCACCGCGGAGGCGGCTGCGGGGAACACCGCCGGCCGACGGCGGCGGCTTCTGGTACCGGTGGAGCCGGATGATCCAGCGTCACCCGGTGACAGCCGGCTTGTCGGCCCTGGCGGTCCTGGTGCTGCTGGCCATCCCGTTGTTCTCGATGCGTCTCGCCTTCACCGACGCCGGGAACGATCCGGCCAACCTCACCACCCGTCAGGCGTATGACCTCCTGGCGAAGGGGTTCGGACCGGGCTTCAACGGTCCCCTGGTGCTCGCCGCTCGAGTGCCGGCCGACGCCCGGGGGGCCGGGTATACGACAGTGGCGTCGTTCGACCAGGCGCTGCGGGCCACTCCCGGCGTGGCCTTCGCCACCCCGCCGCAGTTCAATGCCGATGGCACCACGGCCGTGATCATCGCCTACCCGACGACGGCGCCGCAGGCGGCCAGCACGGCGGACCTGGTGACGCGCCTGCGCCACCGGGTCATCCCCGCGGCCACGGCCGGGACGCAGGTCAAGGTACTGGTGGGGGGCGAGACGGCGGGGGGAGTCGACGCGGCGACGTATCTGTCCTCGCGTCTGTTCTGGGTCATCGGCGGGGTCATTCTGCTGGCCTTCCTGCTCCTGATGGCGGTGTTCCGGTCGGTGGTCATCCCGGTGAAGGCGGCCATCATGAACCTGCTGTCGGTGGCCGCCGCCTACGGGGTGATCGTGGCCGTGTTCCAGTGGGGCTGGGGGGGATCGATCATCGGCATCGGCAGCACCGGGCCCATCGATCCGTGGATCCCGCTCATGATGTTCACGATCCTCTTCGGGCTGTCGATGGACTACGAGGTGTTCCTGCTGTCGCGGATGCGCGAGGAATGGCTGCGGACGGGGGTGAACGCCACGTCGGTGGCCGACGGCCTGGCCAAGACGGCCCGGGTCATCACGGCGGCCGCCGCCATCATGGTCTGCGTTTTCGGGTCCTTCGTCATCGGTGACCCGTTGCGGGTCTTGAAGGTCTTCGGCCTCGGCCTGGCCGCCTCCATCGTCATCGACGCCAGCCTGGTACGGATGGTGCTGGTGCCGTCGGTCATGGAGCTGCTCGGGAAAGCCAACTGGTACATGCCGCGCTTCCTCGACCGGATCGTGCCCACCCTCGGTGTCGAGGTCGACGTGGAGGAGCAGATGAGGCAACGCCCGACCGAGCAGCGCCCGTCGGACGAGCCGCTCATCGGTGTCACCTGAGGTCTCGCTCCACCAGGGCGGCGACGGCGGTGCGGGGACTGCTCAGGACGAGGGCGCTCAGATGCACCAGCTTCTCCACCGGAGCCATCGAGGCCTGGGCCAGGACGATGACGTCGAAGGTCCCGTCGAGGGACTGGAGATGCGAGGCGAGAGAGGCGTAGTAGCGGTCATGGTCGCCGGCTTCGAAGTGTGTCCAGGCCTCGAGACACGGAGCGTCGGTGATCGCCACCCGTCGACCGGCGGCGCCGGCGCTCTCCTCGAGCAGGTGGCGGGTGGGGCCGATGGTGCTCTCGAGGGCGGCCACGATGGCGATGCGGTCCCCTCCGGCCACGGCGATCCGGGCCATGGGCCGGTCGGCCCGCAGCACCGCGACACCGCCGTGGCGGCCGACCTCCTCGGCCGGACCGCCGATGGTGGAGCACGTACAGAGGATGGCCACGGCACCCTCGGCGGTCAGCTCGTCGATGCGGGTGGTGATCCGCCGGCGCAGATCTTCGTCGACTCGGCCCCGGCGGCGGGCGTCGGTGAGCAGGCTCTCGTCGACGACATGGACGGCCCGGTCGTCCGGGGAGATCTCGTCGAGGAGTGCGGAGAACACATCGACATGGACAGCGGCGGTGTGGAGGAAGCCGAAACTCGTCACAGCCAGCTGCGTTTACGGAACATCACGAGCAGACCCACGGCCACGGCGATCTGCAGGCCGATACCGAGGCCCACGAAGGTCCCCCAACCCTGGATGCGACCGATCATCCATCCGAAGTTCTGGCCGAAGAAGCCGGTGATGAAGCTCAAGGGCAGGAAGATGGTGGCGATGATGGTGAGCTGCTTCATGACCTGGTTGAGCCGGTTGGAGACGGTGGACAGGTGTGTGTCCATGGCCCCGCTCAACAGGTCCCGGTAGCTGTCGACGAGGTCGCTGATCCTGATGAGGTGGTCGTAGAGGTCCCGGAAGTAGCGCTCGGCGTCCGGTGTCATGCCCGGAAGGCCGGACTCGGCGCCGGCCAGGTTGGCGAACATGTCGCGCTGGGGAGTGATCACCTTGCGCAGAGACACGAGAGAGCGCTTCATGTCGAACAGGGTCCCCAGCTGCTCCTCGGTGGGCTTGACCAGGATGGCGTCTTCCAGGGAGTCGATCTGGTCGTCGAAATGGGACAGGACGGGGAAGAAGCTGTCGATGAGCGCATCGATGATGCGGTAGAGCAACATGATGTTGCTGCCGCCGCCCTGCTGCCGGCGCAGCGCCGCGCGCGCCCGCAGGTCGTCGAACTGCGAGCAGCCGCCGCGTTCGATGGTCACCATGAATTTTTCGGAATAGAAGCAGTGGACCTCGACGGTGTCGCCTCCGTCGCCCTGGGCTCCGGCGACCACCAGATAGTAGAAGTCGTCGTAGTCCTCGACCTTCGGTCGCTGGCCGAAGTGCTCGGCGTCCTCCACGGCCAAGGGGTGGAAGTGGAAGGAGTTGGCCAGCAGGTCGCTGCCCTCGGCGTCGAGATCGATCAGGTCGAGCCAGAAGTAGGAGCCCGTGGCGATGCTCTGCTTGACCGCGTCACTGGTGGCGTCGCTCAAGGTCCCGTCGACGCTCATGAGGTGCCCGTGCATGGACCGATTCTTGTCGCTGCCTTCTGTGACGTCAGTGACCCTAGGATCGGTGACATGCGATTCAGCGTGTGGCCCAGTCCTCAACGCCCGTGGCGCGACGTCAGGGAGATCGTGGTGCACTGCGACGGTTCCGGATGGGACGGCGCCTACTTCGCCGACCACTTCATGCCCGATGACCCCGGCGGCCGGCCCGTGGACGGCCCCACCCTCGAGTGCTGGTCGGTCCTGTCGGCCCTGGCGGCCGAGACCGGGCACCTGCGGCTCGGGTCCCTCGTGTCGGGGAATCTCTACCGCCATCCGGCCGTGGTGGCCAAGGCGGCGGCCACCATCGACCACATAAGCGGCGGCCGTTTCATCGTCGGGCTCGGAGCCGGATGGCAGAGAAACGAGCACGCCGCCTACGGCATCGACCTCCTCCAAGTCGGTCCCCGGCTCGACCGTCTGGAGGAGTCCTGCGCTGTCATCAGCTCACTGCTGGCCGAGACCCGGACCACATTTTCGGGCGCGTCCTATCAGATGACAGATGCCCCCTGTGACCCCAAGCCGGTCCAGGCCCATCTTCCGCTGCTGGTGGGCGGGAGCGGAGAGAAACGGACGATGAGGATCGCCGCCACCTACGCCGACGAGTGGAACGCCTGGGGGACGCCCGAGGATTTCCGTCGTCGCACCGATGTGCTGGCCGGGCACTGCGCGGCGGTGGGACGGGACCAGGGGTCCATCGCCCGGTCGACGCAGGCCCTCGTCTACCTGAGCACCGACGAGAAGTGGCTGGCCCCCCTGCGCCGTGACCCGTCAGCGCGCGCCCGGCTGCTGGGGACACCGGCCGAGCTGGTCGAGCAGGTGGCCGCCTACGACGCCGTCGGGGTCGACGAGCTCGTCATCCCGGACTGGATGATGGGATCGGCCTCTCGCACCGTGGACACCCTCGACCTCTTCTGGAACGAGGCGGCGGTCCACTTCCGTTGATGAGACGGGTCGTTCCACCTCGCTCAAGAAAGAGACGGGGGCTCCGGCTCGGTCGACATGAAGGCGCTGTTGCGCAGCGGCACTTCCTTCAGGAGCCATGTCAGGGCGAAGGCGACGACCATGAAGGGGACTCCGAAGAGAAAGACGCTGTGAATGGCATGACTGAAAGCCTCGACGTAGCCCTGTCGTTGGGCGGCGGGCAGGGCGTTGATCTGGGCCGGGTTGATGGAGATGCCGCTGCCCGACAGATGCTTCAGAGCCGACTCCGGTAGGTACTTGGGCAGTTCGGCCAGCAGGCGACTGTTGAAGATGGCCCCGAGGATGGCGATGCCGATCACGCCGCCGATCGACCGGAAGAACGTGGCCGACGAGGTTGCCGTCCCCAGGTGGCTGTAGGGGACGGCGTTCTGGACGGCGACGACCAGGACCTGCATGACGGCTCCGAGGCCGAAGCCGACGACGAACATGTACACCGACGACACCGGCAACGACGTCGTCGGGGTCAGGTGGGACAGGAGGAAGAGGCCGATGGCGGTGACGCCGGTGCCGAAGATGGGGAAGACCTTGTAGCGACCCCAACGCGAGATGAGCCGGCCGCTCAAGATGAAGGTGATGAGCATGCCGCCCACCATGGGTAGCAGTTGCAGCCCGGCGCTCGTCGGTGTGGCCCCGTGCACCGTCTGGAGGTAGAGGGGGATGAAGATGATGGCGCCGAACATGATGAAGCCGACGACGAAGCCCACCGCGCTCGACACGTTGAAGACGGCGATCCGGAACAACCCGAGGGGGATGAGCGGTTCGGCCGCCCGGGTCTCGACCAGGCAGAAGCCGACGATGAGCAGAACCGATGCGACGATCATGGCGATGATCGGGAACGAAACCCACCGGTAGGTGGTGCCGCCCCACGTGGTGAGAAGGACGATGGTGGTGACCCCGGCTCCGAGGAGGGTCGTCCCCCAGTAGTCGATGGCGTGCTCGGTCCGCTTGGCCGGGATGTGGAGGACGCTGGCGATGACGAAGAGGGCGATCACGCCCACGGGGATGTTGATGTAGAAGACCCAGCGCCAGCTCAGGTCCTGGGTGAACACTCCCCCGAGCAGAGGCCCGATGACGCTCGTCGAGGCGAAGACGGCACCGAAGTAGCCCATGTACCGGCCCCGCTGACGGGGACTGATGATGTCTCCCATGATGGCCTGGGAGCCCACGATGAGCCCACCGGCGCCGATTCCCTGGAGGGCCCGGAAGAGGATCAGCTCCAGCATGGAGTGCGACAGTCCCGACAGCGCCGAGCCCACCAGGAAGATGACGATGGAGAGCTGGAAGAGCTTCTTGCGCCCGAAGAGGTCACCGAGCTTGCCCCACAGGGGCGTCGAGATGGTCGAAGTGAGCAGGTAGGACGTGACGACCCAGGTGAGATGGTTGAGTCCGTGCAGGTCGCCGGCGATGGTCGGCAACGCGGTGGAGACGATCGTCTGGTCGAGCGTGGCCAGGAACATCCCCATCATGAGCGCCCCGAGGATCACCAGGATCCGGCGGTGCTCGGCGGGCGATATTTCGTCGTCAGCGACGACGACGGGCGGGGTTTGTTCGAGCTCAGTGACCATGGCGCGCCTCGACGTCCTCTTCGATGGTGGCGGCGAAGAGCTGCAGGAGCCGGGAGAATTCCTGGCGGTCCGCCGTCGGCCACTCCGACAGCAGTTCTTCGAGCCACACCCGTCGGGCACCGAGCAGCCGCTCGATGGACCGCCTTCCCTCGCCGGTGAGCAGCAATCGCGAGGCACGACCGTCCACCGGGTCGGGAGAGCGCACGACGAGACCGAGATGCTCGAGCTGCTGCACCTTGCGGGTGACGGCGGGGGAGTCGATGCCGAGGCGCTCGGCCAGATCGCACAGGCGGAGGCTGTCGCCCTCGACCAGGAGCTTGTACAGCACGGCCGCTCCGGCCCGGTCTATGTCCACGCCGGCCTCGGCCCGGAGCTTGGCGTGGACACGCACTTGGTTCATGACCCGGGCCACCGACAGCAGGGCCCCGTCGATCTCTCCGGTGGTGGTCTGTTCCGGCGTTCGCAGCGTCATAACATCCGTTTCGTGGCACCCATGATGTGGGTCAGTGTAGAGGCATTTACCTACCACAGGTAACTAGTTGGCCCGAGTTGTCCGGTCGTTGGACCGAGTGGGCCGGCGGCCGGGGGGCGCAGCGGGAGGAGGAGCCGAGGTGGTGTCACGCGTCACGGTGGTGGTGACGATCGGGCTGGTGGGGATGGTGGCCGCCGCCTGTTCCTCTCCTGTCGGCCCCCATGGGGTGGGGGCGCCGGCGACGACCACCACGGTGCCGACGACGGGGCCGACGGCCGCAACCGCTCAGTCGCGGACCGATGCGGCGGGCACCGTATGGCTGTGCCGTCCCGGGTTGGCGGACGATCCGTGTGCCGGGAACCTCGACGCCACCGCCGTCTCGGCCAACGGGTCGACCATGAGCGAACCGGCCCAACCGGCGACGGCGCCGAAGTTCGACTGCTTCTACGTGTACCCGACGGTGAGCACGCAGCCCACGGACAACGCCAATCTGGTGGTGCAACCGGCCGAGATCGGCGCGGCGATGGCCCAGGCGGCCCGGTTCTCACAGGATTGCCGGGTGTGGGCGCCCATGTACCGGCAGCGCACCGAGGGTTCTCTGGCCAAGGGTCTGGGCAACGATCCAGCGGCCGACGCCATCGCCTATGCCAGCGTGCTGTCGGGATGGCGGGACTACCTGGCGCACGACAACGATGGCCGACCCATCGTCTTCATCGGACACTCGCAGGGCGCGGCCATGCTGATCCGCCTGCTGCGCAGCCAGATCGACCCGAATCCGTCGCTGCGCAAGCTCGTGGTGTCGGCCATCATCCTGGGCGGCAACGTCCAGGTGCCAGTGGGTGAGGACGTCGGTGGCAGTTTCCAGAACATCCCCGCCTGCCGGTCCGACGGTCAGACGGGCTGCGTCATCGCCTACTCGTCGTACCTGGGGCAGCCGCCCAAGAAGAGCCTGTTCGGACGGCCGGGACAAGGTGTCAGTCTCCAGTCGGATCAGACGGCGACGACGGGCATGCAGGTGCTGTGCACCAACCCGTCCGATCTGGCCGGGGGCAGCGGACCGCTCGACCCCTATTTCGTGTCGTCGTCATCGGTGACACCGGGCGTGTCGGTCACGACGCCGTGGGTCGAGTACCCGGACCTCTACACGGCGCAGTGCCAGAGCTCGGGCGCAGCGACCTGGCTCCAGGTGAACGACATCGCCACGGCGGGCGACAGTCGCCCCCGGGTCACCGAAACGCTCGGCCCGCAGTGGGGGCTCCATCTCGACGATGTGAACCTGGCCCTCGGCAACCTGGTCCAGATCGTCTCAGAGCAGGAGGCCGCCTACCGGTAGCGGGCGGCCGGCCGTCGATCAGGCGGGGTGCGCCGTCAGGCGATTCCGGTGGTGGGAGCGGGCACCGAGACAGGGGCGCCTCCCTGGGCCGCCGATCGGTAGGCGGCGTCGACCACGATGTGGGCCCGCAGCGCGCTCTCGAAGTCGGGCCCGGCCGTCTGTCCGCCGGTGATGGCGGCGAGGAAACCTTCATCGGGGTTGACCGGCGCCAGCCCGGCGCTCCAGACGCTCTCGCCCAGGGCCCGTCCTTCGAGGGTGCCCGGCTCCTCGTTGGTGCGGGCCCAACGCACCGGTCCCCACCAGTCGTCGGTGTCAATGGCGCACCAGAGGTTCTCGCAGATGACCTCCACGTAACGGGAGCTCTCGCGCTCGAGGATGTCGTGCCAGACAGACAAAAGGGATCCCACCGCCCCGCCGGTGAACGACAGCGACAGGGTGACGGCATCCTCGATGCCCGTGATGCCGTGGAACTCCGAGGTGAGGCCCGACACGGTGGCCACGGGGCCGACGAGGGATTCGATGATGTCGACATCGTGGATGCTGTGCTCGAGCAGAGCCCCCGAACCGGCCCGGGCCACGTCGCCTCGCCAGGTGGACTTGTACATCCCCTGCAACGGGATGTACTGGTCGTCGCGGAACATGACGCTCATGACCCGGCCACTCTTTGGCTCGGAGATCAGCTTCCGCAACCAGCAGAAGGCGGGGGAGAAGCGCAGGACGAGCCCGACCTGGTTCACCACCCCGGCCCGGCGGACGACCTCGGCCATGGCGGTGGCGCCGGCCAGGTCGGTGGCCAAGGGTTTCTCGCAGAAGATGGCCAGTCGGCGCCGAGCGGCCATCTCCACCAGACGGTGATGCTCGGAGGTCCATGTGCAGATGAACACGGCGTCGCAGCCGGCCAGGACCTCGTCCTCGTCCCCGCACACGGTGGCTCCGGTCTTGGCCGCGAAGGCCTCGGCCCGGGACCTGTCGGTGTCGTAGACGCCGGCCCAGCTCACGACGTCACAGGAGCGCAGGAGTGACGCATGGACGTTGGCGATGAATCCGGCACCGAGGAAACCCACGCGAATGGTCACGGGCGCCATTGTCGCTCACGGCCACCGGTCCGGCCCAAAGGGCGTAGGTTGCGGCCCAAGCATCGGAGGGTCCCCATGACGGATTGGAAGCAGCGCCAGGAGGCCGTCGTGCGGGAGCACATGGCGTCGGAGAACGAGCTGCGTTTCGAGGACACCCTGGCCACGTTCAGCCATCCCCGTTACGAGCTCATCGGCACCGGTCAGGTGTACGACGGGGTGAAGGAGGTGTCGGCCTACTACGCCGCCTCGCGTGCGGTCTTCCCCGACCAGAGAAACGAGATCAGGGCCGTCCACCATGCCGAGGGCGCCGTGGTGGTGGAGTTCGATCTCCTGGGCACGCACACCGGGTCGCTGGCCGGGGAGGAGCCGTCGGGGCGTTCCTTTCGCTGCCCGATGGTCGCCCTCTTCATCTTCGAAGGCGAAGGGATCGCGTGCGAGCGGGTCTACTTCGACTCGGGCACGATCTACCGGCAACTCGAGGGCGGGTAAGGCGCGGCTGGCGACCGGCGCCTTTCTGATCTCGTTAGGGTCTGATCCGTGAGGGCGAGGACAGGGTCGTTACGACGAGGACAGAGGCGGGCGACGGTGCGCCCACGGTGATGCCTCTTCGAGCTGAGAGGCCACCCGCACGAGCAGTGACTCCTGCCAGGGCCCCCCGACGAACTGGACGCCGACGGGGAGCCCGGCCTCGCTCCAGTGCAGGGGCAGGCTGATGGCCGGCTGTCCGGTGATGTTGAAGGTGGCGGTGAAGGCCACCATGGCCAGTGCGGTGGCCGGTGGGCTTTCGGGCTGCGCATGGGCTTCGGCCAGGACGGCGCCGGCCACCGGAGGCTCGATGGACATGGTGGGCGTGACGAGGACGTCGAAGTCCCGGCCGAAGCGGGCCACGACGGCCCTGCTGGCGCGCTGGAGGTCGTGCAGGGATTGGACGACGGTCAGTCCGTCGACGGCCTGACCGGCGGCGTGGCCGGCGGCGTTGTGGGGCTCCACCTTGGTCCAGTCGACACCGGGGTAGTCCCCGTAGCCGGTGTTGACGACGTTCAGGAAAGCGCCGATGGCGGCGGGATCGAGAACGTCGTGATCGAGGATCTGGACGTGGTGGCCGAGACTCTCGAGGAGCCGGCCCGTCTCCTCGACCGCCGCGCGCGGGGCCGCCTCGACGGCGAGGCCGAGGGCCGAGTCGACGCACAGGGCGAACCGCAGCCGGCCGGGATCGGCCCCGACGTCGGTGGCGAAGGGGCGAGCGGGGGCGGGCGCGTTCTCCCACGACAAGAGATCGGGACCGCAAATGCAGTCGAGGATGGCGGCGGCGTCGGTGACCGTCCGGCACACGACGCCCTCGACGGCCATGCCGAACCAACCCGGGGCCCGGGCCGGTACCCGCCCGCGACTGGGTTTCAGCCCCACCAGTCCGGTACACGACGCCGGGATCCGGATCGATCCGCCCCCGTCGTTGGCATGGGCCGCGGGGAACACCCCCGAGGCCACGGCGGCCGACGCCCCGCCACTGGAACCGCCCGGTGAACGGTTCGGGTCCCAGGGGTTGCGGGTGATGCCGTAGCGGGTGTTCTCGGCCACGGTCAGGGGACCGAACTCCGGGGTGTTGGTCCTCCCGCACAGCAGGAACCCGGCGGCCCGCAGGAGCTCGGTCACGAGCTCGCCCTCGTTGTTCGTCCCCTCGGGCGCCCCGAAGGAGCCGTAGGTGACGGGCCAGCCCTCGACGGGGGTGAGGTCCTTGATGGGGAGGGGGACGCCGGCGAAGGGGCCCGGTTCGATGACGCCGCTCACGATGGCGTCGGCCAGCGCCTGGGCCTCGGCCCGGGCCTCTTCGTCGTTGCGCCAGATGACGGCGTTCAGCTCGGGATTGAGCTTGTCGACCTGCCCCAGGCAGTGGTCGAGGACCTCGACGGGGCTGATGGCACGGCTGCGCACGGCGGCGGCGACCTCGACGGCGGAGGCGAAAGTTTCCATGGCCGTATGTCCTACTCGGTGGCGGGCCCCGCGTGCTGGCGGACCGGCGGGCCGGGGACGCGCCGGGCCCGGACGCGCCGGGCCCGGCTACGGCGCCAGGAGCCCGTAGATGTCGTCGACGTCGGACAGGTCGTGCCGGATGGCGTCGGGGTGCAACGCCTCAAGCTCGTCGAAGGTGGGGCGGCCGGTGGCGACGAGCAGGCAGCGCACCCCGGCGGCGCGGGCACAGGCGAGGTCATTGGGGGCGTCGCCCACCACCCAGACGTCGTCGGGTTTGTAGCGGAGGCCCCGTGCTTGCTCGACCTTGGCCATGGCGATGGGGACGAGCTCATTGCGGTCGGCGTGGTCGCTGCCGTAGGCGCCCATCTCGAGGTTGAGCCAACGGTCGAGTCCGAAGGCGCCCACTTTCACCATGGCGTTGGGGGCGATGTTGCCGGTCAGCACGGTCTGGACGACATCCTCGTCGGCGTCCAACCTCTGAAGGAGCTCGGCCACCCCGGGCAGGACCGTCCCGTGGGCGCTGATCACGGCGGCCCGGGCGGCGAGCTCGGCGGCGAGATCCTCGAGGATGGCCGGGAGCTCGGTGTGGGCATCGGGAAGGTCGAACTCGCTCAGGTACTCGAGCACGATCTGGGGGTCGGTCTTGCCGCTCATGAGCACCCGGCTCGACGGCGGCCGGCCGAGCCGCTTCTCGATGGCCACATCGAAGATCACGGCTCCGACGTCCCCGGCGCGCACGAGAGTGCCGTCGATGTCCCACAGGATCAGGCGAGGCATCGTGACAGTCTCGCTGATGGGTGGGCCACGGCGCGGCGCCGTGGGCCCCGTGATGGCATGCAAGGCTGGTGGTGGGCCGGAGAACAGGAGGAGCCGTGCACAGCAGCAGTGCCGTCCTGGTGGTGGCCGTATTCCTGGCCAGCTCCGTGGAGATGGTCGAGGCTCTGACGGTCGTCGTCGCCGTGGGGGTGACCCGCGGCTGGCGTTCGGCCCTCGAGGGCAGCGCTGTGGCCGTGGCCGTGCTGGTGGGGCTCGTGGCCGCCGTCGGTCCCGCCCTCGTCCACTACGTCCCTCTCGGCACCCTGCGCGTCATCGTCGGTGGCCTGTTGTTGGTGTTCGGACTGCAGTGGTTGCGCAAGGCGGTGCTGCGGACGGCGGGGTTGAAGGCCAAGCACGACGAGGACACCATCTTCCGTGACCATGTGGCCGAGCTGTCGTCGGGGCGGCGGGAGAAGGGGCGCGACCCGACGGCGTTCACGGTGGCCTTCAAGGGCGTCTTCCTCGAAGGGCTCGAGGTGGTGGTCATCGTCCTCACCCTGGGGGCGACCGAGCATCGCCTCGCCCTGGCCTCGATCGCCGCCCTGGCGGCGGTGGTGGTGGTGGGATCGGTGGGGGCCGTCGTGGCCCGACAGCTCTCGGGGGTGCCGGAGAACCTCCTCAAAGCCATCGTGGGCGTCATGCTCGTGAGCTACGGCACCTTCTGGACGGGCGAGGGGATCGGGGTGCACTGGCCCGGTGCCGACCTCGCCCTCCTCGTGCTTGTCGGTGTGTACGGCGTGGTGGCGTGGTTGCTCGGCTCGACGCTCGTGCGGGAGCGGGGTGGTGTACGTGTCGGGTGAGGGGCAACCGTGGTGGCGTCGCGGTGTGGTGGCCTTCGGTCGGTTCTGGTGGGAGTTCCTCGTGGGGGACACGCCGGAGCTGCTCGTCGGTTCCCTCGTGGCCATCGGGATCGCCGCTCTCCTCGTCCACAACATCGGTATCAGAGCGGTGGTGGTCGGCGCCCTGCCCGTGCTCGTCGTCGCCATCCTCGCTCTGTCGACGTTGTGGGCCCGGGTCCGGGCCCGGTCGGCCTCGGTCAGGCCCGATGACGAGGGGGAAGGCCTCCGCTAACGGGTGAAGCGGTTCTCGCTCACGCAGAGAGACTCAGAGCCGGAGAGGTTTGACGGGACTGGCGAGGAGCTCGGGGTGGCTCTTCCAGTCGACGCCGGGGACGTCGACGTAGAGCTCGATCTCGTTGCCGTCCGGATCCTCGACATAGAGGCTGTGGGTCACCGTGTGGTCGCTCGATCCGACCACGGTGGACCCGGAGACTTCCAGCTGGCGCAAGGCGTCGCGCAGGGCGTCGTCGGAGTCGCCGATCTTGAGCCCGAAGTGGTACATCCCGACCCGCCGCCCCCGGGGGACCGGTGCGGCATCCTCGCCCACCTCGATGAGGAGCAACTCGTGATGCGTGCGCCCCGAGGGCGCCGAGAAGGCGGCGGCGGGGAAGCCGATGCCGTCGCGCTCGCCCTCGGTCGGGAAGATCTGGCGCCAGCCCAGGACGTCGCGGTAGAAGGCGGCCGACCGCTGGAGGTTGCGCACGTACAGGACGATATGTCCGAGCTCCTGCACTTCCATGGTTGGGTCTCCTCCTCGAGGGCGCGCGTCGCCCCTCCTGTGGGGTAACCGTCCCCGGGCGACGGCTATTCCATCTGTCATGGCGTCGGTGGATTTCGCCCGTATGCTCCGGGCGATGGAGCTCGACCCCGAGGAGATGCGGGTCCTCGGATGCCTGGCCGAGAAGCAGTTGACGACCCCCGCGCAGTATCCCCTGAGCCTCAACGCCCTGACCCTGGCCTGCAATCAGGCGACCAGCCGCGACCCCGTCGTCAGCTACGACGAACGAACGGTGGAGGCGGCCGTGACCAGGGCCAAGACGAAGGGCCTGGCCCGTTTTTTCCACCCCGCCCACGGCCGGTCGGCCCTGCGGTTCGGCCACACCATGGACGAGGCCCTGGGCATCGACACTCCGAGGTTGGCCCTCGTGGCCGTCTTGATGTTGCGCGGTCCACAGACGTTGGCCGAGCTCCGGGCCCGCACGCAGCGCATGGCGGAGTTCTCCGACACGACCGAGGTCGAGGCCGAGCTCGAGGCGCTGGCTCTGCTCGATCCACCGCTCGTCCGGCGGCTCGGTCGTCATCTCGGACAGAAGGAGGACCGTTATGAGCAGCTCCTCGGTCGGGCCGTGCCGGCGACGGTTCTCTCGTCGCCCCTGGCGGCGTCAGCGGTGTCTCGTCCCGACGTGGAAGAGGCGGCGGAACACGACGATGTATCGGTGAACACCCGGGCATCGACGGTGCCGCTGGCGGTCGAGGTGGCCGAGCTGCAGGCCGAGGTGGCCGCCCTGCGCCGCGATGTCGACGACCTCCGCTCACAGCTCGGTGTATGAAAACCTCAATCGACTTCCTCGAGCTTCAGCTCGATCTGTGAGAACTCCTGCTCGATGTGGGCCAACTCGGCCTCGGTCCCTTGGGCTTTTGGTCCCGTGAACCATTTGCGGGCCGACACCAGCCAGTAGATGCCCGCGTACAACAGGACGACGCCGACGGCGATGGGGGCGTAGTTGAAGGTGTCGCGGTTGATGGGAGAGAACTCCGGCAGCATGAAGAGGATGGCGATGACGGCCACCCAGATCACGCCCAGCCATCCGATGAACGGGCTCCATTTGCCGAGGCTCCAGCGGCCACCCTCCCAGCTCTTGCCCTGAAGACGGCGGAGCAGGGTGGGAATGACGTAGGCGATGTAGAGACCGATGGTGGCGATCGACGTGACGGCGCCGTAGGCCACGCCGCTCCACATCGAGGGGATGGCGAGGATGAAGGCGAACACGACGCAGAACCAGATGCCGTTCGTTGGCGTCCTCGTCCGGGGGTTGATGCGGTGCCAGTAACGGTGTCCGGGCACGGCGCCGTCCCGGCTGAAGGCGTACAACATGCGGGAGTTGGCCGTCACCGACGCCATGCCGCAGTAGGCCTGCGCCATGAAGGCGATTATGAGCATGAATTCGGCGGTGTGGCGGCCGACGGCGGCCGTCCAGATGAGCACGGGAGCGAACTCCTGTATGGCGGTCTTGGCGTAGACGGCCGAATTGGTGGGGATGACGAACGTGATGGCCAGGATGAGGATCCAGCCGGCGATGAGGGAGACGACGATCGAGCTGACGATCCCCTTCGGAGCCGAGATGTCGGGGTTCAGCGTCTCCTCCGACATGTGGGCCGAGGCGTCGTAGCCGGTGAAGGTGTACTGGGCCAACAACAGCCCGATGAAGAACACATAGAGGGTGGAGTGGAAGCCCGAGAGGTTGACGAACTTCGTGAAGACGAATGAGGCCGAGGCATGATGGCTCGGGACGAAGGCGAGGATTCCGGCGATGATGCCTACGCCGAGCAGGTGCCACCAGACCGAGATGTCCGAGAGAAGGGACACCACCCGCACCCCGAAGGTGTTCAGGAGGCCGTGAATGATGAGGATACCGGCGTAGATGATGAGGATGTAGCCGGCCGTCGTCGGGTAGTTCGTGGTCATGTTGAGGAACGAGGCGAAGAAGAAGGCAAAGCCGTAGTCGATGCCGGCTGTGATGGCCACCTGGCCGAGCAGATTGAACCAGCCGGTGAACCAGCTCCAGGCGCCGGGTTGGTTCTTGGCCAGTTTGGCCGACCAGTAGTAGAGACCTCCGGCCGTCGGGTACTTGGAGGCGATCTCCGCCATCCCGAGGCCGACGACGGTCGTCATGATCCCCACCAGGATCCAGCCCCAGACGATGTCGACGGGGCCGCCCTCCTGCATCCCGAAGAAGTAGAGGGTGAGACACCCGGACAGGACCGAGATGATCGTGAACGAGACGGCGAAGTTCGAGAACGCACCCATCCGCCGACGGAGCTCTTGGGCGTAGCCGAGCCGGTGGAGCTCGGCGACGTCCTTGTCGATGGCCGACGATCCCGCTTGGCCGGTGCCGCTGATCGCTGCCATGACGACCCCTTCTGAACGGATGTTCATCCGTCCCCCGGCGCACATCGCAGCAGGTGAACGGCCCGGTGTCAACCATCTTCGTCCCGGGTCCGGAATCCGCCGGTCAGGTCGGACCGCCCGGGCTCATCGGCAGCGCGCGAAATGAGCCAGACACAATCGCATCCCTGAAGATGCATCGGCCGCGTCGGCTTCTCTGTGAGCGTTGTCCCTCTTGCCGCGCAGGAGTACGAGACGACACTGGTCTCACATCTCTCGGAGCAACAACCAACGACGACCTTGGCGTGGAAGTTCTCAATTCCGAGGGTGGCTGAGCAATACGTCCGAGCCCACGGCGCCACCGAGTTCGTCCGCCGTGACCGAATACGGCCCGCAAGCCCACGACTTCACTCGTGAGTCAAGGGCCGTCTGGGCCGGAACCCCGATGTGGCCCAGTCATACACCCGCCTGAAAGGCTCCTGCTGTGGCTTATCGGTCGT
>Ga0182024_10001858_pt1 | contig 53222 bp, 62 predicted proteins | sample P32metaG_FD_120480 | JGI IMG/M metagenome (GOLD analysis project Ga0182024, IMG submission 120480) | Permafrost microbial communities from Stordalen Mire, Sweden - P3-2 metaG (Illumina Assembly) | ecosystem: Environmental > Terrestrial > Soil > Wetlands > Permafrost | place: Sweden: Stordalen... | reverse complement strand
TACCTAGTGGATACCGATCAATTTATTTCCCGCGTTGTTGCACCGGGCAACTACGTAGTAATTGCCTGGTCGAAACCCGGCGCCAATCATTTTTCTCACCGATTTTTCCCAGCCGCATCGGCCCATCGGGCAGGTGGTTTCGTCCGCGCGATGGCGAAATTCGGCAACGACACCTTCCATGCCGTGGCGTCCTACTCCAAGGCCCTCGCGGACGGTCAGGACAAACAAGGGCAGCCCAAGTTCAAAGGCCCAAGGACGCAGGAGAATGCCCATCGGCTCAAGGCGTTCTGGCTGGACATGGATGTCAAACGGGCCGGCGACAAGAAGGATCCCACACGGGTATTCGCAACCCGCCCCGACGCGCTCAAATGGCTGGCCGGGTTCCTGGCGGCGTCGGGGTTACCCAGGCCCAACCTCGCGGTGTCATCGGGCTATGGCATCCATGCGTACTGGCTGTTGGAGGATGATCTCGCGGTTGCTGACTGGCAGCCGTACGCCGACGCGCTCAAAGCCGCGCTGATCAAGCACGGCTTCACCGGCGACGCCGGGCTCAGCGCCGACGCGGCACGCATACTCCGACCCCCCGGCACGCAGAATTTCAAAGCCGGCGCGAACGCCGGCGTTCCAGTCGAGACGATCCCCCGGCTGGCGGCGGCGGACTACCCCAACACGCTCGTGCTGGCGGCGCTCCAGCCCTACGTGGGGCTGATGCCCAAAGCGGCACAGGCCCAAGCGCAAGCCACCCAGGTGGTCCAGGGGCAGGCCCAAGCGGGTATGGCGTCGGGCATGGCGGCGGCGTTGGGCGGCAGTGGCAATGCCAACGTCCACGCAATCTTTAGCAACGCTGGCGTGGGCGCCAACATGGGCGCCAACACGCTGGCCAACCTGCCGCCCCGCGCCGCCCCACGCGAGTTCGCGCGCATCGCGACCGAGTGCAAGCAGGTCGAGCAATCGCTGGCCAACCACGGTAACGGCGACCCGAGGCCGCTCTGGCTGCTGGGACATCTGACCCTGGCGTCGATGACGATCGACGGCTCGCAGTTCATTCATCCGATCAGCGACGGCGACCCACGCTACAAAGCGCACGAGGTGGACAGCGAGTTCGCTCGCATCGGGCGCGAGCATACTGCCAAGAATTTCGGGCCCCCCTCATGCGGCCATTACGAAGTGGCGCGTCCCGGTGTGTGCCAGACCTGCCCGCATTTCGGCCGCGTGCATTCGCCGTGGGATTTGGGCATCGAGGATGGCGATCTGCCCGACTATTTCCGTCGCGGTCCGCGTGGTATCGAGGCTCAGGTGCCGACCAAGAACGGCCCCATCTGGATCCCCATCCTCAAGGGCGATGTCAGCGCGCCGATCCTGGACGCGCTTCCGTTCGGTGGCTACGCGATCACGTTTTCCTACACGCGCGCCAGCAAGATGTTCGTCGTGCGAGCGAGTGGCGCGCAGCTCAAGCCCGAGAGCGCGGCGATCTACGCCCTGTTCGATCCGCAGAACGTGACGCTAATGCCAAACACCGAGTTGCACTGGAGGGCTTTCGTCTTGGGCTGGATGGACAAGCTGCGAGAGGAACATGCCGAGCGCACGGAAACCATTCATCCGTTCGGCTGGGCACACGACCACAAGGGCAACCATGTCGGGTTCAGCGTCGGCGGCACGCTCTACCGGGCGGACGGCCGCGAGGAAGCCACCCCCGGCGGCGACGCGCAACTGGTGCATGCCTACAGGCCGATGGGCGAGTTATCCAAGTGGCAGCAGGCGTGCGACTTCGTGAGCGCCGGGCGGCTCGATCTCCAGACCATCATCGCCGCCAGCTTCGGCGCACCGCTCATGGTGTTCACCGGTCATGCCGGCATCGCGGTCAGCGCGTGGTCGCGCCAATCGGCCGTGGGCAAAACCAGCTCGATCAAACTGGGACTGAGCGTGTGGTCGGCGGCGGTGTCGCTCAATGCCGTGGATGACACCAACAATTTCGTGTTCGCGAAGATCGCCCAATCCCGCGCCATGCCTTGCTACTGGGACGAGATGAAGGTGGGGTCGGAGAACTCCGACAAGATGGTCAACCTCGCGCTGAGTTTGTCACAGGGCAAGGGCAAGGGCCGGCTCAACGCGGACTCATCCATGAAGGAAGTGGGCGAGTGGGACACGATCCTGATCAGCGCCAGCAACTATCCGTTGATGGATCACATCGTCGCCAAGACCGACGGCACCGACGCCGGCGCGGTGCGGCTGTTCGAGTTCGCGATCACCGTGCCCAGCGTGCCCGACACCTCCAAGGCGGCGCGTATCATCGCGCTGACCAAGAATAACTACGGTAGTGCGGGACGGATATACGCCAAGTGGATCGCGATGAACTACACCAAGACCGACGATGTCGTGTGCGCGATCAAGGACATGCTGAACAAGGAACTGGTGGCTGAGCAAGCCGAACGGTTCTACATCGCGGGCATGGCGACGATACTGGCTGGCGCGAAAATCGCCAACCATTTAAAACTCACCAAATTCGACACCGTCGGTTTGAAGCACTTCCTCTGCGATCAATTCCTGCGCATGCGCCGCGTGCGGCTCACCGCGGTGACGGTGTCAGCGTCGGGCTACGATCTAGAGCAGGTGCTCGGCACCTTCATGGCGGACAGCTTGCGCCACAAGCTGGTCACCCAATGGTTCGCGGCACCGGGCCCCAAAAAGCTGCCGGCGGATTTCGTGAAGTGGTATCCGCAGGATCGCAACCGCGTGGACGTGCATGTGGCGCAGCAGGAGCAGGTGCTTCGGATCAACCGTGCGGTGCTCAACGAGTGGTGCCGCAAGCGCAACCTACCCCCGAGCGACGTGATCGAAAGCATGGGCCATGTTTGGGGTGCCTCGACCGGGCGGCGCTCGATCGCGGCCGGCACCGGGTTTGGCGGCGGGCAGATCTATTGCGTGGACGTGCCCTTGAAGATCCTCGAGCTGGCCGGGTATCTCTACGTCGACCCGAGTGCCAGCGCCCAGCAGGCCGCGCAGCATGCCGGCGCCACGACCGCGGCGCCTCTCAATCCTAACCTGATCCCAGGTGTGGCATCCAAATCCAAACCCTAAGAGGAGCGGCAATGAGCACGACCAATGAGCCACCCGTGCATTATGAGTTGTATCAACGGCCGCTGGCAACACCCAGGCCACACGCTATCTTGGCTCGTCAAGCGGGCCATCCAGATCGACTTGTGGCAACCCTTGAGGGAGACGCCCAGCCGACGATGTCCGAGGCGGAAGCCATGTTGGCGGCGCTCAGAGCTATGACGGTCGCCCGCACCAAGATGCAGGACGCCTACATCAAGGCGTGCGTTGACGCTTTACATGCCGCTGAAGATGGCAACTCGGATGCGCAAGAGACTTTCGCCGCGGTCGCTCGCGCCATACAGATTGCATACCCAACCGAGATCGAGGCGGTCCATACGGTGCTGAACCGTGAGTGACGGACCCGTTGGAACCGTGGCGTGGCCAGACCCGCACGATCTCATCCCGAGCATGTGTGACATCCCCTGGATGATCGAGATACAGATGGCGCAACAGGCCACCTACGCGGCACAGCAGGTAGTGTCCAGAACCACATGCTGGAAAGCCCGCCGTGCGGCCGTGGCCGGGGTCGATGGAGACACCTGGGATCAGCTCAACGAGGCGTTTGAGACTGACTGGAAAGTCGCCTACATCACTGAGTTCGTTCGCTTTGGGCTAAGCCGAGGTTGGACCGATGACAACGCATGCGAGTGGGCCGGCGAGATCGCAGGTGAAGCGTTTATTGACGGCGATCCAGATCCGATCGAGCAGGCCCGCAAGGATGTCCGCGAGTGCGAATGGGAGAGCGCCAACGCCTGTTAACCCTAGACAACCAGTAGGGTAAAACAACCCTTATTTTCTTGGTCGCACTCTCCAGAAGCTGACCGGGAACGTCTTATTGTCGCGCGCCATCATGAAGTCGCTGTAGGTGCCGAGCTGGCGCCCGCGCGAGTCTTCGCACCGGATCATGCCATTCGCCGTCGAGCGCGAGCCCTTGGCGAGCCACTCCGCGAAGTTGTCGAAGGTGCCGTCGGGTAAATCCGTGGTCGGTGCTCGGCTTACGGCTGACGCTCTCATAGGTGCCCCACAAACACTTCAACAATGATCGAGCAGAGCAGCCCTATTATGCAACCAAACGCAGTTGATGCGAATATTTCACCAACCGAGTACCGTCGCTCTAGCACAAGACGACGTAACAATGTTGCCATTTTGCACCTGTTATTCGACCATGGCTAAATGCTAATTGATATTGCAGACTGTCGCAAGTGATGCAGACTAGCCTCTCGCCCCGGCCATCGCTGCAACCGTCCGTTTGCTGGCGTGCTCTTTCCGGCATCGTATGCGAAACAAACTTAGGGATCGGACCGTGACCGAAGCCTCTGAAACTGCCGACTTGATTGAGCAAATCGCCCGCATCATCTGCATTGACCCACTCTACCCGGCAGAGATCGGACCGCTGAGTCCGGACGACGGTCGGCGAGATCCTGAGACAGATGCAAAAGTGGCGCTATGGCAACTTTATGTGCCGCACGCTGAAAAGGTGCTGGCGCTGATCCGGGGGCAGCGCGCATGACCGACGCCTCCAAAACCGCCGACCTGACAGCCGAACAGCTTGAGCTTGCACGTCATGCTCTCGGCCTACCCAACAATCTGATGCGATCATACCGAAACCGCTTTCTTGCTGCCCCGCCGCTTGAAGGCGTATGGCGCGAGATGGTGTGTAGAGGGCTTGCAACGGTTGGATCTAGCACATCGACCGGGACATGGTTCAGCCTTTCCCGACAAGGCGCAAGCGCGGCGCTGTTGCCTGCTGAGACCCTAGACCTGGAGGACTTTGAGTGAGTGCCGAGGCCCCCAGAACCGCTGTTGCTCTGGCGTTTAGTGCTGCGCGCCAGTGCCATTGGTGCGGCAACGACAACACACGGGGTGAGCCGGGATACGCTGGCGAGCGCGGGTGCCCGACATGCGGCTGGGGCGGAAACGGCGAGCAGGATGTTCCGTGCATGTTCTACAAACTGGCTCGTGTTAGTTGTCCAACAAACCTCGCCGACACCTAGAAACCACCGTTTAAGAATACCTTGTGAGATTGTAAGAGTGCGTCAGTGGTTGAATTTCTTCCTATTCTCCGTGGGCGTCTTGACCCCGATATTGGCGGGACTATTCCCCCCGCCTTTGCTCAACGAAACTTTGTGATCGGCCTCGCGCGGGTCCGACTTGCCGCTCAGCTTCCCCGTCTTGATCGCCTGGGTGCGGGCCTGGTCGCGCAGGACGCGCTTCTTCACCCCCTCGGGTGAGGCTTCCCGGTCCAGGTATAGTTTCCGATTGCGGACATAGGAGGCGTGGCTGGGTGCCGCCATGATCGTCAGGCTTCCTTGGGTTCTGGTTCATCTTTTACGACCGTAGTAAGCGCTGGTAAAGTTCACTGGTTGGCGAACGCGCCGGCTGGGCCAAACTCCTTGGCTTGCGCTGGGTTCATCTTGAGCCCGAACGGACCCGTCGGCTTCTTCGCGGCGGCCTGGAGCTTCATCAGCTGATCCACCGTGATGCGCATTGCGGGATGTTTCTGGCTGAACACCCGGATCTCGGACATCACCGCCGCCTTGTCGCCGCCCTTAGCCGCGAGCCAGCGCTGTTCAAGCTGCGCGTGCTCGTCCTTGGCGTCCTGCTGGGCTTGGATCACCGCCTCGCGCCCCTCGCGGAACTCGCTCACCCGCGACGGCTGGAAGCCCAGCGCCTGCGCGCCGACATCGAGCGGCGTAATGCTGCTGGCAGGCAGGACGGATTTACCCCCGCTGTCGGTCACGCCCTGGCTGGACAGGCCGATCGCGCTGATCACATCGCGCACCGGGCGCGGCGCCAGGGCCTTGATCCCGCCGAGGATGTCGCCGTGCAATGCCTGGGAGAACCCTTTCATGGCGTTCCCAGCGTCCTGCCCGGCCGCCCCCATGAGCGCCTGGCCCATCATGGCGCCGACGCCCTTGGTGTCGAACGAGGGCAAGTCCGGCATCTCCAAGAGATTGGCCAGGCCGACACGGCGGTGCAGGTCAATGCCCAGCGCCTGGGGGACGCCACGGGCCAGGACCTCGCCTGCTTCCTTTCCGAAGGTGTCATCCATCCAACCTCTTATCGCCGCCTCGCGGTCGTGCGGCTTGTGGTCAGTCGAGGTGAAGTAGTCCCATAGGCCGCCGATATATCGCAGTGGGTCGGCGATCAGGGTCAGGCTGCCCGCCATCATCGCGTGGGTGGCGAGTACGCCGGCGAATTGTTTCTTTGCCTCCCAGCGCTCTTGTGGTGTGGCGCCGTTCATCGACGCTTTGACCAGGTTGCCCATCACCCCGTACATGTGCAGCCCGTAGTTTTTAAACTGCGTCACGGGTGCGGCGGCGTGGCCGAGGAACCCCCGAGAGGTGGTCACGCGCGCCTTGTTGCCGAGGTTATAGTTCGGTGTGACCTGACGCAGCTGCTCGACCGCATAGGCCACGGAATGGTCTACGTCGCCGCCAGATTTGCGCATCTCCAGATCGAACGCGGCCTTGGCAATGACGCTCTTGTTCATCACGTCGGTCGCGTGGGCGCTGGCATTCATGGTGTTGCTAAACCGCTGGAACCCTTGGGCAAGCCGCGACGTGGCGACCCCGCTTGGGTTGGCGATGCGCCGCATCTCAGCCGCCTGGGTGTGGTTCCCCAAACCAGCCCGGTCCAACGCGGTAAACAACTTGGTTATACCGGCCGCCTGGGTGGGGTTCGCCTGGATCAATCTATCACGGGCGTGGTTCGCCAGATCCCAGTCGGCCGCCTTGAGCCCCTTGGCGAATGCCTTCATGGTGTTCACGGCACCCGTCTTGATCATGGTGGGTGCGATCTCGCGCATCGCCTTGCCGAGTGCGAGGCTGGTGTTGCCGAGCCCGTGCCGCCCGCCCAGCAGGCTCGTGCTGTTCATGTGTGCCTCGATCGAGCTGGTCAGCATATGCGAGAACGACATCAGCGACTGGACATAGCCAAAGCTATTCGCGGTGCGCGCCGCCCCCGCGAGGATCCCGCCGTCGTCATCCTGGGTGGTGGCTTTCTTCTCCAGCTCGTCACCCACCTGACGCGCGGCGATCCCCTCGCCGGCGGCGCCGTTGCGCTCCAGGTCCCGAGCGACCAAGCGCATATCGGAGAGCGCCTTATAGCGCTCACCGCCATGTTCCATGTGGCCCACGCGGCTGGCGGTGTTGACAAAATCCCTGGCCATCACGCGCGGAAAATCGACACTCGCACCGGCGATGCCTTTGCGCGCGACTCTCGCGGTCTCGGAGCGGGTATGTGCCCTGAGCAGGATCTTGTTGATCATGTCCTGCACCTCGTCGGCATGGGCCTTGAGGCTGGGGTCGGCCTTCATGCCGTCGTGGATTGCGTTCGCCAACGGGTCCGCGCGCATCATCTCGCGCATCGCGGACTGATCTTTGATCGCGACCTGATCCAGATTGGCGACGCCCTGGCTGGCCAACTCAGCACGGCGTGCATCGGCCTCGCCGCGATGCTCGAACATCTCGACACCGTAGGTGCCAGCGTCCTTCTCACCGTATTTTACGACGTAGTTTCCGAACCGGCCGAGCTGGAAGTAGTCCCCCTTGACGCGACCCACGTCCAGCGCTTTGGCCAGGTTCACCGCCAGGGAGCGCCGTGCGCCCCATTCATCACCATAGGATTTCGCGATGTCGGAATTGTCCGGGTCGGCCAGGAACTTCGCGAAGCCGTCGTTGGTGGAGCTGCCCTTGGCAAACGCCTCGCGCTGCGCCTCGGTGGCATCGGGGAATGCGCGTGTGAGCACGCCCTTGAGTTCGGCCGCGCGCTCTACCTTGTCGGTCTCGCGGTAATAGTCGCGCATCCCGCTATAGAGGGTTTTCTGTTTATCATTCAATGCGTCGAACCGCGCTTGCAGACCGGGCAGCTTGGCTTGTTGTTTGGCGGTCAGATGGTCATTGGCGTCGGCTTTAAGCCCGGCACCCAAGCGCACATTGCCGATCGTGGCTTCGTTCATCAGTTGGCCCAGCGTCGCCCGTTCTGGTGCGGACAACCCCTGGGATTGCTTGACTAAACCGTCCGCCCTGTCACCGAACTGGTTGTGAAACGCCTTGGTGCTGTGCTGCACCGCTTCGTTGGCGTCGCGATATCTGGTCAAGGGATTGGAGAATGTGAAGTTTTGTAGCTTGTCGAACAGCGCTTTGTTCCAGGTGTGTATGGCGTCGGTCGTGCTGGCCGCGAGCAAAGCGGGGCGCAATTTGTCCATGATCGCGCCACGACTGGGGATAGCAGCGCGCATCTTGTCGCCGGCGTCACCCATCGTAGAAGACACCGTGCGGTACAGGGGCTCGGCTTGCGCGCGAAGCACGGGATCTTGGGGCAACCCCTCGCGGGCGTTGTGCTCGATGGCGCGCTGAGTGATATCTTGCAGGGGCCGCATGATGTGGTCGAGCAGCGTGTCCTCGCTGGCCGACGCCACCTTGGGCAGACCCACCGCGTTGCGCATCCAGTCTTTGAACGATTGCCAGACTGAGCGCCCCTGCTCGCGCGGCGGGAACCCCAGCTCGCGCATCCTGGCGCGGAAATCAGGGCTGGCCACACGCGACGCGGCGAATTTTTGCAGTTCGGGGTTGGTGAGCAGTTCGGTGTGCAGCTCATGGGGGTTGGTCGGTGCGTCGGCACCCACACCACCATGTCCGCGCAGCTCGTCGCCGATCGCGCGCAGCGCCTGGAGTTCCGGGTGGTTCGGATCGGCGTCTAGCAAATGGTCGATGTGGTCGGCGGTGACGGTGTGCAGCGCCTCGTGCAACAGCGTTTGCACATGGTCGCTGCCGTCCGGGTTCAGCGCGATATGTCCTGGCGTGCCATCGGTATTACGGTAGTAGGCACCCTCGACGCCCTCACCCATCTCGGCGTGCCGCACCGGCAGGTTGGGCGCCCACTTGCGCAGGTTGGTCGCCAGGGCCCGCATTGGTCCGGCATCGGGTCCGCTGGCGTGCTGGATGATCGCGTCCAGACCCTCGTGCAATCCGTAGGTGCCGCCAGCCGCCTCACGCGCCGAGACCTGATCGCGCAGGAAGTTGTTTATCCGCGGCTCATTGACCGCCTGGGCGTAACGCGAGCTGGCCGGGGTGAGTGCGTCCTCGCGGGGCCGATCGACGACGCGCCGGTATAAGGGTTTGCCCTCGGCCGCCATGCGTGCCTGCATCGCCGCGACGCGAGCCTTGCGGGCCGCCTCGGCATTGTCCAAGGGCGCCGGCGCGTGCTCGGCCTCGCGTTCGGCCGCCAGGGTTTCATTGGATACCGCCCGCGAGCGGATCTCCTGTTGGCGCGCAAGATCGGCTTGGCTGGCCTTGGCTTCGGCGGCTTCGGTGCGTGCGTTTTCCCGAGCCAGCGCATAGCCCACCGGGTCAGCTGTCTCCTTCTGGTGCTCGCTGAGTGCGGTGGCGATGTGGTCGCGCACCGCTGGGTCGGCCTCGTGCAGATCGCTTCCCGCCGGCGCAGCGAGGCGCTTGGTCAGGTACTCCACAACACTCTTGAATTTCCGCGGCGCCCCAGGACCTTTGGGCTGTTCGCCGTAGCGCGCCTCGGCCTGAGTAACATCGAGCGAGCCTTCGCGGATTTTCTGTTCGAGGTCCGAGAGGATGCGCTCTTTGTTGGTGGTCGCGATGGCGCGGGTCTTCTCGCCACCGGCCGTGGTGTCGCTGGCGGGGGCGTCATGCTCGGTGATATCGCCGCGTGCCACGCCCTGGTCTTCGTAGACGGATCGGTCCTTGCCAGCCTCGCCCCTGATTTCGTCGTTCAATGCGCGGCGCGAGTCTAAGCCCTTGCCGGTCAGCAGGCGCATCATCTGGTCCGCCACTCGCGGCCGTTGGATTTTCGAGCCCTCGGCGGCAGGTGTTTTTTCCTCACCCCACTTCGCCAGCGCCTCGTGCGCCTCGATCTCTGAGTGGGTACCCTGGATGACCTTGGCCACGTCCGACATCCATGATTTTACCATGTCCTCGGATAGACCCTGGCTGCGCGCGGCCTTGGTCGCGGCGTCGCGGATCTTCGAGATCACCTGCACCGGCGTGCGAGTTTCCTCGACGGGGGCAGGCTTGGTTTCAACGCTGGCCTTGGGAGTGACCGCTTCGCCGGTATCGACATAGGCTTTGCCAGATGCAAGGGGTTTCGGGCTTTGCTCGGCCAGCCTGGCTTTTTGCTGGGCGCGCTTGGCGGTGGCGTCGGCGCGGAGCTGTTCGCCCTTGGTGAGCGGCTTGACCTCGGGCGTGGGTTCTACCGGGTTTACAACCGGGTTGGACTTAACCTCGGGCGTGGGTTCGACCGAGCTAACATCCGGGTTGGACCGAACATCAGCTTTTACGACCGTAGTTTTTTTGGGTGCGGTTTTGGGTTCGGGTAACCCCGACGAGCCAGCCGGGGCCGAGACCGCCTGGTTCGCCGGGGTCGCTGTATCGACCGGATCCGTGGAGGAGGTCCGACCCCCCGGTTCGGTGTCTGCAACGGCGCTGCGGGCGCTTGGAGGTGATACTAAATCTGGGGTCTTCTGTCCAGCATCGCCTACCGCCGGTTGTAGCGACTGCCAGCGTCGTTGCAGATCGTCCGCCTTGAGCCGGTTCACATCGGGCGCTTTTTCGCCGAGCCCGATCAGCGCGGTGCGCAGAGCTTTGACACCGGTGGGCATAGTTGAGGCGGGCGCGGGTGGTATCGGCGGCGGCGTGGGTGGTGGTTCGGGCGGCGACCCTGCTGCAGGCGGTGGCTGCGATGGTCTGCCGTCGGTGAGAGGCAAACTGCTCGGGCTGTCGCCAGCACTGCGTTCGCGGAACAGCTCACCCTGCGAACCTGGCGTGGCACCGGTGCGCGGATCCGCGATGGGAGCTGCTGGCCGCAAATCGCTGGGGGCCTGGGTGGCGCCCGGCGCCATGCCGGCCGCGCGAGCTTGGGTCTGGGTTGCCGCGTAGTCGATCGAGGGGGGCGGGGGAGGCGATGGCGCGGGACCCGATGCAGTGTCGGTCATCGGCAGTCGGCCGGGTGGCGTCGGCGCATCGCCTGCTCGTTGGTTCTGCGGTCTGGCCCCCGGCACCGCGTCCATCGGCTTGCCCGGTCCAGAGCCAGGGTTGGCCTGCTGAGTGGTGCGGAACATATCGCCCTGCGCCTGACCCGCTGGCGCTCCCGGCGATACTTGGGACAGGTCCAGTTCGCCCTGCTTGGTCGGCTGGGGAAGCTGTTCATTCAATGCCGCCGCGACATCGGAGTTCATGCCGGCCGCGTTGGGACCCGTCAGTTTGGTCGCCGTGTCAGGACGTCCGTGAATAACGCCAGCGACGCCGCCCATGAGTGCCCCGCCAAGGAACCCGCCGGCGACGGCCTTGGCGGTTTCGGAGGCGTCGTATCCTGGCCCGGTCCCAGTGATCGTGCCCGCCTGCTGGCCGAGCGCCGTGTCCGCGCCCGCTTGGCCGCCCATCACGACGCCGCCTTCGCCCGCGCCGATCGCAGTTCGCGCGAGCACGCCGCGTCCAGCCGCCCCGAGCGCACCCTCTTTGAGCAGACCACCAACGCCGGACCCGGCGACGGCGCCGGCCGCGAAGTGCATCGCGACGTTCGCGGCCAAGCCGGGCGTGCTGAGCAATTGCTTCCTGGCGTCGATATCCGACAAGCCCGTATCGCGGAGGTGTTGGTACACCGGGCTCTGCGCCATCTGTTCGGGGGTTGCCTTGTCGACCCCATCAACGATCTGGTTCCACGCCTGCCCCGCATCGGTGGTGCCGAACGAGCCGGCTGTGGTGGCGGCGCTCGCGGCCGTGCCGATCTTGCTGGCGAGGCCAGTTACGGCCGGCACGGCGTCGGTCGCAGCGCTTGTGGCGGTTGCAGCGGTCGCCGCCACACCGGCGACATCGGCACCGGCCCCGGCGAGCGTGGCGAGTTTAACCGCGACCTTGCCGATGACGGTGCCGGGTATCAGCGCCAGCGCAATCTGCGGCACCAAGCCCGCGATCGTCGCGGCGGCGGTTCGCACATACCCAGCTTGCCCCCAGGTCGGCGCGTTGGGATCGGACCCATCATTGAAAATGCTGGCGTGCATCGCCTGCTGGGCCGTCGCCGACATGCCGCCAATGGTGGCCGCGATGTGGTCGGTGACCGCCGTATTGGCGGCGTCGAGGTGCGCGGCAATCGTGGGGTCGGCTCCGAGCTGCTGGTTGGCGAAGCGCGCGGCGCCCACGGCGTCCTGACCAAGCCCAAGCACGCCGGTCCAGACCTGATCGCCGAAATCCTTAAGGGTGCCCTGGTTGGAGCCGGCGGGTTTTTCTGCTGGCCCGATGGTGGATAGCTGGGCATCCGGCGCATCCTGCGGTGGCGGCGCAGCGGCTTGGCCCGGAGGTTGCCAGCGGCTGGTATCGCCTGGCGTGGGTGGCGTCCAGCGCGAGCTGGGGATGCCCTGCGTGGGTGTCGGCAAAGCGGGCGCAACTGGCGCTGATGCCGCTTGCTGACTCTGCTCGATGTAGTCCTGGTAGTCGTCCGCCGCGGCGCTGTCCGACATTTAATTCACCGCAGTGGTGGTCGGCGCGTTCGCTTGTGGAATGCCCTGCGTCGGAATGGGCACGCTTCCAATCGGTGACTTCGAGACCGGGCTCTTGTCAAACTGCGCGCCGGTCGCATTGGAGAGACGACCCAGCGTGGTTTTAGGGTCTTTTGGATCGCGCACGGCGTAGCTGCCATCGGTCTGGCGTATGACGCCGAGATTGCCCTTGGCCAGCCCTTCCGAGATGTACTGCGCGTGAACGGCGGAAGTGCCCGGATCGTTTGAGCGCAACTCAATATGCACCTGCGCCATCTGCGCGCGTTGTTTCAACGGCGCGGGAGTGTCCCCTGTCGCGTAGGAACCCTGATCTCCGTAGGTTCCATCTACCTCTTTGTTAAGATCGCGCTTGTTCGCCGGATCCTTATAGAAACCCGCGTCGATCTTGGCGTTCGCAGTGGTGTCTTGCGCCTTATCGTGTGCAGTTTGCCGCGCGACTTCTTCATCGTGGTATTGCGCCGATAGCGCCGTCGCCTGATCATGCCATCTCTCTGCCGTCTTTGCGGCTTCAACTCTCGCAGGACCCATTTCGTTGTAGTAGTTGGTGTGGGCCGCCGAGAGCGCGTTTTCGGCTACAGCTTTCTGCTGTGCGTTCACAGCCGCCACGTATTCCTTCGGGTCGGCACTCTGGTTCATGATCGTCTGGAGGCTTTGCGAGGTCACCTGAAACGGTTTGCCGACCACGCGCGAGGGATCGCTCTCATCGACCATGTGCGCCCAAACATTGCCTTTGGCGTCCAACCCGAACTGGCCCATCTGTCCGTCGGGGACAAACGTATGGGCTTTGGCGAGGTAGGCGATGGCCCCTGCCCCGTTGCCCGCGCGCAACTGCTGATCCGCCAGCATGGTATTTTGCAGCATGCCCTTTTGTGAGGCTTGTAGGACAAAGTCGCGTGCATGCGACACGCCGGCCCAGTCACCCTTGGAGGCAGCCTCGGCGGTCATCATGGTCTCGACGCGACGCCAGGCGTCGGTCATCTGGAGCCCGCCAGCGGTCTGCGCCACGTATTTCACCACGCCATCGGGGCCGCCATTGCTGTTCGCCGCGACCACGCCCTGCATGGTGGGCCGGGGTCCGTTGCTGGTGGGTAGGTTGGTCTGGTTCACCTGCACGTTCTGCCCGAAGATCTTGTTCACATACGCGGTCGCGACGGGGTGCGCGCCGGGATTAGCCGCGACGGCGGCGATGTTGCCGGGACCGGATTGCCAGCCGACGACGGACGCTACACTGTCCTGACCCAAGTCGCGATCGAGCTGGTTGATGCGCCGAGCGGCTGCCGTGAGACTGTCCTGCCAGCGGTTGGGATCGAGCGTGTGGCCGGGGTCGGCTTGGTCGTGCGTGCCGGGCAGCATTTGCATGATGCCTTTCTCGCCGGCCGCGCCGTCTTTCGCGGTTAGGCTCATGCTGCTCTCGGCAAACCAGGTCGCGGCCAACCGCTGCGGCGTGACGCTCTCTTGGGCGGCGATCTTGTCAATCACGGCTTTGTAGGAGGGGTTCAGCGCGTTGTAATATTGCGGGTCCACGGTGGGCTTGATGATCTTGGGTGTGGCTTCGGACTGCGTGGTCGGCGTGGTCTGGCCCGGTGCTACCGGCGCCGCCGACGCGGGAATGTTCACGGCTGCCGGACCCGCCTGGGGCGCAGGGGTTTGAGACTTCTGCTGTGCCGCGACCTGTGTCGGCTGGACGGCAGCTTGGGCGGAGCCCTGAGCCGTGGTTGGCGCGATGCCCTGGGTTTTTACTGCCGTAGTATTGGGTGCTAGTCCTGGCGCGGGCGCGGGCGCGACGGGTACGGCTGTGCGGGGCGGCATCTCAGCGGCTTGCGCCGAACTGACCGGGTTGAGCGCGTTGGCGATGCGCGAGCCAAGGCTTGCAGGTGCCGCGGCAGGTGGCGCAGGCGGCGGTGCAACCGGGTTAGCAACCGGGTTAGCGGGTGCAGGTGCGGATGCCGATGTGGGAGCGGGGGCAGGGGCGGGGGCAACCGGGTTAGCAACTGAGTTAGCGGCAGCCGGCACGGGCGCACCGCCGTACATTTGCTGCCCAGTCATCACAGGCTGCGCCGCACGCGGCGGTGAGGTTGGGGGCGCAGGCGAGGGTGCGACAGCCTGTGGCGATGCTGGCGTAGGCGGCCCGCCGGTGGGCGCTCCCGGCACACCGCCATACATTTGCTGGGCTGACGCGGGCGCTGGCGAGCCTGGACCCGGACCGCCATACATTTGTTGCCCGGTCATCGGCGCCGGTGTGGTGGCTGATGGCCCGCCATACATCTGGGACGGCGGCGTGGTGGTGTCGCCTGACGGCGGCGCAGCTCCTGGAGGCGACGCGCCGCTTGCCTGCTGCTGTTGGAGTTGTAGCGGCGTCATCACGCCCGCGCCCAACGCGGATTTCACGGGCGGTGGGACCGCCGGCGCCGAAGCGGCGGCCGGGGTAGCAGCTGGGGGTGCGGCGGTTTTCGCGCCAGCGCCGAGCTTGCTCGGGTCAAACACCGGCCCGATCGCCGGGCTTGAGCTATCACTCGACGAGCTGGAGCTGCTCGGGTCAGCTGCCCCGCCGTCGGTTATTGGTGTCGGCGCGGCTGCTGCCTGGTCTGTGCCGGCCGACTGGTCGGTAGCAGCGGTGATCGCCTGGCGTGTCGTGTTCTGGCGCTGGAGCGCCTGGATGTCGTTGTTGCCCTTCCACAGCGCCTGAACACTCTGTGCGCCGCCGAACAGGCCGCCCATAAGGCTGCCGAGCATGAAGCTCATTTTATTTGACCATCCCGTAGTCAACCGCGAGATAGCCCGAGGGCATTTGCACTACCGCGCCGGGCTGGGATTTACGCAGCTCCTGCGCCATGACGCCCATGCGCAGCGCGCCGGTATTGTCACCCTTGTAGCGAAACGTGTAGAGCGGCACGCCCGATTTGAGCGCGCCCACCTTGTGGATATCTTGCTTCAACCGGCGATCGGAAAGCGCCAGCATGCCGACACCGCCGATGAGACTGCCGACGCCCGACATTTCATTGGAGGTGTTCTGGTTGTTGATGGTGGCCGCCGTGGCCGCGTTGTTGAACCCAGCACCCAACGCCGAAGTCTGGCCGCCCAGCGCACTGCTCTGGTTGCCAGCCCACTGCGACGCCGTGCCCATGAGATTGCCGTAGGTGTTGGACGTGTTCAGGCCAGATTGGACACCGGCACCGCCCGAACTGGAGGCCCCGCTATAGGCAGCTTGCGCCTGACCCGGCAGGTTGGCGCCCTGCGCGATGGCCTGGGATTGCAAGTTCATGCCGGTTTGCTGGGTATTGAGTCGTGACTGGGTGCCTGCCGCCGCGGTCGCTGCCGCCTGGCTCACGCGGGTGCCCAGATCCAGCGCCCCGTAGCGGGTCTGGCTCGGGTCGATGCCGTAGCTCTCCAGGCTCGACAACGAGCTGGCGCGCTGCTGGTTGAACTGCGAACCCACGTCCGCCTCGGCGGCGCCGGATGCCTGTGATGCCATCGCGGGCGAGTTGTAGTTCGAGGCTTCGGCATTGAACGTGTTCTGCATCGGCTCGTAGACCGACGTATACCGGTTCTGGTCAGCCGTCGCGTCAGCGGTCTGCGCGTTCGAGTTCGCCGTCATCGACTGCACATACGCCTGCGTGGTCGGTTCCTCGGCGGCGTATTGCTGCTTGGCGAATGCCAGGCTGCTGGCTTCGGTATTGGCGTCCTGCGTCGCCGCCGCAGCGTCAGCCGAAGCGATCGGTGAATAATCCGGTGTGCTCGGTGCCGAAGATTTACCCATTTTCGGTGGCTCCGATCGTTCCGCTCGCCACATCCGGCGCGTAGGCATCGGGGATGATGCGTGTTTTACAATCAGTCAGACTATTGACCTCTTTGGTGGCATCCTGAGTTGCCACCACGACGATCGGTGAATAATCCGGTATGCTCGGTGCGAAGGATTTACCCATTGGCTCCAACCCTCCAGGTCGCGACGCGAGGTGGTATCAGCCAGGGACAGCGCTCGCGCGTCATGGTCAACATCAGCATGTCCACATCCGGCGCGTAGACATCGCGGATGCGCGTTTCGAAATCAGCCCCCAGCCGCCTCACCAACTTGAACGCGGCCAGATTGTCGGCGCGGATCGGCGCTATGACCTTGCCCACACCCAACTGGCGGAACGGGTAATCGAACGCCATCCATAACAAAGTGCGCGTCAGCCAGCGCGGGTTGATCGAGCCCATGTGCATCATCATTGCGTTGCCGGTGTATTCGCATGCCACGAAACCGCCGGCCCGCTCGCCCAGCCAGGTGGTCAGAAAGCAATGGTCGTCTCCGGTCACAAACCGCCCGCCACCGGCGAGCTGCATGACCCACTCGCCGTCGCCGGGATGGTCGATGCGGATCGCACTCAGCGCCATTCTACCGCCAGCGAACCCAGCCGAGGGTCTTGTTGATGTAGCGCATCTCGATTGACTGGCCGAGCGTGGCTGCGGTAGGCGCGGTCGCAATGGCGACGCCCAGCCGATCAGTCATGGTCAGCGTGGTGATCGCGCCGGAAAAATAAAACCCGATCTTTTCGCCCCGACTGACTTGGGGCAGCGCAATCGTCAACGCCGCCAGCGGGCCGACGATATAAGCGTCGCGCACCAGGCCGCGCAGCGGCAGCACCGTGCCTGTGCCGGGCGACAGTATGGTCATCGGGCTGCCCGATGAGAAATTGGCGAAGCTGCCCGTTGGGTTGATATAACGCATCGACTATAATCCTTTGCTTGAGGGACTTTTTTTAGCCAAAGCTCGCTTCATCGCGATCGGCTGGCCGGGATTGGTCGGCCCCGGCATCGGGCTCTGCGGCATGGCACCCTTCGAGGCCACGTTGCCAGCGACGACCTTGGTGGGGTTGGACGCCTTGCCGTAGCCCGAGACGTTTTTGCCCTTGTTCTTGCCGGCCGGGATGCCCTTCATTTCTTTTTGCCTTTGCCAAACATTTTGTCCTTGTCAGCTTTCGCCTTTAAGTCCTTGGCGCCCTTGGCGTCTTCCTTCTTGTCCTTGTCGGACTTCTCGAATTTGGCCAGGAAATCGGGCTTCTTCGCCATGGGATGCACTCCAATGTTTACGACGGTAGTAAGCGTATCAGGTTTTCAGCGCCAGCAGGTAGGCGGTGATGTTCTCAATGCGTTGTTTCATCTGGGTCATCACGAACGCCAGGCTGGCCGGATCCTGCGTGGGCGGCGGGATCGTGGGCAGACTTGGGTTAGGGGTATCAGCCATTGGTCACACTCCACTCGGCGGTTTCCAGCAACTCGGCTGCGTATATTAGGTCCGCGGCGACGCGCTCCTTCTGCACTTCGTCAGGCTCAGAGACATCGTGAATACTGACGCCCATAACCCACTCGCCGTTAGAGACAAAGTGCAGGATCTTCACCGTGTATTCGACCGGCTTAGAACACAGGCGGTTGATGACGAAGGTGTCTACGCTCATAGCTTCTTCAGCTCCTCCATGGTTGACGCCAACTCGACCTTCAAGATGGGCACGCACGAAATCAGCTCAAACTGCCAGTCGAAGCTCTTGAAGCCGGACGGCAGCCGGAAGATTTCGATTTCTTCGAGCAGATTGCGCGTAATCACAGAATATAGATCGTTGGCCCAGAGCTGGAACGTGGCATTGACCCCAGCAGGCAGAACAATCGTCGGGACGACGGGCGTCGTGACGACGGGCACACTCACGCTATCGCTGATCACGCCGGGTCCGATATTGACGTAAGGTGGGTAGGTGGGTGGGTTCGTCACCGCCGAGGTCAGCGTGATCTGGCAAGCGCCCAGCGAGAGCGGCTCGGTGCCGGACCAACGCTTGGAGCGCCAACGCCAGATCATCGGGCCAGTGTTTGGACTATCCCACCGATAGACCATCTTGTTGGCAAGGACATAGACGTCGCCAGCGTAGACGTCGTTCCACATGCAATCGGCATTGTCGAACGTGTTCAGCTCGACCACGCCGCGGCGCCCCTCGGCGAAGTCGATGAGGATACCCGTGCCCAAACCGTTCAATGCGAGATATTGCGACCGGTGCCGGCAAGCGATCAAACCCTTGGCGTTGTACTCGGTGATCCACTGATTGCGCGTGATCATCGCCTGGGTCTGATTGCTCATCCCGTAATAGTTCAGCATCACCAAACCGTTCGGACTGGCATAGTAAACCCCAAGCAAGTCCGTGAGAATACTGCCACGCGCGATGCACGGCTCAGCGACTTGCACCTGGGTTAAGATGTAGCTCGCGGGCGCGGTGCCTGAACCGGTCAGCGGGTATCCCGCCGTGAGCACCACGAGATTGGACTGCCAGACGCCCAGACCGACAATTTGATATTGGGCCGAGATGTCATACGACGCCGGCCAGGTGTGCGGATAGTCCGGCTCGCAGAAATGCAACGTGTTGCCGGTGAAACCGACCAGCATACCCCCTGGCAGCGTGGTCAGCCCGTCCAGGCCCGCGACAGGCGGGGCCCAGGAGGCGGTCTGAAGCGTGTTGTTGCCGGTGATAGCCGAGTCAGGGGTTGTGTCCACCCAGCCCACTGAGGGGTTTGCCGCGAACGGGAGCGCGACCTCGGCCACCTGGTAGAAATTCCCGCCGGTGGTGGCGCCGGTGATCGTGCGATAGATGCGGATTTTTACGACGGTCGGATAGACCGTGCCGGCCGGCGCCGTCGGCGCGACGTTGGACAACCCGAACACGGTCCAGGTGCCGTCCGAGGCCCCCGCGACCACGGCTGATGGGACCGAGGGGGAACTCTCCTCGCCATACTCGTCCACGTAGGTGAAAATATAGGACCGCTCGACTTCGGGCACGTCGGTGCTGATCGCCGTGGTCAGGGTGACCGATCCGCCGCTGCCGCTGCCGCCGGGGTAATTGGTCACTGGAACGGGGTTGGTCGGCGCGGTGAGATAGGCTCCGGCGAATTGGAGCGACACGTCGAGTATGCCCATGGTCACACTCACCGCCGCACCGGTCAGGCCAACACCGGGTCCGACCAAACTGCCCGGTGTGGTCGTGGTTATAAGCTGTGATGAGACTGCCGGGTAAGCAGCCTCTGCTTGGGCTAACGTCGTAATGGGGACGCCCAAATACGTCGGGGCCTCCAAGACAATACCCGCCAGATTGGCCAGATAGGCAGGCGTAGGCGTGCTGGTAGTAACTGCCGGTCCCTGTGGATAGGTAGAAGTGTTCACCGCGATCGGATCATCGCCCAAGACCGGGTTCTGATTATACTCACCGGGGTCAGTCAGGGTCACCGCGGTCAGCACGCCGCCCAAGATCGTCCCGGTGCCACTCCAACGTCGACCTTGGCCGGTGGTGCCGTAGATCAGCGCCTGACCGTCGGTGCCGCCACTGCCGCCTTGGGCAATCACGATCGACGCCACCTGCGTCTGCGTGATGAGCACCTGGGTGACACCCTGGCCAACCCCGAGGGCACCCCCCGAGGCCATGACCACAGTACCAGGTGTATAGCCAGCGCCAGGTGCCGACACCGCCACCGAGTTCGGGATCTCCATCGGGATCGTGCCATCAGCGGTGACCACCGTGGGGATCCAGTAACTTTCGACCGGCAGGAACCCGAGCGTGTAATTCGGCAATCCCGCCACGAAGCGCGCATAGGTGTTCCAAAACGCGCCGGTGCCGTCGCTTTCGGTCCAGTAAATTCGATGCAGGGTGTCATTGGCCAGAGGCGACCGGACCACGCTCGCGAACGTGGAGCGCAAGGGTAGCCAATAATCAGGATCCACACCCACGGTCGGACCGGGAAACCGATAGGCTTTGTTCACCAGGCCAGGCACCAGAGTCATATCCTGGACCAGCTCAAGCGTCGGTAGCCCTTCCAGGCGTCCCGAGTTCAGGTCCACGTTCCAGGCCGCAGTGGCCTGATTGTCAGGCAGCAACCGCTCGTCCTTGAGCGGGATCTCCCCGCCCATATTGGTGACCGCCCAACCGCCCATATCAGGCTGTTCCCAAGTCGCTGAAATATTGATGCAGCATGGCAAAGCCGGCCGCACATTCCGTCTGTTCCCAGAACCGGTGATAGCTGAACACTGGCGCGGCGCCGCCGGCGAGGAAGGCGGAAACCTTCGGCCACTCCGGGTCGGCTTCCATGAATGTCCTGGCCGAGATGAACGTCGTGGTGCCGTTTGCCAGCGCGTTGCCGTTCGGCATCGAGCCGGTGAAGCCGGGCGGGATGTAGGTGACTTTGTTGTAGCCGACATAATCGCCGCGCGTTTCCGGCACGGTGAAGCCAACCGCATCAGCCAAGCCCCAGATTGCATCCATCAGAGCTTTGGCAAGCGTGAAGCACTGCATCACGGTGTAGGTGCTGTTCGGGATCGTGTCGGTCAATGCGCCGCCCGGTGCGGTGCGGTGCGCCTCGGCGTACTCGATAAGCAGCTGAGCGAAGCTGGCGGCGATGCCCACTGAGATGCCCGTGGCAACGATCGAGCAATGGAGGTTGGGGTTCGGCACCGCGCCGACAGCCCAGAACGCCGTGTAATTGCCCGTACTGTCCCATTTGAGGCTTGGCAGATATTCAAACGTGCCGTCGAGATTGGTGACATTCGTGGTCTGACCCGCCACCTGCGTGGCCGACACCCAGTTGAGCGTCAGCGGCATTGAGATCACGCCAGCCGTAACCGTGACATTCGTCAGCAGCCATGGCACGAAGTGATCCAGGATCACCTTGCAATTGGCGCAGATGCCCACGCTGAAAATGTCGCTCTTGAGAACGGTCGCCAGATAGAGTGCAGCGACCCGCTCCAAGCCCCAACCCTGATACCCAACCCAGTTATTGCTTGGCGGCTCGGCATACACCGGTGAGTAGTCATAATATAGACCGTAGAACGTAAAGTTTTGCCTGCCATCGGTTGGGGTCGCGTAAATTCCTTCCCAGGAATTTGTTACGCCCCCGGCAATAGGCCCCTCCGGGCTTTGCAGCCAACGCAGCATTTCCAACTGACGCGACAGGCTGGCCTGCCATTGTGCCGCCGCACCCGCGGTTGTGGGCGAAAGCCCGCTCGTCGACATGCCCAAGGCGTAGGCTGTATCCACGCCGTTATAGCCGAAGTGACTGGCCGACGAGCCAATACGAAAGCCGAAATCACTGGTGGCGCTATCGGACGGAATTGCCCCGCCGAACGCGCTAAACCATGAGATCAGATTGTGCGCTCCCGATGCGTCATACCCCGGAATTGGTCGGAAGTACTTGTCGTAAAGACAATAACGCAGATAGTCACCCAGCTTCTGCGCCTTGGTGTCCTGGTTTGCGGTCGAGAGATTTTGCGCAGCGGCGAATTTATGCGCGAGCCATGCCGCGCCGATGGTTCGCACCTCGGCATCGGGCGCGGTCGTGTAGGAGAATTGTTTCGCGTAGTCGTATTCAGCCGCCGGATAAGTCGGTAGTCCCTGCTGATAGATCGGCAGGAAGCCGCCATCTGATGAACCGCCCTGGGTCCAATCCTCCCAGCCAACATGCGTGACCGTATCGAACAATCCCTCGTGACGCCCTCTCCCAAAATTGTTGATCGCCACCGCGACAGTCGTGGCGTCGGCATTATGAAACCCGAACACGCCATCGACGTCCCAGAGCCAGTGCATCCCGTATATGTTCAGCGTGCCGTAGGTTGTCTGTAGGAGCGTGGCAAGCGGGTCAACACCGGACACAACCGCGGCATTGGCAAGCGTTGGATAGCTGGAAGGATCGGCCCCATCCGGCGTGTAGGTGGCAGGGCTGCCCGGCGTGTAGCTGGTCCACGGCTGAAACTCCGGGGTCGGAATGTAATTGTCTTCGATGCTCGCCCACGCGGCGCTATAGCCCGACGTGTTGGCATTCATCGCAATTTCCCAAGCTTCCAGCTTCACCCAGTAAGAGATTGTCTCAGACACACTTTCATGACCCCAGTCGGGCGCCTCGGCAATCAGCGGCTCCTTGCAATGATAGGGCATCTGGAACGCCTTGGGTCCAGTCGCCGGGCCAAAGAAACCATTCGCAGTGTTTTTGAGCTGCCCGTAGATCCAGTTGAACCGGCTAAGGTAAGTCGGTATCTCAGCCGTGGCAGTCGAGATCACGCAATTATTGTATGGCATCGTGGGCAGGATGCAGTTCACCGGATTGGACAGCAGCAGCTCAAACGATTTGGCGACGTTCAATGTGGTATCGGCCAATATATTCACCACGACGGGTTGCGAAACCGTTCCGGGTGGAAACACCAGCGTGCCGCTCTCAGCAGTGAAATCTGTAGGCGCCACCGCCGTTTCGTTCACCGTGGTATAGTCCACCGAGCAGGTCTGCTCCGACGCCGTGCCCAGCGTGATCGTGAACGTGGCGAACTGTGCCATGGGGCTTCGCCTTTTTATTACGTAATAAAGTTAGGCCGTCAGCAACGGCTCAAGCAGCGCAAGCTTGCCAGGCTGCACCGTCAACCAGTCATCCTCCAACAATCCGCCTGTATCAGCCGAGTCCGGGTTCAGCGCCCAGTAGCTATAGCTCATGCCCTTCTGGGCGCCCGCGATGACCTTGGTCCCAGTCAGGTCAGGGTCGCCGTTGAGTGCCTGGATCAGCGTGTCTAGCCAGGTCACCTCGTAGCTCGCGCTGAGCTGCGTCGAGTCCACCGCACCGCTGCCCGTAAAGCCAAACTTCCCGCCGAACTCGCCGACCCAGATCGGCGCAATGGCTTCGCGGAAGATGTAGCTCCAGGCGAACTCCCAGACGGGTCCGAGCGAACTCGGCCAACCCGCGACGGTGTTGGTGGTGCTTTCCAGCCATGGTTGTGCGTTCGCACTGAGCCCATATTCGTGTGGCGAGTAGACCACCTTGTTCGGCGTGGTCAGCACAAGCGGCATACTCGCCACACCCGAAAGGTTGCCACCCCACCAGTACCCAGGTGATCCACCGGTATAGCCTACCAGGCCGACACCCTCGCAGAACACCAGCCAATCCGGCGCAATGGCATGGATCGCATTGGCGAGTGTGGCGACGCCCGACACCCAGTCGGTCCAAGCGATGTTGTACGGCTCATTGTGAGGGTCCATACCAAGAACAGCTTTGTTGGAAGCATACCGAGTCGCCATGGTGGTCCACATGGCCAGCCAGTTGGCTTGCGTGTAAGCGCCGACCCAACCCGCTGCTGGCCAGCCATCGGTGCCCGAGCCGGTGGTGGCCGAACACCTGTGATGATCTAGCACGAAGTAAAGCCCGAGGCTTCCACCATAAGCGATGATCTTGTCCAGCACCTGCAACGAGTTCAGACCGACAAGATCCGCGTTGACCACATAGTCGATGCTGAGAGGCGTCTGAGTTAAGATGTCATCCGCGAAAGGCAGCCTTATGCAATTAAACCCGAGCGCCTGTATCTGGTTCAGGATGCTCTGGTAGCCACGCCCCCAGATGCCATCAGGCGTGAAGTTCGTGCCCTCGGCCCCAAACCAGTTGATGGATCTGAGCCTCACGTTGGCGCCCGTGCTATCCACGATCTGGTTGCCAGCCGTGCTGAGACGCAAGAGGGTTCCGACGGCGGTAGGAGCGATCGCGAAAGTCGCCGTAGCCCCCGTCACGGTGAGGATTTGATTGCCAACCGGCACCACCGCCGCGGCACCGGTGCCAGATAGTGCGATTGCCCCCGGCGTCGCATTCGAGGTGAAACTCAAAACGCCCGTGCGTACACCCGGCGCCGTCGGCGTGAACACCACATTGAACGTCGCCGAGCCGCCGGGCGGGATCGTCAGCGCGCACACCAAGAAATTCGCCTGCACGACGATCTGGGAACTCGGGCTAAAACTGAGATCAAACCCAGTGACCACCGAGATCGTTTGCGGCAGCCCAAACCCAACCGTGATGCCAGGTCCAGGAACGAAGGTGGCCACAGCCCCCGCCGCGACCACGTTTTGGTTATAGCCGAGCTTGATATCCGGAGTGAGCACGAACATGGCGGTCACAGGTGCGGCCACCGTGATCGCGATCACGCCCAGTGCTACTACCGACACTGCACCCGGCGCGAACGTCGCGGTCGTGGGTGCTGATATGGTGAGGCTTCGGGCGTAGCTGAGCGAGATTGGACCTAAACCAAACGTCGCCACTGCGGGCGCTGCCACTGCAATAATATTCACGCCCAACGTGGAAATCGTTGCCCCGCCCAGCGCGAAGGTCGCAGTCACGGGCGCTGCGACAGTGAGGGTCTGGTTCACAGGCTCGACCACCGTAGCCGCACCGGGTGCGAACGTCGCCGACACTCCGGTAGTAAGAACCGACTGGACGTAAGAAAGGGCCGCCGTGCCCAGCGCGAAAGTCGCGATGAGAGGCGATGCGGTGATGGACTGGCCCTGGAACAGCGACACCGCGCCAAGCGCAAACGTGGCAGTGACCGACGATCCAACAGTGATCGGCTGATTGTAGGCAAGCGACATCGCGCCCAGCCCAAAGGTCGCAGCGACGCCAGGCGCCGAGACTGTGAGAGTCTGACCCGCGATTTGGGTAAGGGACAGGCTGCCCAGCGCATACACGCTGGTCAGCCCTGAAACACTGAGGCTTTGATCGTAGGCGAGCGACAATGTGCCCAGCGCGAACGTCGCCACCAAAGACGCAGCAGTGATCGTGTTGGTGGCCACTTGCGTGACCGACACCGTGCCCAACGCGAAGGTTGCAGTTTCCGACGCAGCAATTACACTCTGCGGGTTGAACACACCGCTCAGCGTGCCCAGTGTGAACGTCGCAGTCAGCGGCGCGGCAACTACGCTCTGCGGGTTGAACACACCGCTCAGCGTGCCCAGCGCGAACGTCGCAGTTAGGGGCGCTGCGGTGACTACCTGAGCGACTCCCGCTGCTGGAAGTGCGGCGAGCGGTGCTCCGGCGAGTGGTGAAAAACCGAGCATCAGGGCGACGTTGCCGCGACGGCGCTGTTGTAACCGACCGTGACGAAATTGCTGCCGCTCCCGGCGGCCGTGTACCAAGTCTGGCTGCTCGGCAGCGTCGACGCGCTCCACGTCTGGCCGCCATTGGTGCTGTAGGCGGCGACGGTGGTGGCGCCACATACAGCCACGAAATTGCTGCCGCTCCCGGCGACGCCGTTCCAGTTCCCGCTGCTCGGCAGCGTCGACGCGGCCCAGGTGTGGCCGCCGTCACTCGAATAGGCCGCGGCGGTGCCACCTTCAGCCACCGCGACAAAGTTGCTGCCGCTCCCGGCGACACCATACCAAGTCTGGCTGCTCGGCAGCGTCGACGCGCTCCACGTCTGGCCGCCATTGGTGCTGTAGGCGGCGACGTTGGTGCTTCCTGCCACTGCGACGAAATTGCTGCCGGATCCGGCGACGCTATACCAACTCGCATTGGCCGGCAGCGTCGACGCGCTCCACGTCTGGCCGCCATTGGTGCTGTAGGCGGCGGCGGCACTGGAGTTACCGACCGTGACGAAATTGCTGCCGCTCCCGGCGGCCGTATACCAACTCTGGCTGCTCGGCAGCGTCGACGCGGCCCAGGTGTGGCCGCCGTCACTCGAATAGGCCGCGGCGGTGCCACCCCCAACCACCGCGACAAAGTTGCTGCCGCTCCCGGCGGCACCAAACCAACTTTGATTGCTCGGCAGCGTCGACGCGGCCCAGGTGTGGCCGCCGTCACTCGAATAGGCCGCGGTAGCGCTGCCCACAGCCACCGCGACAAAGTTGCTGCCGCTCCCGGCGACACCATACCAGTTTTGGCTGGCCGGCAGCGTGCGCGCAGTCCAGGTGGTAGGCATTACCACCGCTGTGCTCACACCCGCCGCCGCCATAACCAGCGCGCGCACAGTCATCAGGCCATCCCCTTCCCCATGAGGAACCCATACCAAGTCGTGCCAGCGTTCGCCGTGTAGAACCCGAGCACATCGACCCCGGACGTAGAGAGCGTTGGCGGAGTGCCGCCAGGCCATTTGATGCCGCTCCACCAGGTGGTGGTGAAAGCGCCGCCGTTGGTGAGTTGCAGCAGGAACGAAGCAGCCACACCCGAGGGCGGGGTATTGGCGATGGTGAAGGTAGTGGCAGCGGCAATCGTCTTACTAAAAAGCGAGCCGGTGTTCAGATCAATCACCATCGCCGGCACGACGATCGCAGTCTCGAACGCACCCGCAGCCGCCGTCGAAGACCCACCGAAGGTCACCGCGCCAGTCGATCGCACGATGCTAATGGGCGCGTACAGATAGGCGCCAGCATCCGAGAACGCCGAGATCGAGAAATCCGACCCAACGTTGGCGCCGCTCTCAGCGGTGTTGGAAACGCCCATCTGCCAGCGCGTCGAGCTGGCGGTTTGATATGATATCAGCCGGTACTGAGCCGCCGCTGAATTAAGCGTCGCCGTGGCACCCGCCGCGATCGGAGTCCCGACGGTCAGACTGGCATAGCCGAACAGCGTGGTGAAATAGCCGGCGGCGGCCACGTTGACACCAACCGGCGGCGGCGAACCCAAATTGATATCCGCCGCCGCCGCCGTGACATAGACAATGGCCGATCCCGACAGGCTGATCGCAGCGCCGGCGTTGTTGCTCTCCAACGGCCCACGCGAAAGCGTAGTCCCAGACGCGGTGTATGTGCCGAGGCCGATTTCCCAGTTCGGCAAATCCTCTATGACGTAGCGGACGGTGCTGCCGGTGGTAATCCCAGCCGCAGCGAAAGTTTGAAACCCAGTGACCGCCGAGCCGAGCGTGATTGTTCCGGTGCCGGTCGTCGGCGTCGTCATCTTCGCGCGGTCGGCGAATTGTTGGACCATGAACGGCTCCCGAGCGTTAGCTCAACGTCAGCACAGCACCCGAGAAGTTTATGGTGATGTTCGCCCCGTTCGGTGTGACGGGTAGCCCGGTCTCAGTATCCATGTAGGCGACCAGCTGCGACGTGGCGGCGGTGCCGGTGTCGTTATAAAACACCAGTGCCTGACCGGTAGCCGCCGCGTTCGCACCGGTGGGTGCGGGCACCGATGGCAACACGACCGAGGATGCGGTCAGTGCGCCGTTGGCCGCCGCTTTGCCCGTCAGCGCAACGCCGGGAGCCAGAATACTCGCCGCCGGCACCGAGCTGAAAAACTGATGCGTGGCCAGGTAGACATAGTTGGTCACCCCCGTGGTTGTGCTGACCAGACACACCTTGAGAGTCGAGGCGGTGACGAGATCCAGGCCGGGACTGATAGCGACCGTTTTATAGGTCGGATAGACGACGTTTGCCATGAGCGGAACCTTTCGGGTTTAGGGAAGCGTCAGACCGGTCAGGGCGAAATCGCCCGTCACCATCGTGCCCGTAATGACCAGGGGCACCGTGCCGGTGTTGGTGATGGTGATCGTCTCGTCGGCACTGGCGGTTGCCTCGGGCACGGTTGGGAACGTCAGCGTGATGGCACTGAGCGTGTAGGCAGCCCCGCTGAGCCCGCTGCGTGTGTCCAGCACCTGGCCATCAGGCCCGCAGCACACATCGCCCCAGCCTCGACCCCAGCCGCCCCAGAACCCCTCGCGGCCCCGCGCGAAATACGGGAAGTGCCAGGCGTCGCGGGAGCAGAGCTTTTGCGCCTCGACCTTGGCGAGTTGGATCTGCGAACGAAACAGCTTGCCGTAGGAGGGCGCTTGCCGCGCATCCGAGTAGGGTTTCTTCGGGTGTGAGTAGAGCCGGAACAACGCACCGGCGCGCAAACCCTCGGTCCAGTCGTTGATCCAATCCGGCAGGTTTTCCAACTGAGTGGGCGTGCAAGCCGCCCAGACCGTACCCGAACGCGCAACACTGGTGTCAAGCGTGCCGCTGGTGTCGATCAGCACCGCCGTGGGCGCGATCCGGTGACAGCGCAGGCCGCGCACCTCCAGCACCCAGCGCACCAGCGGGCTGGCGCCGGGCGGGTTGAGATCGAGCGTGGTCTGGCCCGGCTCCATGGACCACGCAAACAGGCCGCGCCAATAGGTCGAGCGCATGCAAAATTCTTCGATCGTATCAAACAGCGCCATCTGCACGACCGTGTGCATGACGCCGGGCAGGACGCTTTCGATCCCGTCGTAGATCCGATCAAGCCCGCCAGCCTGTAGCGTGGTTGCGGCGTCGCTCATGTGCTGAGCTGCTGGTCGAACATCGTCAGATAGAGTGACGCGCCGACCTCGGGTTTGAGTTCTGAGTTGCGCGCGAGGGCCATGCCCACGACGTAGAGGACGAACGATGGGTAGTAGCGGTCATCGAGCGGAAACAATGTCAGCGCGTCGGTGACGGGCTGGTAGGCGGGCAGGACCATGCCGCGCAACCCGTAGCCGAGAAACATGTCCGGTCTGAGCCGACGGGCATGCACCAGCGCATCGCTGGCATAGGCGTAGAGCATCGCATCCGAGTAGCGCCACGGCGGCGTCGGTAATCCCGCCGCGAACTCCTTAAGCAGCGTGGGACCCTTGCCCGCCTGCGCCCAGGTGTCATCGCGCATCTCGGCGGTCGCAGCCACGAAACTCACCACGGCGGGCCAGAACCCGTCCGTGATCGGAAACGGCGTAGCGGCGTTGGCCGCGGTGTAGACCGGCACGCCACCTGAGGGCAGGTTGAAAAACAGATCCGGCCGTGTGCGACGGATCACGCTCAGCGCGTCCGACACATACAAATACAGATCCGCGTCGGCATACCTGAGCGAGCCATCCACGACGTCGATCACATCGGCGATGAGACCGCGCACCTCCAGCACAAGCGCGCCCAGCGTATGCCCAGGTGCCACCATCGTGCCGGACCAGCTTGACCCTGGAGTTGCACTGGTATCCGGTTCGATATCACTGAGCAGCACACGCGCCTCGGCGACAACCCCACCGATGGTACGTGTGGTGGGAAGCCCAGTGAGGTTCAAAGTGGCGGACATTGCCTTTACGACGGTAGTAAACGTTAGCCCTTGACGGCGTAAAGCTCGGCGATCGCGATGCCGTCGAGCACCTTGTTGCCGTAGACCTGAAGACCACGGAGCAAAGTGCCGAAAGTCTGCTCGGAGCGGATGGTTTCGAGCTTGGTGATCTGACTGGCGAAAGTCAGGCCGTGCGGGTGGCCGGCAAACATCCGAAAGGCGTTCTGCGTGCCCTCGACGGCGGTGGGCAGAAGGTTCGAGCTGTACAAGGTAAACCGATCAATCATGCCGATCCGGCCATTACGCAACATGCTCACACCGTCGCCTGAGATGCTCGCATTGGTCAGGTCTGACTTCTTGATCAAGCCGGCGCACCAGGGCGGGATAACCAGCCAACGCCCAGTCTCGGGGATATTCTGCTCGTCCAGCACCGTGCCGAGGTCGACAATGGTGTCCAACACGCCCGTCGAGGTAAGCGCCACCGGCGAACCCGTGGTGCCGAGATTGATGTCACCCGAAATCCTGCCGGCGGTGAGACCCTTATTCTGTGCCACCACGCCAGGATCCAGCGTCGCCAACACAGCCGTGTCGATGGTGATCTTCATCTGCTCGGTGGCGTCGTCAGCCCACATGCTCAACATGTTGATGTCAGACTGCATCTCCATGATGTCGTCCAACACTTCGTTGAAGTAGTTGGCGTTATTGATGGTGAGCTGCACCAGGTTCGAGCTGGGCCGGTTGACCACCAAGGGCATATCCACCTGATAGGGCAGAATGGTGATGGTGGGCTTGGTGCGGATATTGACCGTGTCGCCGAAGTTCTTGATCTCACCTTCATAGTCGGTGTTGGCGATCGCGGCGAGGACCGTGGCGTTGTAGAACTTCTCGATCAGTTTGCCGGACCAGATCTGCGGGATAAATATCCCACTATAAGGCGGAGTGGCACTGGTACCAGCGCCACCATACGGGGTCGTAGCGACTGTAATGGGCATGGAGGTTGTTCCTAGAGCCCGCGCTGCGAAGCAGCGACAGAGCCTACGTCAATTCAGCGTATGCGCCCTTCGGTCTGAGCTGCGAAAAAGTCAGCTTCCAGGCGTGCGGCTTCCACCTCGCGCCCGGCGAACTTTCCTCGTTGCTTGTCCCTGTAGAACGCGGCGATTTGGTCCGTGGACCAGATGCGTTTCTCAGGAGCGCCATTACTACCGGATGGCATATTGCCACGGCCGGGAGCGGCCAGATCCACCAAGGAAATGCGATCCGTCGGGTCCGAAGACTCGGTATGGAGCGGGTTCCTGGGGGGCTGGTTTACAACGGTCTGCTCGTTCTGATAGGCGCGAAAGAAAGCGGCCGTCCGGCGACCATCGCCACCGGAGTAGGCTTCGGTGAGCATGTCATGACGGACACGCCCAGAGAATGGGTCTGGCTGCGCGAGCCAGGCCACGAACGCCGGCTCGTTGTTCACTATATTCCAGTTCGGCACCTCGGCGTCGAGCACCTGCTCGACCGTGCGCTGCGCCAACGTGGTGGCGGTCTGCTGGGAGCGCGAACTCAGATTGGTGATCTCGCCGCGCAACTGGGCGATCTCAGGCTCGATCTCGGCCCGCGCCCAACGCCGGGCGGCAACCACCAGATCCTCGCCGTAGGCATCGACGTCTTCCTTCGGCACCTCACGCGGAGCCGTGCGCGGTGAAGACTGCTGTTGGGGTAGCGGCTGCTGACGCACCTGCGATAGCAGGTTTTGCAGCTGCCCAACCTGACCCTCCAAGACCCGCAGCTGGCCGGTTAGGTTCGGCACCTCGGTGTTGTATTTGCCCTGGAGCGAGAGGTAGCGCTGCTTCCAGTCTTCCTGCGGAGCCTCTTGAACCTGCGGAGCCTCAAGCTGAAGCTGCGGTTGTTCCTGGCTTTGATCCTGGGGCGGCTGGTCCTGGTTGGCGGGAGCGGGGGCCGGGGTAGCACCCGGTTGTAAACCCGGTTCTACCGGTGGCTCTTGCTGCTCACGCATCAGATCGTCGGCCAGTTTGCCGGCACGACGCACCGCGTCGGGAAGGAACGGCCCGAAGTCGATCTGATTGCTCTGGCTCATGCGTCAGCCAGCTGCTTGGCGGTGAGCTTGCCGATCGCGCGGGGATTGACCCGCTGGCTAGCAGCCGCCAGCGCCACGAACACATCATGGACGGCACGGGCGTAAGCGGTCGCATCCACCCGGTCAGACACCGAGCTTTCCAGCGCAGCATGGAGCTTGTTTCTGGCGCACTCCTCCATCGCGGTCATGATGATCGGCCACGACTCCGAATTGCGGATCTGACCGATCGCGTCGATGGCGGGCGAACCAAGGTTAATGCTCATCTTAATTCCATTCGCTGCGTCGTTTGCCCGCTGCTCGCAGGCGCCTCCTGGCTCGTTACTTACTACCGTCGTAAGAGTTCAGTCGCTCAAACCGGTCGTTGGCATCGACTCTTTGTCGTTGGCCAGACCACCCGAGCGTGGGTTTTTCTTGATCGCATCGCCCGAGCCACGGATCTCGCTGATCCCGGCGTGCATCGCCGTGGGGCTGGTCGGTGACATCGTCGGATCGCCACCCGACTGGTTGCCCGACGCAGGGCCGCCGCCCACGTCCGGCTGGAGGTATGAGTGTCCCTTGCCGAGCTGGTTCATCGCCCGGCTCATCGGATCACCCGCGGTGAGTGGAAGCTTTTGGCCGAGAACGCCGTTCTGCGCCGTAGCCCCCTTGCCATCCCCGGAGGCGAACAGGCCGCCGGCGTGGCCCGCCGGACCCTTGCCCGTCTTGATCATGGGTATTTTTCCTTCTCGACGATCTCGCCCACCTGTTTGATCAACGGCATCAGTTTGTCGGCGTGGGTCAGGATCTCCAAAGCGTCGGCGATGCGCTTGAGGCTGATCGCCACGCTGGCATAGGCACCCCCGGCATCGACCATCGCAATGTCGGGTTCCATCCGCGCCAGCGTATCGAGGTAAGGCTTTCCCACCCTAGACCCCGCCGATCCCGTACGTGCTTCCCTTGCCCTTCTGCGGGTTCCAGTCGGCACTCATGTTCACCTTGGAGCCCTTGGGGTAGCTCTGCGAGCTGCCCGTTGGGCTCTTAGTGGTGCCTGAGCCGCCACCCTTGATCATGGGCAGCGACTTCGTAGCGAGTTCCTTGTTCGAGCCGTCAGCCATGTTTTTGCCCTTTCCGTAATTTTGATCCTGGCGCCCGCTGGCGCCATCCGTCTTGTCGCCGGTCCACGGCTTGTCGCCGGGCGAACGCACGATCATGACGCTTTCCTTTCGCCACGCTCGAACAGCTCACGCTGGTCCATGCTGTTGTGGACGATCACACCCTCATCCTCGAACGGGCGGCACCAGCACCAAGAAGAAGCAATCTCATGTGGTCTCAAATCATCAATGGGGACCACCACCGGCGTGCCATCGTCTGTCGTGGTGCCGAGCCAACCGTTGGTGCTCATGCTGCCATCCTCCCTGGAATGCCCTGCTGGAACGCATTCACCGGCGGTGGACCCGGCTGTGCCGGCCCCGGATGCGGCGGCTGATTGCCCTGCGCCGCGTTGCCGGGCGGTGTGCCTGGTCCGGCTTGACTGGGAGTGCCTGACCCTCCAGGCCCCGGCGGTGGTGGAGCGCCTGGCGCACCCGGCGGCGCACCCGGTGTGCCCGGCGGAGGCGGCTGGCCTACCTGCGCAGCCTGCATCTGCTTCTGCTCGTCCTGTTGCTGCTGTAGCGTCTGATCATCAGGAACGATGTTGTCGGGCAATCCAAGATCCTGCGCGATGGCGCGAAGCACGCGCGCCCGGCCCAACGTGCCGATGATCGGGCCGTCGATCGGGTTCGCAGTAATCTGGAGGAACTGTAGTTGCTTCTGACGCTCGGTTTCTTTCTGCGTGGCGACATTGACACCCCGCACGCGGATTTCTTCCTCGCCAGTGAGCATGCCGGAGGTGTCAGTAAGCATGATCATGTCGTAGAGCGCCGTCAGCAACGGCCGCATCGCGTCGGTATCGACGTTGGCCGCCACCGTCTGGAGGATCTTCTCGGCGTTGCCCATGAGCATCGAGAGGCCCGAGGCGGTGCGGCCAGCGCCGCCGGCGAGCGAGCTGCCGGTGAGATATTTAGGGATGGCGCTGGTCTCGTCAGCGCGGCCATCCATCGCGGCGATGACGCTCAGCAGTTCCTGCGCGTTGCTCTGCGGCTGAAAGAACGTAATGGGCTCACGTTGGTTGGACATCGGATCACCGGTGATGTGCCAACGTTTCCAAGGGTATAGCTCGTCGCCCGACTCGGTGGGCGATAGCATCTCGTCGTTGACCACCACCTGGGGTCCAGAACTGATAGCCAGGTTGTTAACCAGGCTTCGATAAGCAGCATTGGTGACCTCCTGCACATCCTCAAGCAGTTCAGGCAGCGCATGACCCGAGACAGTGCCAGGCACTTTCTCGAACGATGTCATGAAATAGGAATGCCGCTGACGCGGGCTCGGATTGAGGATCGTCTTCAGCGTGTGGCGACCGACCACCCAGGACTGCACCGCGTAATCCCGATCGGGGTCTTTGATCAGCTTGGGGTTCACCCCCTGATCCAGCAGCATCTGGCCCTGCACGTTGCCGTGGTATTCCAGCCCGTCGATCATCTGCGACTGGTTGGTCCAAGGATTTTCCCGGCCCTCGTTGAGCGCCTGCTCGGTGTCGGGCGCGTCGAGCCAGTCGCGCAGGCCGAGCCGGTAATCCTCCAGGCAGGCACGCACCGCGTCCTGATCGTAGCCGGGTAGACCCAACAAATCATTGAGATCGGTGCGGGTGAGCCGCTTGCGCTGGATGACCTCGGCGTCGGCAATGCGACTGGCGCCAGGCGACCAGTAAACGTCGAACGGGCTTATCCGCTCCCAAAACATCTGCGCCTTGTTGACCAGCGAGGCTTTGCCGTTCTTCCAGGTGAGATTGGGCACCATCCGCACGACGGGGCCTTTGATGCACGCGAATGGGAACAGCGGCAGGTCGGTCAGGAACTCGGTCAGCGCCTCATAAAACCCGCCCGCGACCAGGATATCCTCGATCTTGTCGGAGGTGGTCTTGGCCTGGTTGAGCGCGTTCTGCCGGGCGGCGGCCTGCGCCGCGTGCATCAGGCCCAAATAGCGCATATGCACCTGATCCTCCAGGATCGGCGCACCAGAAGCTTTCTGTGTACCGACCTCGGTGCTCACCAGCTGCATGATCTGGGCCTGGATCTCGGGCGGCACCTTGGGGTCCGGCTGCGGCTGGATATCCCATGGGCGATCGGGGCCGAGATAGACGTCCCGCAGCAGACTGGCGGCACCGCGGCATTTCACCGCAACGGTGCGCGCGTAGACCCTGCTGCCGCCGAACTTGGCGATTTCCGCCAGTTTATTCTCATCGTAGCGCCCCTCAAACATGCGCTGCGCCCGCAACAGGCGCTCGTTCAGAGGGTCGGTCCCCTGGTTGCGATGATTGCGGAAAGCCTCCCAACGCCTGCGGATAAAACTTCCGAGATCCGTGGTCGGTAAGGTTTTGGCGGCCGCGTCGGCCTGTTGCGCCTTGAGGTTGCGGTGATGTTCGTTGAGCTGCGCGTTGGAGACCACCCGTAGCAAGCCATGGCCCGAGCTGACGGCGCCCGAGTTCGGGCGTGACCCGCCAAACGGACTTGTGGCGGGCGGCGTACTGACGCTTGCACCTGGGATCGCTTGCGGCAAACCGGCAACCTATTTACTACGGTCGTAAATAATCGTTAGACCTGTAACGCCCCGATGGCAAGGACGCCGTATGGATAGTTTAATGGTAGAGGCCGAGAGCGAAGAAGCGCAGTTCGAAAAGCACGTCTACTCGCTGGTCGACGCAACACCTGTGGCGACACTGCGGGAGTTCGACCCGGACGATCTTACGACGCAAAACTTGATCAACGATTTGGGCATCAACATGGTCAGGCCGCATGTGATCGCGGCCCGCTATGGATTGTCAGCCGCCCAGCTGCTGGAGTTCCTGAAAATCCCCGAGGTGCGGCGGCGCATCAAGGTGCGCAAGGCGATCTGGGAGTCAGATGACAACCAACCCGAACGCATCAGGCGCATGTATGGGCAGCTCACGCTGGAGTCGGCCGGCGTCGCCCATAAGATGATCGCCGATCCGCTCACGCCGGCGGCATTGCGGGTGAAGATGCTCGAAGTCAGCGGCCGGTTCGGCGGCGCCGACAACCGCACCGGCGGCGCGAACAACGCGGACGCGGTCACCGGGCCCATGTTCAGCGTGCAGTTCGTGTTCTCGGGCACCGGCAAAACCGAGTCGATCAACGTAATTCAACAAACCCCAACCATCGACGGAGAACCTATACCATGAGCAGCTTGGAAATCTCGGACCAGGAAGCCGCTGCGGTCGCCGTGGCGCCGCGTGTCACGCTCGACGACATGAAGGCGAAAATTAAAGCCCAGCATGTTTTCACCGCTGACCAAGTCCCTGGCGGCCCGCACCAGCCGGAACTCAAAATTCTGACAATCTGCATCTGTGTGATGGAGAACGGCTTCACCGTGATCAGCAAGTCGGCACCTGCCTCGCCGGAAAATTTCGATGCGGCACTCGGCTCAAGGTTCGCCTGGGAAGACGCCATCCGCCAGCTATGGCCGCTGGAAGGCTACGCCCTGCGCGAGCGCATCTTCCAGAGCAAGAGTGCGGGCCCGTGAGCCTGCTCCTCATCATCCTGGTGGTGTTCGTGCTGTTCGGCGGCGGTGGCTATATCGGCCACCGAACCGGCGCGATCCAGCTGAACAACCCGCTGGTAATCATCCTCATCGTCGTTGTCGTCGTGCTGCTAGCCGGCGGCGGGTATGGCTACTACGGCGGCTACGCACGATGGTAGACCTAAACCTAGACCTATCAGACGAAGCCCTCGCCAAGCTGATCTTAGAGGATGCGCTCCGAGAACTGCTAAATGCGCTGGGTCAATTAAAAGACGAGCTGATTTTATACAGCGAGACGCTACGGTTGTTCACGGTCCCCCCGGGTTAGCAACCCGGTATGACCATTTCGATTTACCAGTCTTGTCTTATTGGCTATAGTCAACAAATGAAAATCCTTACTGAAGAACAGCGACTAAAGAAGAACGCCATCGCAGTACGCTGGTATGCCGCTAACAAAGAACGGGTGAGTGTCAAACGCCTAGCGTGGCAGAGAGCCAACCGCGAAAAGTCTCTAGCAGCAACGCAGAAATGGCAGCAGGCTAATCCGCAAAAAGTGAAAGCCACACGGAAAATCTGGCGTGCAAGAGCAGACCCGACAATGCTCGCAGCCGCGCGCCGGCGACACGCCGTAGGCGTTTATGGTCTGACCGTCGCCGAGTATGACGCCGTGCTCACAGCTCAAGGAGGTGTTTGTGCTATCTGCAAGAAACCTTCCGCCGCAAAGCGTCGGTTAGCCATAGATCATTGTCACGCTCATAAGATAGTGCGTGGGTTACTGTGCAATAATTGCAATAACGGTTTAGGTAGATTTAAGGACGATCCTGAATTGCTACGGGCAGCGGCAGTTTATATTGAGGCTGTAATATGACTTTAGTGTACCGCCCCCCTCCGACAATAGAACTTTTCATGATGGACGACAGCCTGGTCCGATGTCTGGTCGGACCGGTCGGGTCGGGAAAATCCATGGGCTCCATCATGGAGATCTTCCGCCGGTCCACCCAGCAAGCGCCCGCCACGGGCACCAACATCCGCTACTCCCGATTTACTATCGTCAGGAACACGCTCCAGCAACTGCGCACCACCGTGCTGACAGACGTGCAGCAATATCTCCAGCCAATGATCAGCTACTTCGTAACCGACAGCACCATACGCATACGCGCCCCTTTGAGCGACGGCTCGATCGTGCATAGCGACTGGGTGATGATCCCGCTGGACACCGTCGAGGATCAACGCCGGTTGCTCTCCATGCAGCTCACCGGCGCCTGGGTGAACGAGATCCGCGAGGTGCCGATCGGCATCATCCCGCCGTTGATCGGACGGCTTGGACGCTATCCGTCCAAGCTCCAGGGCGGTCCGTCGTGGTTTGGTCTGATCGCAGATACCAACCCGTGGGACACTGACAGCCCTTACCACGAACGCTTCGTGCTGAACCCTCGTGCAAACTGGAAGCTGTTTCACCAACCCTCGGCGGTCGGCCCAGACGCCGAGAACCTCGCGAACCTGCCACCCAACTACTACGAAAACCTCATGAACGGCGGCGATGAGGATCGGTCGACCGTACATGATGAGGAGTGGTCGGCCGTGCATGTGGAGAGCCAATGGGGCACCTCCAACGCAGGTCAAGCGGTGTTCAGGCGCAGCTTCCACGTGCCCACCCACGTCCGCGACATGGAGGTGGTGGTGAACCCGATGCGGCCGATCATGGTCGGCCTGGATCTGGGACGCACGCCCACGGCGCTGATCGGCCAGGTGGACAGCCTCGGGCGCCTGCTGGTGTTCGAAGAAGTCTGCGGCGAGGATGTGGGACTGGATCAGTTCCTGGTCGAGTACCTCAAGCCCAAGCTCTTGGGCGAGCCCTACGCCGGCAAGCGCTCGTTCGTGGTGGCGGACCCGGCCGGCAACCAGCGGTCCCAGCTCAGCGAGCGCAATGCGTTCGACGCGCTCAAAGAGGCGGGGTTGCTTGCCTACCCGGCGAACACCAACGCGATCGCGCCGCGCATCGCCGCGGTGGAGAAACAGCTGCGGTCCAATGTGATGGGCGAGCCCGCGCTCCAGATCTCGCGCACCGGGTGCCCCACGCTGATCCACGCGATGGGCAACAAGTATCGCTACCGCAAACTCAGGAACGGCCAGCTTGAGGACACACCCGAGAAATTACACCCTTGGAGCGATCTAGCGGACGCCCTGGAATATCTGTGTCTGGGAGTGAGCGCGAACATCACAGGGCGGGTCATACTCAGGGACCGGCCCAGGATAGTGAACCGCGCGCCCGTCAATGCGGGGGGTTGGACCTGATTTATTACGTAATAAGATCTTCCGCAGCCTTGGTGGCTTGCACGGCCTTGAGCATCGCGTCGGACAAGATTTTGACCATCGCGCCATAGCCGATGTCGGACAGGATAATCCGAACCCCTGGCTTCTCAACGATGCCACCGGTGATGAGGGTGGTGAAGTCAGCATCGTCGAGGGCGACGTGGATAGGTCTAAGGATCGGTCATACTCACCCCTACAACGACAAGATCTGACGCACCCGCTGCGCCAGTGCCGGCGGCAATCCGCTATAATCCCCAGTGGCCAAGAACCGGGTTAGATCGACGAGGCGCTCGACGCCGAGCACGATAAGAATAGCCTGAAGTCGTTCGTCAAAGCCCGGTAGTCGTACGTCACCGATAGGTTCCGGCGGAATCTCGGTGCCAATCGGCTGAAGCAGGTCAGCCTCGCCGACACGCAAGGCGCCGGCCAAGTTCCGCCGCGTCTTGGGGCCGAGATCCTGCTTGCCAATCGCCAACCGGCTCAGGTGCGCGGTGTCGATGTCAGCCAGACGGCCTAATTCGGCTTGGGTCAATGCTCGCGCCCGCATGATCTCCTCCAGACGGGTCCGCGGTTTTGGCAATGTTGCACCCCTTGTTCGGGGTAAGGAACGTCACCGATTCCACCAACCACGCAACTAAGGTCGAAACCACGCGACGTTGACTTTTGCGGACACAAAAACTTAGCGTGGCCGTCAGCTATAGCGCCGACTCGGATAGTGCGCCAATTTACCTGCCCCGTTGCCAGTAGGTTGCGGGGAACCGCTGGAGATTGAGATGAGCTAGAAATGCCAACGGCGCCCGTTGGGGCGCCGCAGGACTAGCCAAAACCGACGAAACTGGAGCGTGTGAGAACCCCAGTTTCATCGGTGTCAGCGAAAAAAGCAAGCCCCCTTGCTGTGGGGAAACTGCGTCCTGTCGGCAGCCTCGCTGCGCCTCGGCCTTAACCGAGGAACACCCGAACTATGTCTGCTTTACAATGGCTTGAGCCCGACGAGTTCCCTGTCTGGCGTCGCCGGCTGGAACTGGAACGCCGCGCCGGCCACCTGACCCCGGCCCGACGCGATGCCTTGCGTGCCTTGCTGGCGTTCCATGGCGAGGATGGGCTGTACCCATCGGACGCTGCCGTGGCCGAGCTGGCCGGCACCAGCGCCCGCACCGTGCGCCGGGCGCGGGTGGATGCGAAAAATCTAGGGATGCTGTCGTGGCGGCCGACCCGCAAGCTGGTCAACGGAAGCTGGCGGCAAGGGCCGAACCGCTACACCATCCAGGTGCCGACCGAGCTGGTCTGTCCAGGTGGACAGAATGGCCAACAAAGGAAGCAAGAGAAGAAAGAGAAAGGCTTAACGAGAGAGGAGCGGCCCCAACCAGCGCAGCCCCGCGCCTGCATCGACCTGTTGGCGGCGCGGCAGACGGAGATCAGGCGGCGATTGGACGCAGGGTGGCGACCGGGGCAGCCCTGGACAGGTGCGCACCAGTTATGATTGGATCGAGTCGCATCCAAGTGGGTGCGGATGAACCCTCAAAAGCGCCCGCCCGAGGTTAGCGCGAAAGTGTCGCACCCGAGTGGTGCGGATGAACCTATCCGTCGTTCACTGCCCCATTGGCAAGCTGCTTCGGCTCAGACTTGGACCCGATGGCGATACCGGGTTGTGAACTTGGTTGAAGCTGCTTGCGCGCCGCCCGCGCGAACGTGTTGATGAACGCCCTGGCGTCGGCCGGCAGCGGGTTGTGCTCATTCCACGGACCGGCGGCGGTCAGCAGGGCGGTCAGATCCTCCACCACGTTGACCTGCTCGGTGACACCGTTGGTCTTCCAGAACTCCCAGATCATCTCGATCATCTGGCCGCTGGTTTTCTTGGGTTCCATCTTCGGCGCCGCCGCCATGATCTCATCGACCACACGCTTGGAGATGCTCTTGATCCCCCATTGCTGGATCGTCTCGATATTCTCGGGCTTAATGGCCATAATCTTGGGTATTCCCTGGTTGTTATCCAGGTTGTCGTAGCACAGGTTTGCCGTGGTTGTTAACCCGGTATCACTCGCCTCGCTCAACGCCTCGATCATCGCGCGGTGCTCGGGCTGAACGTTCTCGGGCTTGGCGTAGAGCAGAAGCAAATCGGTCAGTCTGCGAATGTCGCCTTGCTGACGTTCGAGCACGCGCGCCGCCGCCATCAGATCGCGATACATCTTGGAGTTGGTGTCGGCCGCGAACGCCCATATCCGCAAGTTGACCACGTCGTTCATGGAGCGTGCCGACCCCCGGCTGTCATTCACGGGATTACCGAGGGCCGGCACTAAGCGGCGGTCAGCGCGTCGCGCAACAAACGCCTGACCTGCCCCGCCTCACGCGGCGTCGATCTGCGCCTTGATTGCATCGAGCTGGCTGCGGATCAGCGCTTCTTGGTCCGGCGTCACGGTCCCAGTCTGGACGATGCCGATGGCCGACTCGGCGAGCGAGACAACTTCAGGCACCTGGGGTGCCAGTGCCGCGATGGCCTGGATGATTTCAACGATGAGCGCGATGGGCATGAGAACCTCCTATGTGGCGGGGAGCTGGTCGATGAGGCTCTGGAGCCCCGACATCGCGGCCGTCGCCGCGGTCATGTCCGGCGATCCGCCAGCATCAGCCACGGTCTGCGCGGCGGTGACCGCGTTGTAGGCCGCGTCATAAGCCTTCTTGATCGCCGGCTTGGGTGCGACCGCCACGCAGGCCGGCACCGCGTAGCAGCCGAGCACGATATGGCCAGCGGCGGCGAGCGCGGCCTCGGCCGCCACCACGGGTGTCACCGGCGGTGGCGGCGTGGCGGTGCCACTGCAACTGGTGAGAGCCAGGCCGGTCGCGGCGAGCGCGATCGCGTACAGGCGTGTCATGGTGAAACCTTTCCGAGTCCAGGTGTGAGACCGAGAACAGAGGCGAGTTGGGTTGCTGGCACTGCCACCACGGCCGGCGCCACCACGGCCGGCGCCACCAGGGCAGCGTGGAGCGGGTTGTTGCCGAGCGCGCCCGCCAGCTTGTCCAGCAGCTGGGTGTCGCTGTAGCCGGTTGTCGCGATGGACTCCGCGAACACGGTCTTCATGGCGGTGACGCCGTCCGTCAGCAGCATCGTCTTGGCGGCATCGAGGCTGGCGCCAGGCGGCAGCCTTTGCAGGTCGAGTGAAATCAGCCCTGCTTGCGTCGCGGCGCCGCCGGCGATCTTCACCAGGGAGTCGTTATAACCTCTGGCCTGCATATAGACGGCCAGTTTGCGCAGGCCCCACGCGGCCATGCCGGCGAGCGGCGCCCACAGCACAACGGAAAGACCAATGATCGCGGTGGTGTTCATGTGATGAGCGCCTTTGCGGCTGTGGTGCGCGCGTCGAGCCGAAGGTCCCAACCCTTGAGGAAAAACCGCGCGTCGGCCTTGCGGGCATAATCGGCACCCTGTGCGGCGGACAGAGCGGTCACGAAGCCCGGCATCTCGGCGGCCGTGACGGCGTCCGCTGCGGCCAGCGTCTGCGATCCGATATAGCCATCAACCTCGACCAGCAGCAGCCCCTGCAGCAGCATGGCGCTGTCACCCACTCCCGCCGCCACGCCATGGTCGAACACCATCAGTGCAAGCGGCTTGGGAAGTTGCCAGCCCGCGACGGGCAAGAAGTAAAGTGCCAGGTAGATCGCCTGGATCTCGCCGTCGGTCAGCGTCATCAGATCGGATGCAGTCGCCGTGCGCGAAAATCGCCGCAAGTCGGGCAGCGTGAGGCCGGTATTGGTCAAGCCGCCAGGATCGTCGGGGTTGTTGACCACACCACCCTCGGCGCCTTTCGTGAAGGCGTAGCAAGTCTGGAAAAGGTCCATCAGTCGTCATCCTTGGTGGCGAAAAAGTGCGCGAGGTCGTCCGCCGCGTGACGTGCCGCCGCGACTTCCTCAGTGGTCGGATGGTGGTGGTTGATAACGGCATCATTGGCGCGGTCGACGGCGTGCTTGAGCTGGATCAGCGTGCGGACATTGTCGGCCCTGGCGTCCTTGAACTCGACATACCGATAGGTTTTGTCGATGAGCGAGTTGCTGTCACGGATCACCGCGGCGACGCTCGCCGGCGACGCTGGAGCGGCCGGGCCAGCCTCCGCTGCCGGGGGTGCCGCAGGATGACGCACGCGCGGCACCACGATCGCGGCGGGCTCTGGTATAACGTCGGCCACCGGCACCATGGCGGCTCGGTGGTCGCCACATCCCACCAGCACGAACAGCAGCACATACACGCACACATTCATCGGTGTGATCCCATCCTCAACTCTTTCAATTCCTCGATCATGAAGGCTTGCACTGCGGTGTTCTGCGCAGCCTTGCCGCTCAGATCGTTGAGCGAGTGGGTCATCTCGTCGCGGGCGCTGTCGGCCGCCTGCGAGCGGCTGGTAATGTCACGCTTGAGATCTTCCATCTCGGCGGCGGTGGCAGCCTTGGAGTCGGCGCTATTCTGGACCATCTGCGCCACCATTGATTTCTGCGTCTGCATGTAGACGCCGAGCGTGTAGACGCTCCCGACAACCCCGCCGACAAACACGATCACGCCGATGATCTCGACAACGCTGAACCGCTTGGTGATCTCGGACATGGCCGGGCGCCTTCGCCGTATCTTACGACAGTAGTATTTATTCGCCCCCATTCCTAGCCGGGTCTGCGCACAAGCGCGTCGTATTTAATCTGCCATGATCAGCGCACGGCCAATGCGCTGATTAAACGCGGTTATCGTAAATGAAGTCGGCGCCGCAGGACATGGTTGGCGCCCTCCAGCTGCTTCCTGACCATGACCCCGAGAGCGCCCGGCTGCGCCAATAGCGCCTTGTTTCTGCACAAATCGCGGGCACGCTGCACCGCGTCAACCAGAACCGTCAGGTCGCGCTCAAGCTGGTCATCGTCATCGAGCGGCAGCTCCAGGCGAACCGCCTTCGGCGTCCCAAGGCGGGGCCCGCGCTTGAGCACCGGCCGCGACGGCAGCCGGAAGTGGTTGGGGTGCGCCTCATCCCCAGGGCCGGGCTCGAAGCCGCTAACCTGATTGGATCCAGCGTCAATGTGCGTGGAGTCACCCATCTGCTTTAGATAATATACCTCGTTCACAGTATCAACTCCGCGTTTTCGCCGAACGACTATCGGCGGGCGCGCGGACCAACGCAACCGTTAACGTAATACAAAAGTTTTGTTATTGCGCCGCTACTGCGCTGCGGCACGCCGCGTCGACGATGATGGCGACGGTGACTGCGCCTGACCCGATGCCGCGATCAAGCGGCGGCTCGGGATGAAAAACCGGTGCTGCGTGACCGCCGGCCGGTGTGAAATCGTCAGGCTCTCCTGAATGGTCACCTTGAGCACAACCAGATCGCGCGCCATCGCCATGTTGAGCGCCGCGTCCACGCCAAACTTTGAGCAGTTCAAATCATGCGCGACGTGCGCGCGCAACGGAAATGGTTCGCCACGTCGATGAAGTTCGATCACCAGAGCTAAGACTTTCGCACTAACTTCAGGCGGTCGCTTAGACTTGAACTTCTCTATAAGATATTCCTCGATCGCCATGACCATGCTCAGCGACAATTTTGGTAACGGCGGCCAAACTTTCTTCTCTTGCACCACGGTCGATGAAAGCTTTTTCCTATTCGCTACCGGCATATGCAACTCGATCCCTGGTTACCCCAACACGGCACCCTCGCCGTATATTTGCTAAACTCGTATTTTATCAGCACCCTAGCGATTGTGCGAACGCACTATAACCCGAGTCGGTAGCAAATCATATGGCCCTGTCGGAGTCCTATAGGAGTTCTTTAGGGTCCCTTACGAGTACACTCGCATAAGATCGCGCCGCACCTAGTACGGTTTCCAGGTGCGGGCGCAACCTCTATATAAAGACTCTCAATATAAAGCGTTCAGAGCAAAGGGGGTCCCTCACCTCTCGCAGCCGCGATCGCGACCGGGCTATCGGCGGGTTTCGGCGTCCGGTGCATGTCCAGCATAAGCAACACCGCCTTAGCCAGATCGTTGATCGACGCGAAGGCCAGCCCCCGCCTGGCCAGCCCGTGCGCCATGTGCAGCCGGGCGTCGAGGCCGCTCTCCTTATGTATACCGTCCTCGGCCTGCTCGTTCGTCGCCGCGTGCGCGGCGTCCTCGGTCGCGGCACTCGGATCGGGCGCAGGCGGCACGTAGTCCAGCGCGGCCGTGCTCGGCGCCTCCGGGGCGTTCGGCTTGGTAGGATCCGACGCGGCGCGGATTGCCGCGGCCCTGGCGACCTCATCGGGCGTGGGCGGAATGCTGATCTCGACGGCCATGGTGTCGCCGTCATCGTCGCGACGACTGTCGAGGGCGGTCTCATCGGTCGGCTGGATTGTATCGCTCATGGTGCGTCCTGGGTTTGAGGTCAGGAACATTTACGACGATAGTGAGAGATCAACAAGAATACACTAGGGGTGGTTATAAGGCTTTGGAAAATTTGGGATTTTTGTGTGAGCGACTTACCTGGGCGGGCCTGGCCACCCACCCCTTGTCCAGATGGCCCCCCTGGTGCCGGGGGCATACCCCCTGTCCAGTTACTACGTAATAAAAACGGATTTAGCGTATTACCAGCCTAAGTAACGTGCCAAGCCCGGACCAAGCTAACCGGGTCGCAGGAAGTATCCCTTCCGAACAGCGATACAAAGGATGAAACAGTCAGGAGGCAGGGGTATCACCCCCTCGGTTATACCTGATATGCCGCCACGGAACAGTCTCGGTTCTCTTTAGCCGCAGCCCGTGTATCAACTAAAAGCCCAAACTTGTTGAGTCGCCTAGCAAGCGACTCGCAAGAGCTTAATATTTCCGCGCGTGTAGTCACACCTACACGCAAGGATGCTCCACAAGCATAGGGAGTTTTCCCTGTGTTTATCGAGCATCCTTAACATTTACTACGGAAGTAAACAACACTATGGCAAAGAAAACCAAGGTTACTGGCGCGACGTTTAATCTGAACCAAAAGCGCGTTGATGAGATTGCAAGCGCGCTGCGCGTCAACGCGGCCGATATCAACGTAGATGTAAGCCTTCACAATGACGCCAAAGACGCTGCGAAAGCCGCGGGCGAGGTGGTCAATTCCAAGCGCGTGGACATTATGTTTGTGGTTGCTGATCTCGCAGAGAAAAATAACTGGCATCCCGAGGAAGTCAAGAGTGCCGTCAAGGATGTCGTCAAGGGTAACGGCGGACCAAAAGCAGAAAGCTCGGTTAAGACTTTCCTGTATGAAATTTGCTACGCCGCACATCCAGCCGTGCGGGATAACTTTCGCACGTTGGTCGACGTGGTAAATCTTGCTTGGGAAAATGAAGCCCAACAGGTCGAGCTGAACGACGGCGCGCCACGACCCATCGCTAAGTGGGCGAAGCGCAAGTACCACGCGATTACCGGCGCGATGAAAGCTGCGATCAACGATGGAATTCTTATCCAGGAAGAAGCCACGCTGATAGACTACGCGATTGAGAACGACCCGGATCACAACGTGGGCAAGGTGTTCACCAAGCTGGAAAACCTTCTGTCTAAGCTACAGGAGTTTCACACAGATTTTCCTGTGGATGACATCGGCGTGGCGATCGAAAGTTTGCAGCGCGTTACCGTTGAACATGTTACCGCAGCGCAGGCACGTAAAAATGCGCTCACTGAGGAGGATGTTAAGGACATCCAGGCGCACACGCCCGTGGTTACGACCAACATTAACACTTCCGTAGTAAACAAGCCCTCGCCGTTCGTCACGGTCGCGAAGCCGGGCCTTCAGCCGACCCCCAAGATGCTCCCTATACCCGTAACGAACTCACCCAAGATTATTAAGGTAGACGTGATCGCCGATGTTTTGGGTGACGATGTGCTCGACGCGATGGACGTAGATAGCCTTTTGGGCGACAATCTGGAGCTTGCGGCGGCTTAATTTTAACACGCGAAGAATTAGCTGGACCAAAGCCGCGAACCATAGCAACCATAGCCTAGTCAAAAGCTAGGCTTTGGTTATGGTCGATTTCGTGGAAGCCCTAGAGCAAGCTGGAGTTTTTAATTATTATATCCATTATAACTATTATATCTATGGTTTTTTTATATATACGCGGGTTTTTGGCTTTCCTATAGGGCGTAAATAAAATTGCGCTACGCACGAAATTATTGAATGAACTTTTTTCGTTACGCGCATAGGGAACATCTCTGTAGGTGTCTATACAAGATTTTGGACGTTTTAATAGCTTTGATAGCTTTAACCAGTCTTTTCAACAGCTTCAATCGCCTTCTTAACGTGATTTTCCTGGATACGATAGCTACAATTCGTAAGTGACTGATATGCCTAATTTCAGTCTTTTCAGCCCGCGACCCTTATAACTTTTGTCTAGTCCGAAAGTTATTACGTAGTGAGGGCTGGGAGAGCATGGAAAATAGCACGAAACTTATTCTGTGGGTGATCGCGGCCATTTTGGTGATTGGCCTGATCCGCGGGCAATTTTATAACCCGCGAGCGGCGGCGATCAGCGATATGAACCAAGCGATCTCCGACTATGAGAACCCACCCATGCAACCCGAAAGCCAGGACCGATGAACGATAAAAATCACGACCCGGACGCGGACGGCGAGCGGCACCTATTCCCCTATAATGACGACCAGCTCGTGATCGCGGCGTTCCTCGCGGGTCGCAAGATCTACATCAACAAGCTCGCGAACCTGACCACACATGGCGGCGTGCTCAAATTAAGCGATGCAAAGATAGCGTGGTTCGACGAAACCTCGGGCAGCTTAGTCGCGGTTCTCCCGACAGGGCCAAGCACACAGTATTCGCGTCGCGTGATCGAGCATATAACGCGCGCCATTGATCCGCTCACGAGTGCGCCCAGAATAATCACGCGCGAACGGCGCGACGGCCAATCGAGTGCGTGGTTCTTTGGCGATCAACTGACCCACATTGGCGAGCCCTTTATTGTGTGCGGTCCCTTGGGCGTGCTCGCGTATCGCGCTGGCTTGTCCAAATAGCGTTAACACTTACTACAGGAGTAAACACCATGGCCTTTCGCGTCTATCTGACCCACACCAATGTCCACAAAGACGGTTTCTTCCAGGTCAAAGGCGAGAGCGAGCAGCTTCACGTCGCGGTCAAGAACGCCACCACGGACTATCTGACCGACGGCAAGCACACCGTGCCGGGCTCGATCGACGCGCTGGAGCTGGCCACCATGCTCGATCGCGCCTGGAATATGATCGCCGGCCGCGGTGCGCGTGTGCCAGTCGCGACGATTGTCAACCAGGATAAGACGCTATGTGTGGAGATTTTTAGGTGAGCTTGTCGGTCTTCACCACCATGGCCGAAGCGCTGAAGGATAGGCGTGTCACCACTATTACAAAGTATGACACCTTCTGCACGGGCGACGAAGTGGTTTACCATCGCTGGCGCATCGCCTGGCGCGGTGACGACACGGGCATGATCTATACAAGCTTGTGCGGATCTAACATGGTCATCACCAGGAATAGCGTCAACGCGATCTGCAAGGCGCTCGGTTTCGGCCAACCGTACCACATCGACGTGGGTGGACTTTGGTATAACGAGCGACCGACCGATGTCTACGCTGCGAACCCACTATGTGGTCCCCTTGAGTTACTGGCTCGCGGGCTCGCGCACCCCAAGGGATGAGTGGGTTTGCTTGATTCACCCTAACATTTACTACGGAAGTAAAGAAGAACATCGAATGAACGAACAAAATTCACCCACGCTGACCGGCGACGAATTGCAAGCGGCGCTACGCACGCTGATCTCTAAGGGCTTGACGTTCGCATCCTGCACTGTGGCGTTCCAAGCGAAGGGCCGCGTCGAGGAAGCCTACGTCGAGGCCGCCCGCGACAAGCAGCGCGATGGCGAGCTGGAGATCGACAGCTCGGCCGTGGTGTCGCTGAGCGACGATCAGGGAGCCTACGTGATGGCGTGGGTGTGGGTCGCGGACAGCGACGTCTGGAAGGGCGACGTGGACTCCGACGGCGAGCCATGCCTGTTCGAGAACCACTACCAATGTGATGACTGTGGGCAGGAATGGACCATGAACTGGTCCTGCGCCTGCGACGATGAATGTTCGAGCTGCGGCAAGTCCTACTGCGCGGACGAGAGTGTCGAGCTGGACATCACGGGTGCGCCGGTGGGCGAGACACCATGATGACCCGCGATGAAGCCATGATCGAGTTCCGCGCCCTGATTGCCCGCTACGGTTTGCGCTGGACAGCTGCTGCGGTGCCAACACAAGGTCCATGGGACCGGCTGGCCGAAGTCAACAAGGTCCTGACCGAAGCCGACCGGCGCGAAGCTCTGGGGTTGAGTAGGAGGTAAAATTGTCCTTACCTTCATCCTGAATAAACACTACCGTCGTAAAAAACCAAACACCTACACGGACCGCATGCCGAGTGCGGCTGTGAACAATCACAACTAAAACCGAGGTCAACCAAATCTTATGAACCTTGATCAAGCCAAACAAGTTATGCTGCGCACCCACGTCGCGGCGCTGAGCGGTTCGCACCGCGCCAACGGCTTATACCTTCTGTCGGGGCCGGGCATCGGCAAGTCCGACGGCGTAATGCAGACCGCGGCCAATCTCGCGGTGACATTGAATGAACCCGTTGGCGTCGTGGTTTTTATGCTGGCCACGATTTCCTCCGTGGATGTGCGCGGCTTCATGATGCCGGCCAAGCGCGCCGACGGACAGGCGGGTATGGACACCTACTTCTCCACGCCGCCCTGGTATCCGACCAAGATGACCACCTATGTGGTCGAGCCCGACGGCACCTGGCACAAGCCGGGCACCTGGCAACACACCGTGCCGCGCGTGGGCATATTGTTCCTGGACGAGTTCGGCCAGGCCGAGGATGAGGTCAAGAAGCCGGCGGCCGAGCTGATCTATCGCGGCATCGTCGGCACCACCGAGCTGCCCATGGGCTGGCGGGTGGTCGCGGCGGGCAACCGCATGTCAGACCGGTCCGGCGTCATGCGTGAGCTGATGTTCATCATCAACCGGCGCTGCCAGCTGGTGGTGGATCCGAGCCCGGCTTGCTGGATCGACTGGGCCAATGCGCAGGCGCCGGCCAACCGGCCGCACTATCTGACCATGAGCTTCGCCCAGAAGCAGCCGCATCTGGTGTTCCGCGACACTGTGCCGCCGGGTTCCGATCCGTTCTGCACGCCCAGGACCCTGTGCCTGCTCGATCGGGATCTGATGGCCTTGCGCTCGCAGGAGGATATCGCCAAGGATCGCCTGCCGTTGGATCCGATCGCTCGCGAGGTGGCATCAGGCTGGATCGGTGGCGGCGAGTCCGCGCAGTTTTTTACCCACCTTCGCTACGCAAACGAGTTGCCCGAGATCGCCGACATCGAACGCGACCCGGCCAAGGCCAAGCTGCCCACCAATGCCGATGCGCAAATGGTGTGCGGCTACATGCTGGCACACAACGTGACTGAGAAGAACGCGCCGGACGTGATCCGGTATATCTCGCGGTTGAAGATCGAAATGCAGGTGTTGAGTGTACGGGCGATCCAGGCGCAGCCGAAGACCGCCAAGTTTATGCTTAACACGGTTGGATTTACACAATGGCTTCAACAAAACAAGGATCTGATAATTGCCTCGAACTCGTGATCGGTGACGCATCGCCGGGGGTAGCTCCCCGGCTTGCCCGACAATTACGACGGTAGTAAAACTCAACAGGAGCCAATCACATGGACGTAGCCTATCAGCTATCCGAGCCGCCCGACGCTCAAACAACGATGCTGACGGGCGCCGATCTGAGTGAGGCGGTGCGCTCGACCGCCATGCTGGCCAGCGTGAGCATATCCATCTGGGGCGCCGAGCGATCGGACCGCGCCATCATGGACAAGGTGAAGGCTGACGCGGGCGCCACGGGCAATGTCGGTCGCGCCGTGAAGAACCTGCTGGCTGGCGTGGACGGCAGCTACAAGGACTGCAAGGGTGCCTACGCCGCGGTGCGCAACCAGCACTATGCGCTGACCCTGCCATGGGTCGCCGGCTCGCCGACCGAGCGGATGCGCGGGCCCAGGTTGCTGCCCAATATGCTGTTCGACAAATATCTGGGCGAGATGTCGCGGCTCAAGCGGGTGGCACTCGCTAGCCTGGATAAATTTATAGACGAGTATCCAGCCGCCGTGATCCAGGCGCGCACCAACCTCGCGGCACTGGCTGACGCCGACTATCCATCGGTCACTGAGGTGCGTGCCAGCTTCCGGGTCAGCTTCGATTTCGAGCCGATCCCGGCCGGCACCCAGTTCCAGGGCCTGCCTGACGCCATGCTGGGCAAGCTGTCCAAGGGGCTCGCCGCCAAACAATCCCGCATGGCGGCCACCGCCTCGGCCGCGATGTGGGAGCAGGTGCGCGAGCGGGTCAACCACATGGTTGGGCGCCTGACCGAGACTGACGCCAAGGGTGACGCCGCCACGTTCCGCGCCAGCACCGTCGAGGATGTGCGCGAGCTGATGATCCTGATCCCCGGCTGGAACGTCGCCCAGGACCCGCGTGCGGCCGAGATCACGCGGGACATCTCCGACATGCTCGCGGGTGTCGATGCCAAGGCGCTGCGCAAATCCGAGGGTGTGCGTCGGGACGTGGCGGACCAGGCTCGCTCCGTCGCGGACAAGCTCACGGGCTGGGGGTTGTAGCATGCCGATCGTGACACCCGAGGATCTGCGCAACGACGCGGGCTGGCTGCCGAACGCCCGCCTGCGCTGGCTGGGGATTACCTTGCAGCAGCAATGGGTCAACGCCAGCACCGGTGTCACCGAGTGGCGCGACGTGCCACAGGTGCCGCATCCGACCGAGCGAGGGTGAGCATCGAATGAACGCGCCGATCGCGCCGAGCACGCGCCCACGATACAGCGTGATTCTGACCCAAGCGCGCCCGCACGGCCAGTATGACTTTGTGGGCGCTAGTGACTTCGTGCAGTATTACGAGATCGAGGATAATCAGCGCCCGCTGAGCCAGCACAATTACCGTGCGATTGCGTGTGGTATATCACGCGAGATCGCCGGTATTATAGTGGAAGTTCTGAATAATATTACTACGTAGGTTTTAGCCGAAACCGACGTGAACTAAATACACTCCAAACATACTCCAACCAAGGTCCAATCTACTATGTCAGCTTCAACGCATCCCTTTGCCGATGTCACACCAACCGCCGATCAGGCGCGTGCGCTCCAGGTGGCGCGTGTCGGGTTCATGAGCGCCTGTCCGTTCTACGCGCACCTGTTTTTCAGCGAGATGAAGGAAGTTTTGACCCTGGACGTGCCGATGGCCGCCACTGACGGCCGCCATGTGTTCATCAACCCAGCCTATCTCGCCACGCTCAAGCCGCCCGAGGCGGTGTTCGTGTTCGCCCATGAGGTGGCGCATTTCGTGGCGCGGCATCCGCAGCGGATGAAGTCCTACAAGCTCGCCGGCGAGTGTCGCGGCACACCGTTCGACCAAGAGCAATTCAACATCGCGGCGGACTATGTGATCAATGCCGGGCTGCTGGAGGACGGCGTCGGTCTGTGCAACCCGGCCTGGCTCTACGATCCCGAGACCACCGGCGACGAGCTGACTGAGGATGTGTACGGCCGCACCTACAAGAAGAAGCCCAAGGGAGGTGACAACGGTGAGGACGCGGGCGCCAGCGGCGGCCAAGGACGAGACAATAAGACCCTGGGAGGTTCCGGCAAGGCACCCAAGGGAGCCAAGCATGACCCCAAGGCGGCGGGCAATGGCGGCGGCTTCGATGGGCTGATGGAGCCCGGTGTCGACCCGGTGACGGGTAAGGAAGACGCGCCCGACGAGAGCGAGTTCAAGGAAGCCATCGCACGGGCGGCGAGTGCTGCCAAGGCCATGGGCAAGTATCCCGAGCGCATCAAGCGCATGGTCGAGGAGATCCTGGAGCCGCAGGTAACCTGGCAAGACCATATCCGCATGATCCTGACCGGCCACATGGGCGCTCGGCACGAGACCTGGAACCGGCCGAACCGCCGGCGCCTGGTGCTCAACCCGCTGGTGATTATGCCCGGCCGCCGGGGCTATGGGGCCGAGCACGTCGCGGTGGCGATCGACACGTCGGGCTCGATCGGCGACAAGGAGCTGGCCGCGTTCTTCGCGGAAGTGGGTGGCGTGCTATCCGACATCCGGCCGAAGAAGATCACGGTGATTTTCTGCGACGCCCGCGTGCAGCGTGTGGACGAGGTGAGTTCGCTGGACGAGCTGGCCGACGTGCGCGTGAAGGGTGCGCCCGGTGGCGGCGGCACATCGTTCGTGCCGGTGTTCGAGCACCTTGAGCGAGAGCACATCGCGCCTGAGACATTGGTATACATTACAGATCTTTACGGCAGTTTCCCGAGCAAGCCGCCCGCGTACCCCGTCGTTTGGTGTGCGACAACGGACGTGCATGTGCCGTTTGGTGAAGTCGTGCGGATCAACGTCTGAGAAAGCCCCGGCGGCCCACTCCCTCTGCCGAGAGGGGAAGTTATTCACTACCGTCGTAAAGAGTATACACACCTGTCGAGGTCCACTCTCATGCCCAACTACAAGCTATCATCTGTCGTCAAAGATCAGATCATAGAGGAGGCCAAGACGCTGACCGCTCGCCGCGTGGCCTATGCGACGAGCGACTGGCCGCTCACAGTGGCCACGGTGCAGTACCGGCTGATGCCCGAGGAGCATTTGAAACTCCTGCACGAGCTGGGGGCGACTGGCTATAATCTGGCGCCGAACGTCAACCAGATCCATGTCAGCCTGCCGCGATCCGAGATACTCCCGATGCTGCATCGCTCC